>JAALOO010000399.1_pt1 | contig 38753 bp, 36 predicted proteins | sample 7257641 | NCBI WGS metagenome assembly JAALOO01 (sample SAMN14085613, study PRJNA598686) | mite metagenome | biome: ENVO:01001000; feature: ENVO:01001002; material: ENVO:01001226; isolation source: single female mite from University of Michigan culture on fish food culture... ...
GAGAGAGAGAGAGAGAGAGAGAGAGAGAGAGAGAGAGAGAGAGAGAGATAAGAATGTATGTGAGAGTGTAAAGAAGGAGAATAAAATGTGGTAAGGTGTGCAAGCACCTCCGGATGCCGGTGAGGATGCCGTTGCCATAGACTGCTTGGCGCTTGACATGGATTGCTGCCGCGCGTTTCTGGTAGCAGCTCTCTGACGGATGCCTTATCGCAGCATCACACTGCCAATTGCTGCTGCTCTATCTTCTTGCACACACACACATTCAAGTTGTGTGTGCCAGCTTCTTAATAAATTCACTACTGCAATCGACATCACTTCCTATTGGCAATCTAATTGCAAAGACAAACACAATTAAGTGCATTGTCGCTAATTCTATTACTGCGATTGGCCTGTGTGTGTGTGTGTTGAACAACAACAGAGACAGGCCAATCTGTGCCTCGATTAGTCTCTGCGCGTACAAGAGTGCTTCTTGTTGGCAAAACAAACCAAATACTGCATTCATGTTTGACAGTTCTGTACACAGTGATAGGGCACATTGCTGCCGATGCTGCTTCTGATGATGTTGCTGGTGATGATGGTGGTGGCACTTGCCAGTGATCGAGGTAATTGGCGCTGATTAGATGCTCTCACTCGGCTTTACAAACTGTCACTCACTCTGACTGACGCCACACTGTGCGCCCTGAACGGGCCCATCAGCTAATGGAAAGAGCAGTAGCAGGCCAAGCCACACCACTACAGCTACTTCATTGTCTCGATCAGTAGTAGGCTATTTAATTAGGACCGATTGATGATTAGGTGCAAACTGCAGTGGCGGCATACCGAGCCTCTACGAGTGAGTGGCATTAAGGCAAACATTGCTCAAGTAGCTGCTGATCAGCAGCAGCAGTAGCAGCGGCGGTGTGCTCACAGAGGGCTCAGAAGCCAGAAGTCTAATTAACTGCTGTTGCTACTGCTGCTGCATTTGCCAAGAAGAGGTGACAAGTGCCTGGGTGGCTGCATACCGCAGAGACTGCCACAACAGAAAACGTTTGCACATCACAGCAGACACACTGAATGGCGATGGACAGGAGACAAAGTGCTCCAATCTGGTTGCAGCGATGGGGAACACACACACAACTAGTGGATGACATCGGACACAGGCGGACTCGTTAACTCGATTAGCTTGGCAGACTGAGGCAATGCGTGCTTGAAACACAGCAGCATCAGAACAGCAGAAACAGAGCCCCCGCTTCAGCGAACACTGAGGACACATTGGACGTTAAGACTCCAAGGGAGGAAACAGGCAGGCAGACAGAGGAAAACCTACTCGGCCGTGGTGCCTATGCTTCCCCAAAAGAGAAGATGTGAGGCCTGCTCTGTCGGAGCCTCGGCCAGGAAAGACAAGCTAATTTGACAAGGCAAACAGAGAGCAAATTCCGAGCAGTTGTGCAATAAAGCCAGATTGGATTGAATTGGATTGGCATTGCTTTTGCTTTGTTTCCATGTTGCTATTCTGCTGCTGATGTGTTTGTGTGTGCAGTGTAGCACGATTGCCCTAGCAAAGCCCTATTTGCTTTCCGTCTCTCGCTAATTAGCCTTACAGCAGTGGTGCCAACATAGGCAACGACAGCACAGAGAGGCAGTTTCTGGATCCACTGTGGTGCATCGCACACACGTCCCCTCCACAGTGCGCTAATTAAGAGGTCTATGCCATTAAGAGAACATTAAGCCAAATATCAGACAGTGCAGATAAATCTCTTCATCGTTTTCTCCTCTTCATTTCCAGCTAATCTCAGTTTGACTGATCCCTGGCCAAATCAATAGTCTCGTGTTTTGCAGTTAATCGCACTGAATTTCAATTTGATCGATTACAGCTAAGCTCAGGTAATGCCAACTAATTGCGCGCTGCACATCCTCGTCGGCAGACATTGATCGTTGACGATGGCGACAATAGTGATGATGATGAAAGGGACCAGTCATCATTGATCTTTGTCATGCCAATTACTAGTAATGATGCTGCTGCTACGACACTGCTACTGCTCACTCTCATTAACGGGCTATCGACCTGCATGCAAATGCGGTTTCAAATGGAGTGCTGTTGTACACCACTGTACAGTGCTGATGACGCATGAGTGCAAAGTTTTGCCTGATGAGATAGTCTTTGTGCAAGGGCCACATTAGTCCGATTAAAAGCTTATCATCAGTGTTTGCCTTCGCTTCATCTTTGCTCTCCTAATTTATTCGACGCTTCCGACTGCTCTTCTGCTCTTTTCTGAGCACTTCGACAGTACCAGTCGAGAAAAGATGGGCAGCCCACTTTGCTTTGCTTCAAAAAAAGTGGCTGCTTCCAATGCCTGCTTCTTTCCCCACCACTACTACTACTTAATCATCGCTGCCTTTTGATACATTAGAGCTCTTTCCAAGACATTATCTGTCAGCTTCTAATTTCGCCGTTGCTTCCATTTCACTGCCTCTCCACCCTGCTGACTGGTACGTGTGCGTATATAGGAGTTTGAGATTTCAGCGGCACGAGAACGGACAAAGTTGTAGCAAATGAATTATGGAATTTTAAGCGCACTCCAATTGCTGTTCACTCTGCGCGGAAGCACCGACAGTGAGACACACACAGAGACAGTGCTACTGCTACAGATGATGGTCAGATGCTCGTTGCATGATTCATAGGACACTGGGAAGAGAGAAATTGAACGGCCGAAGAAGAAGAAAGAGAAGATGAAGATGAAGATTCGATCAGGTCTTGGTGGTAGTGCACAGTTGCAGGCAGTGAACTCAAGCCAGCAGTACTCCAACAGCATCCACTGTAGAAGAGAAGCAGGGGAAGGAGGATCCAGTGGCTCTGTTCTCACTGCTGATTGGCTGTCTCCACCCGACACTGAACACTGTGCTCAGCGAGCACCTCTCTCATTGTGGCAGTGCACTGCTCGATCACTGCGCGCAGGCACACACTGCGTCTCCATCCCTGTGCCTGCTAGGAGCCTCTCGCGCTCTCTCTCTCTTTCCCTTGCACCACCACCACTACCACTGAGCAGCAGCAATCGTCTGTCTATTATCGATGCCAATTAGTCCGGTATAAATTTAAATGCCATTAATGCCAGTCGATGGTTACATTTGTTCTGCCACTTCGGTGCTGCCAGTGCTCGCTGCATCACAGTCGCCCACTTCCTCGTCCCTTCTTAAACCCTGCACTTGTTCGGCATTTTGCACTTTACCATTTACTCAAACTACAACCTTATCAAGATTTAAGACATAATAATACACCTGAAAATTTGCTGATTTCATTGCTCAATGACATCGATGCACTCTGATCACCTGTCCAGGTCATCATCAATATCTTGTTCATCGCCAGAGTCTTCACCGCCATTATCATCATTGACAGTGATGCCATGTTCTAAAAACCAAACGACGACAGTAAATAAAAACGGCACCATGTCTTCAAGCTTCTGCATTGAAGCCCTTCTGGCGGGCAGTTCTCATGCGACTAAAGCAGTTTCCGATTCAGTCTCTGTCAGCTCGATTAGCCCTCGTGACTCTCCCACACTGAGCATCGACGAGACCCATTCCTCTCCCCGGTCAGCACCTTCAAGTCCTCTGATGGGCGTCAATGGCTACAACGAGCTGAAGAGTGGTGATACAATGCACGGCGCACACGACCTCAGTGGAGAGGGCGGCAAGGCGACGGTGTGGTCCAGCAAACAACTAGAGTTGGCCCTGGCCAGTCAAGGACACCCGGGGGCAAATCTTTCCAATGCCATGTCTTCACTGTTCGGCCATCCCAATGCCTCCTTCTACGCCTCACTGTACGCCAGCAGTCTGCAAAGTGCTCAGGAACCTTCTTCTCATCCCTCCGCTCAAAATAGCTCCCCTCAAATGCCGCTGTCTTTTCTTCCTCCGAGCGCTTTTCAGTCAGCATTTCACCAGATGAAATCACAGCCCAACAGCAGCAGTCTCACCTTTGACTGGCTGACCAAGGAAATGCTCTGCCACCATCCAAATGGCGGTAAGTTAGTCATTGTTGTGGATAGCTGAGGTATTAGAGATAAATAAGCTTCTAGTGGAAGTTGTGCTATGCGTCTGGGCACCTGTCACTCTCTTTGCTCTTTTTCGCTGTGCACGCTCATCACCTTTCCCTTATCACCTTCTCTTCTATGGGAACCAAGTGAACCACAGTGTGTTGTTTGTGTGAAGTTGACTGGTGCGAACGCAGGCACCAATTGCAGACTAATTATGTTTGCCTACTGAGCTCACAATCACTACTGATTTACAGCCCTAAATTAGCTGTGACGCTGCCATCGATGGCAAACAAATTGCACTGCGCAGAGCAAAGAGATCTCCTGCTGCTGGTGCTGCTGTTGCTCACGATAAAACGACAAACGGCAAGACCGATCACACCGCAGCAGTAGTAGCAGCAGCAGCGGGAGTCGGTGAGCCTCCCTTCCGAAGGTAGCAACCTTTTTCATTAAGTCGCAGCTCTAGGTGGGCATATGCAGCCAACCGGTGTGATAGTGCTAATCCACGAGTAAGCAAACATATCCCGGTTGATAGCCAACTTAATTTGATCTTAATTGTCCGTCGATAGGTGTGAAAGCTAGTTGCGGCACTGCCACATTGCGGCAGCCGCAGCAGCACTCGCACTCCTTTACAGGTGGAAGGTGCAATCGGAACAACTGCAACTGCAGATCTGCAACTGCCACCGCAGACCGCACGGCGAGGCAGCCGATTGGATTTCAATCTGGCTACCACAGCACAGCACACACTGTCATCGACTCGATTGCCTGCTTCCTAAAGTACTCCTCCGGACTGTGATACGATCACTGCTCGTGTGATGTGTGAGCATATTGAGTGACATATGTCGTGCCATGTGGCAAAAAGTATAACAGAGCAGAGAGAAAGCACGAGGCCATCACTGCAAAACAGAAAACGATTAAAGTCAGGGAAAATGAGTCGCTGAATGGTTTGAGGAGCACATCAGCAGCAGCAGCAGCAGCAGTGTCATCCTAACAAGCTAACCGGGTTTTATCCACTAACATTAGCCGCATTGCATAAATGGATGAGGAATGGCCACCCTCGCTGATAGTTGCTCTATTGTGTCACCCCAAACACATTCAGGCTACATTCAAACTACGGGTGCTTTTGTTAGGCAAATATCCCTGTCATAGACTGTTCTCCTTACCCGGAGGCTTAATTAACGGTGGCGAAACAAACAACAGCTACGCACGCGATCACACTCCACTCATGATTCAGTTCCTGTTTGTCGTCCACTACTCCCCCGCTCTTTGTTTGCCGTTGACCACTCTTGCACTGGCCCATTGAGGACTTACTAAGAAGTGCTACACTTCTTGCCAACACACACACACACTGGGTCGACTTGCTGGTCAGAGGTGACAAGAAAACAAGAGCAACAAGAGCATTGCCAAGAGAACTGCACCAATCAGGTTCAAAGTTCGAGTTTTCCACATCTAGCCACATCTAGCTTCTGTTTACATAAGAATTTAGTCTCTGTGCAGGCATTAAAAAAGTGGAAGGCTCAGCAGCCATCTGCGACCTAAAACAAAGAAGCTTTTAGCACGTCAGCAGCAATGGCAGCACTTTCTTTGGTGTTCATGGTGGTAGCATCGAAGCAGTACCAGTCCCAACAGCAGCTCTATCACTCGCCTTCATTACCATGCAGCAGACACAATGGCTCTCTGAATTTCTTTCTAATAAGAAAGTAATAGGATTTGACTCATTACATTGCTACTATTGAACACTACTGGTACTACTACTACTACTACGACCATCATCACTGTGGAGTACAGTGAACGGCAGACTCGAAAATGTTTTCAATGTTTGCTGATTGCTTGATTATTTATGCCTAAGGGCGGGAATTAAGCGTCAGCACGCCAGCGAATTAGGACAATGGGCACGACTTTGTTTGAGTTTGACTCGTCGATTCCTAGGCGCGCTTTATTTAACAGCATTTATGACGCTGCAAATTAGATTAGCCGTCAGTTTAGTAGAGCTCGGCTGCTCCGGCAGCAGCAGAAGGCGCATTGTTTGGTGGTGGTGATCGTATTGGCACTGTCTCTCTCTCCCTTTCTCGTTTGCTCCAAACACTGTTCCATTCGTCAGTATGGCGTACATGTCTCTGAGGGTGAAAGAGTGAGAGTAGGAGAAGGGCCCGCGAAAGGGCACCGAAATGGGCCTTTGATTGCAAGGCCGATCGAGCCGCATTAGCAGTGGCCAATTGCCCATTGGGCGCTGCTGGTGCACTGGCCGCCTAATTTGATTATCGGGCTCGCTTCCCGAGAAAGAGGCAGAGGGGAAGAGGAGAGAGACGAAAGAGCAGAGTAAATTGACGACTTTGTTATCAGCTTCTGTTATTAGCCTAATTGGTCGTGTCCTCGCTGAACACACTCTGTCGTTTTGCTTTATTTGGCAAACAGCAATTGGCAGCTTAATTAAAACTCAAGTTTGTTTTCAACAAGGGCCCCAATTAGCTTTTTCCATCTGGAGCGCTCTTTCACGCTGTTTCTTTTCACGGCATGTTTAAAATGTTGTGCAGTTCTTCAATGCGACAATTAATTAAAGCGAGCTCTACATTTGAAGTTTGCATTAATCAAGCGGCAAGAACATTTTGTTTCCATTCTGAGGTGGACTGACTGACTGCTGCTGCTACTTCCTCGAAGTAGCACTACCATTTAGCCAGACAGTGTCAATAGTTGAATAAATTGTAAATTGTGCGCACCTAAACACACAAGCAAATTGGCCGCCACTGTGAATTGCTCTAGTTCTCTCTTAACTGGTTCGGTATGCTGCGTCGGGTGGATGTGTTTGCTTTGCCTCTGGCTTGCGCCATGCTTCCAGCAACGGGATGATGGCAAACAACAGCAAGTGCAAACTGTTTGGCCGAACAGAGGCAGACAACAAATACGGACAGTGTTTTCGTACCACTCTTTTCGTCCTCTTCGGTCCGTCTGTTCGCCAGCGCCAGTGGCCAGTGCAGCAAACGTTGGGCGCACTGCACTAAATTAGCAATTCATGAGGATTAGCAAGTGCGACTTGTCGCCTTTGTCTGCACGCTTGATGCTAACTTTCTTTCATCAGTGTAACTCGCCCGATCGAGGAACAGGGCACCCGTGTGGCCACAGCCAACTAATCGTCTTTGTCGGGATGACGTTGCCAGCAGTGCACCGCCACAGCAGCATTGAGCACAACTTTTACTGACAATTTCGATCTGTTTCTGCGAGGAAGGCAGTCACAGCACCATCCACAGTGTCCAATCTGCATGACAGATGGCCAAGTTAACGCGCACGGGCCGCACTGGGCGGCTGAGTGGCACCGCCAGTTTGGCACTAGCTGTCTCTCTCTCTCTCCTAGCAAGGACACACAAAGGGCCATTGAGTCTGAATGCAATCACTTAATCGACGCTTAGCACGTTTAGGGCAGCAGCAGCGTTGAACGTCAATGCTGGCGATGCTCACTTGTTCACTTGTTTGCCTAATTGATGCGATGATGCTCAGACCGCCGATGAGACGGCCAATTAATCATTGCGGCTACACTCTCAACACTCTCTACGCCACTTGCTTTCCCTTTCACTCATTCATTCTCTCTTGAGCATCACTGGCTGAACTTGGCCGCCCTTTCCCGGGCAACACCGCACACTGTCTGAGCATTCATCACCGGCAAAAGCAATTTGCCATCGAGCCCATTGTGTTTGTAAGTGAGTGAGTGTGTGTGGCCGTCGTCAGTACTCACACACAGTAATGTGCCAAGAGTCATTACCGCTCAATTTATCGCCATTTAGTTTAATGACACCGTTAAGGTTCCCACTCGAGTGGTGAAATTTAATTCCCTCTCTGCCGTTTTTAATTGAAAATGACTCTTTCTCCCCATTTCAGAGCAAATAAGCAATAATTAAACAGGAGTGCAATAAATATGAATTATGCTAATGTATTGTGCTTTTTCTTTTTCTCTTTTTACTTACAGGTCAGAGCAATCAGGCAAACTTGATGGGCAAGTCCCGTCGACCACGGACTGCATTCACCAGCCAGCAACTGCTCGAACTGGAAAATCAATTCCGCATGAACAAGTATCTTTCTCGACCAAAACGATTCGAAGTGGCAACCAACTTGTGCTTGTCTGAGACGCAGGTAAAACACACAACTCATTTTCACATCCCAAAATTCGACAGATGCGTTTCAGAAGACAGCAGGCACCAAATCAGCGCAGTGTCAGTCACATTAGCAATCGTTGAGTCGTGTGCCAATTTGTAGCCAAATCATTCATTGGTTTTTTCTAGCCATGTGTGAAAATACTAGTAAATACTCTCCCTTTTTGCTGACAAATTGAGTGCCAGCTAATCTGGCAATGAGACGTGCATTAGTTTGATTAAGTTAAAAGGCACTTAGCAGGACTTCGAGGATGCGGTCGTTTGGACACGTGTCGTCGCCGACTTTGCCCGACGACGCAAAAGTTGAGCACTTTATTTAGATAATCTGGTGCACTTTGTCAGTTCAAAGAAAAAGAGGCAAACGTGTGGTCGGTGTGCCAACATTTTCAAGCTGTCGCTTCAGGAGGGACACGCGACCAGTTGATGTGATCACTCTAACAGCAAGCATTCTGATTCACACTCACTAACTTTATGACTTCTTTTTTGTGGGCGACATTTTAGGTAAAAATATGGTTTCAAAATCGGCGGATGAAGTGGAAACGCAGCAAAAAGGCGGCACAGGAGGCAAAATCCCAAAACAACAGCAGCAAATCGCCGCCAGACAGTGACCGTGCAGAAGCGGCGGCAAAGATGAGCGACGATGCCGAGTACGACTCTGACTCGAGTCGTCCTTTTGCTACTGAAAATGAGAGCAAATGCAACAAATCACACTCCAGCGCTGAGGGCATTTCTCCGGGTGCGTCTTCGTCGCTCATCTTCAAATCGTCATGCTCTTCCTCCTCCTCTTCGGCGCTCAAGTCATCCTCATCGCCTGAAGCTGATCTCAGTCTTACTCATCTATCATCGCCGCCCAAATGGAGTGCCGCATCGGCGGGCAATGGCCTCATCGACTGCGCTCGCTCTAATGGAGTGATCGGTGGTGCGGTGAGTGGTCATGCCAGTGTCCTTCAGCACCCACACCACCCTCACCGACACCCCTCTATGGTGGGCGAGTCTTTCTATCGGCATTTTGTCAGCTAGGCGACTTTTCTCTCTCTCTCTCTTTCTCTCTCTCTCTCTCTTCCTTTCCTCAACGTCCCTTGTTCAGCAAGTTTTCTACTTCCATTCTTTGCATTGTACATTTTGCCAATCACACTTCGTACAAGGGCAGCCCACTTCTGTGTGCACCCTGTAAGCAGCAATTAGTCACCTCTACTCAGTCAGCCCATTGCCAAGCACCCCCACCACGACCACCACCACCATCGCCACCCAATCGCTTATTACTTCTGTAAAATAAACGTGTTCTTTGCCCATCGCTGTCTGCAGCTCATTAGGCAGCGACGGACTGTCTCTCGCTCTCTGCCCGTCTGTCCGCCTGTCTGTTTGCATTTGTAAAGGGAAAGTGCACTGACTGGCCTCACCTCGCACTGGTCTATATTGTGCTCATCGCAGGCATCGTCGCAAGTGCCAATGGCGTCCTCAGTTACAACTACTACTGCTGCTGCTGCTGCTGATGATGATGATGATGGTCGTCGGTATATAGAGGCATTGAAGGCACTTTGCAGTTTGTTAGACATGGCTGATGCTGCTGCTGCCTCGACACTCGCCAGAGTGAGTGCTGTTCAAGAAAACAGTTAATTTGCTGGAAATGGTTATTGAATTTAGGAAATTTAAAAAAAAGTAAACATTTGTTAACTGAGCTGTTCAGTTTAAAGCTTAGGTACTGTTCCTTAAGTTTTTGTCATTTGAGTCCGATGAACGAAACGTTTTTAAAATATTAGGCATCACACTGTAGTGTAAACAAGAAACATTGCAGCTATAAAATTTAATTTAACTTTTTGACAAAACTAAATATCAAAATGATTTTTGTGCTTTCACAATAAAGCATTGTTATTACTGCAGCATTATCAATCGATTAACTGATTTTTCAATCATCCTCACAATTAGTAATTCAATTAACACTTCTAACAAAAAATTGAAACTAAGAAGCTAGAGTATTTGTAAAGCTGCGCTCATCAGTTGACTTTGTCTGCGCTCGCATTAAATTTCGAGTAAAAGTTCACAATTGATGTTTTCACAAAGTGTCGTCAAGTGATTCGGCAATAGCGAGCTAATTTAGTTTTGAAAGTTCCAAGTGGCTAATTCAATTGAAAGTCTTTTCTTTAGTTAGCTGAGGACCTTTTGGTGCAGTGTGCAGGACTTTGTTCTCTTCAGACTGCTGGACGCCACACTGCCGAGTGTAGAGGCAATGTCTCCAGTGCCAGTGATTAGCAGCCAGTGAGTAGCAGTAAGTGTAGCAGAAGCAGCAGTTCTTTTTGGCGCTGGCGGCAGTGAGTGTACCAGCACAAAGTGACAAAGACCAACGCCAGGATTGTGTGGAGGGCCAATCAGCACTCGACTAGAGCCGACGTCAGCGCCTGTCTCTTTGGTCTCTCGCTAATTTGCTGCTGCTGCCTGACGGCTCACTTTGGGCAAAACGGCTCCTTTGCCTGCTGTGCTGCTGCCTTAGCATCCACTGGCAATCCCCTGGCAATATTCAATTTAATCGACAACTCCGATTCTCTTGTTCACGGTGTTTGCCGCCTAGCATCAGCATCTGCAGCCCAATTCTCTTGTCTGATTACCATCACAATGGCAGAGACAGTGGCAACGCTGGCGGCCCACAGGAAGACAAAGCAAAATGAATCGAATAACGCTAATAACGCTATCAGTCGCATATCAGGCTGCCATTAAGTTAAAAGGCACCAGGCATACAGCCAAGACAAACACCATCTCTTCTGCACTGAGGCACCGCTGAGGCGCGCAGAGAGCGTACACAGAGGCACAACGATCATCATCACTTGTAATATGCTAAACTAAGCATAAAATAGAGTCACTGAACGATAGCAATGGTGACTGTCCAATTACTAAATTACATTATCAGCCTCAAATAGAATAATAGAATTAATCTAAACAAATTGATTCTTAGAAAGTGCTGCCGCTGCTGATCTTGCAGCGGAACTCGTCAACCACTGCACAGAGCACAAACACATATCTCGTAGAGTGCTTCTTAAACAAGCAAAAAAACTTTTTCGTTTGAGAGTGGTGTCAGTAAGATTGCTATTTTAAGCGTCATATAAGTTGTTCAAACTTTGAAACCCTTTTTTAATAAGTCCATTCTTACAAAACAATTTTAACTGCTGATGACTACTGGAAACTACCAACAACCCGATGGACAAACAATTGAGCTTTATAGCTTGAAAATGGCTTCTGTTCAGTTTGTGGGGAATAGATTGTGTCTGATTGTCACTGTGTCGCTTCGAATGATGCAGAGATCGTGCAGGCGAGTGCAAATAATCAATAATCGACAGTGGCCTGTTTTGATTGTGCTCATCGGCAAAGCAAATAGAAGAACGGCCATGGACGTCGTCGTCGCAGTTGTCAAAATCATCGTATAGTGTAGAAAAAACGTACACGAACAAAAAATAAACTAGTAGTGCTAGAGAGCGCCCGTCTCGGGATCAGCCTTTGTTTGCCCTAATGATCAGTCTAATTTGGCAATTATGTGCTTTGTCTGGCAGCGATTGGGCGCCATTATCATTGGAGCCAAGACAGTGTAGTTGTGTGAGTGAGTGTGTGTGCCATCGACGGCGATGGCATCATCGCATCGCTAATGGCCATTTGAATTCACACACAGCCAAGCAATCGGCCTAGTGGACATACTGGTCGTCGTGATGTGCATATTGAGCGAGCCATCATCGATTCCATTCCATTACCACTGCTGCACACACAGCAGAAGCATTGAACTGCTGCCCTGCACTGCAATTGCCCTCCATCCTTCCATCCATCTCTGTGGACATTTGCCGCTTAATTTATTGCTGCTCAGACTCGAAAACTCGATTTTTCATTACAGTTATTGCCTCTAAATAGCTCTAATATCCCCTGATAAATCACACTGCTCGACGAGAGTCAAGGCCTCAGTGTGCCTTTACTCTGCTTTGCTTCATGGCCGTGCTCTACCAATGACTATACACTGCCACCGCCTAATAGTGCCGCGCATTGATCATTCGCATTGGACTCGCCTGCAAAGGCAACACTGGAAGAGGATGCTGATGATGATCACGATGATGATGGTGGTGGTGGTGATAGCGCTGAGAAGCTCACTGGTGCCCTTTCGGACAGTCATCGCAACCTGGGACTTTTGGCCACTTTCCTAATGGTGCAGGGCACTTCACAGTAATCACTCTCCGGCCTATACTGCTCTCGATCGAAGCAAATCAATTTCACTTTCCACCGTCTAAATAGCCACTCAAAGCGGCACCTTATGGACAGAATTGCAATCATCAACAGAAAAAAAGCACAAAAAAATTTATTCAGAAAAGTATGAATCGCGGATACAAATTGCCAGAAGTGATTGCTGACCAAAGGTTGACCTGATACCAGGGAAGGGGAGAGAAATTGAAAGCGCTTTAAAGATGAACAATGGCCCTTGATACGGTGATACAAAAAATACATGTTGAATAAAAAAGAATCGTAATACTACATGCCACTGAGGAATGAGATGCTGATAAGAATGGCGCACACAGGTTTTGGGTGAACACGAAAAAAGAGAAAAAAGATAAAAAGAAAAAATCTAATTGCCGGGACGTGATAGAGGACAGATTTGATAGAAAAGAAGGTTCAGTAAGACACATTCGTTCAGTAATGGGCGTGTCAGAGGCAAGTGGAAACGATGGCTGCTTCGGTGCTGGCTAGCGACAACTATGTACAGGGTAGAGAAAGGGGAAAAGCAGTAGTTGGTAGTTGCTGCCACTGCCAGCAACTGAAGCCACAGATTAAGCACATGGTAGGGAAAGAAAGGGGAAAGGGAGCGGGAGAAAGAGAAACTCGCAATGAGTATATCACATGAAACCACACCAGACACCGAGAGAAAGAGAATGAAAGAACGAAAGAGACGGTGAGTGCGTGTGTGTAAGTGTGGTGTTGCAAATCATTGTGGCGACCAGTAGTGCCACCGCCCTGCACACCGACTGCACAGGACTTTGCAGTGTAGCTGTAGACCTAGTAACTACGATTAGAATAATATCTCACTATAGCATAAAAGACAGGTTGATGATGAGTATGTGCCCCAATGAAATGAGTGTATGCGAATGGTGGTGTGGTGTGCTGTGTAAAAAACTAATTCAAAAAAGATGTCGTATAAACGCCGCATAGTATGAACAAGTTTCAAAGAATGATGCAACAACGACAGTACTTTGTTCGCGGGGTGATCGACGGCGGCGGAGTGGTCGGAGCAAAGTAGGTGTGCACTCGCAGATTGGGCAAGTTGTGCTGTGCAGAGGAGTAATAAAGTGTTAGTTAGGTGGCGGTTAGCAAAGGAGTAGACATCAACAATGGATCAAGACAGGAGTCATCAGACGAACCTTTAGTCGGCGAATGCCAGTTTTGGTGATTAGCTGGCAATCGTACAGCTCTACCCGTAGCAGGTTGTAGCACAGAGAAAGGTGATCCAGTGAGGAGTCGGTGATCAGTGGACAGTTGTCCAGCTCCAGAACCTCCAAGTGCTCCACTGTGTTGGTGCTAGTGCTCAGGTGCTTGATGCCGTCATCGGTGATCAGCTCACAGTGCGAAAGACTCTGCAGATAAACAAGATAAGTGAATGAGTGAGGGATCAACTTGAAAGACAAAGACTGTAAACCCTGACCAGATTCTGCAAGAGTGGACAACCATTGGCGAGGTGGGCCAGAGTGTTGTCGGTGATGAGGACACACTCCTCCAGGTCCAGTTTCTCCAAGTCGTGACAGTAGCGCGACAACGTCTGAAAGCCATTGTCAGTGAACTGATTACAGCCCGACACCTCAAGGGTGACCAGAGAGTGGCAATTGTGGCCGATTGATATTAAGGAGAGGTCAGTGAGATTGGTGCAGTTGGAGACGCACAGGTAGCGCAGCTGAAAGCAGTTGCTGGCCAGTCGCTGGATGGCTTCGTCGGTGATCGTACTGCAGCCGTGCAGATTCACAGTGCGCAGATTGACGCAGTTGGTCGCCAGGTAAAGGACAGCCTCATCGTTGATGCTGGGGCACACCTTGCCAATAAAGGCACTGAGCTTCTTGCAGCCAAGTGACAACTTCTCGATGCCATTCTTTGATATCTTGTCGCAGTAGGAAACATTGATGTGCTCCAAGAGAGCACAACCCGCACTGCAGTGGCAATTAGGTGCAAAGTGAGATGACCAATTGAGCATTGCTTCTTTATCTTACTTACCCTAATGCTTCAAGAGAGGCGTCTGTAATCTCACCGCATGATCCCAAGTTAAGACGAGCCAACTTGGGGCAATTTTGACTTAAATTACGACAAGTGCTAAAGGGATTGAAAACATAAAATGTCAGTCTAGTTTTCGCTCCTATGTACTAGAAAACTTACGCATCTGTGACATTTTTGCAGTCAAAGAGATCCAAAAAGTCAATGTTGTTGCAGTTTTGAGCAAACGTCTTCAAGGCTGCATCGGTGATCGATTTGCAGCCTCTAAGACTTAACTTTTTAAGAAAGCCCCCGCATCTTTTGGAAAGATTCTCCACCACAGGCCCCTCAATGTCAGTTTGAAAGTCAAAGAGGTCGACACTCTGCCAGTTGCTTCCATCGAGTGCCAATATGTTCCAAGACTGAAAAAAATAAATTAGATAAAATGCAACAGATGGTGGGAAATTTTCATACTCGTGAGACTTGTGCACATCGACACAAGGTGACCACGTCGAGAAAGGAGAAGATACGCAGGAGAAGCTCTTTGGGCAGCTTTCGATTGATGAGTGCCTCGTCGGCTTCGTTGCAGTTTCCATTGGCAGTACTGGTGCCATTGGCCGATCGAAAGATTTGCTGTGTCGTGGTCAAAAAATGGAAGGAAAAGAAAGAAAAAGAAGTGCAAAGAGCAGTTAGTAAATGGAAGTTTTTAGTGGGCATAAAGAGAGGAATGTGGAGAAATGAAGACTAGCAGGCTACTAGAGTTAGTAGTACTGATTACAAGTTATTGAATGCTACTGGTAAACGTAATGGTAGTACACTGTGACACTACTACAGCAGATGTTAGTGAAAAGAGTGGGGCCCAGAGCTGGTTTCGGAAAGCTGTCAGATGGCATTGTGTGGTCATGGTCAGTGCGGGCAGTGCTCAGACTCCAGTGTGTTCTAGGCAACAACTGAAGTCGACAAGCAGTTCAACAGCTGAAAATGGCTGACTATGAAGCTACGAAGCAGTTCTACAGATCATCAGTAGCTGGCACGAGCAAGTGAACAAGAATGAAGAAATGAATATTCACATACTGAAGTAGCTAGCTTGGGTTGAGACATGGCCTGTGACATTTGTGTCAAACGGTGTGTGAGGTAGTTTTAATTCGATCTTTGCTTTCTCGATTCAATTCTCCTGTCGATTCAAGGTCCTGCTGTGGCTGGCTGTGGCGGTCAGTGGTGGTCGGTGGGCTCCGCTCACCAACGATCACTAAAGGCTTCACATGTGTGAGTAGTGTGAGTTTGTGTGTGTGTGTGTGTGTGCTTGTGTGTGACTGACTGGGACTCTACTACTCAAAGTGATATACTGCAATTGGTTAGTTCTCGCTAAAAAATAAATAAATAAAGTGACTTCACTACAGAGAGAACTGCACAGTAGTGTAGGACTAGTAAAGTACAAGTGGCTGGAAAGGGAGCATCGCAACAGTCAAAAGAGCGATTCAAGTCAGCTGGTGTGCCTGACAAGCAAAGTGAGTGAACGAAAAAGAAATAATATGAAAGTTATGGCTAAGGAGTTTGAAGGTGTCTGTGTAGTGTCTTCATAGGTGCTGTCGGTGACGCGGAACATTAGATTAGTGGTACGTCGTCGACAGGACAGTGATCGGTATGGTCAAAGGAAAGGCCCATGTGGGGCAAGTGAATGCAAGTGATGAGTGATGCAAAAAGAGAATCGAAGAAAACAAAAACATAAGAAAAAGAAAGCATAAAATTAGAGAAATTAATATAATAAATAAAAAAAGCAGTTTTGATCATGGTCGTATCTAAGAAGAGGGTCGAGAAGACTAGGTCAATCACTTGGAGATGGAATCAAGGGAAAAGGGGATCCAAGTGGGAAAGAGAAAAGAAGAGGGGCGAAAAAGAAGGAGCAAATAATGAAATAGAACCTTTATTCGACTCTGAGTTTTGTAAGAGGTCCGTTTGGAGGAGGATGAAGAGTTGGAAAGACAAGTGAGCGATTTCATGGCTCTCGCAGAGCGTTTGATCCGTCGGTTTGTGCTGGCAACTCGGTTCGGAAGATGATGGTGCACTGAAAGGAAGTTGGTGGAGTACCTTCAACTCTTCACCAACAGCTTACCACACAATCAGCAGACTGTCGGGGTGCAACAGCAGCTCACTTCAGCAGGAGAGAGAGAGAGAGAGAGAGAGAGAGACCTTGTCTGCGGCAGAGAAGGGTGCAATGGCACAGTGACTACACTTGAAAGAGTGGTCGGGGTACGACAGAGTACAAGCGCATAAAGGATAGAGTCAGACAATCTGAGAGAAAAAGAGACTGATTGAGAAGAGATTGGTGTGCTAGTGCTGGAGCTGACAGGAGCAGGAGACTACTGGCTGTGTGTTTGCGCTAGTGTCCTGGTGACAGTCCTACTCGAGGACTCTGCTGCCTCTGAGCACTCTTCTCTAGGGACTCATGACTTCTCTGCTGCTGCTGCTGCTGTTGCTGCTTTCTGCTCTTTGAGGTGTGCCAGTGAGGTGGGCGAGTCGGGCCTGCTAAGGTGCTGGTGGTGGTGGCGATGGGGACACCGACACTGAGGAGATGGTGGTCGTCAGTCGCAGCTGCAGCGATCATAACAAAACAAGCATCAACAGCAGCAGCAGTAGTAGCTAACGACGCACAAAGAGAGAAAGAGAGAGGGAGACGACCACTGGAGCCAACACAAAGGAGATACACAGACAACGGAGGCAGAGGCAGAGAGAGTGTGTTGCAGAGGAGAGTAGTCTTCCAGCTTGAAGTGTATCCTCGAGTAGTGCATGCGCGCATTCGCTGAGAGTGCCAGAGAGAGTGCCTGCCGCCGAGAAGGAGACCGACCACCAGAAGACACCGTCGCCGAACAGCAAACTCGTCTAGCGGCGCCCAGACCCGGCAGAACCGGGTGGCCGTGAGCGGCGCGCGCTGTGCCGGGCTGCCCTTCACCGACTGAGCACAGTCCCACCGACCACCATCATGGACGCATGCATAGCTCTCTATCTCTCTCTCTCTCTCTGCCTCCCTCCAGGACACTTCCAGTACTCTCCTGGTCAATGGGTCACCAGCTGTTTGCAGCAGATCAGTGCTCTTTAGCATCGCATTGAATGAACCCAAATTATGAAGACTCTAACTGAGGGCTTCAGCAAACTTTAATGCTACCAGAATGGTTATAAAATCCATAAAATTTGCCTAGCCAATAAAATGATTTAGTCAAGTTCATGGGTAGTCCAATAGTTGTGTCACCGCTTGTTCAGCAACTAAGTATTTGTGGTGCTCGCTGGTGGTGACTCAGTTTGCATGGGCACTGGAGCACTTGAGGCAACTCCCCCAACTCCTTCACCTTGACCTGGGTTCATTGGAAGGGCTTGCTGCGGCGGCTGCTGCTGTTGCTGCAATGGTGGTGATGGCTGTTGCTGTGCAGGAGGTGCTAGTGGTAGTGGCTGCTGTACAGGAGCATTTTGCATTGAGTTATCTAGATAAAGCAACGATAAAGTTAGCACAATGACATAAGGAACGTCAATCGGCAATTCCTTACTGTTTGGAGGTGGTGGTGGGGCATAGCTAGCCATTACAGCAGGAGTCTGCTGCTGCTGCATGTGCTGGGGCACCATAGACTGTGGCTGCGGAGGCAACGGAGAGGGGATCGCCGGAGGAGCAGTCTGAACTGGTACGGCTACTGGAGTACCACCTGCTGCTGGCGGAAGGGTCGCACTGCCGTGCTCGGGATTCATGGCCACCGAAACGGGCGCTGCTTGTGGGGGAGCAGGGGCACTCTGCATCAGGTTATCTACAGGCAAATGTTGATTAGTATCAAGCTTTACTGCTGCTGTCATCTAACTTACTGGTCGGAGGAGGTGGTAAATGCTGTGGCACCATTGACTGTGGTGGCAGTTGAGACGGTGGAAGAGATTGTTGCACCGGGGCTGAAACTGAAGGCATCACCGCAACACTGCCTTGCGGTTCGGAGCTCATCGAAACAGGTGCTGGGGGTAGAGGCGCCGCTGTTTGCATCATGTTATCTGTTATCGGAATACAAAACATGTATAAGAATTGTATCACCAATTATCATTTTATCTTACTTGTCTGAAGGGGAGGAGCAGCTTGCTGGGGCACCATTGACTGGGGCGGCAGCTGAGAAGGGTTTGCTGCTGCTACGGCTGGAGCAGCCACAACCTGCTGATCAGGATTCATTGAAACTGCTGCTGCTGATGGCTGTGGTGGTACTGCTGATGCAGGAGAGCTTTGAATTATGTTATCTACAGCGAGGAGTAAAGAAATGGTATCAACATATGATTGCACTTCACAACATGGTTCTTCAAAATTACTTGTTGATGGGGCTGATGAGGGTGGGGCTTGCGGTATTTGGGGAGCTTGTGGGGGCTGGGACTGTGAGGGTGTGTAAGTGTTCAGCGCAACACCAGCTTGCGATGGAGTGGTCAGGTGCTGGGGCACCACTGACTGCATTGGCTGCTGCTGCGGTTGAGGTGGGGGTGGCTGCTGCTGCTGCAGTTGCTGCTGAACTGGCGGTCGAATCGGTACTGATGGCGAGTTGGGGAATCTTTGAGCGGCAGGAGGCATTCCAGGACGAGACAGCTTGCTGGCGTCATTCTCAGCCGCTGCAGGACCACCAGAATTCTGGGAAGGCGGTGGTGGTTGCTGTTGCTGTTGCTGCTGCTGTTGTCACAAAACAAAAAGTTTGTTAGGTTTTTGCTAGTCTCGCTGAGTGTGCTTTGAATAACTACTGACATTCATTTCAAAAATATGTTAAAAATCTACAACCCTTAGAGTCGAATATGACTCTAGACAGCTCCAGAATCATATGTAATTTAAATTGAATAAAATGTCCAAAATGATCTTTTAAATGACATAGATTTGAAAGTAAAATGAAACTAAATAATTCAAGTTGAAAACTTAACAATATCTTATTGCCCGATAATCTTAGCGTGTTAAGAAAGAGAGAAAAACTGCCATAGCCCAGAGAAAAAGAATGCTCCAACGGCTCAGAAAAGTCCTCCAGGAAGTGAACTGACCTCTTTTTGTGGAGCACTGTGATTGGCGACAGGATGTTGAGCATTGTAATACTGCTGAGCCTGTTGGCGAGCGCGCAACTCCTGCTGTCGAATCTGCTCCATGTGAAACTGCTGTCGTTCCTGCATTAGCTGCTGTCTTTGGAATTCGAGCTGTAGTTTTGTACAAAGGAAAAAATGGGTTAATAATGAAAAAGCAATCCCTTTGAGTACAAATGCATACCGTCTCTTTCTCACGGTCCATGATGTGCTCCAATTCCTCAAAGTGACGCAGCTTAATTTCTAGCTTCTTCATCTGAGTCTCAACCAGTAGTGCAACTAGGGACTTGATTTTTCTCTCTTCCACCACAGCCAAGTGACGAGCTTTCACAGCGGCAGAACCAAGAGCGGCAGCAGCTGCAACAGAAATTTGAGATTCTTTGACAGCATTCTTCTCTTTATTCTCCTTTTCAGCTGTTGCCACTGTTGAGTCTTTTTCTGTTGTCGATGCATCTTCACTGGACTTTTCAGCACCACCTTCCTTGCTTTTCTCAGTTGCTGCATCGCCGCCATTCTCCTTGTCCACTTCCATTGGCTCGCTAGGCTTTTCTGAGTCGGTGATTTCCTTTTTAACTTCAGAAACTTCCTCATTCACGCCGTTTACATCCTTCTCCTTTTCCTTCTCTTTTTCTTTATCATCTTTTTGGCTGTCTGTTGATTCTGCTTGCTCAGCGCCGTCTTTTTTCAATTTTGCGTCAGTTGCTTCAGCACTTTTCTCTGCAGAATCCTCTGAAGCAGGTCTGGTGGTGGCGTCAGCTGATGTTGTGTTTTCACTGCTAGCAGTCGGAGTTTCAGAGCTCTTTGAAGCAGAAACGTCATCAGACACATTTTCATCTTTGATTTTCGAAAACTCTTCCATTGCCGCTTTGGCTGCTGATGCTGCAACTCTTGGGTCAACAACAGAGGCTAAAAATGCTACAGTTGACATGATGGGATTTCCCGACTTGGAGAATGGAATCGGGTTGTACGACAGTGGGCCGAGAGCGTTGTTGGTGTTGTCAAGGTAAGGATCCTCAATGGGCAACCTCAAAAAGTGAAGAATACACTCATCTTGCGTCCTGCTGCCAATGTGTTCGCACACCTTATTCCAGTCGTCCTTGTAAAGCTCCAGTCCCTCCAAGAGAAGCAGTGTCTCCTGCTCAGTCCACTCGCGTGAGAGATTTGCCGCGGCTTTGCTTTTAAAGAAGGAATTCTTTTTGGCGTACTGATCAACTTTCAGTCCAAAGTTGTCATTGAAACCGTTCTTCAGTGTGGCGCCATCCGTTTTGTCCGCCGCCTCGCCCTTTTCAGAGTCGAGCTTGCCGATGCCGTTCTCCTTTGGCAAGTTCAGCATCTGTTGGGTGGCTGACATCTGTCCTCGAGGAGGGTTGAGTGGCTGCAGGCCGGACGGTGCGTCGAGGTAAACATGGAAATGACTGGTCGATGGAGGACCCATTGGGGTAGGGCGAGCGTCAGCGTCCACCTGGTAGTTGATCAGGCCCCATTGCTCGAGAAAGGCATGCACTCGCATGATGGCACACACATCGCCGGCAATGTTTCGGCGAACAGCGGTGACCGTCAGATACTCAGTGGGATTGAGCCGGTACGTGTCGACCATAAAGTTGCGGTAGGCAATGTACACTTCGGGTGTTTTTGAGTTGTTACGGCTGTTGAAGAACTCTGGAAGGCCGCGTCGTTCAACCGAGTGGATGCAGTTGTAGTCGAACCATGAGGCGTAGCTGGGAATGATGATGTGGTTTGCCTGCTCGGTCACATTGTCATCGGCACCGTCGTCCTTGTCGTACTTGGCCACGTTGTCATTGGCATTTTCAGTACGAGTGGGCGAAGCGGGACGTGATGTCTTCTCTTCCACCGAGTTGACATTAGAGTTGAGATGTTTGTCATCGTAATCGTTGCTGTCGAGATCCATAATGGTGCCGCCTTTGATGGGCATGTTTTCATTGTCTTTGCTTCGGTTGCCCACTGAGTTGCGGTTTATATTCACCTCCTGAATAGGCGGCTCAGGCGAGGGATCGTCAACGTCCTTGGCCTGGTCCTCCGAGTCCTCGTCATTCTTGTTGGGCTTCTTCTTCTGGGGAGCCGGGCTGCGAGCACTGGCACCCTTGCTTCGACGCTTCTTGTCGGCTTGGGGTGAGGGCGATCGCCGCCTCTTGCCACGCACCGTCTGTGGCGTCTTTTTGCGCTCGTTGCGATCCTCCGAGCTCAGCTCCTCCATGGTTCCGGCGAAAGATGATGAGGATGGCGTGATGAGGCGAGTGTCGGGGCGATTTGTTTGGCTGGAACTGTCCACACTTCACACACTTTGCCTGCTTGTCTGGCCTGAGAATCAATCTCCTCTCCACAGCCTTTGTCTTCTCAGCCTCGCCGAGTAGATGCCGCAGCGGCCTGCCTGCCTCCACTACCACCACAGCAGCCGCTGTGTGCGCCAATATGGCTGACTGAGGCGTGTTTACACGGTGCGCGCTCTCCAGTCAGTGCTGTCGCCAGTTTACACGCTGCCACTGTCAGAGTGCCACTCTTGAGAGAATGTGAGTGAGTGTGAGCGGTGTCTGCAGACGATAAGATAATCCATCGTGGACGCACTGCCGAATGATCGTCACTCTTGATGCGCCTCTTCGGCATCTTCATTTGATCTTCTTCCTTGCTCGTCTTTTGTATTCAAGCACACACTGAACAGGACAACCTAAATGACCACCACCATTTACGCAGTATAACTGGCATCTAGTCGACTGCATCTAAACACCGTCATCTTCGTCATTGCACATTCTCAGCTCATCGTTCCAACATCATCACTGCTCTGTTGTCATCGCTACTAATAATACTCCACCACTACCACCTTCTCCACCACCAGCACCGATTGCACAACCAAAATGGTTTCGACGGCAATAGCTGAAGTGCTGGCCGGGTCCGGAAGCGAGGGCCCGGGTCTCTGGAAGCAGCTAAATGAAAACACTTTCTTACACGGATTCGTTGCCTCCTTATCAGTGATCATCGTTTCAGAGCTGGGCGACAAGACCTTCTTCATTGCCGCCATTATGGCAATGAGACATTCCCGGTACACGGTTTTTCTTGCCGCCATGTCTGCAATATTTATCATGAACACTCTGGCTGTGATACTTGGCCTTGCCACCACAATAGTTCCGCGGTTCATCACCCACTACGGCTCTATCATTCTTTTTGCCGCATTCGGCGCAAAGATGCTCCACGAGGGCTACCACATGTCCGACGATGAAGGCAAAGAGGAGATGGAGGAGGTACAAAAGTCCATCAGCAAAAAGGAGCAAAGTGGCGATTACGAGAACACCGCTCTCTCCGCCGAAGACCCTGAAACGGGCATCATCAGAACGGCGGTCAAGCAACCCACGTCGACTCGAATCAGGCGAAAGCTGATGGCATACGTGTCTCTGGTCTTCATTGAAACCTTCACAATGACCTTTCTGGCGGAGTGGGGCGATCGATCTCAAATCAGCACCATCATCCTCGCCGCCAGGGAGGACGTGTTTGGCGTTGCCGTTGGTGCTCTGGTCGGACACTTTTGCTGCACTGCAGCCGCAGTCCTGGGCGGCCGCCTTGTTGCCCAGATGATTTCAGTGCGGACAGTCACCCTGATCGGCGGTGTGGTTTTCATCTTCTTCTCCCTCTTTGCCTTCTTCCACAACAGCGAGTAAAAGGAGAGTGCCGACCCCTCTGCAATACAACACCCACTAAATAGTGCCACCGAGTCTGAACCAACACACCGACTTTGCCATATGCACACACACGTCTTTGTTTCTTGTTTGCCACTTGAAGCACTCCACCTACCACCACCGTATTGATCACACCTGTTTTTATGTACACAAAAAAATAACACTTAAACCTCTGACCATACTGTTCAATTCTTGAGTATCTCATTGAGCCCTGAGCTCTTGTTTCACTCATTGTTGTTGCGTACACCGATTGAAATTGTACACTATTTTTATTTGACGCCATTGTATTTGATACTTTACATATGCTTATATTAAATGTTGAATCTATTATTTAAAATGAAAACTGCACTGCATCCCCATTACGCCGGCTACGTGTACTGCTCTCCAGTTTGTACAGCTGTCAGCAGTGGTGCCATTTCCTACTCACAGGTGGCTCCATTGCAGCTTTTTCGGGCTGTTTTTGTTGCTCTCTTTTCCAAAGGCTGTCGGCAACACCACTTTGAGCTTCATCAGCTACAGAAACATCAAGCGATGATCATGGAGTCCTCACTGCTGGTATATTTCCCCTTCCTCCTCCTCCTACCCGCCCCAATTCCACTTTAACAGTTTAAATAATCTGCAGGAGCCAACGCTGTATCTGATCAAGGGCATCGTCATCCTCGATAATGATGGAAACCGAATCCTCGCCAAGGTAAGTTACACGTCATCTCCACGTGAAGCCGCTTACCGGCAAGCATCAGGAGTAAATAACTTTGTTTTTTGTTTTGTTGATAAACTACAGTATTACGATGACACATTCTCAAGCGTAAAAGAGCAAAAGGCCTTTGAGCGCAACCTGTTCAACAAGACCCATCGAGCGAATGCTGAAGTTATCATGCTCGATGGAATGACTTGCATCTACCGTAACTCTGTGGACCTCTTCTTTTACGTAATGGGCAGTTCTAATGAAAATGGGGTACGTAATTTCTTGTTTCCATTGAGTTATTTGAAAAGTTAATGCTTATTCTTAATTGCAGTTAATCCTCGCCAGCGTAATGCACTGCTTGTACGAATCAATGTCTCATATTCTGAAAAAGAACGTCGAGAAAAAATCCCTTCTCGATAACTTGGACATGGTTATTCTGGCTTTAGATGAAATCTGTGATGGCGGGTAAGGCTTGTTTTTATCATTTCTAAAAACTTCATTCTAAAATGTTTACTTTGTTTATCAGAATCCTTCTTGAGGCGGATCCCAACAATGTTGTACAAAAGGTAGTCGTCAAAATAGAGGACATTTCCTTCAACGAGCAAACGGTGGCGCAAGTGCTACAATCGGCCCGTGAACAGCTTAAATGGTCGCTTTTGCGTTGAGATAACGCTGATTTTTCCGCGTAACCCACCTGTAGATCGGCGGGCCCAACCCATCGTCGTGCATCCTAAATCCTTTGTACAAGATATCATACATACCGACACATGTGCACACTCACCCACTCTTCTACCTGTTCATTCGTTGGGAAATGCAATTCCATTTTGTTTGAAATTGAAATCTTTTTATATTATACTGTACTGTACTATTTATTTGTTTATTATTATTACTAACTTGTACCCATTCTACTGCTGCGTCTCTGCGATTGTCGCCGACACAGATGCAGATTTGCCGCCGACGCAACAGCAGCAGCAGCGACGACTCTGAGCTGGTAATTGCGGAACAATGGCTTTCATTAAAAGATCGCAAGTGTCAGTCATCGCCGAGCAAACACATAAAGAAATGTAACTTTTTTATGGCGACTGCATCATGGGCACCGAGTGGAATGATTTTTCTCAATCAAAGTGCACCACAAAAGAGGCAACGGGGAGAGAGAAAGAAAGAAAGGCAGAATGAGTTGCACTACGAGAGACGATGGGTTGGTTGTTCGTTGGCGAGCAGCAGTGGTGGGCATCAGCAGTCAGCGCCCAGGTGGCTCTTATCAGTGCCGCCTCGCTCTGGGTGGCTGTCTTCACGTCGCCTGGAATGCTCCCTCAGGCAGTGCAAACTGTAGAGTCCACTTGCCTTAATTGCCAGACACTGCAGCAACTGGCGATGGGGAGAAGAGAAGGCAAGGTCTGCAAACGACGGCACCCTTGCTCCGATGACTCTTTCTCCCTTTCTTCGCAGTAACTGTAATTGGGCAAGTGTAACCGGTGTGTAGCTGACTGACTGACTGCATCTCCTCTAATCACCACCAGCTCCAGCTCCAACAGCACCAGCACCTGTGCTCAGTAGTGCACCTCACTGCTCTGGAGTCACGCACTGAGGTTGAGATTCCAAGAGACTGAGTTGGAGAGAAAAGGAAGGAAAGAAAGAGACGGTATGTCCGAGAGTATGTGCGGGGAAGTGGGCAAGTGGAGCTGGAGCTGGTGGTGACATCGAAGACCGTCTGCGACACAGAGAGCGCAGAGCAGACCACATGTTGAGTTCTCTTGGTGGAGGAAAGACGGTGTGCACAGTAGCCAATCAGTGATCAAGAGCAAGAGCAGCGCCAGCAGTAGCAGCATCTCAATCTGGACGATTATCACCACACTATTGCCCGCTCTCTCGTCGGCGATAAGTCAACTGCAGCCAGCGCAGCACCTGTGTACACCTTCAAACCAGGCAGACGGACAATCTTTGTGTTTTGATTGCTGCCAGTATTAGAGCGCCAATTAAGTAGTTGGTACGGCACAAATTGCTTCGCCCAGCAGCAGCGCCTTTGTTTTGATAGCACCAGCAGCAGCAGCAGCAGCTTGCTTCAAGTGCGCGCCCCAAGACGACAGATCGCTGGCTGCCTCTTCTGGTTGGCTGCAATCTCTACCTGTCCTCTCTACTTGTCTTGTCTCATTTACATGCGACAGAACACACACGCTCACTCCATACACTCCATCCATCATCGCCTTGTTATCCGCCGTGTTTATTTTCCCGCTTTCCTCCCCCGGCTGATCTGATCAGAGTGATCTTCCGATATCATAGAACAGCGTCTCTGCCTCTGCTGCTACTGTGCCCGCATCGGCTCATCAATTCGATCGCACTACAGCTCAATCAAACCGTTCTTGCCTACTGTTATGCTGAGTGAAGGAGCCAGTAAGCAGCAGACTGCCTCACCGACGACGACGACGACGACGACAACCGTGGCCAGCAGTACCGCCGTCGACTGTCGCAGATCGACAGTGAGTGAGGTGAACAGCCCCAGCCCACCCGTGGGTGACAGCATCGTGAGCGTCATTGGAAAGGGCGCCGGGAAGCCAGTGTCACCGCTGGGCAAGCTCTTCGCCTCGCTGCCCTTCAGCATGCCGGTGGTGGGCTGTCTGCCCTGCACCAAGGTGGTCGACCCCAGTCGACAGGCGAGCAAAAAGATCGAAAAGCAGCTCAATCAATGGAGCAAGAAGGAGTCCAAGGTCATCCAGCTACTGCTCATCGGTAATTTTGCACCTTTCGCACTTTACTGCTGCCTGACCCACTAAACGCACTTCAACCCCTAAAAACAGGTGCCGGTGAGAGTGGCAAAACGACCATCATCAAGCAGATGAAGATTCTTCACATACAGGGCTTCTCCGCAGAGGAGCGTCTGGAGAAGTGCCAGGAGATCAAGGAGAACGTCTTTGAGGCCATCAAGGTACGATTACTCTGCCCATCTCATTTTAGCTAAATAAGTACTTATGACTGACACTATCCACAGGAGCTAACCAGCAACATGGCGTACCTGAAGCCGCCAGTTCAGCTGGAAAACGTCGCAGAGAACGAGGCCAGTCTGGAGTTTGTGCGCAAGCTGGACATGACCGGCATGGCTTCGTACAGCTACCCGGATGAGTTCTTTGAGCACGTCAAACGCCTCTGGTCAGACCCGGGCATTCAACAGTGCTACCTCCGTGCCAATGAATTCTTTCTCATCGACTCTGCCAAATAGTACGTTGCTGCCGACTGTCTGCCAGACTGTTCTACTGAGGATTACTAAAGCACCCTTTTCTTCCGTTCCCAGCTTCCTCGACAAGATTGACGAAATCAGAGAGCCCAGCTTCTCACCAACTGACCAGGACATTCTGCACAGTCGTCGGCGGACGAGTGAAATTCAGAGAATTGAATTTGAGGTGAAAGTGCCCCGACAGTACGGCGGCGGATATCAGCCATTCTGGTAGGGCAGAAGACTCTTACACTTAACCGTTGACATTTCTAACCCAGTAATCGTTTTCAGGATGTTTGATGTTGGCGGTCAACGCGGTGAGCGACGCAAGTGGATTCAAGTCTTTGACGGCATCACCGCCATTCTCTTCGTCATCGACTCCTCTGGCTTTGACTGTAAACTGCGCGAGGACGGCAACAAGAACCGACTGAAGGAGTGCCTCGAGCTCTTTGAGGACGTCTGGTTCAGCAAGTACCTGGTCAACACGGGCTTCATTCTCTTCCTCAACAAGCAGGACATTCTCAAGGAGAAGATTGAACGGGGCTCCAAAATTGAAAACTACTTTCCCGAGTACAAGGACTACAAGCTGCCGAGCAAGGACGGCGACCCGGAGGATGAGTACATCAAGGCACGGTGCTTCATTCGTGACAAGTTCCTCGAGATCACCAAGAAGTGCAGGGGTGAGCACCGAGGAAGCGGCACCTCACAGAACAGCTTCTCCGATGGGTATCGGGTCAAGCGTGAGTGCTTCTTCCACTTCACCACGGCCACTGATTCCAACAACATCCGTCGAGTCTTTGATGACATCCACACGATGATTCTCATGAGAAATATTGGCAACATTATTTAGCACTTAATTACTGATCAGACCATTCGCAGAACCGCCATCCATGTTGTTTCTCACCTATTAACCAGTTGTCCATTTTCCATTTATAAGAGTCAATTTATTTTACAATTTATATACTGCTACTCTCTCAAAAGCACTAGCACAGTTTGAATTAAAATCTGCCAACATTCGATCATTACACAAAACCTTGAAAAGCTTGTGGAACCTTGGATCCCAATTTCTCTTTGACTTCCTCTTGAAAGTCAGGCGGCATACCAACATTAGGTTTTTGAAATTCAGTGGCAAATGACTTGGGTTTTGGTCGTTCAGTCTCGTGGACTCGCAGTTGAGAAAAGTAGCCGTACGGAGGTTTTTCAATACCCATTTTGCTTTCCATACAATCTTCCATTATCTTTCGCTCCTTGTTACAGCTAATTTGAATAATTAATTTAAATTAAAATATTGTTTTGTTAAAAAACTTGATGAACGTTTACTTACTAGTACATCTTAAGGTTTTCGTGAGTCCATTCCATGCATTTGGCCATTCTCTCGACTTCTTGTTTGCACGTTTGGCCGACTTTCCTGAAAAACTCGTGACCACACATGGTGAGCGCTTTACCTTCATTCAGGCACTTTCGAGGATCTTTTTCTTCCAACTTGCAAAGCATATACTCCTGGGGATCACAACCAAATGGCTGCTGTCAGCGCTGATCAAATAACAAAAAAACAAAAACCTTACCTTTGACTGGAAATCGCAGTACTTGCCGAAGAATCTTGCAGATGCCAGAAGGACGGGCTGGGAGATGTTAACATCCTGCACATCGAGCTCATCATAACTCGGCAAGTTGATGCTTTCGGTGACAGGCATGATGAGGATGCCCGAGGAAACTAAAGATTAATACCCGATGCAAAATATTGTACACGATGTTGTCCTCAACTGAAATGTTTGTGATTTTTTAAGGTTAAAAAACTGCACATTCATCGACAACGTAACCGGCGCCAGTATTTATTTTTCTAAAGCTGCTTTTGAATACTTTAAAAACAAATAAAAAGCATGCTTCTACAGAAAATATTTGAGTAAAAGCAATAACCCTTTACTAATGAATTTTATTAAAAATTGAAATCGAGCTAAAAATGGCTTAAACATGCGCAAGGGCAACGTGTAATAATAAATTTTGAGTGATTCTACTGTAGTTGGTGCAATATTCTTAAAACTTGAGTTAAATTAGAATTTCCGCATAGTACCCGAATTCGCAGTCCATTGGAAGATAAAGTGGTCAGAGGAGTGCCAATCAACCGTCTCTACGTTATCAGCAGCACCATCACCGCCAGCATCATCAACACCTGCAGTCGCACTGAGCGACGAATGTAATTTGATAGTGATCAGTAATTAGCACGGAGGCACTGCGCGCCAAGCACGACAACAACATGTCGTTGCGCTGTCAATGCCAATGTCAATCTGTGACGGCTGGAAAGTTTGTCAATCGCACAAACCCCTAAAGATGCGTTTGCCCTCATCGTCTACTGAGAGATGCTTCACTAATTGCCTCGGCAAGGTGATCCTCAACATCCAATGCTGGGAAGTACTTTCTCCTCAATTCACTGACCGTATTGGAATGCGCACTCAAAAACTCACTTTTAAACTTGAAAGTACTATAACCGGGGAGTTAGAGACCACAACGGAAGTTCACTCCAGCACACCAGTGGTTTTCCCGCACTCAAGAGACCAGAAAATTGCTTTATCTAATGAAAAACAATTTCATTTGCAAGAATGTGTTTGCACTGCCGTAATGACTGTACTGGCGTCTGTCCACTGGTCGATGGACAGATGGGTCGTCGTCGTGTTGGTGGTTGTGGTCGTGTCTGAGACGCATCGGACAGTGCAGAGCAGTGCCAGTGAGTTACTACCACTGACACTGAGCGAATGTACAGGTAGTGCAGCAGAGGGATGGGGGAGGTACGGCGACTGTCGGAGTGAGGCAGAGTTACGCCTTCTCCTGTCGTCCGAATACGTACGGCACCAGCGGCAATGGCAGAAGCAGCAGCAGCAGCAGCTCGGATGCACTGAAGTGAGCAGCAGCAGTTGCAGCTGCCGCTTCTGCCGCTGTACTGCTGCCACCGTCAGGGTCAATGTGGAGCTACTATTTTAAATGGAGCGGACTAGCGCACAAAAAGTATTGAGCTGCCTCGATTCCTCGAGACGTCTTCCCACACTTCCTCGCCACTGTTTGCCCACTCGGACAGAGCAAGTTGAAGTGTCTGTCGCACGTTCACCAGACACTGACGCCGACCATTGCATTTTCAGTGCACTCACTGGCAGTAGTGCTAGCCTCTTACCGACCGGCTAGTGCAAGCAAACAGCACTTCCTTTGCTAGCTTTTGGCCATCGGCTTCCACCATTACCACCACCTCCATCAACACTACCACCACCAAACAACACTGCTCATTTCTCTGGTGGCCAGTCAGTCTGCCAGTGGACATCGATCAGAAAGCAGTCAGCAGTGGAAGGTCTTCCACTGAACGTTTGTTGGCACTAACTGTTGAAATAAAAAAATTCAAAAATGGACACCACAAGCGAAGAGCCGAATCCTGATGTGGTCCGAAGCCACCTTTACTCGACGTACTCCCTGAACCGGGCAAAGGACCATCTGGGCGGTTGGGACTATGCCGTCGTGGGCATATACTTTCTCGTCATCATCATAACCGGCATCTACGTAAGTAGATTTCTTTATCCCCCTTCTGTTTTGTTCCCAACATTTTCTATGGCATCACAGTTTTCCATTCGATTTGCCTGTTGAACTCTGCAACAGCATGCCTATCAGCAGTGTCCATTACTGCCCACCAGTAATTATACAATCGCCTCCATCTGCTATCTCTCAATGCCCTTGATGTATATGCGAAAATGACTGCAGCATCAGCAGCGGCAGAACAGCGACAAAAGTAGCAGAAGCAGCAGCAGCATCCAACACGCGGCTGCTCACCTTGAGACAGAGCCGGCAAATGCCTGCTGGGCAGTATTTGGTTGCCACTCTCTTTCGCCTTTCTTCTGTTCACACTTTCTCTCCTGTCCGTCAACTGGCGCCCAGTAGAGGTATTTGAAATGCACTGAACAAAACTGGCCTAGTGGCACAGAACTGCACGCAGTCCCTTGGCGCTGCCATTGAGTGCAATCTAGTGGCCCACTGTGCTCTCTGTGTGCTTCTCGGCAAGACATTCTCTCTTGGTCGATTCTGTGCACTAACAGATCTCTTAGTGCATCGTACTCAGTCAGTGCTATACAGGCAGTGGACTGCTCTGTTCTGCTGTACTTCTCGATGTACTTCTCTGGGAGCCTAATAGCACGAAGCAACACTGTCAACTGTTCAATCCTTTGATTATGGCGTGTGAGTGCTATCGCATTAGTCGATCAGTGTAGCGGCATCACTCGAAGTCAGGAAATAGTAGAGAGTAGACTACAGCTAATCGGTATCAACATCTTCTAGGCATCTTTTAATCATCGTTGATATTTTTTGTGCTTTCAAGCACATTACTTGGCATTTATTTTCACGACAATTTATCGCAATCGCACAGACTACTCTATTTAACCCAATCATGACCTTGGCGGTGGTAACACTCAATCATGGACTTTGACAAGCAAAAATCACTGTCGGATTTGTGTCGCAATTTTTGACGACTACAGATAACAAAGACAAAGCAAATGCCACTCATCTGCTCAATGTGATGGTCATTGAGATGTCCTGAGAGTCGATGTTCGCTCAAGTGAGCTTAATGAGCTACCACCGTCATAACTATCAGTTGTTGTTGTTCTAGCACTCATAACACGGCAATTAAAGCAGCCAAAGCTCGATGACATTCGCAATCTGTTGCAACGAAAGTACCTCGGCTCAAAGCACGCAGTTGGCACCGACCTCTGAAGAGGCACCTTGATGGCATTGCGAGAATGTTCTGGAAATGCTGATGTTTGAGCAAGGACACTGACTCTAGTGCAGGTAAAACACTGACAAAAACAATGCAAAGCACTAACGATGAACCAGTCTTTATGACAGACGGAAATAATGCTCTCACCTGTAAATTGTTGTCGCTGTAATAAAAAACTGATATGATCTAAGGGCGATGGTGATGATGCTGCTGGCTGCCAATCACGTAGTAGTGAAATACATTTTTTAAAAACTAGTTTAAAAACTAAAATTGCGCATTGACCATAAACCATTGATGGCGATTTCTTATTTCAATGAAACCCAAGCTGTTCACTATCATATCGTTCCTATAACCTTCTCGGGTGCTTACTGCTCACTTTACCCTACCCACACGCATCATGGTGGTGATGGTGTTTACAATCACATGTGCTTACTTGATTGGCAAATCAAAGTAAAATGTAAATGAAAAGGAGTGAAGATATCATGTGATGACACAATCAACTGCTGATTTGTATCAGCACCCGACACAGTTTTATTCACTGACTAACGAACTTTTTTTAGGCGATGCGAAAATCAGACAGGTCAACTGTCTCAGGTTACTTTCTCGCTGGACGTTGGATGGTATTAAAATTCAGTAATAGAAATAAATTGGTTATTTATTTACATTTTTTACTTTTTAGACGTGGTTGCCGGTATGTCTAAAAGTTATTGCAAGTGATTTGATGAAAAAATGTCAAAAATAGGTTGGCGCTTCTGTCTTTGCGAGCAATATTGGATCTGAGCACTTTATCGGCTTGGCAGGATCTGGAGCTTCAAGTGGTATCAGTGTGGCCGCTTTTGAGATTAATGTTTGTATACACAAGCTTGTGGTTGTGCCAATTAAAACTGACGTTTTTTGCAGGCGTTGTTGATTCTTCAACTCTGTGGATGGGTGTTTCTTCCTGTGTTCATTGCATCAAAGGTACATGACTCTTTTGTAAATGTTTATTGATTTATTGGTTTCTCTTGACAGGTGAACACTTTGCCTGGCTACATTTCAAAGAGGTTCGGAGGAACCCGCATTCAGACATACCTTGCCGTCCTGTCTATGCTCCTCTACATTTTCACCAAGATATCGGTTAGTAGACGCACTGAATCTGTCAGGTACACAGGCAAACTAAACCGAATTGAATTCTTTAGGTGAACCTCTTTTCGGGAGCAATTTTTATTCAGCAAACCATAGGATGGAACCTCTACCTGAGCATTGTCATTTTGCTGGCCGTCACCTCAATTTGCACGATCACCGGTGGGCTGACTGCCGTGATGTTCACAGAAACTGCCCAGGCGCTCATAATGATCCTAGGCGCAGGAACTGTTTCAGTGATGGGACTCATTGAAATAGGCGGCTTTGGAAATCTGTACTCGAAGTACATGCAGGCAGTGCCTAGCAAGGTGCCGCCGAACATGACGCAGTGTGCACAGCCAAAGAATGACTCCTTTCTCATGTTGCGCTCACTCTCCGACCACGACCTGCCCTGGCTGGGCTTCCTCATGGGCCAGACGCCGGCGTCCATCTGGTACTGGTGTGCCGACCAGATGATGGTAATTTTGTGAAGCATTTTCGGAAAAACAGTGATCCAACGGGTCACCACGTTGCCTGAACGTTTTTCCTTTTCTCTCCACAGCACTCGCTCTCTGTCTTTTGCCCTGTCAACATCTCATCTAACCTGTAAATAAACTTATCTATCTACAGGTACAAAGGCTGCTGGCAGCCAAATCACTCTCGCACGCCCAAGGGGGCGCCCTGCTGGCTGGCTACCTGAAGGTTTTGCCGCTTTTTCTCATCGTCATTCCCGGAATGATCAGCCGCATTCTCTACACCGAAGAGGTGGCCTGCGTCGACCCTGAAGTCTGTATGGCCTACTGTAACAGTCTCTCCTGCACGAACACCGCCTACCCTCGACTGGTGCTCGGCCTGATGCCCTCACCACTCAAGGGTCTACTCATGTCAGTCATGCTGGCGGCGCTGATGAGCGATCTGAGCTCCATTTTCAACAGGTAACATTACTTGACCTGTGCCAGCTGTCTGACCACTTGTACACACCTCTCTCTAGTTCGAGCACACTCTTCACCTGTGATGTTTGGCCGAGGTTTCGAAAGCGCGCTTCACAAGTGGAGTTGATGATCGTTGGCAGGTAAGTAAATGCACTAGCTTTCCAGCCAAACACACACAATCAATCATATGTTGTTCTTGCAGAGCATTTGTGCTGGTTATGATTGCCATTAGCATCGGTATACTATTTTTTTTGTAAATCTGTTCCAGTCTATTCACTGTTGTGTTCTTCTTAGCCTGGGTCCCAATCATCCAGGAGATGCAAAACGGCCAGCTGTACCTGTACATTCAGGATGCTGCATCAAACCTGGCACCGCCAATAGCAGCCGTCTACATAATGGCAGTGATCTTTAAGCGAGTCAACGAGCCTGGAGCGTTCTGGTCATTGATGATTGGTCTTCTCATCGGCCTTACTCGAATGATTGTGACGCTGTTCTACATGGAGCCCTCCTGTGGACAGGAAGACCTGCGACCAGCTGTCGTCAAAATTCACTACATGTACTTTGCCATTTTCCTGTTCTGGGTAACAGTGGCCATTTGTATAGTCATTAGTCTGTTCACGGAAGCACCAAAAGACTATCTAGTAAGTAGAGTTAGAAAAGAATGGATTAGAAATGAAACTATTGCTCTTGTGATTGCAGCTGGTGCGAACTACCTACTGGACCAGATTTGATGACTCCATTCGAGTTGATGAAACGGAAGAAGAGGAGAAAAAGAAGAAGGAGACCAATGGAACGACAGGAGTGAATGGCAATCACATTGAGGGCCTGTCCATTGAGCCTGAGCTGAAGAAGCCTCAGCACTCACTGTTGCGTCGATTCGCCACCTGGTTCTGCGGCATCAAGAGCACTGCCTCTGAGTCGGCTGATGATGATGACAAGGCAGCCACTAGCCACGAAACTCTGGCAAACATATCCTCCATTGAGCAGAACCCCAAGGCAAAGGCAGTGCTCTTTGTCTCGCTGGTCATAGTGCTCGCCGTTGCAGTGACCATCTTTGTGGTGCTTTCCCTTCCCGGCTGGTGGGAAGTCATTTTCTAGGGACCCCCATTTCAATGTATCCTTATCAACTCACTCTCCAAAGCAAACATTACAGCATTCTGCTGACTTTCAGGGAAAGTAGTCAGACTGTCGCAGCAGTCATACACATCACATCTTCATATCACACACACAGTCAGTCAGCCAGTCCGTCCTCAGCTCAACATTGCAGCACTCGATGAGCTTCCCACTGTCTCTCCCATTGCCTTCTCTCCCTTCACTTTCTTCGTCCAATCAGTGACACTTATTCACTCTTATCTACGACCAGTCTATTTCTGGCAGAGAAGTATCAGACAGTATCAGTATGAGTCACAGTGAAAGTGTAAGTTACTAGAAATTGATAAGCAAAGTGAAACAAGTCAGGGTTTCAAGTGTTCAACGAAATAGGGTTGTATTTGTCATCAATAAATGCAGAATATGATTAATTTGGTGGTAGACATTTCATTCGCCAGTGTGTGGGAAACAAAGATAAAATCAACAAGTCAGTAAGTTTTGTCAAGAGAGTATAGTCAGGTAGGAAATTGTAGTCCAGCCGTTAGTTAGCAGAATTAGTACTCCTCATCAAAGACGCCGTCACTAGGGGAGAGAGGACTAGAATAGTTAGTGAGTAATAATATCGAGTGGGGAATCGATTGCCGCTTACTTTGACGACGAGACGGAGTACACATTAGCGTCGAATTGATTTTCAAAGGTAGAGCCAAAACTTGGCAACCCAAAGTCCATGGGAAAGCTGTTTGAGAACTGTCCCTGCAAAGCAAAGTCAGCATTGCCACCAGGGGCGTTGGGAAAGCTAGCAAACCAAAAATTAATCACAGTTAGACAGTGCATTTGTGCGAATAAGCAAGAAATCCAAATCAGCCAGCAAACGTACCGAGGAATATAATTGACCAGCATCGGTCGTACGTATCCATTGTTGGTCTGTCCCTGATTGTTCACCTGAGAGTAGTACCGGCCAAAAGCCTCGTCTTTGGGCAAGTTGGGGTAGAGATGGGTGAACTGGTCAAAGTCACGCAGACGGTCGGCCAGCTTGCGCAGTTGAAGGTCTTTACTGCAGAACGGATCGACCATCATCACCTTCTGCTCCGAGTTCATGTCTACCGAGGCGATGCTGATGCCCCCCAGTTTGGTGTCGCTGAATCGCAGCAGAAAGGTGCCCGTCGGCTTCTCCGAGAGCAGCTCTTCGGCACGGGGGCGAGTGAGGAAGCCAATGATGCGATTGTCGTGCCAAATGTCACGCAAGTGGTCACTGGTCAGCTTGAGTATTGCGTAGAACCAGTCCCAAAAGGTGAACGTTTGTCCGGGCAGATGCTCTTTGGAGAATCGAGACCACGACACCAGTGTGTTCATAGGGTCAGGAATGTAGCTGCCAAAAATCTTCTCTGCCAAAAAGTGAATGTTGTCCTCACTGAGTGCGCGGCCAGTATTCTCAAAGAACTTCTGACTTAGCACAGTGGCCAGCAGGCCGAATCTCACTTCTTGTGGAACTTCAAACGGGCACCTCGTCTGAAAAAGGCCAATATTGATAAACAGTGTAACAAGTTTCGTCTACCACACTTACTGGCTCTGCAAAAGCAGTGTCCCAAGTTATGGTGGCTTGAGCGTGGGCTTCTTGATTCACGTGAACAATGACTACGACAGGGTCAGAAATGGTCTACAATAGAAAAAAAGCAACGTTAAAAATGCACACTCTTATTTGCCCTAAGATCATCTTACTTTAACATTGAATCGTAGATCCTCTTCAATGAAAAATTCAGTTGAAAAAAGGAGAGCAGACTTTTCGTCCATGACCGACTCAGAAGCTTTCTTTTCAGTTCGCTTAATTTTTTTCAATTGCAAATTAACAAAGTTGGCACAAAGTATTTTCGAAGAAGGATTGTACTCCATAACAGTCGTATTGTTCAGAATTTCACCACTGCAAGTGTCCATTCGAAAGGTATCTGGATCATTGTAGAGTTGCTTTGCCTGATTTTCATTGATGATTGTCACCTTTACCACTGACGGATTCATGTGGTTCTTAAAAATGTTTCCCACAAGAAGGTTGACCACAATTTTCTTCAACTTGGTGTTGGTCTTAATCACCTGACAGGGCTGGTGGTCAACAATGAATGTCTGATTAACCAGGCTTTTCAGAATCATAATGATCTTTGTTTTCATCTCTCTGCAGTGATCCTCGGGAATAAAGTTTTCGGCCTGGTTTTCAATGAGCAAAGTTTCCATCTTCTTAATCTGAGGCCACATGTGGCAGATGTTGCTTGCAAAGTTCTGGCAGATTTCGGTTATCTGTCGAAAGTCATCGTAGGCATCATTGCTGATCATCGACTTTCGGTTATTCTTCCACACGTTGAGATCAGTGATTAAAATGCTTAGAATTGACTCCAATTCTGTAATGATATCACGATGCTTATGCAATAGTTCATCTTTGTACGTCTTGTAGGCATTAAACATGAAGTTGATATGATTGGTCAGCTCAATTATCTTGTTCTGCTTTGACGTCATATCAGTAGTGTTTGGGTTCTGTAGAGCAATGGCATTCTGAAGTACGGGCAGTTGTGACTTGCTAATAATCAGGTTTTCCTTCAGCGTGTTGATGTTCTTCAGCAAGCCTTCTGTGTAGAGGATCTTTTCTCTGTTTACCTGGCACTTCGTTTCCAGCTGATGAAAATGAGATGGATTGCGCTCATTGAGGCCCTGTACAAGAAAAATTGTCAATTAAAGTACACTGTGACAACTCCAGAAACTTTGGCAAAGTGCAGAAATGCTTACCTCTCGATAGCGCTGAATAATGACATTTTCATTGCGTAAACATTCATAAACATGCTTGATGATCTCATAATTGTTTGATTCGATTGCATATTGCAAGTTGCTCTTAAAATTGTTGATTTTGTACTTGTCGCTGATGTCATTTGTCGTTGACAACAGCTGGTTGACTTGCTGAATGAACTCCTGCATCAGGCTGATGCACCGCTCGAGATAGTTGGTGTCGTAGGAGTAATTAGGGTTCGAGTAGAAAGACCAGTCTTGCTTTTCAATCCATTCGGCCCTGCTTTTGCGTACCTCGATGGGAAAGAACTGGTTCTGGTCGTAGATGGTGAGGATACGACGCTGGAAGGACTCTGGAAGAGCCAGAATCTGAGCCCAGTTGGCCATGGTGGCGGTGGTTGCGGTGATGGCGGTGTTGGTGGTAAGAACACACTAAGCGGTGGAGATGAGCGCAGGTTGAGAAGATAATATAAATACACTATTTGCACAGTGACAAGTGCTGTCTTCTCGCATTCTCCTCAACCGCCGGTGGTATGGGAAAGTTAAACTGTGAGTTTGTCTTTATACGACTGAGTGACAGTACGAAAATAAAAGGCTTTATCTTATCACCAGCAAGAACTGGGAGCAATATGTGCACTGGCGGTGGCGAGGCGATGAGCGGTTTGGCTAAATGCTGAATCCGATACTCGGGGACAGGCAGAGCAAGGAGAAGAAGAAACGGGAGCAATCTGAAGGAGGATAGTGGAGGCACGCAAAGAGGGGGTGAAGACGAGGGAGCAATGCGGAATACTGGCAAACTGAACGGTACGCGCAGATGGCGGGCAGATAAGCAGTGGCACGGAAGGGGAGAGAGAGTGAGAACAGGAGATTAGCAGTAGGCGATTGCAGGGCCGAATGCAAGTGGTGGCGAGCAAGAGAGACAAACAGTGTCTGCAGATCCTACTGGAGCGCCGTCTGCGAGTGGCGAAGAAGACGTTTCGCCGCGAAGCTGAAGGCAGCAAACACTGAGAGGGGCTCACCGGCAAAAAGTGGCAGTCTCTGTGGCTCACTGGTGGTGGTGTACGCTCGCGGTGGTGTACTCTCTCTCTCTCTCTCTCTCTCTCTCTCTCTCTCTCTCTCTCTCTCTCT
>JAALOO010000400.1_pt1 | contig 38740 bp, 39 predicted proteins | sample 7257641 | NCBI WGS metagenome assembly JAALOO01 (sample SAMN14085613, study PRJNA598686) | mite metagenome | biome: ENVO:01001000; feature: ENVO:01001002; material: ENVO:01001226; isolation source: single female mite from University of Michigan culture on fish food culture... ...
TGAAACTCGAAATTACGATTGTGAAGAGTGTCCAAAATCGTTCAAGCGAATGGGAGATCTCAAACAGCATTATTTAGTGCACTCTGACTTCAGACGGTACAACTGTACAACATGTTTCAAATCATTTAAAACAAAAGGCGATCTGACAAAACACCAAGTGGTGCACACTGGCATTCGAGCGCACAAATGTACAACATGTTCCAAATCTTTCAAGTCGACAAGTGAACTCCGGAAACACCAAACAATTCACAGCGACTCTCGACCATTCCAGTGCTCTATTTGTGAACAATCGTTCAAAAGAAAAAGTCATTTCAAATCTCACCTCAAAACAAAAAAGCACAAGGAAAAAGCGAACAAGGAGGGTGCTAAGCAGCTGTTTATTCTTGCAGCTGGATCTTCTTCTGCTCTGCCACCTAGTAAGTAGACAGTTTTTGATTATTTTTCCTTTTGACTAACATTTCTTTGCTGCAGAACTCAAGCGCACAAATACTTTTCCCGGTCCAGCAAATGTGCAAAAGTGGTGCGAACCGAAAAGCTTTAATGACGAGTCAGAAAAGCGCTCCCCTGTTGAAGATGCCGACTACGATTCAGATGCCACAGAAATTGACAACTCCTATGCAGTCAGTGGCGAGTTTACAGAAAATGTCAACTTGGGAGCGGTTTGCAGCGATTCGGACGAGTCAAAGAAGGGCACTCTGGCTGATGACGCGGACTATGATTCGGATGCCACTGAAATCGATGATTCTGTAGCAGTCAGTGGTGAGTGAACAGTTTTTGATTATTTTTCCTTTTAATTAACATTACTTTTTGCTGCAGAATCTTCTCTAACTGAACCCACGGGCACAATTTTTTTCTCCGGTGCACCAGCAGAGCAACAGATGAGCCAACCAAAATGCCGAAACTGTTTGCGAACATTTGACACTTTATCTGCACTCGAAGAACATCGGGTGATGCACACTGACCCTCGACCGCACAAGTGCACAACATGCTCCAAATCATTCAAGACCATGTGGGGTCTCTGGACACATCAACTGGTGCACACTGGCGTTAAGGATTTTATGTGTTTCACCTGCGGCATATCATTTGGGCTAAAGGGTAATCTCAAGCGACACCAACTGGTGCACACTGTCATTCGAGCCCACAAATGCACAACTTGCTCCAAATCTTTTGTGCGAAAGGGTGATCTTGAGAATCACCAACTGGTGCACACTGACGCTCGACCACACAAATGTACAACCTGCTCCAAATCATTTAAAACAAGTGTCGATCTCAAGAAACACCAACAAGCTCACAGCGATTCTCGACCATTTCAGTGTTCTATTTGCAAACAAAGTTTCAAAAGAAATGGTCAGCTCAAGGAACACCAACTGGTGCACACTGGCATTCAAGCGCACAAATGTACAACATGCTCCAAATCATTTGCATTCAAAAGTAATCTCACAAAACACCAACTAGTGCACACTGGCATTCGAGCGTACAAATGTGCAACCTGCTCCAAATCATTCAAGTTGAGTGATCAACTCAAGAAACACCAGCTTGTTCACAGCGATTCTCAACCATTTCAGTGCTCTATTTGTGAGAAAACTTTCAAAAGAAAAAGCTATCTTAAAAAGCATGTCCAAACTCAGCATCAGGCAACGGAAAACCAAAAATAAGCAGTACAATGATGATGCACACATTTTTGCATTTTTGAATCAGAAAGTCCTCTTGCCAGCGCCCATCACCACTACTTTACCAATATAATTTTTGATTTGTTTTCACAACTTTATTCTTCCACTATTCTCATATATCACCTTTTTGTGTTGTGAAAATATATGTTTATAAACTTTGTGTTTAAACGAAGCTACGCCAAGTGGGTGTGCACCTTCTCCTTTATGACATCTACGCCGAGTCAAGAAAGTCTTCAAGGATCCGTACATTTACCTGGGTATGGATGAGGTCTTTTACAGTTGCTGGAAGTCTAGTCCGGACATTACCAAGTTCATGCAGACGCACAGATTTTCCTCCCATGAGCTACTCTACTTCTTTGTATTATATACAATCCAATGTTCTCAAATAAATCTCAAATTTTTACGTAAAACTCCCTTTTCGAACTTATTTATCTTTATTTAGCCTGTTGCACTGTATGCGGCGCAAGTTTTAGTAGTGAAACAAGTAGACCCAAACTAGTGACGACAGTGACTCACCATGCCGCAATTCATCATTCACTCGTTTCCGCGCAATGCTGATGGCACTGTCAGCTCAAAGAGCAGCAGTTCTCTGGTGCTGAAGTCTCGTTGCACTCTCGCAGTCGTTGACTGCGAGCAGATTGTCCGTGAGCCGATCATTGCTCCTGAGAGTTGCGTCATCCTGGAGAGCAGCAGCAACAGCAGCCTGCCTGATCCGGTGAAGAACAGCAGCTCTGACCAGCAGCAGATGAACAATGAAATACTTCGCCAGCGCAAGCACATTGAAATCAGCCAGCTGACCGGCGGCAGCGAGGGCGCCTGGCACAGTGGCGCCACCCAGCATGGCATTGACTCGCAGGCCCTCCTCCTCGAGAGGAACCTCATCGTCATCACCGTCACCGGCAGTCAGGAGTCAAAGTCGGCGGTGACCACGCAGACGCTGGAGCTGCACTTCAACTGCGGCATCGATCGCTTCTTCCTCATTGGCCTGCCCTGTAAGCTGCTGCTGAGCGGCTCACTGCGAGTGCACAGTCCCACCGTGGAGCTGTGCTTTGGCCTGAATCTGCTCACCGTGTCGGGCAACACGATGATCTACGTGAACGAGCAAGTGGTAGACGTGTACGGCAAAGTGGACGCCTTTGAGCACACCGGCAACCGTCGAGAGCTTGCCTACGAGTTTTACGGCCACCTGCCCAATGGACAGCCGGGAGAGGACGGTTTCGGCCATGGCTCCGGCAAGGCCGGTGATCCCAACAACGTCCACCCCGAGTACGTTCTCTACTTTACCATGAACGGCAGAAAGCGTCCGGTGGCCGTTTTTCACGGCCTTCTCACCACCTCACCCGGCGACGCCTACAAGCCACTGGGCGTCAACATTTACGAGCCCTCGGTGAAGAAGAAGAAGGGCGGCTCGCCGGAAGAGGCGCACGCTCCCTCCACTGTCGACGTCAGTCTGGTGATGAATGACGCCAACTGCAAAGACCGCCAGAAGATTATGCTGCACAGTCAGCTGAGCATCATCGCCGCTTCAGGCAGCGCCACCGTGCACGTCTGCTCGCTCCACAAGGCCTGCTTCTCCTTCTCGGGAGAGGGCAACATGCTGAAGGTGGGCGGCTATCTGGCCCTGCAGAGTGGGGCCAGCAACCAGCTGCTGCCCGGAGGGTCGGAGGTGGTGATAAAGGCTGGCGTCGCCCGACTCTACGTCGACGACAACTTTGCCGTGCTCGCCCTCGACTCGGAGGCGACTCAATTTGAGGTGGATCAGTGGAACAAGAGCAAAGAGCTGCGCTCCATTTCGCTGATGAACACGAACAAACTTCGCCCATCGCGTTCTAGCAAGGTTCTCCAGAAGAAAAACGCTGGTGCCAACCCAAAGTAGTCACTGCTTTGCCATGAGGATTCTACTTTTACCTTGGCATTAGAATCCTTTTATTAACTTGCGCCAAAACGGCTGATTCATTCTTTTTACTTTTTTACAATAAAATTCTTATTTTTAACGTTCTTTCGTAAAAGTTCCATTTTAATGCAATTTCTCTACAAAAGTTTCACTGTACTTTTCACTCGTCACTTTTTTTGTAGACCGGTTGCTAAACGTTTCGCAATGCCGTACGCAACTCGCAAGATGATCAAGTACATGAAGGAGCACAAAATGGACGCCTCCGCTGAGAAAGGCGATTCAGAAAGCTCCAATGCCGATGGCGAACCAGGTGATGCAAACAAAAAGATTCGCGAGCAGCCCAGCGTCGTGAATGAAACGCCTGAAGGCAGTAAGATGGCCTCCAAGTCGCCTGACAGCAAAGCCTCGTCTCTCAAAGCCTCATCATCAAAAATTACCTCAAAAAAGAGCAAGAGCAAGATCAAATCGGTGGAGTCCACTGGCGCAAAGGATGCCATCTCCAAAGCACCTTCCAAGTCCTCTACCAAACTAAAAAAGTCACGCTCCAAACAGTCACTCAAGTCTTCTAAAAGCAAAACTAAACGCAAGGTGAAAACCATTCCTGACACTCAGATGGCTTTGAAGCCGGTGGTCGTGCCTGGCATGAAGGAGGAACATGAGATGACCTTTGACCAAAAGAAAGTGCAGTTCATTCAGGTACGGTAAAATGTCATGAGCTTTTTTGACTGTATTGAATAACTTGAACCTCGCTCTTGTTCAGATGCTGCTCAAGGCAAATGTGAAGAAGCTCAAGGAGACGGAGGCCACCGAGCCCACAGAAGAGGGCAAAAAGCAGTTTAACTTGTACGACTTTAAAGACAAGAAGAAGTCCCTGGATCGGAAGCCCCACTCTGCCAAGGCACTATACCAGTGCCACCACAAGTCATTTCCTGATTTGCCTCTGGTAGTTAAAGTTTATGACGCCAATGAGCCGGCCTACGACCCTCATCACTCGCACTACCTGAAGATGCTTCGTCACCTGAGCAAGAAGCACCCGAACATTGTTCAGGTAGGATGGTTTGAGATAGGGTTCTAAATGTTATTTTATTCTCACTCTTTCCCCGCAGACCTGGGACGTCATTCACAAGGATGACTCGGTGTACGTCTTTCAGGAGCTAGCTCCTTTCGGAAACTTGGTCGACTATATGAAGTCCAAGGGCGGCGCTGCTCTTCCCGAAAAAGAGGTTCAGCAGATCGCCTGTCAGTTGCGCATGGGAATGGACTTTCTGGGTGACATGGGCCTAGCGCACCGTTCACTCATTCCCTGGCACATTCTGGTGATGCACAAGGATATGCGCATCAAACTGACTGGATTCCGCAAGGCGGTCATCTACTACAACGAAAAAAAGGTAAAAATTCCTTTCTCAGGAAGTCACAGTTTTGTGGTAAAGCAGAACTTCCCACATATTTTAACAAAAAATCTTTTCGTCAAAAGAATGACATCAACTACCAGCCCTGCCGACCGCTGGAGAAGAAGAAGACCACTGGCAATGACTACCACGCTCCTGAATCGTATGGCGACCACAAGAAGGAGTTTTACGATGTTGTCGCTGCTGACGTCTGGTCGGCCGGAGCCACTCTATTCCACGTTCTGACAAACAAATTCCCATACAACTGCTCCAAGAACAGTCCAAAGATTGAGAACGAAATTCAGCGAAACATTCGCTCTCTGAAGGTCTCGGATAACGCTAAAAGTTGTCTCGGCTTCATGCTGACAACGGATGCGACCAAGCGAATCTCTGTGGAAAGTCTCAGCAGTCACCCTTGGTTTGTTCAGAAGTAGGAGACCTGAACTATACGCTAAGGCAACCTTGAGGCAATCGCAACGCCCTCAGCAGGCTTAACATGAAAATTTTCATTTTGTATTTAATTTATACGACTTTGCACTAAATAGTGACACATGTATTCATTTTGCAATACTTTTAAATTGTACCATTAAATGACATTAAATTGGCAAAACTGCAAATCAGCCAGCAGCGCTTCCGAGTGATTCACTGGGAGCACAACAAAAACTTTTTTTCTCAGCTCAGCTGATGACAGCGCTCTCTGCTCTTGTGTTTCGTAAAACGCTGAAACAGCTTTTCTTCGCAAAAAGAATTCCACCAAAATGGCTACTCAAGGGAAACCGAAAAACAATGTCACTATTGTTGTTGAAGGTGAACTCCTCAACGCTAATCGATCTGTTTTGAAGAAGGCTTCAAGTGTCTTTTCCAAACTGCTAAAAGATGAGGAAACATCACGCATCGAAGTGGACGATGTCAAGGAGGTTGTTGAGCAGCTTCTTGAATACATCAACACCGGTCAAATTACCGATTCTTCGATGCAGCTATATGCTACTGATTTGTTGGATATTGCTAACAAGGTAGGTCATTTATGTAGCGTAGTCAATTTGTTTTAACTCTGTTTCCCCCTATAAGTATCGTTTGCATTCTCTCAAAAAAGACTGTCAAGAATGGCTAGTTTCTAAAATTACATCCGAGTCTGTGTCCTTTTTGCTTGACTTGGCCATTTCATCTGAAGCAAAGACTTTGCAGTCTAAATGTTCAAAGTTTTTAAGCAAAACTGTATCAAAGGAATGATTATCGTACTAGAAAAAATTATGTTGACATTTTGTAAAGTTTTATAGTGAATAAAGAATAATCTGAAACAATGCAACATTTTACTTTTTTATTGTAAAAATGTAAACGAGATGAATTTTTAAATCCGCATAAAACAATTGCACAAATACTATGCAACTATCAGGTGTGAACATAATTTGCCCCTGTAATCAGTTATTGTGTACTATAAAAAGGGCCAACACAAAAAACTGTTTTCTTTGTTTGCACATGCAATTTTACAAACACCCAAAAAATGATCAAAACAATCTTTTTCTTTCTTTTCATAGCCTTTTCTAATGCTAGCACAATAACATCTCTGAAATCATCCAATGTCTCTCTGCAAGCGTCAGCAATGCTCTTATATCCACCTAACGCTTTTTTACAGTTATACTGTAATGTTCCGAATCTCAATCAATATACTGCGATGATCTTTATGGTTTCCGGCACGATCATTTACGATTCAACAACGGGTTATCAAGGTAAAAAATGAACAATTTACAAAAGAGTTTAAAAACTAAAACACACTTTGTTTAGCCCCTAGTGTCAATGTGCTTGCACCAAATCGAATTGAATACTCCAATATTACTTTGGGTGTAGTAGATGCTCTGTGTATGGCAAACAAAACACTGTCCAATCTTCTAACTATACCTTATTTGAAGAGCCTAGTCTACAGTCATCAGCCTACAAATCCCTACCTTGGTTACACATTTGAGCCTCACTGCAATCTTGAGATTACTCCTATTCCAAAAGTATACTCAATACTATTTCAAAGAGACAACAACTTTACCGGGAACTGGACTGTGGATGGAAGCGTAATGATCTGGTCAACGCCAACAAAGGCGCCTGATCTGCTGGTCACCTCTGGATCATCGCAGTATCCAACATTCACCACAAGGCAAATGGCCTCAGACACTTCAGCAAATGGCGTTTACACCTGTTCACTGTACTACTCATCATCGAGGTTCACCTACACCTACTCCACTGCAGGCGTCAATGTGAACTTCTTAAAAGTGGGAACATCAACAACTTTAGGTAAAAAATAACTTTTACTTTAAAAGTCTAATGTCCTCTCTACTTAGCGCCTACACCTACTCCTCCAAAATACAGCGCCAACTTGACGATTTCTCCATCTGAACTGAGGTTTGGTCGTCAGAACACGCTTATATGCTATGTTGTGATGCCGACAACTGCCCTGGCTACTCACTACAATGTTAGCTTTTTCTACAACTCTCAAAAAGTGGGCAACTATTTGAAACAGAACAATTCCTCAATCACCTGGTTCGCTCCATCAGTTGTCTCTTCTTTCACATTTATTCGAGGTTCAACTTGGACGTATCCATTTTACACTGCTGCTCTTTTTCCAATTAATAATCAAGCAGCTGGGTACTATCAGTGTTCAGTGTCTTACAGCGATGAAAGCAGTAGTACTATTATCGAACACAAGTCTAGCATTTGGTTTTTACAAAACAGTGCAGTGAGTTTGTTGTCTTGCAATGTTATGGCCATCTTACTACTAATTAGTATATCTGTTGTGCATCATTATCTTATCATCTGATTAGTGAATACTGCCAAAAATAAATGCTCCCATTTGATGTTGCATGAGCAAAGATTTTAGTTGTGTTTTGTCAGTAAACGGCAAAATGAAGCCGTTTTTTATTTCACTATTTTTCTGTCTTTTTTTCTTCTTGAACTCTTGCTTTTCAACTGAAATTCCAATACCCATTGAAGCTCACCAAATACCTAATGCTCCGATAACGGCAAAGGTCTTTTTCACGGTGGCTCCGAAACCGCTTGTATCAGGGCAAAACTTTATTGGCAAGTGTCAGCCAAACTTTTCGTTCGAGCCAGTTCACTACTGGGTTGGATTCTACAAAGACGATGTTTTGCTGGGCGAGTACAAGGTTATCAATTACAAGAACTTTCAGTCCAACACTTCTGAAATTTGTAAGTTTACATTATTGAGCCAAATAAAGGGTAACAAACTGTTTTAATCATGCTTTACAGTGAACGAAGGAGCAGTTTCATGGAAGCCGATAAATCAAATTGCAGGCTTGAACATTTTTCAGATGGAACAATATGCGAATCTGACTTACTCAGTACTATTTCAGCCGTCTAACCACGAGCAAGTTCGCGGTCGCTACTTTTGTACAGTTCGTGTGAACCTAAACAACAACGATAAAGCCGCCTACTTCTCGCCGGAGTTTGACACTGAGGACGTCACTTTTCTGAGCTCCATTGTTCCGGAAGTGCAACTTGGTTTGACTGTATACCAAGATGAATGGAAACGAGGCACTGTTATGAAGTGCTCTGTGTATGAACTAAAACCAGAGAATGTCGGCTTTCAGGTAGTCTTCTACGTGAACAGCATTTCTAAAGCTCAGTACAAGGTGAAGTTCAACCAGGGTAATCCTGTAGTACACTGGAGCACTCTAAACGTGATCCTTGGTGAAAATCTGTTTCGGGGAAATGAATCCTCGTATCCTGTTTTTTCTGCTTTATACACCGGTCATCTAAATTTAAGTAATATAAAATGTGCTATTCTTTTGGAACTTCCTGGCTCTGGAAAACTATCCTACTTATCAAAAACATGGAAAACGGAGTTTAACCAAGTAATACCGGTGCCGTTGCAGGAAAACTAAGTTCTAATTGCAAAAATTGTTAAGCTTGACGTGTCAATATCAAATATTTCTAAAATAAATCCAACACTTTTAAGCTACTAAAGCTAAATCACAAACACAAACATTGATCTTTCTTGGTTATACTTTTGCAACCTGTTTTTTGAATGATGACGTTGCGTTTCTTTTGTTTCCTTGTGGTTTTCATTACTTTTGCACAATGCGAAGTAAGTTTGCTTTACCTTTTGTACAAATCATTATTTCTAACTTTTTTGTTAAAAGTACAATCCTTGTCACCTAAACGTTACACACTCTGCCATTTCTAAGGAGGGCATCATGTGCATCGGTCCAGTCAATGACGATCTAATTGTCGTCACTGAAAAGATGAATATTTACGAGTTTCCAGGCCTGGCAAAGGATAATAAATCTATACAAGAAGCAATAAACAATCTGTACTTTGACAAAGTAAAGTCAATCCCACTGGAAAAAAAGTATCCTGAAATAGTGAATGACCCGCTCTACAAACCTCTTAAAGACAAAATTCCGTCTTGCAATCCGGCCAGAGATGAGGTAATGCTTTTTTAAGCAATGATCACTAACTTTTCATAAGCATTTTAGAGTGGCAAGTACTTGATTCTAGACTGTGACCCAGCTAAATCGGGAAACTTGACATATGGTATGATTTGGGACATTGCCAGAAAGAAAGGCTGGTATGGAATGCAATATCGTCACAAGAAAGAAGACAGGATCCGCTGGATCGGCAGCAATTCACTAGACAGTTTTTACGCCATCTCTGACTTTGAAAACGTTTTGTCAGTTGTCAAGTACGGCATGTGTGAAAACAACAAAGTTCGAACAACTGTAAGTCATGCAAAGGGTGGCAATTCAATGGGCGAAGTCTTTGACAATGCATCTTGCGCATTCTACGTAAAGCCACACTTGCGGAAGGTTTGCAAAAAAGGCAAAAAAGATTTGTACATAGAGCACCCGAAGAGTAAAACAGGCAAGTGTGAAACAGTCGACTGGAGAGTTTTCAACGGCTTTGTTGGAGTTGATTCAAGAGTTTATCTCTTTGGTGAGAATGCCGTCATCACTTTTCCCGAAGCGGCGTATAACTTGGGGCAAACTGTTACATACGACTATGTGCCGTACAATAGCATCATCGAATGCAGTGTCAGCCCTGCTTCTCGAGACAAGGAAAAGAAGAGTAAGTAGTGGCCATTACGAACTTTATAACCACTAATGTCAATGTCCCCCAATGGACCTCCTCCTTTAGAGTCGCCCCTTACCATTGGCCTCCTAGTCGTCTGTGCACTCATACTGTCCATCTGCGTCCTCTGCTGTCTGCTCTTTTTCGTTCGCACTGCCATGGCCAAGCGACGCAAAAAGAGAAAACGCGACGGCAAACACGGCGGCAAAGGGGCGGACGATCTCTCCCGTCGGTCCACTTCCATGGCAGGACCGGGAGCACTGTCTGTGGGCTCGCGCCGCTCTACCGGTGGCCTGACGCCGGGGAAGCCGCTCAGTGTGGCCCAGGGTGGCTCCCCTGCCACTGCTCGCTCTCGTGGCGTGGCCAGCCACTCTGCCCTGACTGCAGGCAGTGCCGCCTCCAAGCGTTCCGCCGGAAATGTGAAGGGCGGCGGCAGTCTGTCAGCCCACGGAGCCCCCCACACTGCCCGCTCCTCGAACGTCCATGGAGGTGGGAAGCAGCTGACTGAGGGAGGGAACATGGCCGCCGGCATGGTCACTGCTCGCTCCGCTATGAAGGCTGGCTCACACTCCGACGCCCATGGCAATGCCAACATGATCACTGCCCGCTCCGATATGAAGGCGCACAAGAAGAAGGACGGCCACCATGGCGGAGCTCACTCGCACAACAAAGGCCAGGCGGTCACCCGCTGATCGAAAGCTATCTGAAAAATTCGCCAACTGCAGGAGAGTTTCCTCCTATTATTTAAGGAAGTTGCACTTTCACAAAAATAAACTTTCACCAAACCACCATGATGGCGTTTTATTGACTGAAAATACTCAAAGCACTCATTTAGCAGACTGCGCTTTCAGATTGCTCAGAGAAGGGTTCAAGCTTGATTTGCCATTAATCTCTTCGCGCAGTTTGAGCCACTCTTGGAAAGAGGGTCGCTTTCCAGGGGCACCAGTCTCCGGAGCCTGCAGTCGCATTGACCGGTGTGTGCTGGTCATGGCAGTCTTTACAGTTTGTTTAGTCGTTGAACACTTTGATTTGTGCACTGAATGCACTGATTTAATCTTCTCACGGTGGGCTTTGGCCTTTTTCTTCTTAGCTCGTTTATGCCGAGCAGGCTTGATCGACTCAGGTAAGCTCTGACTGCTAGAGTCATTGATAGCCTTTTCCCTTTGACAGCAGAAACAGCAGATGCAACAGGATCCAATTGCCAAAAGAAGCAGCAGCACAATGACAGCGGCAGCAATGGCCAAGTAGAGCAGCGGTACAGGGAAACCGAAAAAGAAAAACAGGGCTGCAAATGATCATGTTTTAGTAAACTGACGACTCTACGTGCAAACTTCAACACTTGCCATATTCAGTAGATTGATGAGTTGTAGTTACATTAGTAGTACTATTTTGGGAAACATTGTGAGAGGCGTAGCTTGTCACCGTGGTTAGGTTGCTGGAAGCATTTTGACACTTGACAACTTGGTGCACTGTCAATGCAAAAAACACAAAAGACAAGCAAAACGGACTGATCATCAGAGCTAACAGGGTAAATAGCAAGTGATTACGAACAATGCTTCTCTTTGCTAAAAGAAGGTTGCATTGTTGGAGTAGTTCCAATCTAAAACAACTTGTTGGGCAATTTGTTTTAATCAATTGGGACATTCGCAGAGGATCAGTTTCAAATCAAGTCAATTAGAAGAATTGGGGTGCCTTTCTTCAGTTGTCTTTTTCTTAATCTTGGCCATTTTGGGTTTGAGATTTCCTTTAGACTTTAGTTTGACTGCATTTTGCTTCGAACCAACGCCGGTTGAGATTGACAGTTCAGATTTAACAGATTTTTGTGACTCTTGAAGATTAACCGAAAAAGGTTCCATTTTGGCATTTACTTTGAGAGAGGGCACACCTATTTGACTTTTCTTCATCAGTAATCCTCTGGTACTTGTCGGTGTATCAACGGAAAGACTACTCTTCAAAGCAGGTTTACTCTTTAAAGTGCGACATTGACTGCTCCTCACCGTCGATGACTTTCTGAGCGACGGCAAGAGGTACACAAAGTCTTCCAATCGAATGGCGTGCAGCGGGACTCGGCGCAGTACATCCTTGCCAAGGCCACTGATTACAATGAGATCACTTGAGTTGGCCTCATCGCAGTCGGCCCATGCACCACAGCACAGGGCACTGCAAAAGACAAAGGCCCCTACCGTCATGTATAGTGCCAGAATGTACCAGCCTTCAGATGATCTCACGGCGCAGGCAGCTTCAATGCACAGGTGCGTCTGAATGTCGCCTGTACTGTTTGCTGCCAAAAGCAGGGCTAGCATTTTCAGTCAAAACACTTACTGATTTTCTCGGAATGAAATAAAAATGCCTACTGACAAAGAAATCTATATACGCAGCTACTGTGTATTAGAACAATGCAACAATGTTAATTTCAAATTCTCTGGTTTTCTTTTGCGGACCAAAACAGATGACTAGCAGAAACTTGCTACACAGTAGCGCATCACTTGTGTCGAAACAGGTACAGTCTGGTAGCAAACGAAATTAGGAGTTGGAGGACTTTAAACTCAACGATAAAATCTTGAAACAATGATCTGTACTGTGCTAAACATCCAACCCCTTACAAACGAGTGCATCATCTTTGACTATCTCATTACAGCTAGGGCCACTTAATCTGAAAAATTCAAGGTAAAGTAAAGTTGTGACGTGTGATAAGTTGTTCGAACTTTTTGGGTAAAACACGTAGATATCTTTTAGTTTGACACGCAATCTCTAGCTGCCTTTAAATTTGGAGCAGCTCAGTCATCCTCGTTCATTTGACAAACTGACCTTGAGCGACAATGTACAATAAACGCTTTGTTCGTTCTAGTTCCAGTGGAAAGATGACTTCCTTCTCGATGGGATCCCTCCTTGATCGCTCCAAGTACTTTTCCCACCTTACTGTGCGATCTAACGAAGAGCATACACTGAAGAAGCAGGTGATGCAGATTGAAATGGCCATGAAGCGAATCATACTTTACTTTTCTCCACCTGACTCAAAGGCGCAACGAATGTAAGTAGCTAACACAGTACAGACACTGCCTCTTCACTCCTTCTTTGTCACTTCCTTTCAGCTACAAACTCAACGTCTCCTTTAGTATTCTGAGTCAGATTCTGGTGGAGAAGGCTGCGCTGCGCGAAGGCCACGTCAAGATATACTTTATCTTAAACTCCGCTCCGTTGATGCACCACTCTGAGCTAGACAAGGCTGCAGAGCTGAAGCTGAAGCATTCCCCTAACATTGCTTTGGATATTTCGCGTTTGCCCTGGTTCCGAACCACTACCATCTTCTGTAGCAGCGGCAGCGGCCGACCGTCGCTGGATGAGCACCTGCTCGGCATGGCCCGTTCGCTGTGCGTCGAAATGGAGAACACCCCGATTGCTCTGCTCAACAATCTCCAAAGCATTTCCAACAACTTTCAAGAAGTCAAGTACTTTCCCATCAGCGGCAGTGTTCAGCATCAGCCGGCGAGCCTTGACTTTCGCGCCTTGTGTGGCCTTCTTGATAGCCTCGGCCTCCCCTTCTCCATCTACTACGCCTGTCGAGTGCTCTTTGGCGACTCCTATTCGCTGCTCGATGCTCTGAACAGCAGCAGTGAACAGCTGGATAACTTTCTCGATACGGTTCAAGAGGAGGCGAGAGAAGATTGCGGCCAGAATCTGGAATCTCTCGAGAAGTGCCTGTACCACCTGAAGACTCTGTGCAAAGACATGGCCATCGCCGCTGTGAACGTGTACGATGAGTTCACAAAACTTCTCGGAAATCGAAATCTGCTGGAGGACAGCGGCAACTGCTTCTCAAAGAGCTCCACCGATTACGTGCTCATTCGCCGGGCGGTTCTCACTCCGGCCACACTGGTTCTGCAGCCGCCCATTCCGCTGCTCAAGTCGCGCTTCAGCACAATGGCCAACACTGACTACGCCATCCGTCTGACCATTCTCGAGGACAATAATCGCAAGCTGAATAACGGCGGTGCAGGAAAGCACAAGATGGAAACGGACTTTGTGCAGGGCGTCATCAGATCGCACCTGCTGGAGGGCGTCAAGGTGGGCGACCGACTCTATGAGTTTCTTGGCTCCTCGTCCAGTCAGATGCGAGAGCACGGCGTCATACTCTACGCCAAGGACGGACAAGGCCGCATGGCGCAGCAGATTCGCGACCTCGCCGGTGACCTCAGTGCGTTCAAGCGCAACGTGGCCAAGTACGTGGCACGCTTCGGCCTAATGTTTTCACAGGTAAACAAAAACACTGACGTGGCTTTAGCTGCCAGCACCCCAACACACAATCTCCTTCTCCTCCTTCTCCTCCTTCTCCTCTTCCTCTGCAGGCAATGGCCATCATTCCCGAGCTGCCCGAGACGCAGGTGAAGGTGTGCATAATGGACGACATTCTGGGCGCTGTGAAGCCTGATTTTGAGAACGTGGTCAACCGCAAGAGGGAGCAGCACATTCTCTCCGACGGCGTGGGCGTCATTGACCGCCGAGTGGTGGAGCAGTCTGTCCTGCCTTACCTGCGACTGGCCGGCGGCAGCTGCAGCGACTACTTTCCGTCGGCCTTTCAGATTCGCTACGGCGGCTGCAAGGGCATGCTGGTCGCCTACCAGGCCTCAGTGCCGGCCATTGTCTTTCGCAACTCGATGAAGAAGTACGACTCGGCGGACAGCTCGCTGGGCATACTGAAGCACTCCCTGCCCCGACCGGTCACCCTCAACCGTCCGCTGGTGAACATCCTCGACCAGATGGGCGTCCAGCGACCGGTGCTCTACCGTCTGCTGGAGGAGGCCACTGCCTCGGTGGCGAAGGCCGCCCTCTACGACCAGGCCGCACTGGAGCTGGTGCGCATCTACTCCACCGCCTACCTGCCCTATGACCGCCTTCTCACCGCGGGCATTTCCCTTCTGGCGGAGCCCTTTCTCCGCTCCATCGTCGACTACCTCATCAGCTACCGCCTGAATGAGCTGAAGAGCAAGGCTCGAATTCGCATTCCACTCTCCTGCGGTCGAACCGCCTTTGGCGTCGTCGACGAGACGCGCACCCTCGAGTACGGCCAGGTCTTCTTTCAGTACACGAAGATGGAGGCGGACGGCAGCTCCGGACAGCTGTCCAACGAGACGGTCATTCTCGAGGGCGAGGTCATGGTGACCAAGTTTCCCTGTCTGCAGCCGGGAGACGTTCGCAAGTTGCGTGCCGTCAATGTGAAAGCCCTTCGCGGCATTAAGGACTGCATCGTCTTTCCCTCAAAGGGCGCCCGACCGCACCCTGACGAGATGGGCGGCAGTGACCTGGACGGCGATGAGTTTGCCATCTTCACCACATCTTCGGAGCTGCTCTTTGTCGGACCGAACGCCGAGCCCATGGACTTTCCCTACGGACTGGCGAAGGAACACCAAACGGACATTAGCATGACCGATATTGTGGAGTTCTACACCAACTTCCTCCTTCTCAACAACATCGGCCAGGTGGCCTGCACTCATCTGGCCATCTCCGATGCTCATCCCAAGGGCCTGCAGTCAAAGGATTGCCACGAACTCGCCCTGCTCTACTCTATCTCTCTAGACTTCCAAAAGACCGGCGTCATTCGTGAGTTTCCGCAAAAGTTCTTCCGCTTCAACCTTCGCCCTGACTTTATGGAGCGTGCTGGTAGTGGTGGCCATGACAAAGTGTACCTGTCAAAGCGAATTCTCGGCCAGTTTTATCGCCACTGCTCGTTGATTGAGCGAGTCGTCAGCCTGGGCAAGTTTGAGTCGGTTGCTCTGTCGCCTTCCTACGGCAAGAATGTGCAACTAGTTCTGCCCGGCTGGGAGAAGTACGTCGTCCAGGCTGAGCAGGCCTTGCTCAAGTACCAGTTGAAAGCGGTGGAGGTGATGGAGCAGCTGAACATTGCCGGAGAGGCCGTTCTCTTTAGCGACGTCTACGAGGACAAGTCTGACGCCTCGAGGGTGCTCGTTCGTGGCATGTTTGAGCACTTTCAGGCGCTCTTCAATGAGCAGGCGGAGAAGCTGAAGCTTTCAGAGCCGAAGGAGCGATTTCTTCTCGCCAGTGCCTGGTACACCATTGGCTATGAACAGCAGAAAAGCTCCAGTAAGCAGCTGTACAATGGACAACCGCTGCTGGGACTGCCCTGGCTGGTGCCGGAGGAAATCTGCAACTTGGCACAGTACAGCAAAGAGAACAAGGACTACTGCAGAGGTTTAACCGAAGCCATCGACCGACTGTCATTTACCGACTCGCAAGAAGTTCGCTTTGGATTTCAGAAGCTGAAGACCACTGAAGTGGACCACTACTACTGGTGCCCGGTGAAGGCGATCACCGCCATTCGTGAGCGTTACCCAGAACACCTTCCTCTGGCGTACACCTTTCTGGAGAGTCTTCAGCAGACAGTGGTGCAGCGCATTCTAGACAAGTTCATGCTGATGCTTAAGCGAAGAGTGTACCAAGACAGCAATCGTGCAGTGATTACCATTTACGGTAGTAATGGGCGCCAAGAGCAGGAGGACAGTCAGCTACTGCGGCAGATTGTTAAGGTAGGTGTTGTTGTTGTCGAAATGCGTTGTCTGTTTTCTAACTCCGGTGTGGTCATTCTCTTGAACTACAGAAAAAGGTGGAAGAAATTGTGACTGCTTGTGGTCGAATGACTTCGCACGACGGCTTTGAGCTTTTGCCAACCATCACCACCGTTTTGAACGGTTTCTGGAACTATCTGTTTTCAATTTGCAACGGGATCAACACGACGATCAACCTGCAGGAGCGCACCAAGCTGGAAGAGTTGTTTCTCCTCAAATATGCCGTCTACGGAATGACGTTCTTCAACAAACTCAGCGTGAAACTTGATCGACAGTTTTATGCAGAGTTTTCGACCTCTTTTGAGAACTCCTGGGAAGTGGATTTATCGCTCTATTTCAAGGGCGGCTCTCAAGGCGGAGGCGAGGACGGCTTCTGCAGTAACACAGAGTACGAGGAAGCTTTCAATGAAGTTTTCAACACTCATTTGAATGAAAGCATCAAAAACAACTTTCTCAAAAATGAGAATGTGTCCTACATTTTGCCGCCCATGGGGATTGATTTACTCGTAAGTTTGTTTTCCTGAAGCTCACTGACTAACTGACTGACTACTTGTTTTTGATGATAGAATGAAACTTTTAAGAATTCGTTGATCAAGAAGCTGCGTATTCTTTCCGGCGCATCAGAGATCAGTCTGGCTCGCTACGCTGACGACATCATTTGGCGACAAATGGCAGCTGAAGGTGGGGACCAAGCTGACGGAAAAACTGTCGTTTACGAACTCAAAGCTGCCGGAATAGTGCACTCTACACAGATTCTCCGCTTGCTTATCGGTCACCCGGATTTTTTCTCGCACACTTGGCAATCCTCTTTTGACGTCCAGTTTGGTTAATACCTTTTGATGGACGCTGATGATGGACACTTTGGCGTTTTTAAATTAGTATATTTTACAGTACTTTTACAGAATTTTTACAGTATTTTTACAGCATTTTTATTATTGTCATGAGTTTTACTGTACATTTTAACTGTTTTGTTTCTCGCCGTTTTGTTGTTAGTTATTAAAAAGTTTTTGTTTTTTATTCAAACTTAATACGTGTATTTAAAAACATTCATAAAGCTTTCAACAAGTCATACTCCTGGTAGCGGAGAAGCTTTTGTAGGTAGTCATTTGTTAGCTGTAGCATATGATTAAGTCTGGCGATTTCAGTGTAGTCCGAGTACTGCTTCACCGCATCCATCCAACGTGAGAGCGTTAGAATCTCGTCAGCTGTTGCGTGGCTAAAATGATACAGTGTTCGAATGAGAGTTTGCTGCAGTGACTTGCGCTTCGATTTATGGTGTCCAAACTCTCGCTGCAACCTGCTTATTTGATTCCACAGCTGAACTAGGTGAAAGTACTGTGGATTGGAAACGGTGGACAGTGAGGAGGCGTCAGTGAAGGGTGGACATGGTTGCTGCTTCTGTTGAGGTTCATAGCCAGAGGGAAATAGAGAGTTGTAGTTGTCTGGCTGCTGATTTGGATAGTACACAGTACCGGGAACTCCCTTTCTTCCAAACTGATAACCCCAATTGTTGGGACTTTTGACGCCAAATGACCAGGATGGTGGTGGCACTGTTGCTGTTGGGTATCGAACAGTCCATAATGGCCTGGCTGTGCGATTAGTTGGCCTGGTGGAAACATCAGTGGTGGTCGTAGTAGTAGTGCTTGTGGATACCTGTGACCAAGGGGATTGGGTAGATTGTGCAGTAGCGGGGATTGCCGTGCTCATCGTAGCAGCACCTTCAGTCGCAGTGGTCTCTGTTGAAGTCGACGGGGAAGGTGTCACTTCCGGAGAGCTGCCTTCATTCGTCTCATCATCAATGTCAGTCACAGTGGTTGATGATGATGATGACCCAACCATCATTTCAATCTCTTCAGTGCTAGGCATATCAGTTACCGGTGAAATGCTAAATGTTGATGGCATTGTTACAGGTGACACTGTGGGGCTGTCTGAAGGGCCATTTTGCGAGTACTCAGTTGGCTGAAAACTTGAAGTTTGATAAACTAAAGTCCCGCTTTCTGTAGCTGGAATTTCAGTAACTGAAGAAACACTACTTGTTTCTTGCTCAGAAGAAGTTGGAGCAAATGACTCGCTTTCAGGAGTACTCACTTCGAAAGGATCAACTGTTGATGTAGTCTCGGCTGGCGCTTCAGAAATTGGTTCCTCAACTGAAGGTGCTGTACTTGAACTCGGTAAAACTGTAGTACTTGAATCAATTGAAGAAGATGGTGTCGTCAAGTTAGGAATATCATTATTATTTACTGGTTCTACCGTTGTAGTTTCAACTGAAGTTCGAGTTGGCAAAGATGACTCGATAGAAGTAGTAGTAATTGTGTCAGTTGGCTGTTGCGTCGCTTCAGTTGGCACATTTATTGTAGGCTCTGTCACACTGGGAGATTCAGATGCCGACATTTGCGTGGTTGGCGATTCCGGTTGACTAGTTGATTCAATAGAAACAAGTGTCGTATCCAAAGACCTGATTGACGTGACTTCACTTGCAGAGATCGATTCAACAGTTTGCACACTTGTTTGATCAGTTGATGGTGGAATCGTAGTCGGCGGGAATAAACTTGCCTCATCCACCTGTTGTGTTGTGGTAAGTGGAGTTGTATCCGTTGGAGAAGGCTGCTCAACAGTCGTAGAGCCTGTGGTGTCACTAGGAGAAGGCTCAGTGACAGGTTCATTTGAAGATGGAACAGTCGAAGCACCTTTCCTAGAGTTGTCATTTGCAGGGTTAATGTTACTAGACTCAGAAAATGTCAATGTGGCTTCACTTGAAGGCGGATTACTGGGAACATTTTCAGAAGCATCAACAGGTGGCAATAAAGTTGTTGATAAAGGCGCTTCACCCTCCGGTGGCATTGCCAATGCAGTGGTAGTCGGACTTTCCGAGCTCGATGAGGGGGCAACATCGGTTATTGGCGGCGTTTCACTGGGCACTGAATCGGTTGAGGTGCCATCTAAAGAGCCTTCAACCTCAGGTACTCCAGACATTTCTGTACTGGAATAAAGGAGAGAAGAGCTTTCTACAAGCGTTAAATCAGTGTTTGCGTTTAGTTCGACTTCACCGGGGCTAGCAGTAGTCGAAGTTGTCGTCGTCGTCGTTGTCGGTTCTGGTTCCACTGGCACTGGCAGTTCAACTCGCTGTCCCAACGACCTAACTCGGCTGATGTTACCCGTTGGGCTTACATTGAACTCAATTGGATCTAATGGTCCTGACGAGTCTGTTTAAAATGAAAAAGATGAGCTTTATAAAAATAATGATTAAAGGACACTTTATCGTACCGATCATTGAGAGGATAAGCCGCACTGACCAGGCAAAGAATGCGATTGCCAAGATGAACTGCAGCACCTGAATAGGTCGCATCGTCATCTTCATCTTTCTTCTGGCGGCAACATCACTCGCCAATTTGAAACGGCGATATGGCTTGCAGCAGTGAAATGTGGCCGTGCACCGTGCAGTCTCAGCTCAGTGTCACCGTGTGGTCCATTGTCAGCAGTACTGTTCAATACTCTTCAGCAGTTCTCCTCTTAATCACCATTTAATGGCAATTAATCTAATCAAGTAGCATGTCTGCAATTAAGTGCACACAAACAGGGAAAGTGTTGCCAGGACACTGGCTGCGTTCATTGGTGAGCACAACCAGTCTAGCGCTAGAGAACCTGCTTTTGTAAGCTCTTTCCCAAGACAATTCTTAAAAACATTCAATTTTCAAAAAAGGGTTTGTTCAATTGATAAACAAATGTCTGGGAACTAAAATAACTTTATCGCTTAAGCTAGAAATAGGCCTCAAAATGGATGAAATATTTTAAAGGTTTATTGAGAGCCAAAATTATTTTGAAGTGCTACAAATTGTAATGATATTCATCTATCCTTAAACCACTAAAATATAAATACAATAAAAACAAAAATAAGTATTTTGCAAATGGCGTGCACTCAAGTTTTAACCTGAGAAGACACGCTTCACTGGAGACGATGTTCGGAGAGACAAACCATCGGTGAGCGACTATAAATTTTCAACTTCAACATGTGGTCGATCAAGGTTACAAGTACAGTACGTTCACATTGTTATTGCCTACACTCCACTGAAGCTTTCGTAAGAGTCAATTAAACTTTTTTTGCTTTTTGTCATCCACTTCAGCAGTCTAAAGTTATTATTTAGCTGAACTTGAAGGCGGAACAATCTGAGGAGCAGCCATCTGTACCTCTCACGGCAAGAGCTGACAAGTGGTAATTATTTTACAAGGCAAATTGATTTAGGTGATCTTTGGAAGTGCTTTTTGATTGTCATGTTGAGGTACTTGAAGTTGAGGTGCAATGATAATTTGAGCAACGCAATGGCAAAAAGTACCAACAACTTTTAATATCCAATTGAATAAATGGTTCCAATGTAAAAGGTATCACAGTTTGGCACATGAACATTAATATATGATAGTGTGATAATTTAAAGATGAGAATTATGATTGTGAGCAATGTTTGGACAAATGATACCGTCAATAATTTGAAAACTTCTACTACCGTTTGTTTTTTAAATTTTCAGCCACCCACTCTAAGCCTTGATAAAGTCTACAGGTGATAAAATACAAAATGAGTCAATCATATTTGGGGTAACTTTTATTACTTACCCTTCGCCTGAAATAGCACAGCATGGTTGTATTTGCCACTTGTGCTTCTTGATTGCTGTCAAGTTGAGCTCTTTAGAAATTTGCGCCACAGTCATGCATCCCTTGATGTCTTGTTTGTTTGCGTATATCAATACAGATGCCTAGAAAAGAAGGTTCGTCAAGTAGAGCAAATAAGAAAAAATAGCAACATACTTTTCTAAGATCTTCATGCTCCAACATGCGCCATAATTCTTCACGACTATAGCTTATTCGCTGGTGGTCGTTAGAATCAATGACCATTATAATGAACTATTAAGGGCGTTAAAAACATGATTACATTCTGGTTATTTTCATTTGATTTGTTGCAAAACTTACTTCTGTGTTGGCGTAGTATGTTGCCCAGCTTTGCCGAAGTGATTCTTGCCCTCCAATGTCCCACATAATAAAGTGAATATTCTTCCAGACTACCTCTTCGACATTTGAGCCAAGGGTTGGTGAAGTGTGGACAACTTCTTCCATTAAACTGCAAAACAAAACAAAAATTACACTTTTGATATCACACCAATGTGCTGAATAATTACAATTGATATAATATCGTGGTTTTTCCGGCATTGTCTAAACCCAAAATGATGAGTTTATGCTCTAAATATAAAAAATTGTAATAAACTTTATAGTTTCATAAAATCTCTTTACCTTCATGAGTAAAATAGCTCCAAACTTTTGAAAATAACAGTCCCATGGCAAAGGTTTTGATTTACAATTTAAAAGACTTGTGATCACCAGAAACAGTAAAGCAGTATATCACTCTTAGCGTAAACGTGTAGCACTTGATGTTGATAAGACTCAAAAGAGCGTATAGAGGGCAGAGAGCAGAAAACTGAAATACTTTTAGTGCGTGTCTGTGCTTTGATTGCCGCACAAGGTGCTTTCAAGGCAGCCTTCAGCGAGTTTAAGGCGAGCACTAATTGCGATCAGTTAGCTTTGTTGCACAAAAGAACACGCATACACTGAAAGTTGAGAGTATATATGCTTGTGACGGTGTTATTGATGAAAGCAGGAATTAATTAAAATTTTGAAAGCTTGTTTCTTTGCAGAATGATGAGAATTGTTTATTGTTAAAACTGCAAGTCTTTTTTGTGACACTGTATTTTCAGATACAAAACTTCTTTGATAGCTTACCTATAAGTTTAATATGATTGGAATTAATTGAAAGTTTTGAAAAACAACAAACTACTTACATTTGGTCGTGCTTAGAAGATACGGGTGTTTGTTTACTAAGTGTTCCTTTCTTCATTAATTATAAATATCCGTTATGCTGGCTAGTGTACCCAATAATTTGAGGTGAAAAACGAGGTGTTTACGCTGCCATACACAATCACAGTACACAAATCTTCTAAGTCTATTATCTTCTAAAGGGTCAATGATCTCTGAGGCCAAAGAGGAATGCTTTGCTTGGCACTTTAGGCGTCAGGAATGTGAACTGAGTATTCATAATATCTGATGTAAATTGGCTAAATTAGATAAACTACCAGAAGAGATAAACAGAAGTGAACTGGGCACTGCCGCCCTGGAGCAGTCTAATTCACAGAGAAAGTGCTTCTGAGCACTTTTTATTGTGCCTGTATTGTGTGAGAAAGAGAGCAGAGAATCCCTCGCCCTCCAGTGTGGTCTCTGCGGCCGAACCCGAGTGAGTCCAAAGTGTGCTGTGACCTGTCTCTTCACTTTTGACCGCATCTTCCTGGTCATCTTTGCCGTTCTCCCTTCCACTCATCAGATCATTGATTGTGCATTCTTTCCCCTATTCCTGTGTCGGAGAAGATACCAATTTGTCATTGCTCTTGTTTACCAACGCATCAGCAGCTGCTGTCGGCAGCAACACACCTGCAAATGCCAAAGTACTCTTCAGATGTTTGCCATACAGACGCACAGTGATTTCACTTCGGTTTAATTTGCCAAAACAACAAAGAATTTTCCTTCTTTTACTCGTTCTTTTTAGCTGCGTTACTGTGCATAACAAGCTTTCATTGACTTCCATATTAGGGTGAATTTCGTTTTTTCCCGATTATCTGCTCATCATCAACTTGCAACTTTGTTTACATTACAGGAAGCAAACCCATTTTTAGCAAAAATTTTAAATTCTCTAAATAGTAATTTTATCTTGTTATATTTTCTTTCACATTTGTTTCAATCGTTTCAAGATAAATTTTTTTCTTTGTTTTTCTTTCACATCCTCTTCCTTTCTTTCTGTACAGACTGAAATTGATTTGATATGTTTGATCAGGCTATGTTTGCAGCTTTTTGCCGTTTCTCCAAATGTTATGAGTTTACCAACATGTACTGTATACGATTATAACGGAAAAAGGGGGCAAGTCAGCACTATAGCCTAGACACGCGCTCATCCATCTAGTGAGCCATCTCTCGTAGAGCTAATTATGGATATCGGTGGCAATTAGAATGTGCTGTGAAAGCGACAAGAAATGCCAGCATCTGTCTGCCATCAGTCCATTAGATCCTGTTGCGCCGCCATTGTTGACTGCTGCAATCAGCAAGTCTGACTTCCATCTGGTTGAGGTCTACTGTCTCCTAAGGTACGTTAAAGGGTTCAGCCTGACAATAATGATGGTGCTCTCTTTAAACCCAACAATAATGACATCAACACTTTCCTCACTACAGAGTTCTCAACTCGATGAGCCGCCAAAATGCACAACATTTTCAGAAAGAAAAAAAGAGATAACTCTAAAAACCACAGCAACAACAATGTTGGCAATCATTCTTCTGCCGGAGGCTCAGGGCACAACTTCCATCACACAGGATCCAGCGGATCAGGTCACAGGGGAGCATCCTCGGGAACAAAGCCGACAAACTTTAACTACCAATCGCTGAATAGTCACCTGATCAATGGATCCGCTGCGGCAATAAACAACTCTCCCGTACTGAATATTCAGCAGCAGCATCTGAGTGGTAACAGTGCACATTCGGATATAAATGGCACACGAAATTCCTCTGCCTCATTGTTCTCCTCATTACTGCCGGCGACGCCGTCGACATCACAGAAGCCACCTGCCAGTGAGTGTCATTTTGTTTCCTCTCAACTCTAAGTATTTGTTTGCTTTCTCAGTGCTAAACACTTGTTCGTTGTTTCTACCACTTTTTAGCTCACTCCAAGCGCGATGCCAAGCAGAGCCCTCAGACAGCGCCAGTTACGCTGGGCTCTGGCAATCAGTTTTACTTTCAACCTTACCTTCAGAATCGCGATTTAATAATTCCAGCCACGACAACTGCTGCTTCCAATTCAGCAACGACAGCGACAATCACGACCACGCAAAATCATTCCTCTGGTAGTTTAGCTTCTCATTCGTTGGACCACCTTCCAGGCTACAATCACCCTATGCTTAATGTCAGTACAAAAAATTCTTCCACAGTTCAACCTCAAACTACACAAACAGTACAATCACCCTCAACATATTCTCACTTTATCTTGTCAAATGAGCCACATAATTTGGCTGAAAACTTTCCACCGGCCCCTCCTCTCCCACCGAAACATCAGAAAGCTATCACCGGTTTTACAACAGCCAAACAACCTCTCCCCCATTTGTCGCTACTAAACCGAAAAGCTCCCCAACCTCGACCATCACCACCGACTTCTTCTACTGCCTCACAACAGTACAAAGCGCCATCCGGCTTGTTGATTGAACGGACGCCAAACATATTCGAAAGTTTGGTTGGCCAAAATGGTCAGTCAAATCGTGGCCAGTTTCCCCAGACGCCACCTCCAGTTCCTTATTCTTCTCCAAAGCCCCAACGGAAGACATCAAATGAAGACGCGGAGTCTTCTTCCAGTGCCAAAGTACAAAATCATCCAAAATCATCCTCAGCTAGCTTTCAGCTAGCCAAATCCAGTTCACAGTCTTCTACAGGAAGCAACCACAGACCGCTGGAGCGAACAGTAGCCAACTCTATTGGGACAGACTCCAGCTCCAATTCATATCATAATAACTCGCCTAGTCTCAAGTTGGTCAGTGGAAACAATGTTTGTCTTGCCACGGTTTCGGCTGAACCTTCAAGCGACCTACCATATCGGCCTCTAGCAGCAGAAGGGACGGAAATTGTGAACGAGGAGAATTGCTCGGTGACAGCATCTTTGACGCCCTCCACTTCGTCTTCCAATTCGTCAGTGTCTTCATCGGCCTCTGCATCCTCATCATCCTCGTCACCTTCATCCTCATCCTCATCCTCTTTACCGCCGACACCGCCAGTACGCAAGCGAACTACGGCGCCTCAGCCGGGTGCCTCACACCAGCCAGCGCGATCAACTCTTGATGATACCGGAAAACAAGATCACACACAAGAGAGTGGTAAATCAGCGCCGAACCTACTGCCTCCTTCTACCACTACAACGGCTTTTGCAAGTGGCGCCGATTCGATTTGTGCCTCTACGTCGAGTTTCTCTGCCACCAGTAGCGATGCACTACTGCATAGAGACAATATCGATGATGTTGGTAATCAGCAAAGACTACCAACCACTGCTGCGAATGTCCAATCGGCTACAAAACCGCAATTGCCCGACCTTTCATCAGCTGCCAACAACCCTGCTCGACTCGGCTCGATGCACAACACTAACTCTTTTGTGAACTGTCCGAAACCCTTGTCTTCACTCTCCGCTGCCAGCAGCAATCTTGTAAATTGCCAAGGCTCCACAAAGATTGCTGTCACCGAACAACAAACCGCAGCCACTGAAGGTAGTGTTAATGAGTCTCTATCGAACAGGCGCTCTGGTGTACACTATAATCAAGCGGCAGACGACAACGACTACGAAAACATTATATCTGCAGAGACAGAAAGCACATCTGGTCAGGCTGATCCAGATGATATTGCAGCTATCGTGTCGGAAGAATTCGTAGTCATTTCTTCCTGCTCGCCATCTAATTTGCAGCCACTCTCTGACCACTCGCCACCGAATGAATCCTCCTCAATTTTGTCATCATCCTCTTCTAGCTCTTCATTTGAGCAGCTATCAATTGTGAACAGTGGCTCGACGGCGCCTGCTGTGGCTAGCAGTAGCGGCAGTAGTCGACGCCTTTCGCGCCGTCATCACTCGCACGAGCCAGACCCTGACTATGACGAGGAAGATTCTGTTGCTGAAGCAGCTGTTTGTGATCCAGTTGACTATAGCGGAAACAACATGTTGACGCCTTTCACTCATGAGGTGGTGGTGAATGGTCAGCCGAAGAGACAGTCAAAGCGTGCTAATCGCGATGGCCGTCGTCGTTTTGCGCGTGAAATCTCCAGTGAAGAAGTTCAGGTTGCGTCGAGCACCAGCAACAATGCCACTGCAACTAGTCCAACTGAAAACGGACAGGAAAGCCTACTTAATGATTGCCAAAATTTAATATCAAGGTTCGAGAGCTCTCTTCTCATTGGCAACGGTACCGACGAGTGCAGTCCTCTCTCGTTGAACCTCAATTCGGACCAACACCACCTAACTGAGCAGGCACGTTCGGGCCGACGGCGTAGCAATCGCCGACGCAACTCCAGTCATTCCAGTGACGATGAACTGGCGGCTATAGTTGACAGCGGAGAAGCAGCGGGCACTGCAGCTGCCTCCAACTGCACCGCCACTACGCCTGCTTCAGGAGGCTCAACGCCCACTACGTCCACTTCGTCTTCCTATGTGAACGAGGTCTGTCCTAATGAAGACATCGAACTGGATCCGGCACTGCAGAACAACGCCGCCGCCAATTACCAGCATAATTTGGAAGATATTGTGGAAGTGTCTGATAGTGGCAGTGACGACAACGCCGAGGTGCCACCACAGGCCACCCCGCTCAGCGGTCGCTCTCGGGAAGATCTAGACAATCACTATGATGATGATCACCTCTCATCGTTTGAATATCATAGGCAGTACCTTTCCAGCCAGTCACGGGACAGGAGCGCATTGCAAAGTAGCAGTTCAAACCTTTCACATTTTAGTGAAGACGACGACGATGCTGATGACGACGAGGCAGACGAGGAGCAGTATGAATCAACTAACGAAGAGAATGACGTTTCGCAAGATGTCACCGAAGACAATGTCAATGTGGACGGCACACATCGCGGAGATAACTCCACTGAACAACAGGCCAGTTCTTCTACATCAACAGCTGACCATTTGCCTGAATCGGCAGCCAGCTGTTCAACTTCCAGCAATGCAATGACCACTTCGCCAGTGCATCGACCACTTGAAAGGGTTGGTGTGCAATCACCGACCGCTGGAGGAAACTTGCCGAAAGATTTACTTAAATATGGACCAGTTGTACTGAGGAATCGACGTCATCCATCTCATCAACGACGGTCTAACACGGTCGTTCTAGGTAAGTACTTAATCTTGAAGTTGGTTTTTTTGCTTCTGGGAGTGTATTTTAGTAATTAACGCAAAGTTGCTTCTGTTCTAAAGGAACCTGACAAACTAGTTCTCTACATTTTCTACACTTGATAATTTCCCGGTTCACTGCCTTTGATTTTTAATCTTTTCACAAAGGAAATTCCTGGTTACATTGCCAAAGTTGTTGCACACTGTAAAAAAGGAAGCAAAATGAGTTTATAATCCTTTTTTAAAAAGCAACATTTGAAATTTTTTTGGAATTATATTGCAGTACAAAATGTGCCAGTTTTTCAAGACACAAAGATACAGGGTGCATGATTATTTAATTATAAAATTGTTTTTACGTTCTTTGTATTCAGTTCCTTTACTCTCTAGTTTGTTGGCAGTCGTTTAGTAAGTTATCAAATTATATTTTTACAGATTGTAGTATAATTTAGCCTGCTTCATAGGCAAGTCACTTTTCTGTCTTCTTGTGAACTCCAACAGTAGGGTTATTGACTTGCAATTTTTAAAGACAACCTTTTTACAGCTTCAATGTGTTTGTGAACCAGTACACTACGACATTTCTTGTTTATTTGCCTTACGATAGAACTACATTAAAATAGTATAGCTTTGTAGTCTCTAGTTACTGCAAATCCCCTTTATTTTTAGAGAGAAGGGAGAAACACCAGTTGTGTGTGACTTTTAGTATTTCTTTTGTACATGTGCTCACACTGAATGCAAGCAATTTTTCGAGAACAGATATATTTGTATCTGTCAACAAACCGATATATCACACTCGTTTTAGCGGTTCGCTTTGAAATACTCAAGAGGCAGTGAAAGCACATTTACAAGTGTTTTGTAACAAAACTTTTATTTTTAACCACTTTTAGGTTCATCTATCTCCAACTCTTCTACCAACCTGCGCACCAAGTCAAACCGCCTCAGTCAAAACAACAACAACTTGCCCAATGTAAGGTCAGCAACTATCACTCGCCTGCCATCAATTCCAGACCGGACAGGCTTTCAACAGCGCTACAACCGAGTTGAAACAGATGAACCTTTGCCGCCCAACTGGGAAGCTCGGCTTGATGCACATGGACGCTTGTTCTACATTGATCACTCAAATCGAACCACCACATGGGCTCGACCTAGCTTTAAGCCACAAGCTGGCAGTAGTAGCGGCAGTAGACCATCCATTGCAAGCAATGCACACCCATCAGCTACTACTTCAGCATCAGTTCAGCCAAAAGAAAACTCTTCCGGTCAGGGAACTTCAAATGCTTATAGCAACATATTAGCTCATCACTCTGCGGCACAGTCAACTCTTGGAACAGCAGCAGATAACGGTAGTGCCTCCAGCATGGCCATGGCTACCGCAATGTACCTCTCTAACGCCGAGAACATTCACCGGCAACAGCTAGACCGTCGATATCAGTCTATTCGTCGGTCAATCACTGGCAGAGGTACACGAGATTTCGCCAATAATACCGGTTCACTGTACGGTTCCGTTGTCTCTTCCGGTCGTTCCGGTGTGACAGTCGGTAAGTACTGTGCTATTCAGTGTTTATTTTTCACAAATAGCTTAAATATGTGCTTGCATTCTAGATGTCGTTGATTCTTCTGATGTGCCACGCCCGAGCAGCTCGCAGCAGCAACGACATAGCTACTTTGCTGCGTCAACATCTCAGCAGCCTACTTTGCAACCTCCGCCCCTTCCCTCGGTCGGCCCCATTTCTGGCTCATCCGAGCACCTTCCTTCAGCCTCTACTTCTCCTGTTCAGCAACCAGTCATTGTAACTTCGCCCCCGCCGCCACCGCCCCAGTCAGCACCTGTTGCAGGGCCGCCTGCTCAGGTGAGAAATCGAATACTGGATTTTCCAGCCGTACGATTTCTTCTTCGGCCAGACTTTTTCAACCTTCTTCATTTAAATGATGATGCGCTGGCTCAGTACAATGGCTCTTCTACCTTGAAGTCAATGGTAACACGAATTCGACGGGAAGGTCAACAGAATCCGCCACTTACTGGGTCTTTTGATCGACATCAACATAACCGATATTTGGTGGCGTTGATAAATAAGTTTGCAGAAACTAACCTGCCTCTTCCTCAAGGTATTTTTTTCTTGATACCAATTTATCAAGTGTGTATTTTAAGTTTAAAATTTTTGTTTTATTTTTGTCGTAAAGGTTGGGAGTCTAAACGAGACGGGCAAAATAAGCTGTTTTTCATTGATCACACCACTCGTACAACTACTTACATTGATCCTCGACTACCTCTGGACATACCTGCAGTGAATCCCCACCAAATCTCAATTGTGCCAATAAGACGAAGAGGTCGCGGTTCTAGCAGTAACACAAACGCCAAGGGTGCTCCTGTTCTAGTGCCAACAAATGTGATAAACCCCTCTACTGGTGCTACAGTGAATCAGGGACACGCCGCAGGTCAAGTTGAGTCAGCCGGTGCTGTCATCTCTAACCCGTTGCCCGTTCCCCCGCCTCGCCCACTTGCTGCCAGTCCCGTTCCCGGTGCCGGTCCATCAACGTCGTCCCCCTCAGTAGCCAGTACATCCTCAGCAATGCCGTCCACCAGTGAGGCAGCAGTGTTCTTTGAGTCAGCCGTGCCCACTGCCTACAATGACAAAGTGGTGGCCTTTTTACAGCAACCAAACATTATTGACATTCTCTCTGAGCGAAAGTCGTCAATCAAGAACAATACTTCGCTTCGTGATCGCATCTTTTCCATTCGTTCGGATGGAGTTGAAGCACTGCACAGGTTCAGCAATGACATGGAACTGATAATGCTTCTGTCACTGTTTGAAAACGAAATCATGTCCTACGTTCCACCGTCTGTTGCCACCCCCTTTAATGTGGCAAACATTTCATCTCAGCGATCTCAGAGCACTTCTTCGTCCTTTTCATTTTCTGTTCTTTCAATGTCTGTGCCCACTACGCGAACTGCTGGGTCTCATCTTCGACGCGATTTTGACGCCAAGCTACGTAACTTCTACCGAAAGATTGAAAAGAATGGCTATGGTCAAGGACCCGGAAAGCTGAAACTGATTGTTCGTCGTGACAATCTTCTAGCAGATGCATTTAACAAGATTATGTCTATTAGTACGAAAAAAGAACTGCAAAAATCGCGTTTGTACATAAGTTTTCTCGGCGAAGAAGGCCTCGATTACGGTGGTCCGTCACGTGAATTTTTCTTTCTTTTGAGCAGGTAAGCGTTTGTTTATTTTTAAAAAACATCTTCACAAAACGGATGTTTAAAATTATTTATTCTTACTGTTTTTATTTTAAATTGCAGAGAACTTTTTAATCCTTACTATGCCTTATTTGAGTACTCGGCAAACGACCAGTACACGGTGCAAATTTCACCAATGTCTGCCTGTATCGACGACCACCTGGAGTGGTTCCGCTTCTCAGGACGTGTTCTGGGGCTGGCTCTCATTCATCAGTACCTGTTGGATGTCTTCTTTACCCGTCCCTTCTACAAAGCTCTCCTTAAATCTGACTGTGATCTTTCCGACCTCGAATCGCTTGATGCTGGCTTTCATCAATCTCTAATGTGGATCAAGGAAAATGATATTTCAGAAACTGCAGAAGCCCTAGACCTCACATTTTCTGTCACCGAGGAAACACTAAAGGACGGAGTTATTGAAAAGGTCAGTTTTGTCATGTTTCTATGGACGTTGCTAACGATTTTCGGTTGATTATAGGAACTCAAACCCGGTGGTAGAAACATTTCACTAACTGAGCGCAACAAAAAGGAATACATTGAGCGGATGATCCGCTGGCGTGTTGAAAGAGGCGTCGCTGAGCAGAGTCAGGCTTTACTGAAAGGCTTCAATGAAGTGGTGGAACCACGATTTTTGGCAGCTTTTGACGCCCGAGAACTCGAATTGGTTATTGCCGGCACTGCGGAGATTGACGTACAGGATTGGCGAAAAAACACCGAATACCGATCTGGCTATCACGATGGGCACCCTGTGATTCAGTGGTACTGGGCGGCTATCGAACACCGCTTTGATAATGAACAACGTTTACGGTTGCTTCAATTTGTCACAGGTACTACTAGTTTATTGCTCAAATATTGTCGCTTAACTTGTCTTTTACTCGTTTTCAAGGCACAAGCTCAATACCATACGAAGGCTTTGCTGCACTTCGAGGTTCGAACGGGCCTCGCAAATTTTGCATTGAAAAGTGGGGAAAGCCAACGAGTCTTCCACGGTATGTTCTTTCATTTTGATTGAATTTGTTCACAACCATTTAAATGCATTTTTTGTATTTATAGAGCACACACATGTTTTAACCGACTTGACTTACCACCGTATACATCGTTTGAAAATCTTTACGAGAAACTGTTGCTTGCTGTTGAAGAGTCGTCAACATTTGGTATTGAATAAGCACGTGCTTGCCTTGACAGCAGTATTATGTATCAGTGCTCAGATGCACTTTGCCATTGAATGAATGCTCTATCTACTTTGAATCTTTTTCAATTTTCTTTCGCCATACGCTCAATGACAGTCAAACTGGCACTACAAAGTTTTTTAAAATCAAAGATGCTGTACAAAATTTATGTAAAATAAGCAATAAAATGTTTTTATATAAAATATTAAATTGACTAAATTATTTCATTTTTTGACTATTCGATAAGCTTTTTACAGCACTAGATATTTAAGTTTTAAAATGAAAACTACATATGAGTGGCTGTTTGAAAACACGCAACAATGTCAAAGTAATTGACCAGTTGAGGAAATTTGTATTCAATTGAAAGTACATTAATCATCATTGATTAATGAAAGTTGAAGAAAACTCTCAATGCCGTTCTCTGAATTGGCTTGAGAAGAAAGTTCACTTGAAAAGATTAAGTTAGCACATGTGCCACTGAATTTCACTTTAAAGTAGTGCTTCATTCAATTTTGCCTAATTTAAATATGGCTACTTCCTGTGTATCACATCTAGTGCCCAGTTCTGTATGATTGCTCATGAAAGTTTTTAAACTCTTTTATTTTGTTTTGTTTGTTGTGTCAGATGCTTGTAAAAAAAACTTATCTTAACAAAAATTGAATTTACAAACAGCTTTATTTATTTAAAAATTCAGTTTGCTTCCAAGTGGTGTTCTCTTGACAAAAGTACAAGCAATATAAAGTACTGACTGCAGTCTCGAAATATCTTTTGAATAAAACGTAAACGGTTAGTCAAGTATGATTTTTTAAATAGGTACTAATTGAGTAAAAATATAATTAGCGGTATTGATAAAGGGAACTGTTTGGCAAATATTATTTACTAGTTATCCTTTTAATGTGACAATTATACTACAATTAGGATATTATAAGATAATCTGCATACTGAAGCTTTCCACAACAGGAAACTAAATAGAGTCTATTTATAGATCAATTGTTTGCTTTAAAAATAATAATTTTGGTTGACTAGTCAAAATGTTTAAACTCACGTAAAGCAAATGTCGAAGTTGAATTACTGTTCCGTTCCAAAGGTCAAAGCCTATTCCGTTAAAATCAGACAGCGAGTCTAAATGAGTTATTGTCTGATGTGAATTAAAACTAAATATTAGTTATAGTTAATAAATTAATTAGGATACTTTAATTCTATTTGTCAGTGACATCGTTTTTTGCCCGTAAACCAAGTATTGGCAAATTAGTTTTTGCAGTTTTTCCATTTTTAAAGGCACTTGTGCAGCTTGAAACAGAAGCAGTAGAAAACCAATTAACTCGTTTACAATAATAATGGAATATTGAATTCTGATGAATTGTGTGATTTTAGAGATGATGAGAAGGTAAGCGAGAAAGTTGATAATTGCAGCTCTCCTAATTAAAGGTCACTATGGCTTTTATAAAACTAGTTGCTACTAAACACTTACCAAAGTATTGTTATGGTGATTACACTATGACACACGAAAACCCAAAAATATTATAACTGGGACATGTGAGGTACTGTTGGAAAACTTGAAAAAAGTTGCACAATATATATTTTTTAGAAAAAATCCAGGAGCCTCCGTTTATTTTATAACTAATTTTCAATTTTCAAAACGATTGTAATTTGACTGTTTTGCAACAAGTCGTTTTATGTCAAAACCTTAACCATTTTTTGCGATTTTGGTGGCATTAGAAAGATACATTATTCAACTTAAATAAGAAAAAAAGAAAAAAAATTGGGATTACTAGATCTATATTTAAAATAGCAAAACTTGATGCTATGTTTGAAGTTGTATTTGGGGGCATTTTGGGGGCTTACCTGCCGAGTGTCTGTCCGTCCGGCAAAATTGCTACAGTTGTGCGCACACTAAAGTTCAAATTTTTTTTCGCGGGCACTGCTTTCCATTTTTTGCTCATAAAACATTGCTTTTCAAAAATAAGTTAAAATGTTTTAAACAACATCTAAATTTTTAATTTCTACTTGATAATTAACTAGACAAGTTAATTTTTAAAAAAACATAAAAATTTTAAATATTGACCAAAACTAAGTATATTAGATTGATTTTTGAAAAAGCTCAAATACAACAAAAACTGCATCTTTATGCAAAGTTATTTTCAAAACGGAGGCACCTAAATTTTTTCTAAAAAATATATATTGTACAACTTTTCTCAAGCTTTTCAACAGTACCCCACATGTCCCAGTTATAATTTTTTTGGTTTTCCCTGTTACAGGGTGTTATGGGCCGCCAAAATAAATTGTAAGAAGAGATGTCTTTTACTATTTCGTTCATCAAATAAAACCATTTATTGCGAAAATTGAGCCGAGTCTTTGAAAAAGAATTGACCAGAACTGTTGAACTGGGAGGTTCTAGTGATTTATCTGTGTTGCTGTCACTCAGAACCCTAGTACTACATTTCACTTTCATCCAATTTATTCGACTGGTTAGCTCAGAAAAACGATCCAGTTTGATGCGAACGATTAGGGAGAAAACGTAAATATAAGCATTAGTAAAGTATATCATCGAGGTGAGGTTTAGTGAGTAGTAGCCGTAGAGGAGGATCCACCCGATACCTGCAGTTGCAAACTCAAATGTTGAAAAATTTATTGCAAACATATAGAGGAGTGACAGCATAAGTCCGTAGGTAATTGACCAAATTGACATGGCTGCATGACGGAATAAAAAGGAAGACCTTTTTAGTAAATAGGAAAACTCCTTTTCAGTCAGTCCAATCAGCTGTGGAGGACTCTGAAAATGAAAAGTCGCATAATTTTGTTCTTTTGTTTATTTTTTTGACTGTTTCACCTGACCACAAAGAACGTTAGTCACAACTAGCCATAAAAATTGTTTTAAACGATAAGTTTTTGTTGTGACTATGAGAGATATGAAGAAAGCAGACCAAATGACAAACATGGATTCAACATGAAATGGATGGCCGCGAATGTTGTTGAAAATGCAGCCGGTGTAGACAAGCGCCCATCGAGTTTGCTCAAAGCTAACCGACAGGTTGGCTACCAGTCCACGAATGGCAAACACAAACATAACCAGTGTTGTTAGCCATTCGTCGGCACTTAATTTGTACCTCTGACTCAAATTGGGTAAGTTTTGAAAATAAAAGTCAAGCCAATGTTGAATCAGTTTATTTTTAAATAAACTCAGCTTGTAAAAATAAAACTTGAATGACCACATCTTAATTTGAAAGCCTTTTTCTTTTTTACTGATTTTAAAAATCATTTGATAATTGTATGTTTTCAGAAGAACATTTTATTTTTGACTTAGTGCTTAATGTCGCGGGAAAATTAAATCTTTTGTGTATTTTATTCTGTAGATTTTGAGTACTCAGCCGGAACGGAAAAAACGCCTCAATCGATTTTTCACTTGTATTTTTTTATATTGATTACTACTGACATACTGCTTTTTACTATTTACTCTAAAGCTTGCTGCGATGTTACAAATAAATAAAAATTTAATTTATAAAAACTATTTTTTTATTGAACAAATTTTCATTTCTTTTTAAATGAATGTGTATATTGGTACAAAAATATTGATCAATAATTAAATGTTTAATTCAATAAACTATTATTATTTACTAAACAAAAAATTAACAAAAGTTTTCTAGCTATGACTGATTCATTGGAACAAGTATACATTGATGTTTTTGTCATTAGCTCAATGCCGATTGCAAGGTTTTTTTCAAAATGTATTCTGTGACTGCTTCACTAACTACAGTTTAAAATGAGAATATTTGTTGTGTGGTTTAGTTAAAATGGTGAATATTAAACACCTGTTAAGAATAGCATCCATTTTTATTTTTTTAAAAATCGACGAAAACGATGAAGAATGTCAAACTCGTTTTGTTTAAGCAACCATTTTGCCTAAAATGACAAATTTTTACTGTTCAAGGAAATTTTGATGTTTATTTAATGTTTTTTCGTTACTAACTAAACTTTTTTCACACTCTGATTATAATATGTTGCCAAAATGACTAATTAACTAAGGTTACCGTCGATCTAGTGTCAAGGGATTGAAAAATACAGTTTTTTGCTCGACATTGGAAATTAGTTCAAGTTAATGGAAGCACTGGAGAAGATAGACGTCATAATGCAGTCACAAGCAGGCCAATGGCATTGTTTGCTTTATCACATTCATAATTCTTATTGCTCACTGCTCGTTTGTAGACTTGCATTCAAATCACGATCATTCACTGTTGTTTTGTTTGTTTCAGGCGTCAATGCTGCTAAATTAAGCACACTGCGCAAAGCTGTGAACGCAACTGCCACTGAAACAAAACAGTTACACTCAATGGAAGTGTCTCTTTGTGTCTAGTCAGGTTCTGTTCACAGTGTGCCTGTGCTCTATGGCCATTAATGTTGCCCTTTTAGCCTGATCAACAGTTGACATCTCCTCTTGCACAACTGTTGACTGTCTTTTCTTTTTCAATTCACTCCTTCTGCCTATTTTGGCTCAGTTGTTGCCAACTACTGCTAAACTGAGTGTAACTGAACTGCACACCTCGCTAGCAGTATCATTTAGGATGCTTGACAGTCTTAGTGACAGTTCCTGTTGGTTGTACAAAGACGGCTGCAATGTTCAAAATTGTAGCCACTTTTCAGCTTTCCAAAAACCATGCATAGGGTGCCAGAGACTGATATTAATATTTGTCATATCCGGTTTCTGGATGAGTGTGCCAGCACCTCTGCTGCCTTTAGTTGGCTGTCGCTTTTTTCTGCGGCTAATGCGGAAATGGAAACACGTGCCAACAGCTTGCCACTGTCTAGGCATTGCCGTCCAATCAGATTGACTGTGCGTGTCGTGGCAAACTAAGTGTAATTTAATTGAAAAGAGCCCATTAGTCAGTGCTCATTAATTTGTGTGAGCCTCTCTGTTTGTATTGCTCCTGTTGAGAGATGTAGCCCTTCTTCGTTAAATCTGATTCATTTTGGCCTTTGTACTTTCTTACAACAAACGCCAATATATCATTATTGTTGTTCTGGAACAGGCGTCTGTCCTGTTTGCCTGTGCAACCCAGCACATGCTTTATAAACACTTGTCCTCAGTTGATTCGATTATCGCTTCTGGTGATCGTCGTCTAGCAAATTAATCCGAACTGCACTGTTCTTGATCGATGAAGTGCTACTGAGCTTGTGGCCTACTTGATGCCGTCAATTGTGTTTGTGTGTGTGTAGGCAAACAATGTACGTGTTTTGGCGTATCTGCCGATTGACCAGACTGTGCGTCAACACTTTTATTAAAGAGCATCCTTTCGATGAGGGGATAACAACAAAAAGTGGCAATGTTGAGGTTATTGACTTTTTGCCACTGATTTTAAAACTGCACACTGTAGTTGAATAAGTAAACTACCGATTTTAAATTAAAGAAATTTAAAAAACACTTTTTGTTTTTAATTATATTTTAAAATTAAAATTAATTTATAAAACGATATAGTTATATTGTCGCGTTTGCTTATAAAGTGCAAGTAAGCATAACATTTCAATAAACCCTTGTCCAAATGTAGAACACAATTCCGGTTGTCTGTCACCAGTGTCAATGGCCTTTCTCACTTTCTTTGAAAACCAAATGAAATGGCTGCTTTGCTGTTTTAGCTATGATGCCTTCATTTGTAAACATTTTATTTTAGTTGTTTTTATACTTTTCATGTTTGCATTTTAATTGCAAAAAATAACCTATTTTTCAACATTTAAGTATGTACAAAATAATAATAAAATTTTCAAAAAAGTATTTACTATATGAGTTTTTACAGTTTTCTTTACCGATGCATTGAAATCGTAAAATTATCTTTGTTTTTCACCTATTCGCTTGAAGTTTTTCTTGTTTGTTTGCTTTTCTCTTTCTAGTGTTTCTTCATTTAGACGAGTTTTCAAGACAAAGCAGAGAAGTGTGTTTGTTTGCCGTTGCCATTTAAATGAAAGCACACGCTTGTTCGCGTTTTATAATTCGCAAACTTTGAAAGTCATTCAACGGGTGAGCACTTGCCGGTACATGGGAAATGGTGGAGAGTCCAAAGTCATCCGAGCCATCAGCCCTGCATGCTATTCTTGGATCACTTGTTGTTTTTATTTGACTGAGTATATGACTGACACTTGACAGTATCGCGCAACTGAATCTTTTGCCGCTTTTCATTAATTTAAAGTACTTTCTTACACGCATCTCCCTTCTACCCAATGGGTTACTCGAGCATCATCAGGTCAAGTGTGTGTGTGCTTATGTGTTTGTGCGTGTAGTGTTCATCCTCACTTTTTTGTAGGTATTTTCATTGGGCGCCATCTTCATCGATCATAGTAGCCGTTGTGCACCATCATTATTAGCGGCCGTTTCAGCAAGTTTGTATCTGATTGACCGCGATTTGGCGAGTGCTTCACCGCCACCACTGCTGCTGCTGCATTTTCGCGAGTGGCCAATTGACGCTCAGTTGTCAGGTACTCGTTAATTCAGTTAACACTGCAGCTACAACGATCAGGGACTACTAACTTTGACCTCAGATAACGGACGACCCGAGCGTCGAACACTCTGCTCATGTAGTTTGCAAGTGCCAGTGGCAGTGCTATCAGTCTTCAGGTAATAGCAAGTGCAACATTTCTTGCGCCAATTAATGCGCAAGACATCTGTTTACATAATAAATGCTTAGAGATAAAAATGAAGAAACGACCCTTCACACACAAAAATACGTCTCATAACCTTATGAGAACCTTTTCATTTCTTAATAGCAAGAAACAAAATGTCTCATAACGTTATGAGAAAATACCCTGATTTTCGC
>JAALOO010000401.1_pt1 | contig 38705 bp, 29 predicted proteins | sample 7257641 | NCBI WGS metagenome assembly JAALOO01 (sample SAMN14085613, study PRJNA598686) | mite metagenome | biome: ENVO:01001000; feature: ENVO:01001002; material: ENVO:01001226; isolation source: single female mite from University of Michigan culture on fish food culture... ...
TGAAAGAGAAACTAAAAATTCGAAAATATTTTGTGCTTTTGCGTTGTCCCCCCTTAATTGACTGCAGAATTTAAAAAATAAAATATTAGCAAGTCTATTGAGAATTTTAAACAAATCGTTATTTTTATAACATTTGCTTGTGCGCATACATTTTTATTTTTTGTAAGCATTTGTTTGCAAAATGTTATAACTCAATCTTTAATTGTTCCCGCAGGCGAGCAACAAACTACTTCAACTTTGACCCTCCGAATGGATCGAACACATCGAGGCCTCGTTTTAGAGTGCGTCGTTGAGAATTTACGCATTCCCAGCTCAACTATTCGCGACCAGCTAACACTGGACGTGCAATGTAAGTACACGACGATTACGACAACAACAACAACTGCACCCAATTTTAGTTTCAAGAGAAAATCATTTAGTAGAAAAGTTTTTTCAATTACTACCGACTAATAGTTTTCTATCTCTCGAAGTAATCCATCTATTCATTTTAATATGTTACAACATCTCAAAGTCTTTTATTGTTTTACACAATTACAATATCGGTTAGACCGTTATCTCTTTCAAGTTTGCCCCTTTGTCTACAGCACTCCATTTATTTCCCACACTTTCACTTTTCCCTTTTTTTATTCAAAAAACAATTTGCATTCCTTGCACGACTTTGTTCACTTTTTCTCATTCTTCTTTTTATTATTTTACACTTTCCTATTTTATTATAATTTTTACAATTTATCTTATGCCGACAAAAGTAATCGGTCTCCGGAGATGAGATTGCCTGCAAAGGTTTTGAAGAAAATGGGCAAACTAGTTTGACAGCGAGAAATTGAAGAAAGTGTCAAATTTAAAAAATCTGAAAACTTGCTATAAGTGCACTAGTAATCCTTTTAGTTATTTTTAGCAAAAAGGATAAAACCATATTGATGCACGCGATAAAAATATTACAAATCTTGCATTCATTAGCTTTTAAATTATTGTTGTAATTAAAATACTTTCAATTTCAAAGAATACTGAACCATACAGTGTGTATTTGAAGTTCACAAAACATCGGCTGTAGTTTGATATAATAATGCCATTTGTAAATTTTCAATTTTTTTCGGTATTTTAAAAAATGCAAATTTGGCATTCACCAAATGGGCAAATTGTTTTCTTTTGCTACACAAAAAACTGTCCATTCTGCAGTTAACATTGCGCAAATAATCTAAATGTTTCTTTGTATGACATTTTCATTCGTCTCAAAGCAGCTATTTACGATCCATAAAAAGCAACTTAAACTTTTTCCGATTACCAGAAAGCTGAATATTTTCTCTATTTCTTGTTTTGTCTATTTTACATTTCTCAAATAAACAATTGTATCCAAAAGTATCCTCCTAACTGGACAATGCTAAAACTGGGCCTGCCGCAAACAGACGCAGCAAGGGACATTTTTATTATTCGACATCAGAAAGTGAAAAATAAAAACTAACAAAAAAATGATAAATGGCAACAGCAGGAAGAATATTAAATTTCAAAAATAGCAAAAAAATTTGAGATTTTTTAAATTATAATTTTTGACAAAAGAATATTTTGATTCAAAATATGCTGGTTCTAACTCTCAATTTCAATTTACTTTTTAAAAATTTAATATACTACGGTACAAAGTTTTCGGTAAACTAATCCAATTTTGCATTTTCTTTATTTATCTAACCTCAATCAGGAATATTCTTTGACTGATTTTTTGTTAGCATATTTTCAATTGCATTATGAAAAGTGGAAACAATAGTAAAATTTCCAACAATCAGAAAACTGAAAATATTTAGTTAGAAAACTCGACAACAAAGTTTTCAAAATTTGAAGATAAAACAGAGCGAGATGGCTCTTCGTTCTCCATTCACTGACTGACTATACGGCAAAAAAACTAAAAATGATGGAAAATTTAGTTCATTTCCATTGTGTTTTCTGATGCAGTACAGCGAATATAAAAAATGTACAGTCAAAGATTATCGTTTTAGTGTCCGGAATTGCTGCTGGTTTGCTAAATTAATTTACCGTAAAAACGAGCGCTCGTCGACCTCGCTGAACAACAAAGAGCGAACCGTTTTGCACTCGACCGAAGGAAGAGAGGACTATTCATAAATTTAATGATCGCAGCAGGGAGTGACGGAGAATGAAATAGAGAGCGGAGAGTGTAGAGAGTAAGAAAAGTCGGGGATGTTAATTTAAAAAAGGGAGACCCCAAGTTACACGAATTTGCCGTAGATTTACATGAGATCCAAAGTGATTTATGGAAATTTCCGCACGGACGAGAAGCAATGTCAAACAAATTAGTTTGGTATTTGTTTTGCCGTTTTTATTCATTAACTTTACTTAATTTAAATTCATGAAATATCTTTGCTCCTCTGTTCACTACCCCTCCTAATAGAACTAATATCTACACTTGCACATTTCGTGCCCCTTCTCCCATTCTTATAAAAATGCTCACTCCCAAAGATAAATCATGTTTTAATTTTAATTTGGTTTTCATTTATTTTCTTAGATGCACCACAGTTATCACTTCATCTGGGGACGCCATCACTGTCACTGTCCACCGTTCAGGAAGGAATGGACATTTACTTTGACTGCCACGTTGACTCCAATCCACCGCCAACGACGCCCATCACGTGGCTCTTCAACGGTCAGCCACTGCTGCCCGAGCCAGGTATGTTCCCTTCTTCAGCAAACTGTTACTGTTACTGTTTGTGTGTGTAAACGAGTGCTTTGTCCGTTCTTCCCTTCACTAGGCGTCATTGAATCAAATCAGTCTTTAGTTCTGCAACGAGTTCCTCGTTGGCGCAACGGCACCTACCAGTGTCAGTGCGCCAACCACCAGGGCACTGTCATCAGCAACACTATTGACCTGGAAGTCAAATTTGCACCTGTTTGCCGAACTACAAACACGTAAGTGGATACTACTGATATACTGATATTGATATTACTTGAACACAAGTAAAGTCTGATGTTTGTCAAAAGAATATTCAGTAAAAATATTCTTTACATATACGACATCATTCTTTGGTTGCGATTCTGAAAGAGAGAAAGAGAAAGACATATTTTGCTGCACCATTTGCAAATCAGAAGTTGGTTTTGTATTTCCCCACAAACACACTCATTCGAATACACATTCATTTTTTTCCAATCATTGACCAGTCTGTGTTCGAACAAGAGAAATCCATTTCCTATATTTTTTATTCTTTATTTACTTGTCCATACTTTATTGTTCTTTATTGCAAACGGACAATAGTCAATTTCAAATATAACTCTTTTGCTTCTGCTTATGAAATGTCGGTATATTATCAGAAAAAAATGACTGTACGGCTTTTGTTCAGCTGCAGCTGTAACCTTTTGCACCTCACTGTCCATTCTCAACATTCTCCTACCCCTCCAAATCCCCATCTCAGTTTCAGCCGCAGACAGTCAGCGACGTACGTGGCAGACTGGCGAAAATGACAGGAACATGACATCTTTGTTTTTGTTGTACAATGAAAAGGCTGATAGTCCAAAGAAAGATTATGTTTGACTGCTGTTCAGAACAAAAGAATTTATATATAGAAAAACATTTTTTGTTACCTTTAAAAAATAACTTTGTTTTTGCAATTATTTTACTGACTTATAAGTTGTTAAAAGAGAGTATATTGCTTTTAGTTAAAAATAGTTAGAAAACATCTTAATTTCCCAACTGCATATTAACTGATGTATAAATTTCACTTTAATCTAATTTAACCTAACAATAATTAATTAGGTTGATATCTTTTAATTTTATCAGACAGCCAATTTTCATCATCAGCTATTTATTTTTATCAGTAAAACTACCAGTTAAGCAAATAAACAAATAAACAATTGCAATAAAAAAGAACAATAAACGGGTAACGGTTAGTTTCACTTATTGCTATTATTATTGCTACTATTTGACTTTGTTTATAACTTTTATTAGTCTTAAAATCACCAGTTAATGAGCCTTTTATTGACCTAACTAGTAATTTAGTTTTTACCGATTTCTTAACTAAAAAAATATTTTTTTTGTGTTTTGAACTCATTTTATTCAAATTAAATTACTAACGCTTAAATTTTTTATATTCTCAATTAGTGTACAGCAAAAAAATATTTCCTTGTGTCTGCAAATTAAACTTTAGTTTTTAAGTTACATTAAATAATTTTACTTTTTGTTAAATTTTTTGCAAATGTTTAAATTGAAAAATTCTTAACTTTTAAGTTTCAAACATTTTTCAATTCCCTTTAGCATTCTGCTTTTCCTTAATTTTGCTATTTGATCGTCTCTTTTTACTTATCTCATATTTTTCCAAATGATTGCCAACTTTTATCTCTGTTTAATTCCATTGAGGTTCCATTTCCGATGTCGATTAGCAGTGGAAAATAAGTGTAGATGATTATGTCACTCAATTCAGTTGGGAATCAGTCCTGTGCAGAGCACACACAGGCAAGTTTAAGAAACTTTTAAAAGGGAAATAAAAATACACTTTTCTTAAATGAATTTTGATAAAACAAATTTTTAAATTTCATGTTTTATTTAAATGTTTTTATTAAACATTTCCCCCAACAGCCTAATTTTTGGCCTGAACCTCGGAGAACTTGTTCAAATATCTTGCGACGTTGATGCACGTCCGGAAAAGGTCTCATTCAGCTGGAAGTTTGAGCGCACAACAAATCTGGCGAATTTCGTTCAAATAAATGACACCAAGTGAGTGGTGGAGCAATGAGAGTGCCTGAAAAAAATAAAGTTTGGGTGATAGTGCTAACTCGCTTGCCTTTTTAAACATAATAATAGATCGCTTCTGGAATACCAGCCTCGACTGCGCGACCAGTTCGGCCTGATAGAGTGCACGGCGAAGAATGATATTGGAATGCAGCGTGAGCCGTGTCGCTACTTGATTGCTCCCCTTGCTGGACCCTTCTTCCCCTACAACTGCGCCGTTGCCAATCAAAGTGACTCCACCTTGTCTATTCGCTGCGACGGATCAATCGCCACCAACACCTCTGCAGAGGCAGCGGATAATCCCGGCCACTTCCGGCCCAGTGCCGCCGCCGACCTGGACGACCAGGAGGAGGAGGACGCCGAGGGAGAGGACGCCGAGGAGACGGCTGATCAGCGAATAAAGTATCACCCGCAGAAGGCCAGACGGAAGTACCCTGAGCCTCCGCATCATCATTCCTCCTCCTCTTCTTCAAATCTGAGCACTTCTGATATATACGCGTTGTACTTTGCGCCAGACAATGAGGAGCAGCAGACTGCTGCAGCAGCAGCCGCCGAGGAAGACGTCGATTCGGGTTCCGGACAGCGACCAGGAAGCCCGACAAAGATGACGTACCGAAACGGAGGCCCTCTGGGCTCTTTGGCGGCGCCGGGCAAGATGAGCCAACACCAGCTGACGGCGTCGGCCAGTCTGCTGCTGAACGAGCTGGTGCCCAAGTTCAATAGCTACTCAATTAACAGTTCGCCGCATCTGTTTGCCTACCCGCCGACTTACTACGTCTGCGAGATCTACGCACTTCTGCCGAGGATGACGCTAATTAAGGTAAGAAGAGGGCACAATTCTTGGCAAAACTTTTGCTCCAACTTGGCTCAAGTGCCAGTAGTACCGCTGTTTGCTTTTGCCACTGTTGTGGTGGCAGTTTACACGGCATTTATCTGACCACTCTTTTCTCCGAATCTAATGAGGAGCTTTTGGTTTGTGTGTGTGTGTGTGCTGCACATCGAAACACAACCAGCACGGAGCAGTGCGGCAATAATCAGTGAGTAATCCATTCTCGTTCTTTCTCTTTCTCTTAAACTTACCAGAACGTCACCATTGATGCGGTCGGTCGGCGGATAATGAACCCGCTGAATGGCTCCTTCAGCTTCCTCGTGGACGCCCTGCCGCCGAACACGCCGCTGCGGGTGAACATCTACGCGCGTAATGCACGGAAGCGCTCTCCGGTGGCGGTGGAGCTGGAGGCAAGGACGTTGAGGGCGGCGGAGCGGCGCATCGACTACGCCCAACAGGGCGGCGGAGAGCACCACTCTGGTGGCGGCGGCGGTGACTCGCTGGCCGCCCGCGGCAGGAAGGCCTCCTTCTTTGAGGAGCTCTACGGCGGCTACGGGCGCTTCCGCTCGAAGCACCTCGTCGTGGGACTGCTGATTGGCGCCGTGGCCGTCGCCGTCTTTGTCGCCATCCTCCTCATCGTCATCGCCAGCATTCGCAGCAAGACCGACACCGGCGGTGGACGGCACTTGCAAGGGCAGGAGACGCGGTTTTCCAGTTTTGATGCCGGTGGTGGTGGTGGTGGTGGCAAGCAGAAGATGGGCAGAAAGATGGCCGGCAGAGAGTCCTCCCTTCGGCACTCGGCCACGCTGCACCTGGAGGACTTCAAGGAGACGGCCTTCATGACGACGACAGATGAAGAAGCTGGCGAGGCGCTGCACGGCGGCACTGTCGTCACCTGTTCGGGCAATGCTCAGAGCAAGTGCTCCAGCAGCCAGCTGCACTCATCGACGACACTGCAGCACGACATTGTGCCGGGTGGGACGGCGGCGGCCATCTACGGCGACTACGCCCACTACGGCGGACTGGATGGCGACGATGACAATTCAATGCGCTCAGACCATCAGCTCATTCAGCAGGCGTCGAACACGTTGGAAAGCAGCACTGCCATCAACAGCAGCAGCAACAACAACAACAACAGTAGCGGCGGCGGCAGCAAATCGTACTACCACCACCACCGCTCCCGAGGTCCGCCCAGTTACTTTGACCTAGAGCAGTCAGTGGGTCAGTCTCACCACCTCACCTCTGACACCTCCGTCCCTCGAGCTTTCGTCAATCTCATATCATCGCCTGTCGGCTCTGCCGGAACAGTGGGAACGGCAGTAGTGGAGGCGAAACCGGATCTCATCCAGACGGCGACCATCTACTCGAATGCCGGCGCAAAGGACCCGAGCAGTGCCATCTTCGATACGATCAGCTTTGAAAGCCACCACGGCACTGCGCCGGAGAGCGCCACAGCCAGCGCCGGCACGGCTTACTTAAATGAACTAGGCCCGACGATGATTGCCGTCACTGGAGAGCAAATTTCCGGTAAGTGCAGCTGTGAAAGTGGAGAAGGTGGTGGCGGTGGCGGTGGTGGTTCTGGCAGCTGATGATGATGTGCTACTGGCAAACGAAAGAGTTCCAGAGTGTATTCACTGCAAAATCGCGCGCCAGCTCAACTGAATAGCGACATTTATTTTCATTAGCCTTTTCTCAGTCTATTGGGAATTTTTTTTGTGACTTGCCTAAACTCTCACTTTCCCCTCAATGGCTACAGTTAATCAGTTAATTATTAGTTAATTATCAACTCCGTTTTTTTTCTTGGGTAATTTCAGTGGCACTCTGTAGGTCTAATTAGCGGCTGCACTTTCTCCGTTTATTATTTTTGCGTTTTTTTGTTAAATGACATTTTTTTGTCTTTCCATTGGCCTTCAAACTATTTCTGAAACTGCCTGTGGTAAACTTTTTTGGGATTGTTAATTAGTCGAGTAAAATAATTGGGGTTCAAAACACTTTTTCGTATTGTTTCAGCTTCATCTGTTGCAGATAGTATGGTGTATATTCAAATGACTGCATATTATTAACACCAAAAAATAACGAAAAAATATTTGTAGTTTAAAGAGCACAGAACGAGCATCATATTGTACCGAAGTGGTGGCAGCAAATGGGCATCATCAATTCATTACAACACATAATTTTTACTGCCAATTTGTGTGCTGTGCTGCCGTGCAATGCTGAGCACATAAATTAGTCATTTGTTCGTCTGATTCACAATTGCCAACTGGCTCAAATTACAGGAAAAGGCTATTATTGTTCGCTTGAGGTTTCCTAGCTGAAACGAAGGGGCTCGATTTTGTTAGTTCCACTGACCGAGCAAATGATGAATGACCGAGCCTGTCAGCGGTAATTGGCAAAAAGGACAGGTCAGCAAAAGCGAAAACAGTAGAGAGGAAACAGAGATAGTAAGGCTGATTGTTTATTTATTTATGAGAGCGAGAACAAGAGATTGCCAATGGTTGGAGTTTTGGTTTCGGGTTTTGCTTCTTTTTTGTTGTTGTTGTCTCTGTTGGCTTGTTTATTACTCTATTGACTTTGCTTTTCTCCAATTTTCCCTATTTCCGCCGCCAGGTAATATCATTCACTTCAGCTCACCAATGCGCAAATTCGAGCCGAACACGGCCACTGTCCTCCCCTCAGCTCATGGCCATGGCACCCTGCACCGGCGGTACATTGGCCACTCTTATCTCGCCAATGACGGCCCCTCGCCCTCCTCTTCCTCCTCCAATGCAACCACCTCCTCGCTGTTCGCCACCCTGCCACGTGGCACCAGTGGGGCGTCCACCAATGCTGTCCTCTCCTCGGCACATGCGCACCTGAGCGGCTCTAATATTCTTATAGACGCCGGAAATAAGCAACAACAAAGTTACATTTACATACAGCATTTAGCTGGGCCGGAAACGGAATCGCCTGCAAACGATGGAACGTGAACAAATCAAGCAAAAATCTGTGCATAAGAATAAATTGTGATTGTCCATTTTTTTTTTGTATACAAACACTCCATATCTGGAGGCTATTTATTTTTGTTAACTTCACTGCACATAAATTGTCTTCACCATTGTCATTTCACTTCCGAACAAATAATAATAACGACGCACAAAAGCTGACAATTAGAAAGGATTTATCACATTTTCATCTTTTATTTTTATGTCACAATTCTTAACACAATTGATGATAAACTGTTATTGTTTAAAATAAACAAAAAAGAGTTTTGCCAGCACAATAAAATATCCATTTTAAAAGGAAAAAATGTTTATTGCTTGGGGTCAAAACGAGTACAATTTTAATTTTAAAAATTAATTTAGTATATTTGCTGTTTAGTCAAACGTTGGGGTAGACAAACGGTAAAATTTATCAGCAAAACACATAGACATTTTTTGTTGTAGTAAATGCAAACACCAAAAATAATTTTACGCATCACTGAACGTTAATTATAATTAATCAAAAACAATAGCCTTTTAAAAATTATTAATTTGCTGTGCAACAGAAGCCAGTATATGTCAATTTTTGTTTACAATTTTAATAAAGTAAAAAAATCATAACTTTATTCTTCTACGATTTGTTAATACTTTTTCTGCTGTTTGCTAAACTGGGCAAAATAAATTACTAGTTTTGTTTTTTGACTGTAACAAGAGATAAAAGCGTCAAAATATTTCAAATACTAATTTTCAGTCATTTATAAATTGTTTTATAATTTTATAGTCAATAACAACATTTGTAAAAAATCGATTGCACAGTACATCAATTTCTAAGAATAAGCTGATTAACTAAAAAATGATCAAAATGTGTTTTTACAAAAAATAATTTTTATCATTTTTTGTAAATCAACTGACAATTAATTTTAAATATTTAAAAAAAATAAATTTTTTACGCAAAAAGTTAAAATAAAAGTCAATATAAACACTTTGCAAACAGTTAATTTAACGCATCAGCGGGCTTGTGGTAATAGTTTTTACTGCTTTATAAAAATGAGTTTAAACTTAATATTTGAAAAATATAATATTCAGAATCAATTTAAAAAAAAACCTTACAATTAAATGCCTTTTAAAAACAACTTGTCGGTTTGACAATAAATCATCATAAAAGCATAACTTTAATAATAAATAGACGATAGTTTTTCGTGAGTAAAATTTTTATTGATAATTTTTCCAAATAGCTGTCTAGTGTAATGATAATAAATAGAGCTTTAAGAAGCTATGGGCATCGTTTATTATTATCATCTACACAATTATTACTAATCACACATCGATTATGCGCAGTTAAATTACCTATAAACTGCAAACAAACAAACATTACATTTGAAACACTCTTCCAAATGTTGACATTTCCATTAACAATCTAAAAACACAAGTGGTTCATTATAAAAATCAAATCAAAAGCACTCTTACATTACAAAATGTATTTTTTAAATTAGCAATCTGTTTATGTTTTAAAAAGTTACAATTTTGCAATTTTTAATTTTAAGAAATGTAATTTAAAATCAGAAAAACTCTAAATTAGCAGTTGAAGATTATAAATTATAGATAAAAAGTCTTCATGATGTTGAAAACATTTGTAGCAATTTCCTTTTCTCTTTAATTTAAACATTACACAAACTGGTAATTTTAATTTTTAATTTAGAAACTTTAAGGAGAGTGGAATCTCAATTGCAATTTTAAAGTTACACTTTGTCCGCAAACTTGTTTTTTATTTCCTCATTTTCTGAAAAGAGTTTCATTTTAAAAATTTTTAAACTTTAGTTTTAAGTCAACTCTAATAACAATTTCTTCAAATTTGGTGTAAATAACTTTAAACAATTATATTTTTATATAATGTAGTCAAAAGCAAAAATCCGGTTTTGTCGAACACTTATAACTCAAACGGATTAAAAATTGGTTAATTTTTACTAGTATATTTAATAAAATAACAAATGGCAAGCAATTATTAATTTATAGTTTCTTTAAGTGTAAGATTATAGCGGAAAAAGATTAGTTGTTAAATTGATAACTAATCATTCATTTAAAATACCAAAGTAGTAAAATACATATTTTCTAAAATGATTACTTAAACTTTTATTTCCTGTAAATAACAATAAATTGAACTCATCTTTGCCTCTTTTAATCTATAATCTTTTTAGCAATTCTATCAAAATTCGCCTTTTCTTTCTTTTTTCTAATCCGCCAACTTGCCACTTTTCCTTTGACCGTCTCAATTCAACTTCTTGAAGCTGTCGACTTAACGGCTTTTCCTATTTTGTAAAAACTTCACAGCTAAGTGTTATGTTTTTGCTGCCTTTTCTAATCCACAACGGACTTGAATTTTTTTAAAACTAGTACAAAAATGTAATTGTTTGTACTACGTTTTAAGCTGTACAATTTGATGTTTTTTGTAAGATTGTTTGTACAGAAGCAAAGATAACAATAATAACTGTACAAAGTTTAAAACAAAGAAAATGAAAAATCGATGTTTTAAAAAAATATTTTTATATATTTTTTCATATTTGAAGTATTCAGCAAAATAATGGTCATTTTTATACTTGAAAATTGCCTTTATAAAAAATTAGAATTTTAGCTTTTTATCTCCAACTTCCGCCAATTAATTTTTGCACTTGAGCAGCAAATTGATTGCGCGATATGGTGCAAGAACAAATGGACGGTAATTTGTTGTTGTTGTATTAATTCAATTGCCATTGAACATTCTGCTGGCGACTTGTTTAGACACAAAACTTTCAAACACTGTATAAACAATAATTTGTTTGCCATAAATTAACATTTCAAGTCAAACAAATGATATAAAAAATATATTACATCAGAAAACGTTTGTAAATTTGTTCAGTTCCGTTTTAGAACCGACAAACTTGTTTTATTAAATTTTTCAAACGGCACACAACTTTTAGCGCTTATTTATGTTCATTATTTTTAAAGTTAATTAATTTATAAATTTAATTTTATGAATCAGCCATCTTCCGGAAATCGCTCTAAGCAATGTTAATTAGTTTGATGGTCCCTTTTCTATTCAAACATCATTGTTTTCTCTAACAAGAAATACTAAATTTTATTTAAAATGAAATTGCAACTAATCAGTTTAAATGTTTTTTGTTTGAGAAATATTTTTACTTATATTGGCAATGTTTGAGAAAAAGCAAAAAATATTTCAATTTGTGAAAAAAACTATCCAACCAGTACTTTTGCGGGTTTAATGTAAAAATGAATCAAAATTAACAAACATTTTTATTAAAACACAAACCGTGTTTCCGTAAACCAATCTCTTGAAGTAAAAAGTACCAGCCTATCTCAAGAAATCAAGGAAATGTTGGCGACCTTCCTTGGCTGTCTCGTCATACATCTCGTTGAGAGCATCTCGTTGAGGCCAATGGGAACCATAGGCTCGCCCCAGTCGTTGGTGGCAATGACGACGCCCAGCTCTGGCGCAGCCGTTGTCAGGAGGAACTCGTGTTTTTCTCCATGAGCATAGACACGAGCGAGGATAATGTCACCGGGAGAAAAGCAGCGGCTTATGACGATCTTATCCTTGTCGTAATCTCGAATGTCTTCAGTGCGAATGACGCCACCATAGGGCACCTTTAGGGTGTGATCCTCAACACAGTGTATTGAACATTTGACCAGGTTTGATTTGATGTACAACACTCGAGCTGTGACAATAGATCCAGGCTCAGGGAAAGGCACCTTCTTCGAACCAGGGCGCACCACGCGGACGACTCGTTTGCTGATTGTGCTTTGAGATTCATTCAATGAAGTATTCATGTTGCCGGAAGCTGCTTCAACGGGTTTTTCACTCTCTTCTTTTATCAACTCAATCTCCAGCTGACCGGCTAAAGACGCGTAGATGTAGCCATTCTTCAGATATGTGCCCGTTGATGCGATAATGTTTTTGTCGTGTGCCAGTATGCAGTCGCCTGGTAGAACGAGGACTTTACTTTCGGCGCTTCCGAGCAGGGATTCGCTGGTATTTTGGGTTGATGTTGACGCCATGATTCGCAGTGGAAGTTTCAAAGTTGAGAATCAGCACGAGCCAGCGCAAAAACTGAAACGATGAGAAGTCAAAACAAACCGCACCAGTGGCACGTGCAAAAAAGTCTGTTTCCACAAGAGAGGCTCGCGCTCAAATGAAAACAAACGAATCTCGCGCAGATTTGGCAAAAATGCCTTGATTCTTCATCTCATTATCTCATCTATATGTGATCCAAAAAGTGTTATCACCTTCATCTAAAGCTGAAAAAGAGAGCTGAACATTCGGTAAATTATAAGCAACCCAATGCTTATTTTTATATTTTAGATAATCGATGATATTCTTGATGTCATTGTCAGCATTGGCGTTACCTTGAAAAATCAGATGCATATATCTTGATATTTTTCTGACAACATATATCGTAACTAACGCATTGTTTTTACCTTTCTGAAGGAGTAGCCGATGGTTCAGTTACATCACCATTTGTACAGCAATTAAAAAGTCGTCCTGTACAGTAATGTCCTGTCATGTAGTGGTAGAGCTTGCTACCAGTGACCGTTAGCTGAGAAGCGTCCTCAAGCTGTGTTGTTGATACTGCGAAGTTTGCAGACACTACTGCCAGAGAAGTACACACCAAACGCACTGAGCAAACAGTGTGTGTTGACGTCTTATCGTTCACGAGGTAATCCTCTTCTTTTCACTTGAAAGCGCCACTTTCTTTGCATCAGTCTTCACTATCATTTTCGTGACAGATCAAGACCGCCCTACATTTTGTGCAGGACATGCAACTCATCTGTGGCAATCATCATCACCATCAGCATCAGTAGCAGCTGTCTAGTGGCGGCAAAGAGCAGTGGTGAAAGAGAGCAACAACAATTGCTCTCTGGTGGCGGTGGTGGTCACCGGTCAAAAACTGCCAGTGTCAACGCCCCCACCTCGCTTTACCGTTATCACCTAGGTTACCTAATTCGTCCTAATCACATTGCTTTTCCACTAAATCGGCCCACTCAATGATCGTTTGCTTTGGCCGTCGACAGACTTGTCTCTTCTTTGTTTACCTTTCTCAAGAAGAGAGGACAACCTACGCACAATATCAACGGCCATCATTACCTCATCAGTTCATTTTATAATAATAGCAGGCCAAAGATGTCCTCTCAGCCGACATCGTCGTCGTCGTCCTCACCCGATCGCTCGGAGGACTCGAGCAGTCCACCAGCTCAGCATCCAAGCGCATCGATATTAACTCCACCTCGGACACTCTCTAGTTCAATAGCCATTCCAAATCCAGCCATTAACTCGCTTGCCTGGTACGTTCTTTTAATTATCTGGTCAGCAATTGTTGTTGTGACTCTAAACACCGGATCTTCTTTCCTCCATTAGTGATCATCAACTTTCCTCCACACCGCACACCAATGAAGTCGAGCCAATACCGGCGTTTGTCGCCTCCAAGACGACTCGCCGTGATCTCTACCGAAAGCGCTCCTACAGCTGTGCGCCCAAAACGAACCGGAGCTCACGGCTGTCGGCCGCTTCCGCGCTCATCCAATCGCAGTCCTCCTCCTCATCCAGTCACTCTCGACGTCCCAAGTTCACCCGAACCCGCACCCTCAGCAACGAAAATCTCATCAGCAACATGTTTGACGACTCTGTCCTTCTGGAGCACGAAACCAACAGCAGCCGTGTACTGTCGCCCACCAGCGAACACTACCTGGGCGCCACGCCGAGCACCGTGGAGATTGAGCATAACTCTAGTCAGATCTCCAACCTCTCTGCGTCGTTCACCGCCTCAGGACGGCACAACCCCGATGCTCCGCCATCCAGTAAATTTGAGTCACTTGACTACGATCAGTGCGAAAATATGCTTCAAGTTGAGGAAGAGATTATGAGTAAACGGTAGGTTATCTCTGGCACTTTCTTTTGGCAAAGAGATGATATTTCATTCATGTGCTTTCATTGAAGAAATGGTCTCGATAAGAATTTGGAGTTCACCCGATGGATCGTCATCTGTATGATTGGCATTCTTACCGGGCTTACTGCTTGCTTCATTTTGTTTTCTGTGGAAGAGTTGACCAAGTTCAAGTATACTAAAATTATGGTAAGTTGATGTTATTTTTATTTTTAACAACAAGTTACTGTTAACTGTATTTTTTTGCAGTACCTTTTCGAAGGCATCGACGCTGATCCCAACTTTTGGACGCTTATGAAGCCGTACCTCGTGTGGCTGCTTTCAAACGGCTTTCCAACGTTGTTGGGCTCCGTTCTTGTTACTTACATGGCGCCTGTGGCTGCAGGGTCAGGCATTCCGGTCATCAAGTGCTACTTAAACGGTGTTAAAGTTCCTGAAGTGGTGCGCATCAAGACGTACTTTGCCAAAGCAATCGGCGTCATCGGCTCAGTGACGGGTGGTTTGGCTTGCGGCAAAGAGGGGCCGATGATTCACTGTGGTGCTTCCATTGCCGCCGGAATCAGTCAGGGGAAGAGCACCACCTTTGGGTGGGACTTTCAGCGATTAGTCGGCTTGACTCGTTTTAGGGAAGACCACGAAAAGCGAGACTTTGTTAGTGCCGGTATGATATTTTTGTGTGTATATGCTGTGTATTTTTTGACCATTTTACTTTGATTAGGTGCTGCTGCCGGAGTGTCTGCCGCCTTTGGAGCTCCCCTTGGAGGAGTGCTGTTTGCGCTGGAAGAAGGCGCCAGCTTCTGGAACCAGCAGCTAGTCGTGCGAATCTTTTTTTGCTCACTCATCAGCTCCTTCTCGCTCAACTTTATCGTCTCGGTGGTCAGCGGGCAAAAGCTGGGCGCCTCGGGTCTGCTCAACTTTGGCAAGTTTCAGGACATTGACTACAGCTGGTTCGAGATGCCCATCTATGCGGCGATGGGAGCTTTCGGTGGCTTGACGGGCGCCGCGTGGAACTACTTAAATATGAAAATTACCATTTTACGAATGAGGTATCTGAAGAGTAGTTGGTCAAAAGTGGCGGAAGCAGTGGTTGCCTCGCTGCTCACTGCGAGCATTGGCTTTCTCATGATTATCCTGCTTGGTGATTGCTACTCGCTGAAAACCGAAGAGACTGAATATCCAGTTGGCTACGGCTGTCCTAAAGGTGAGAAGCTTTGCTGTACTGATCATTTGAAACTGACGCTTTTGTTTGGTTTACCACACAGGACAGCACAATGTGATGGCTGCGCTGTGGTTCAATACACCCGAGGCGACTCTGCGCAATCTGTTCCACAACAAAGACGGCACTTGGACGGCTCAGACGTTGTGCATTTTTGTGGGAACATACTTTTTTGTTTCCTGCGTTACTTACGGCAAGTTTAAATTGCTTTTTTGAACTTTCAGTGACAACGGAATTCATTTTCTAGGTCTCTTCGTTTCTGCTGGCCTCTTCATTCCTGGCCTTCTTCTCGGCGCCGCCTGGGGCCGCCTCTTTGGCCTGGTTCTCAGTCACCTCTTTACAGAACAGGCGTGGATCTGCCCGGGAAAATTTGCACTGATTGGAGCTAGCGCTAGTCTGGGTGGCATTGTCCGCATGACCATCTCCCTAACTGTGATCATCATCGAAACGACGGGAAACCTCAGCTTTGGCCTGCCGATCATGATCACGGTGATCATCGCCAAGTGGGTCGGCGACCTGTTCACCGAATCAGTCTACGACATTCACATTGAACTGTCGAGAGTGCCCTTTCTAAGCTGGGAGCCACCGACAAACTCAGCACGAGTGTACGCCTCCGAGGTGATGCACAAACCGGTGGTCAGCTTGAAGACGACTGAGACGGTGAAGACGCTACTGAATGTGCTCATCAACACTACGCACAATGGATTTCCAGTCGTCGATGCGGAGAGCAGCTTCAGCCATGTGCGCACTTACGGGCGGTACAGGGGACTCATCTTGAGGTATGAGACCATTGTTTAACAGGCCACAATCTAATGAGAACACTCTTTACTTGCAGATCTCAACTTCTGGTCATGCTAAAGGCGAAAATCTTCAACGAGTACAGCCTCGAGTCTCCGTGGAGAAACATGTACTCGCTGTTTCGCAACTCCTACCCTCGAATGCCCGAACTGCGGCTGATTCTCGCCGAGCTGGAGGATCACGAGTTGGAGTACACACTGGATCTGCGACCAGTGATGAATCCGAGCGCCTACACCGTCTGCCACGCAGCTAGCTACAATCGCATATTTCGACTGTTTCGCGCACTGGGCCTGAGACATATTGTCGTGCTCAATGACTACAATGAGGTGGTGGGCATTGTCACGAGGAAGGACCTGGTTATCCACAATAGTGGCTCACACTGAGGGGGGGGGGGGGGGGGGTTGCACCGAATACCAGTCATCTGCATTGTGATCATCTGAACGGGCTTTCTGTAGTCTTTTAATTTTAACCTGTATCGTCTTAATCATCATCTCCTCTACATTGCTTTCCCTTCTTCTCGATCTCTCTCTTCTAGATATTATATATTCTTTTCCCTAATACAACTACTTTCTCTACGGTATTTATATTTTTGTATAACATTAATATCATTCATGCTAACTGGAAAATATTTAAAAAATGTTACATTACATTAAAATATTTTTTTGGTTTTTTATTTATTTTTCTATAGATTGAAGGATTAGCAAAGTTAGCATAGATCAGGACGAAAAGGTAAACAAACAGAAAAAAATATCGTTCTTCATTCGACCTTGTAATATTTCACTGTCTCACGCTGCTAAAGAACTCATTCCCCCTCTTCGTTTTGTTGGCCAAGCGCCACCGGTTTAGAGTCGGTAAAAGCAGCCGCACTGAGGCGGCTGTACGCGAGTTCAGTCTCAACTTTTGCGGCGGTGGTTCTCAACTTATTCAGCGACTGGCGGATTTTAACTTTGAAAAAAAACTTATCCACTTGAATATAATTCTCGCAAGTGAACTTATTACTGTGGTAAGCAACTTTTTATTATTAAGTTTTATTTCTTTCACACGCATTTGCTTTGAGAAAAGTAGTAGTCTGCCCTTCAAATCAGCTAGTCGACCAGCGTCCTATTAGCTTGAGTTTCAAAGGTCTCTTCTGCGATCGGCTCAGCAACGGTGTTCAGCTCTTTAGCTCTTGGCTCGCTAACCAGTTCACTGTACTCTAGGAGTTCAAAGAGGATATCACCAAAGCTAATAAAGTACTCTGACCGCTTTGAGCTCATCGTGGTGACCATGAAGGAGTAGTGAACTCGACCAGCTGCCACAAATAAGTGACTGTCTGGCAGTTTGGTCTCCAGTTGATTGTGCAGCTCAATTGCCAAGTCTCTGAAGCAGTTCTTGTACTCATCGTACTTTTCTACTGGAATGCTTTTCTGACAGGAGTAGTAGGGCTTGGAAAGAACGTTCTTGGCAACTTTGATTATCAGCGTTGCTCGAGTTTCGTTAGAGGCATAACGAACTACAGGTTTTGAGGACTTAGCAATTTCAACAATCTTATAAATTGAAAACTGTTTAAAAAATTAGTTTAGTTTTGACTGATTCTAGGTAAATGAAAATCGTTTTGACTTACCATGTTTACAATTTCAATTTGCTCTTTTTTAAACAGTTCAATGAGTTCCCTTTTCTCTGTTAACTCTTTTTCCAGAGACGTTAACTTTTCATCATTTGCTCCATTTTGAGTTTTTTCTGACTTTTTCCACTGAATGTAACAGTTAAAAGCAATTGAAAGGATTAGCACTAAAATAAACAGCTGAGTGGTACTGAAGTTGCTTTCAGGTGTTTTAGCTTGATTTTGGTTTACTTTTGCTTCTTTTTTATTTTTCACTTTAACTTCGTCTTTTACTGAAGCGAGTGTTTTTTCTTTGGCCATTCTGGAGCGTTTAATGAACCAAGTGAGTGATGAGCTGAGGATTAACTAAGTTTTTCTGGTCAGTGGCTCTATTATTTTTTTACCTCTATTTATTATCTCAGTTTACTTTTTTGTAATCATAAAAGTGGTTATTTTATGGCGCGACACTTACGAGCACTTTTTCTTTGTGTTTTGTTCAAACGAAAATGGGAAACGGGCTTTTTATTTGAGAGATTATCGCCGAGGAGACACTGGTCTGGCTTGACTTTAAGATTATTGTTTAATAACTTTTTTTGCTTTTACTTTTAAGCTTACGTGTCATTGCAATTATATAAAAAATTAAAAAAAGTTTATTTTTTAGATTTTATTAAATAATCAGTATATGGATGTTACATTGCGGTTAGCTCATTATAAAACACGCTTGAATTAGCTGTTAAAGATGACAGAAATAAATGATCGACTAGATAGTTGAGGTGGATATCAGTAATTAGGGTTTTCAAACACAAAGTTGAAGCTTTGATGAGTTTTTGGCAGTATGCTTAGACGTTGACACCCTTTGGCTTGTTGGTCATCTGCGTCTCGCGGTTGCCCAAGTGTTCGCCCAGGTCCATGGAGAGGGCACCAGCACCACCGCCAAATCCGTATCCCTTAGGGCCCTGTTAAAAAAAATAAAAAATAAATTTTTAAAAATAAAAAAAAATATTTAAAAAAGTTTTTAAAATCATCGTGGACTATAGGAAATGATCAGGAGGGGCTAAAAACACAGAAAAACGACGTACGAATTTTCTTCCATAGCACTGCTTGCACCAGAGCATGTTATCGTGGGCGTTGACGTTCACTGAGTCCAGTCGCTTGTTGCAAAGATTGCACTTGAAGCAAACTTTGTGCCACTTCTGACCACCTGCCAGCAGCTCCTCGGCGGCGTACACTGGCTTCTCGCACTTCAGGCAGATTGGGATGGTGGACATCTTCAGGTAGGTTGATTGGGTGAACTAATCAAGTTGTAGATGACTAAAACTTTTTCAAATGACGACTACGATTACACACTACGGTAGCACAGTGTACACAAAATATGCTGTCGGTGAAGCAAGACCAAATGCCGATGATGCTTTATATACCCGAGTCACATCTAAGTGGGAGGTGAACCAGAAATTTACGAGTGTGTAGAGTTTAGTTTGTTCAGTTCAGCTTAACTAGAGAAACATCGGAAAGGCATTTGCAGGGATTTGTCTCCTAATGTGTGTTTCACTTTCTACCCAAAAATTGCCATTTTTGCTCTCTCTTTTCCACTCTGCTTTTGGCAGCCAATATCGCACCACCGGGGTTATTTGTCAATTTCTCCCGTTCCTGCGGTTATTGCTTACTGCAAACACCGTAATTAATATTCACGTGCAACTGTGAGATTTTAAAACTGCGTCAACTCAAGGACGCGCCTGCCAGTCGTTTTTCTTTTTTCCCGACTAGTATTTTTCTTGTATTTTTAAAATTACTATTTTGAAATTAAATGGCCAAAAATGTAAGGCAAAGGATACCAAACTTTAAAAGATTTTTATGATCAGTAATGTGAATAAAACTTTTTTTGGCCAATTTATTGTAGATACTTTGTAAATTATTTTTATCAGTTTAAAAAATACAAAACATTTGTCTTTTCTTTATAGAAGACCCGCATTTTTTCGTTTCAACACAAATTAAAATATTTAGGTCAGCATTTTTGTCAAATAATATTGATTTAAAGTTTGGTTACAAAAGCTTTCATTTTTGAAACATTTTAAGCAAAAAGTTAGTTTTCAATGTTTATAAAATTATTGTTTTAAATCAAGAATGATTTTTTTCACAATAATTTTACTATTTACAACGGTTTTACCGGGTTCAGTAGCACCTTCGCTGTGTACAAGCATCGGCTGTCGATTGATTCCCACAATGTCAGTGAGCTGTTGTGCTCGCTACTACGAGTGTTGTCTTCAGTACGAGCAATGGTTAGTAGACACTGTTTTAAAAATTAACTCATTCAGTCTTTTTATCAACATTTTTAGGATGCAAGCAATTACCACAAGTGACATTTCCCTTGAAATGCTTCATCAAATGGCAGGCAGTACTTTGAGTAATCTGTACACTCTGAGAGGTCAATCAAAAGGAAAGCCAATGTTTTAAACAAAAAAAGTTAAAATTGTTTTTATTTTGTTCAGTAATAAAATAAAAGTTTACAGCATAATTAGTAATTAACCTCTTCCTCGTCTTCTTCTGCATTGGGCACCAGCAAGTAGCACCTTTCATCTGTTTCACTTATTCTTTTTGTTGACCGTTTTGCTTTTGTAGGAGTTCGATATATTCGGCTCTTTTTAATAGAAACAAAATCTTGATTATTCCGTTTGAAACAAATTTTGACCAAAAGAAAAACGAGTGAAAGAATGGTAAAAAACAAACAAAAAAGTGTCAAGTAGAATAAAGCCAGCATGGAGCGATGATGTGCAAGATAAAGGGACGTCTGGTTATAAAGCGAATACGAAAGAAGATTTTGAGTAAAGTTTTGAACCCCAAGCCAAGCATGTTCAAACTCTGTCTCTGTCAAGTTGAGAAATGTTTGAGTCGGTGAGTCAGTTTCTGGAAAAGTTGGAGTGCTATTCAATTCTTGCTTTGAAATTTCATTTTGACTGCTTTCATTATCTGACGTCAGGTCAAACATCACTTTTGCATCTTGAAAATCAAAATAAAAACTTTTTGAGCTGGTGGTAAATGCGCTTTGATTAAAATTGATGGTATTTAAATCAGTAGTAGAGTTTAGGGTTACGATTTTGAGATGTTTTTCAGAACATAAACTGGTTGCGGCTAAAAAACCGCAAAACCAGCGAGTAAAATTAAGCATTTTAAGTTTCGAGTTTTTCTAGGATGGTAAAATCACACTGTCAAGGTAAAAAGTGAAAGAATGAATGCAAAAAAATGTAACAATTCCGTTTAGGTTGCCATAGACAACCTGGTTTGTTTTTTGATAGATGGGGTCAACTGAAAATACAGCAAGTGCAAAAAAATCACCTGCTGGTAATTACCCTCATTTTGTGATGCTACTTAACTTACAAATGACCCGCAAGTGGTCATGAAACTTTTATCAGTTGTTAAAAAATAAAATACTTTTTATTTGTTTTAAAACAAGCAAACTATTTATTTTGTATCAAAAAGTGTTTCATTTTCTACCACATTTGTTTGTTTATAAATTACTTTATTAAAACTCCCAATACTTTATATCTTTACAAAAATTGACTTGCACTTGACACGTGCCACCTTATTGAAATTGAAAATCCATGCAGTGGGCATTGGCATTGCCGACAAGAAAGTAGAAGGAGAAGCTTTCTGATTGTCACATTCTCCTTATCCTTGAATCTGATGTCATTCAGGTTGTGAACCACTGCACTTGTTGCACCGTCTTTCTCCCTCACCACCACCATCTGACACTAGCACACATTAGATTACAATGAGTAGTCGACGGCGGTGGTTAAAAATAGAGCCCCCAGTTGGCTTGCTCCACATTTGCTCTCTCTCTCTCTCTTTTTCCCCTCTTTCACAGTAGTAACATCTACCCGTTTTTATTTACACCAGCACTAGTACTACCAGCACCGCCGTCAGTGCTGAAGAATATTCCTCTTGTTGCTTCTCTCACTTTCTACCGATTGCAATGTTGCACCCGATACTACTCAGTGACGGGTATTTAAATATTACCCCGAGCAGAGCGAATGAGCAGTGAGGCCCCTGGCTGCCATTTTTGGTGCTTTGATGTACGAGGCAAAGGGAGGCAAAGAGAGGCAACATGTTTATATTGGACACTCTTGCTCCCGTGCTTCGGCTTTTGCTTTGGTGTGCCAACAAATTGGGCGCACTGACGACAGAGGCCTCGACTGCCAACTGCAGCAGTGCCTGTTTGCAGTTTGGGCTCCCATCCTCTTTCATTCAGCCTCCCCATTTGCTGTCGAATCGACATTCCACTGAAAGTAGGCAACCTACGTCTACTTCAACAGTCATCCATATGGTTTCTACTGCTGCTTTCTACTTCCAGTGCAGCCAATAGTAGTCTACTACTAGTCATATTCTCGTAGAGGAGGATTCTTTGCATATTTTGGCACGGCACTACTGCTCAAATTACTGCTTCTACTGCCGTTTTGATCTTTTTCTCTCTTTTCCAGTAGTTGCTACTACTACCACCAAAAGTCAGTCAGCTCTACTGGGTTGCAGTGCAATGAAGCTGTGTGGAGTAAGTTTCCCCTTTTGCTGCATCCTTCTGCATTTCCTCCTGTCCTACAGCAAGCCCTTTTAGACTGTCTGTCTGCTGCAATCACATAAACAACGAAACTTGAAGGTTCCCTTTAAAGGTCTGCGGGGGCGGGTGAATGGAATGAGGAGGAATGCTAGCCTAAGCTAAGAATAACACTGGTAGACCGAAAGTGCGAGTTCGGGCTCTCCTGGCCGTCTATGAAACTGGCCGATCAGTCTATTGGCGGGTATCGATTGCTGCTGCAGACAAGCACTTGCACTTCGACTTGTCTCTTGATTCATCAGTTCATCAGCAGAGTTTGGTTACTCGAGAAGTCTCCTCAAGCACTCAAGTACTCAGCAAGAACATGTCCAGCATTTGTTCAAAGTGCGATAAGCCCGTCTACGCGGCAGAGGAGCTCCTCGCCGGTGGACTCAAGTGGCACAAGGTCTGCTTCAAGTGCAACCTCTGCAACAAGCGCCTGGACTCGACCAACGTCAACGCCCATGAGAAGGCCCTCTGGTGCAAGCAGTGCTATTCTCGCAAATTTGTGCGTCGTTTTTCAGTGTTTTAGCTCCTCCTGATCATTCCCAGATCAGTCCCCTAAAGTTCCTGTTAACTGTAAAAACTTTTTTCTTAAAAATTATTTTTTAACAGGGCCCAAAGGGATACGGATTTGGTGGTGGCGCTGGCGCCTTGTCAATGGACATTGGTGAGCACTTGGGCAACCGCGATACCGCTATGACCAACAAACCATCAGGCGTGAATGCCTGAAAAAAGGCACTGAAGAAAAACGCCAGAAGAGTGAAGAAGAGTGCACCATTTCTGTGTTTGACGACAACATCTGAAGAGATCTATCTGTGTCCGTCGTATGTCTTCTCATTTCAAAGTATTTCACTCCTCTTCTCGCCTCCTCCACTGACTTAACACTTGTTCCACACATACACTCCTGCCAAATTTAAAATAACTTCAACCTTACTTTCTGCGACAGTTTTCTGTACTTCTTCACTTTCTTGCTACCAGACCAAGCGTTGAGTGTTATCACCTAAATTTACTGCCAGAACGTCAAAATTTGCAGACTTTTTTCAGTTAACTATGTTTCTTTTTTGTCAAAATTGTTTAGTTTTAGTTCTTTCTATCTTATTCTGTTTTTCTCAACACTAAAAAGCTGTTTTAAAACTTACAACTAAATAAAATATTTCTGGCAGATTTACCAGGCTAAAAGTTAGCACTAAATATATTTTTTAACCTCCCAAAAGGTTTATTTTTAAAATTTTCAATTAGTAAAGAAATACTCATTCAAAGAAAAATAATTAAAAAAAATTGCTTGCTCAAAATCAAAATTTTAATTTGAACTGTATCGGAATTGAATCATACAATGCATTCAGATTGATTTAAAAGTGCATTTAATTGGAAAAACTGTGCAGAATAACTAGACTGCTGCCAGTTTCCATTCGAGTTGCTGTCGATGATGGTCTCGGGTTGTGGTGGGGGTTCCAGTGAGTACTGAGAACAAAGGGGGCTGATATTAGGTGCAGTTGTGAGTGCTGATTAAGAGAGAGGAGAATGCGAAGTGTAGAGATTGAATGACATTTGCTTATCAGCTTAGTTGTTCACACCACTTGGCTTGTTGGTCATCTGCGTCTCTCGGTTGCCAAGGTGCTCACCGATGTCCATGGACAGGGCACCAGCGCCACCACCAAAGCCGTATCCCTTAGGGCCGAAGCGTCTTCCATAACACTGCTTGCACCAGAGGGCATTATCGTGGGCGTTGACGTTGGTCGAGTCCAGGCGCTTGTTGCAAAGGTTGCACTTGAAACAAACCTTGTGCCACTTGTTGCCGCCGGCCAGCAGCTCTTCGGCGGCGTATACGGGCTTGTTGCAACGAAGGCAGACGTTAGACATCTTGGCTGTCAAAGAGAAAGGATCAGTGAAAAGTTAGATCAGCATTTGTTGTGAGCAATTGAGCATCTAATGGTGAACGTGATAGCATCTGCATGCACTAATTTTGTTGATTAGAAAAAACTATCGAAGCACAATAGAAAACACTGTTTGGTTGGGTAAAATGTCGATGACCCCAGAATGAGAAAGAGGGAGACCGATTGGGTCCAACAAGAATGGCAGGCAGTTTGAGTGATGAGGTCATACACAAGCGAGTTGACACTTACATTTGGGTGTGGGTGAGATGCGACTGAGGAGTAGGACACAACAGAACGAGTTCTCTTCTGCGAGTAAGCACCATCAACTGACAGACAGAACTTTTTATAGCAATGATATACGCCAGTGGTGGCAGTGGCAATTCTCTTTCCACAGCCCCAACTAGTGGTTGGCAAAGAGTTGGTCAGGAGGTGTCTGCGAAGAGACAACTACCGCTGACTCATGACTTGACTGCTACGAGAAGGGCACAAGCATCTCTCTTCACCTCTCTCCTCTGGTTTGCCCCTTCCCCTTCCCCTTGAGTCGATTCTGTCTTGGATAGACTGCTTATGCTCCTGTCTCTATTTTCGTGCAGCGAAATGCCCTGGTAGAATTGTTTTTTGTTACTCTACACAAAACCAGTAACAAGCTATTTTGTTTTCGTCTATTTATTCTTTCTAAAAACGCTCAGAGGAAAACATAGAAAAATCGAGCGCGGTTTAGTCAGCAGAAAATCTGTCTACTTAGAGAGGGAGGGAGAAACGGCAGAGAAAGTCGAAGGATGCCACTGAGGCGAATCGCCATCGTCGCCGTCGCTTAGTAAACCTATTTTTACACATCTTTTTTCCTGCTGCAATTCGCTCCATTTTCCTAGATTGTCCTCACTAATCTACTCTGTCTCTGAGTTTTTGCACTACCTTCAGACGACATTTGACTTTGGAAATAAATGAAAATAGTTTTTAAAAAAGAATTAAAGTTGCACAAGAAAATAGTAAAGGTTTTTTGTATTTCAATGTAAACTAGCATTCGTTTTTATTGACTAAAAACTAACATATGAATAAGAAAGATTAATGTAGAAATTTGTTTGTATTAGTTGTTTACAAACAAAAATCACAATTAATCATGATTGATTTATGTACAAAGTAAACAAAAATATATTTTTCAAAATACCAATATTATAAACTTTTTTACAGTAAAGTTTAAATTTTGCTTCACCTCAAAGCATTACCACTGAACAGTTTAAAATTATTTAAAATTTTAATTGACATTTAATGTTTAAAAAACATTAGTTGTAATGTTTAATTGAACGCAGTATGCCATCACAAAAAATTGTTTGAATTGTTTTTAAATTATTTTATTTGACAACTGATTGAATGAAGAAGGAAAGAGATTGAGAAAGGACAAAAAGAAAGAGGTTACTTTTAACTCGAAAAAGAGATAGAAAGATAGAAGAGAAAAATAGACACAGAGATAAAGTTTGAAGAAATGAAGATGACGTAAATAAATTAACTACAAATTTTTAACTTAGGCATCATTTTAATAAAGTTAGAGAAACATTTTTGGGATGATAAACCCGCTTTTTTGTAACATGTTTCCTTCTGTTTAAGCATTGACGCCGCTTGGCTTGTTGGTCATGGCGGTATCGCGGTTGCCCAAGTGCTCGCCCAGGTCCATGGAGAGAGCACCAGCACCACCGCCAAATCCGTATCCCTTAGGGCCCTGTTAAAAAAAATAAAAAATAAATTTTTAAAAATAAAAAAAAATATTTAAAAAAGTTTTTAAAATCATCGTGGACTATAGGAAATGATCAGGAGGGGCTAAAAACACAGAAAAACGACGTACGAATTTTCTTCCATAGCACTGCTTGCACCAGAGGGCATTATCGTGGGCGTTGACGTTCACTGAGTCCAGGCGCTTGTTGCAAAGGTTGCACTTGAAGCAGACCTTGTGCCACTTGTTGCCGCCGGCCAGCAGCTCCTCGGCGGCGTACACGGGCTTGTTGCAACGAAGGCAGACGTTAGACATCTTGGCTGTCAAAGAAAGGAATCAACATGAGATAAGATCTTTTTTTAAAACTACTTTCATTATTTCTATATTTAAAATTATTTAACTTAAGTAAAAAAATATTCACTAAATTTATTGAAATTTTTAATAATCTGATATTTTTTTATTTTAAATACTCTGCAAACTATAAAAGCATAAGAGTATTAAAAACAATGTTGAAAGATGCGGATATTAAAAAATAAATTTAAAACTGACAATCACTGAGAGCAAATGAGCGAAAAAGAATTTGAGATGAAGTCATGAAAACATATAAAAAATTGTTTTGTAAAATTTAGCTGATATGAAGAGGAAATCATCAAACAACTACACGATGTTATGTTAAATGATTACAACAGATGAACACCGAGTTGAATTTACCTTATGGGTTTGTTGGTGGTGTGGAAAGATGTGGAAGAGTGCTGAAGTGCTCTGGTAGATTATAAAATTTTTCCCCACCAAATGCAGGTCTTTATATCTGCTTGGCTCAGGCTGTGCGTTGACTTGGCGCCAGGAAATTCTGTCCTCCTGCTCTCACTGACTCTTTCAGGCAAAGTCTATTGTCAATGCACATTCTGGTGGGGAATATTCTTAGACCTACAAACCTACTGCGAATGTTCAAATTGTGTCCGCCAAGACAGCTCCTGCTATTACTCGCTAGCAAATATTTAGTAGCTGGGGAATAGTGCTCGTTCTATCTGCATTCCCCCTTTCCTTGATTGGCGGCCATAGTCTTCTGCCTGTATTTGAGTTTTGCATTCTGCGTTGACACGGTCTCACTTTCTCCCTTCTTCCACTGCTGTTTTGCAGCAGAATTTTAAGCGTTAGATGTAGAGAATATTCTGCGCTTGAGTGCTAGAAAACAAAATCTCTGCTTCTAAGGCGACAGAATTCCTGACATTGGCGGCACCGGATTCTAACTTGAAGCGGGTGTTTTGTTCAATTAGTAGCTGTAGTAACTGGGAGAGTCTGCTAGAGTTAGAGAAAATCCGCTGCTTGCCAGTTGGCAACAGAATTTTCTATTATTACATTTACTAGTTTTTTTGTGAAAGCAAAATTTAGTGATGACATCAACGAATGAAAAGCACGAGATTTGCGTTTTGTGATACCTGATAAAACTTTTTACAAAAATATGTTTTTAAATTATGATTATACCAAAAATCAGACATTGAACATTCAGTTTTTAAACAAAAACATTTTTTATTTACTAAATTGTATTTGACAACAGTTTAAAATGAACAAAATAAAACGAGTTGTTTAAAAATAAAATAAGAAAATTGTCAAGTTGAAAAGTCCAGTAGCAATAAAATCAATATCGAAATATTGAAAAAAACAATTTGTTGTTGATAGTCTGTTTTAGTGTAACTGTCTTCAGTTGTTAACTCCGAGTGGTTTGTTGCTCATTTCGCAGTCAGTATTACCTAGGTGTTCACCGAGGTCCATGCCAAGTGCTCCAGCTCCGACACCAAAACCGTATCCTTTGGGGCCAAAGCGCCGGGCGTAGCACTGTTTGCACCAAAGGGCATCATCGTGAGCATTAGCTCCACCGAGTTCCAGACGTTTGTGGCACAGTTCACACTTGAAGCAGGTTTTGTGCCACTTGAGGCCACCGGCCAGCATCTCTTCGGCGTGGTACACTGCACGGCCACACTTCAAACAGATAGCAGACATTGTTGCAGTTGTTTTAAAGTTGAAGCAAAAACTGAATCTCACTTTTCAGTGGCTCAAAAGGCAAAACGAGCAACAACGACCTGTGGACGATTTATATATCCTTTAAAACTTCTCCGCTGCTCTTGCACTTTCCAAATATATCGATTGCCAAATTGACACACAGACGCCTTCTTGTACACCTGCTGCTGCAGATGCAGTTGTCGTTTCTACCCAAGAAACGCCCGAATTTTTTTCCGGTGCAAACGAATCGTAAAATTGCAACCGCAAAAAAATGCACATTTTTGTGCAGCAAAATGCTGCTTGAATTTTTTGCTTACTTGCAATGAACTCAAATTACGATAGTTGCAATCATTGCACTCTTTTAGAGGGAATACTAGTGCATGTGAGCCAAAAACATTTAACTTTACAATTATTTTTGTTTTTAAAATGCGCAAAAAAATTCTAGTATGCAAATTTTTTTTAACCTTTTTAAAAACTTTTTTTTTATTTTTTTGTGATGCAGTTTAATAAAACTACACTGGACAAATTTTCACAAATAAAAGTACATTGGGTTTTCAACACTTTCATTGCATCTAGTTCTCCTTGAATAGTTTTTGTCTAAATATGACGCAAACATTGCACTCGTACTTGGCAATGCTTACCGAGATTTTCTTCTCTAGCAAAGCAAAAAAGCTTTGCTTCAATTACCATTTTTCTATTTTTACCGTTTAGCGATCAAGTTTGAAAGTTTATTTTTCATTTAAATTTTATCATTTTTTAATCAAAATTTAACATTTAAAAATATAAAATAGTATTGTAAAAAACGTATGTGGGTTGACCTTGAAGATTGTGTTTTTATTTTGTAGTTAAAATTGTTAGTTTACACAAATATATCATTTAATTTATACAAAGTAAATGCTAAAATAATTTAGCTGTTTTACATGTTGTCAATACACGTTTTGATAAGCTGATTCTAAAGTTAATCTAATAACTTTGACAAGTTAACCACTATCATTTGTATGCGAGAATTTTTACTATTCTTTTAAACACCATTTTGACAATTGAATTTGATCATGTGTTTTCAAAACAATCCCCGGTTTGCTTGTCCTCAAGCAATGATCCAATACGGTGCACTGTATTAAAACAGAGCTTTGTAAGCAAAGTGAGACGGTTTAAATCTTTGCCTTTTCTTTACTTTGCAGTTTTTATCAGGCAAAAGTAGGCCAGCAGTGACGCCATTGCCGCCCTCGCCTGACGTCTCGATGCTTAGCTTCTCTGCACATTCTACAATTTTGTACCGCTTTCAACTGCACTACAATGACGCCATTGCGCCTGGGCACAAAAGAAAAAGTTTACGATACGCCAACGCAATATTTTTTTGTTAGTTTTGTGCACTGTTTTATCAACTTTTGAACTAAAAAATGTTTGCAAAGTATATTTAATTAAAAAACCAGTAAATTTAACAATTATTTTATATTTAAGCTTAATGAGACCAAAGTTTTAAACTTTTTCTCAAATATTGCGCAATTAAATTTTAAACAAATTTTTTAAGCAAACATGACTATGGTACTAAAAAAATTAAGTTTTTAATATTTTTTAAACAACTGTTAATAACGCACAATTTGTCTAGAATGCTTCGTATAATCAGTGCCGTCATTTTTTCCCATTTGGATCGGAAAGTTCGTTGAACTCACACTTGCCGCCATCTTTCCCACTGACTAGATGCGTAGTCAGCTTCAGTTTGGACATTGTGTTCTAGTGAACTACTGATCGATGAGGAAAGAGTGAGAAAGAAAAAAAGAGACAGTGAACCAAAGGAAAGGAGAAATAGAAGAAAAATGCGGTATAGAAAATAGTAGAGAAGCCGAAAGTTGCTGGTACGATCTGTTCTATATATAACTTTCTCTTCCTGGTAGTGAATGAAACCTCTCCATACTGAAATAATATTGAATTGACCTAAAAATGCTTACAAGCAGCAGCAGCAACAACAGCAGAGTGAGGCCAGACTGACGTCACGAGGTGGTCCTTCCTCGGTAGTTGGCCCACGACGATATGAATGAAATGAAATGGAGTTCGCCGTATCTGCTGTTTCTCCTGTAGCTGCTGCACTCTGCCTCTTTTCACCTCTTTTCACCCTGTCCCTTCCTCCTCCCCCGCTCTCTCTTTCTCTTTCTCTTTTTGTACGTGCCATTACCCTTACTGATGCCATTAGTTCTACACTGCTTTACGGGTCGATGGGTGGAGTTCAGTGGCAGAGAATGGCCCACACTGTACAGTGTGGTCCACAGGGGTTGCTGTTGTTGTTGAAAAAACCACAGTCTTTCAATGACGTCAGAATGTGTGGATTCTTTAATTTTGGAAACACTCTCAGTAGCTGCATAGAAGCTAAAGATACTTTCTCGTTTTCTCTCTCTCATTTTCTCTCCCTCTACCTACCTCCCCCGCACGGCCTTCGACAGCAGTGACCTGCTTCACTCTATAGGATGCTGGTGCCCTGTGCAAATGGATATTTTCTGAATGAACGAGTCAATGGGCAGCTCGAGCAAGTGCTGAACATCATGCTCACACACACACACTTACACTATCACACACACCCACTGCTTGTACAGTGTGTGGCAGCAGCAGTAGCGGCACTACTAGTACCTTTGAAGTCGATTGGCAGCACAGCAGTGGAAACATTCTCTCTCTTTCCATGTGAAGAGATGTGTCTAGTGGCAGCCTTGTCAGGCCAGCAAAGGTGACGATGACGTCGAAGAATGTGTTCTCTCACTCTCGCCGTTGTCTGCTGTTATTAAATTACTCAAGGACTAAACCTTGGCTATTTTTGGAACTACTGAAAGAGAAACTGTGACCACAAAGTTGCCTGCTCCGCTCGAAGGCTACCAGAATATGTGTGTGTGGGTAGGGGCAGATTAACATCCCAAAACGGTTATTTGCCATTGTTATAGAATATAGTGGCTATTATTTTCAGGTAGCTTTAAAAAATAGTTTAAATTAAATTAACTGTTTAAAATGTTTTGACTATCTTATTAAATGAAAAAAATTTTTTTAGTTTAAAAATTATTAAGTAATTCAAAAAAGTTTAAGAATGAATTGTTTTTATTGGCAAAAGTCGTAAGTTACAATTGTTCAGTAATGAGTTCGGGTGTAAAGTATATTGTATCAGAGCAGTGTAAAGGTTGAAAGAGAAAAAATCAAAAAGTAAACAGATTCAGAAATTAAGATGGCAGTCAGAGTATAAAAGTGAGTGTGTGTGTTTTGTCAGATTTGAGAAAAATCAAAAGAATGAGAAGAAAAAACAATAGTTTGAAACAGAATAAAGAGAACAGAAAAAATGGTAGAGCATCCAAAAGAGGAAAATGCAAACAACCAAAAAGCTTTACAACACAAAAGGAAATAAAGAGGAGATATCTTATGGCAGGGGTGTGTTGGAAATAAAAAAGAAAGAGAGAAAGAGAAAAAGAGCATGTATTACAGTCGGGTACAGTATTGAAAGTCCAAAAGAAGACTTTCAAAAATGGAAAATAAAAGGAGAAAAAGAGGAAGAAGGGAAAAAGGAGGAAAAGGAGGTATAAAAAGTGGTGTTCAACTGAGTGAGTGAGTAAGTTGATGTTTGGTTTGGTTTGCTTCACTGAATTATCGGCTGGGCTTGGCTGAATAAACCATTGAGTTAAGTGTGTGTTATTGCTGTCGGTAACTCTCAGCGTGTGGCTTGGGGTGAATGAGGTGAATTGTTGTGGGGCATTATTACAAACGTACAATGTATCTCCTCTTCGGTGCGCTTCACTTCAACCAGAAGGGCTGCGAGTCTCGGTAAGGGGCACGTAGATGAGGCGGCACGCCCACCTCCTCAGACCGGCGAATGGGCTTCTGCTTGTAGGGTGGCAGGAGGAGAAGACTGCCCTTCTTTCCGCCCTCTCCACCAGAACCGGCGGCCTCATCGAGGAATCCGTTCTCAAACTCGAGCAGACTGCTGCTCTTGCTGCCGGTGCCGCCCTGAGCTGTGACCAGGTCCAGGCTGGAGCCGTGGTGGCCGGCGCCTGCACCTGCATCGTCGACCACCACCGAGGCGAGCGAGCTGCGACAGCTCTTGCAGCGAGCCGTCGGACTGTAGACCTCCTTGTAGATGCGGCAGTTGTAGCAAGGCGTCGAGGTGAGCAGCGCAGCAGCAGCAGCAGAGGAGGAGTTGGGCGGCGCCAGTGTGGTGGAGACGGAGAGGCGGCTGGCGTCGTTGTCAGGGTTCAGCCGGACGAGGAGGTTGCGCGTCGAGGCGGAGCTGCTGCGCGACATCGAGGCCGAGACGGAGCTCAGTCGGCGGAAGTTGCTGGTGGAGTTGCTGAAAAGGAGGTTGGCGCCCGAGCCGGAGCCGTAGGGTGAAGAGGAGCGGCCACTGCTGTGGGTGCGGTCGCGTCGGCAAAACCGCCCCACTGATCGCCGCTTTCGACTGACCCGTCCTGAGTAGCTCTTCTTCAGCTTCATCGAGCCGCCGCCTAGGCCACCGACGATTCCTCCGCTCTTCACCTCGGTACCTTTCAGCTTGGCCCCCTTCAGGCCGACCAGCGTCGATGAGCGCCGACTGATGATGGACTCCTCGTCTGACTTGACCTCCGCCTTGGCGTCGCACGTCTCCGAGGGGTGACTGCTCTCCGAGCCGGGACTGGTGGCGCCGTCCTTGCTGCCGGTAAAGGACTGGCTGGTGAAGGCGCCGGTGGAGCCGCTCTCCGAGCGGCCCTCATCATCGCGGCAGCAGTTCTTGGAGCAGGCTCGGTAGCCGAGCAGACAGGCGATGAGGAAGGCCACCTCGAGGACGATCTCAAAGAGCTTCAGGTCGATGCTCATTGGCGAGAAGTAGCCGTGGGAGCTGCCACTGCCGTTCACAACGGTGCCAGTGGTGGGAGAAGGGTTGCCCGAGGCAGAGCCGCCGCCGGCGCCGCCCTGTTCGTAGTGCGGCCACTCACAGCGTCGGCTGTGCTTGTTCCAGTGCTGTCCGTTTGGACATCGACAGCGTTTGGTGCGATTTGCGTACAGGTTCCAGTTACCACTGCTGTGATCGCTATTGCTAACACCCGGCGGAAGGAGGTTCCGAGAGCGAGACTGCGCCGGGTTCAGCGGTCGACAGATGAGGTTCGCCTCGCAGTCTCGGTCCTCCAGACAGGCACGTCCGTAGTAGTGCTGACTGGTGGAGCGGAGAAAAGCCTCCAGCTCGGTGGGACTGTCGGGGACGCACTTGCTGATGTAAATGGGCGCCACTGTCGTAGTGGAGGTGCTCATGGGAAGGGCAGTGCTGGTGGGAATCGTCTCAGTGGTCGTCGTCGTCTGCTTTCCTCCCCCGAGCAGCGCCCTTCTCCCTCGACTGCTCTTCACCCTTAGCTGCACTCGGTGGTAGCCCTCCCGACAGGCGCACACTCGACTGGCAGTATCACATCGTCCGAAGGGGTCAAAGTAGAGCCTCGAGCTGGCGTTCCGACCGATGCAGTCCATGTCGGTGGTGCAGCTGGCCGGTGGAAAGGAGAGCGGGTACTTTGATTGATGCTGCTGGGCACTGCCACCCAGTGAGGAGGAGGATGAAGCGGTTTGGCTGATTCTCAGTGAGGAGCTTTCAAAGGAGTTGCCCGAGTTGTGGTTCCGAGAGCCGGGTGGTGGTGGTGGTAGGATGTGAGCAAAGACTGCCGAAAGGAGGCCGAAGAAGGCGCACAGCCTGTAGAAAGTGGCAAGTGGCTTGTTGGACATTCTTTCTTTGTTCGTTACGATTCTTTGAAAGAGGAAAAAGTGCTGATATACAAAAAGTGGTGATATATTGCGCTCAAAGTTGATGATTGTATTGCTGATCAGTGTTTGAACTGCGACGTTAGTTCAGTTTCTTTCTGATGCTGAAAAATCACAAAATGTAGCTTTTATTTTCTTATGTTACTGCTTAGACGTGACTCTGGTGATCAGGCACAGGTGTAAAGGAGATAGGAAGCGAAGGAAAAGAAGGTAAAAGTTGATTCGAAGTTTTGTAATATGTGGCAAAGGTAAAGTTGTTCAAAAAGGTAGATAAATGTACAACTTCCTGGTTGTAAAGGACCAAGGAAGTTGCCTTAGTAGTAGTAGTAGCAAAATGGTTTCAATTTGGTGTAAAGGACCAAATCAAATGAACCGTTTCAAGACATTAGCTGCTGATCATCATCGTCATCGTCATCTTCATCACCATATTATCTTTTAATTTGGCAGTAAAATCAGGAGATGGCTTTTATCTAAGTTGGCAATTCATCGTGTGGAGGAGTACGCATTTCAGAGGAGCCCAAATGAACCAGGAACTAAATTGAACAGCGTCTTTTATATACAGACGCCAAGAGAGCTCTTTCTTGGTGTATTGTCGGGAAGCTGTAGAGGGGGAGCCAGAGATCTCTTCGCTTCTTACTCTCTTCTTCTTTCTCTCTAGCCAAAAGTGTCGACTTTAGCTGAAACTCCGGTCCAGGATCGCTTCCGCGTTTGCTCACTTGCAGTCTTCGTCGTCGTACGCCGGTGGTGTTGGTGGCACTGTATAGCAGCAGCAGCAGCGTGTCAGTGGGGCCAAAGAGTGTGTGTGAGCAGAGAGTGGAGCAGTAGAGCACTGGTGTGAGCACTGCACTGATGCCGCTTCCTAGTACCCCTACTGCCACTAACCCACCGACCCACCAGGCAATGTTTTCATTTGTGAGTTTGTGCGGGGGTGTCTGCGGTGAACTGCTGCTGCTGCTGCTGCCCACCGATTACGTCACCGGAGAGTGGAGAGTTCAACTGCGGTCGCCGGTCTCAATGTCTGCTGTCGGTGCGCCTCGAGTAGAGTGGCTTACTGCAGCAAAGAACTCTCTAGCAAAGACTCTAACACTGCCAGTATTCTGTTGCTGGTGTTGCTGGTCGGTCTGACGTCAGCTTGACATGGCCTACATTCTCAATGGCAGATGGATGAACTGTGGCAGAGTGTGTGTGTGTGTATGTACACTACTCGCACCGACTGAGGCCACTGTCTACGTCAATGGCGAGGTTGTACTGATCGACGGCGAGAGAGTGGCAGCAGTAGGGACACCACCACCACCACCAGCAGTGGTCCACGCTCTCGACGTTACGTCACACAGTTACACTCGTTCATTGAGGAGTTTCTTCCAAGCACTGCTGCTGCTGCTGCTGCTTTTCCAGCTCATTCACTCTGTGCCCGATTTTTTGTTCAACCTGTTTTTTTCGGTTGCTTGTGAATGCAATATATGCGGTTCTCATGGTGGAGAGCACAACAGTTTTGTTATCAAATTCCTAAATATAGCTTCTCTTTTGGGAAGGAATTGTTTGCATAAATAGAATCGGCAAAAACAATCTAGAAACTTCACTAGAGACATCAGTGAACAAAAGTTTTCGTGTATTGATAAAATCAGGCTTTTAAAGCCTTTTCTGTGTGCATCATCTCTTTTTGATACAACACAATTCGAGCAGCTCGTTTCTGTCTATTGGAGCTCGTATTGAGGCGATGTACAAGAAGGTAGAACACGACAGCTCGGTAGAAGATCACATTGAGAATGAGCATGCCAATGTTGCGGTAGTAATCAGAGTCATCAACGTTCAAAGTATAGAGTATGGCGTTCTGGTCTTTGCTCCCTTTGCATCGACCAAAGCCAAACTGCAGTAGCATGGTATTCTCAAATGTGAAGCGAATCAGTGAGACCTGTGAGAGTGCCTGCCAAAGGTAGTGCATCTCCCCAATCGGCACGTAGGTGTTGCCAATGATAATCAGCACAAAGCAGGTGCCACAGAGAATGATGGAGGTGTTGGTGAAGTTTTTCCCACCCAGCAAGGTGAAGCACTGACCCAGTGAAACGTAGCCAAGCTGGGCCAACGTCAGCAAAGCCCAAAGGGGCAGGTAGATACTTGAATGCACAACTGGCTCGTAGATGTTGGCTATCATGACGTGGAAGAAGTTGGTAATCATGATGAGGACTATTTCAAATAGCGATCTTGCGAGAAAGAAAGCACCCACGTGGTACCAGCCTATAAAAGTATGATTTAAATTAATACAGGTAACCGCATAGCACATTATCCACATAATGTTTACCATTTCGGTGTTCATTCTCCAGAACATTGAACTCGTAGTGCAGCCTAATTGACGAGTATATGATCAGCAGTAACATGTAAATGTTGACAGCATAGAAAACGTAGTAAAAGTTGTCCTCAAGAAGCAGCTCATCGTGCACCTGTTCTGCGCTCTTCACACAGCTGCTTAGATCGTCCTCGAGACTGAAGCAGGCACTTGGCTTGGTGACCTCGGTGGTGAATAGGATCCGAATACTGGCCCCGTATAGTAGGCAGATGGTTAGATATGCAAGCCATTCTTTCCAGAGATAGGCGGCAAGGTACTGCAGATAGCGACGACTCAGCTGATGAACAGAGTAAACGGTGATTCGAGGACGATTTGGTTGTACGCCGTCCAGTGTGAGGTACGCTTCCCCAAGTAACTCCGAAGATATCTGTTTAGTGGATATCTGACTGAGCTTGGTGGTTACTTCATTTGGCAGTTCAGCACACGACTGCCTAATCAGTTTCTCAATGGGAAGTGTCGAGGAGAATGAACTGTTTAGAGCAGGTACTTTGTCAATATGAAGTTGCATTGCATTTGGCGCTCCGCTAAAGATTAAGACACCTCCGCGAGCCAAAATGTACAGTTGATCAAATTTATGAAGAATTTCATTTGTTGGCTGATGTACACTGGTAAAAATTGTCAGCGGATGTGTGGTGGCCACCTTGCGAAGAGTCTCAATGACCACCAAAGCTGAATATGTGTCCAGGCCGCTCAGCGGCTCATCAACGAGAATCAAATTGGGCATTTTCAATGAGGTCAACTCAAGTCCTAGCACTAGCCTCTTCATTTCACCGCCTGAACATCGTTCGACAGGTGTGTTGGCTGTCTGGAGAATGTCCAGCTCTGTTAGCCATTTAATTGCAATTTTTTTGTGGTCATCTGATGAGGAGTCACAGTTTTTTAGTCGCGAAGCGTACAGCAGCAGTTGCTGACCAGTTAGTCCTTTCATTAAGTGGCCAGAAACTTCTTGTGTTATGAAGCAAGTTCGAATGGGAGTCAGTTTTGAAAGGTAAATTTTGGCTTCACTTGACAGTCTTGTTTTGCATTGACCATTGAGCACCCGCAAAAGAGATGTTTTTCCCTGTTTAAAAAATGATGATTAGTTTTTTGCTAAACAATAGGTCAATAATAAAAAATTACCGCCCCAGATGTGCCCATCATTGCATTCAATGTACCAAAGCAAAGTTGGCCGTTTAGGTCGTTAAGAATTTTTTGACGCGATACACTTTTAGATTCTCCAAAATCAGTGATTGAATTTCCTGTACTAAAAAGACTTAAATCTCGCCAAGCAATTACAATTTTTCCTTGCAACAGACAAGATTCTTTAGGAATAACTGGTTTGTTTTCAAGAGAAATTGCCAAATCATCTTTAGATTCAAAACTATAATCATTTTTGTCTATATCATGTATTTCATCTTCATTATTTTTGATTTTTCTTTTCCAAACGTTGAATTTGATGTACATAATGAGCAATGTCAACAGTTTGACAATCACCACATTGACGAGAACTCGTTGCACATAGAAACCAATCTTCTCTGGTTCAATTTGCTGATCCACCTCCACAATAGAGTACTCGCCCTCCCCTTGGCAGCGGTCAAAAACAAAGATCACCCAGAAAATGCCTCTTGAGACGTACACCATACCTATTCCATTGCTGAGTTGCTCAAAAAACGTGTTTTCCGTTCGATTGAACTTGACGTAGAGTCCATTAAAGAGCGTGAAAATGGTGTACATTTGCAGAGTTAAAAGCAGAGCAATGAGCGGATAGTCAACCAAAAAGGTGCCCACTAGCTGGCCAACGGCCTGGTAGTAGATGCACAGTAGCCAGATGAAGAAGGCGTACAGGGCAAGGCGGTGCCAGTTGACCTTCTCCTCGTCAAGGTGCTGTCCAGAGAAGAAGTAGCTGAACGCTGATATGAACAGCACGTTGATGTTGAGTTCAATGAAGGAGACCACACTTGAAGACCAATAGTGAACACCGACGCTGTACCAGTCTAAAGGATAGTGGTGATAGTGGCATCCAATGAAATCATTTGTCAATGGTAAAAGATTGCATCACAGTTACTCACAATTTCGATGTTCGGTTTGAAATATTTTTAAGTGTTTTGTGCACTTTGACGTGGTGGTGATCAGAATAAGAAAACCGGTAAACAGCAACACAACTGTGATAAAGTAAATGTTCTTCTGTTCGGCATCATTCACCTGAAGTGGATCGTTGAATGTGCAATTGCTGTTGCTGTTGCTGATGCTGCTGTCGGTGCTTTTGATTAAGCACCGGGTGCGTTCGGTGCCTTCAAATGAGAAGGCATTGGAAATGAAGGCGAAATACGCAAAGAAAAGAGTAGGTGCAAAAAGAAAAGTTTGCAGTTGTGCGATAAATGTAATTCTAGTCTGTCTGCACAGTGAAATGAAAAAATCAGACACTTTGAAT
>JAALOO010000002.1_pt1:0-37500 | contig 38569 bp, 40 predicted proteins | sample 7257641 | NCBI WGS metagenome assembly JAALOO01 (sample SAMN14085613, study PRJNA598686) | mite metagenome | biome: ENVO:01001000; feature: ENVO:01001002; material: ENVO:01001226; isolation source: single female mite from University of Michigan culture on fish food culture... ...
AGGATGCCGGTGCGGGTAGGGGCGTCCATCCCATTGGACAAACCACAAGCGTCGGACTCAAACAGCAAGGTGCTTGCACCCCTGCGCAATTATCTGCCTGCGGCAAGTCACCTGATCCGCCCCAACACCCGGACAGCCCCTCAATCAGCTCACAGCATCTTTTATCGGACGATTGTTGACCGGGGTTTGAATACTCCGACTTAGTGCTCTTAACGGGATCGCTGATCCTAGAACTGCTTGATGACAGGGATTGTGCAGCAAGAGGAGAGTAGGCAGTCACTGTACTAAGCCCGTATTGGCTAATGTCTGAGTGCGCTTCACTACACACAAGCTAAAGACGTGGGACTTATGTGCTTAAGCCTCAACAGCTGACTTGAACACTGTCGGTACACACACAACCTGCGCTCTACTCGCCTCTAAAATCGATCTCAGCGACGAGCAGAAAGATCGTTAAAGTTCTTGTACGCCGCTCCCACAGCAATCACTTTGTGGCCGCATAAATATGCGGCAAAAAACAGTCAACGCTATCGAGCATAAAAAAACCTCAGTTTGGCATCTGCCAAACTGAGGTTTTTTTTGTTTGAAAGTCTTGTCCAGACTCCGGCTTTCTTCGCGGGACAACATGCTTGTTGTCCCACTTTCAGGCTGCCTGCTCTGTCTTAGCCGATCAGTCCTGGCAGGCCCACGGCAATCCAGGGAACGAACAAGACCAGGGCCAGGATGCCGATTTCTATGACCAGGAAGGGCACGGCGGCGCTGTAGATGTGGGGCAAGCGGATAGATGGCGGGGCCACGCTTTGCATCACGATCAGCAGCAGGCCGAACGGTGGGGTCAGCAAGCCGATTTCCAGTGCGATCAGGATCATGACACCCAGCCAGACGGTATCCACACCTGCGGCCAGAGCCAGGGGCATGAAGAAAGGCAAGGCAATCATCATCATGGAGATTTGATCCAGCACCATGCCCATGACCAGTAGCACCAGCAGCATGCAGATCACCAGCACGAAGGGTGACAGGTCGTAGTCTTTGATCATGCCCAGGAAGCCTGCGCTGGCTCCGGAGAAGCTCAGCAATTGGGCGAAGGTGGTGGAGGCGGCCAGGATGAACAGGATCACGACCGACACTTTGGCGGTTTCGATCAGGCTCTTCCACAGTGCTTTCAGGGTCAGAGCACGGTAGGCGATGGTTGCCAGTACCGAGGCCACGACGCCGATCGCTGCCGATTCGGTAGGCGATGCCCAGCCGGCCAACATTGAGCCGACGACGGCAATGAAGATGCCCAGCAGGGGGACGACGTTGAACACGAAAGGTTTCCACAAGGCCCAGCCTTTCAGGCGGGTGGCGGGATCGTCGTCACTCATGGGGGCATCTTGCGGACGCAGGCGGCTGCGCACGACCACGTAGGCCAGAAAGCCTGCTGCCATCAACATGCCGGGCAGGATGCCGCCGATCAGCAGTCGTTCGATGGAGATACCGGCCAGGCTACCCAGCATGACGGCCAGGGCCGAAGGCGGGATCAGCATGGCGATACCGCCCACCGCCATGATGGGACCCATGGCCATGGTGGGGTGATAGCCGCGACGCAACATTTCCGGCAGCATCACGCCGCCCATCATGGCGGTGTTGGCAATGGACGAACCCGACAAAGTCGCAAAGGTCGTTCCACCCAGGATACTGACGATGGACAGCTTGCCCGGCACGCGCGAGATCATGCGTTCGATGGAGTCGATGGCTTTGAAGGCCAGCCCGGTGTGGAACAGCACCTCACCCATCAGGACGAATAAGGGGATGGGGGTTAAAGAAAAACTGCCAATGGAAGCGGTGGTGTTACGCGCCCATTGAGCCAAACCTGCCGCCTCGCCCAGAAACAGCCAGGCACCCAGCAAGTTCACGGACAAGAAGGCAAAAACCACCGGCGTACCGATAGCCATCAAGAGAAAAAGTGATCCCAGCAGCAGGATCAATGCCATGTACCATTCCATGCTCAGGCTCCTTGCTTAACGGGACGGGAAATCAGGCGGCGCAGGAATTCCAGTGCCAGCATGGATGCACCAAACAGCAAAGGCAGATTCAGCCACCACTCCGGGAACACCAGGGCTTTGAATACCATGGCCCCTTGCTCATGAGCATCCAGGGCGACGACGGCACACTGCCAGGCCAGCACGGCACTGACAAACAGGCCCAGAAGGTTGGAAACCAGATCCAGCAGGCGCTGAACAGGAAGGGGCAGGTTGTTGAACAACACGTCGATACGGATATGACCGCCCAGGTACAGCACCCAGGGTGCTGCCACGAAGGTGGCAATGATCAACATGTATTCGGTTACTTCCACGCTGGTGGACAGCGCGTCGTAACCCAGGTTGCGCAGCACCACGTCGGCACAAACCAGCAGGCTCATCAGCCCGAAAGTCAGCGCCGCAACGGCTCCGCAAGCATGCATTAACAGGGCGTAAGGACGCCCCCAGGTCGTGTTGGAAGGCAAGCCTTCCGGGGCTGTTGCAGCAGACATCGCGTCTTCTCCGCAGATCAAGGTCACTGAAAGGGCGGGCAGATTGCCGCCCGTATGGCACCATCAAAAAGTGGACACTGTCCCAAGGGCACAATGTCCACTGTCAAACTACGTAATCAGCAATCTTGTTTAAGGCTGATAACCACCAAACAGTTCACGCAGTTGCGCGGCGTATTTGGGGCTGGATTTGTCGATACCGGCCCAGCCTGCTTCGTAAGCTTTGGTACGCAAGGCACGAGCCACTTCCGGCTCCAGAACCAGAGCTTGCACACCGGCTTGTTCGGTAGCGGCTTTTTCATCAATTGTCATCTGGTGTTCAGTCACGTTCTGCGACTCCATCCACTCGATCTGCTTGCGCATGAAGGCTTTCTGGTCTTCGTCCAGTTTTTCCCAGCTCTTCTGGTTCATGAAAAAGCCCACTTCCACGTTGTAGAAACCTGGTTCGACACGGTATTTGGTCTTTTCATGCCAACCCATTTCCATCACGCCCACGGAAGGCCAGCCATAGCCGTCCACCACGCCACGTTCCAGCGCGGTGTAGACCTCGCCCGGTGGAATCTGCAGCGGCGTTGCGCCAATTTCGCGGAAGAAGGACAGGTACACGGGCACGCCGCGCAGCTTGAAGCCCGACAGGTCTGCCGAGGTCACAGGCTTGTTGGTGTAGATGTGATATTGCAAACCATCCGTCGTGCGAGCCAGCCAGGTGATGTTGGCTTTCTCGCGGTGAATCTTGTCCATCAGCTCGTAGCCGCCGTTCTGACGCAGCTCGCTCATGGGCTTTTCTGTCAAGGTCAAAGCCAGGGCTTCAGGCACCAGATTGGCGTGGAATACGGCTGTGGTATTGGCGAAATCAATCACGCCGGAACGCAGTGCGTTACCTACTTCGAAAGGAGGAATGGCCTCTGGCCCGCCAATGACGTTGATCTGTACCAGACCCTTGCCTTCTGTGTTGACCTTGTCAACGAATTGCTTGAAGCGCTTGGTAAAGAAAGTGTCCATCGTAAAGACAGATACCGCTTTCAGCGTTACTTCCGCTGCCTGTGCGCCAGCCATTCCCAATGCCAGCAAGGCCGCAGCCACCACCCGAGTTGTTTTATGCACCATGACGGAACTTCCGCAGAAAGGTTTATTATGAGATTTTAGTTTAGATATAAATATATCAATAATCAATTATTTATAAGTCGGGGTTTTCACTAGGAGCCCTGCGGTGCCATACGGTGCGGCGCCTTCATGTCACCTCAATCCTGCAGGCGGGCAGCCTGCTGTATCATCACAGACTTCAAGTTTTGTTGGCTTAAAAGGTATTACCCATGACATTTTCCGCTGTGCTGTTTGATTGTGACGGTGTGCTGGTAGACAGCGAACCAATCACGGTTCGTGTACTGCGGGACATGTTGCAAGAGGAAGGCTGGGTGATGACTTACGAGCAGTGCTATGACTGGTTCATTGGCAAGGCCCTGCCCGACGAACTGCCCACCGTGCGCAAGATGACGGGCAAAGATCTGGATATGGAATGGGTGATGGCCTTTCGCATGCGCCGCAACCATGCGCTGACCAATGAAGTGATGGCTATTCCCGGTATCCAGGGCACGCTGGATGCCATCTTGCGCGACAAGCCCGGCATGATTGCCTGCGCGTCCGGCGCAGACCGCGCCAAGCTGGTGCTGCAACTGGGCCAAACCGGCCTGCTGGACTACTTTGGCACCCATATCTACAGCGGCGCCGAAACGCCCCGCAACAAGCCATACCCGGATGTCTATCTGGCCGCTGCTCAAGGGCTGGGCGTTGACCCCAAACACTGCCTGGTGGTGGAGGACAGCGTGACTGGTGCCACGGCAGGTCTGGCCGCCGGTGCAACCGTGCTGGGCTACTGCCCGGTTCCTGACAAGGAAGAGGAATTGCGCAGCCTGGGCGTACGTGACACCTTCCGCCGCATGGACGAGCTACCCGCTTTGATCGCCAAGTTGGAGCAGGAACGGGTACAAGGCTGATTCATAGCCAGGCAATAGAAAAGGCGCTGTGTTTTGAGCAGTTCCAAAAGGTGGGATCTCCCTCTTTTGAAGAAACTGCCTAAAACACAGCGCCTTTTTTGCCGCCAGACCGTCCCAAAGCTCGGCCTCCCGACAAAAAGCTCTCCCTCGGGGGGCAGCAAGCCTAAGGCTTCGCGTATGGCCTTTTTGTCTTTGGCTTAGTCTTCCAGATGGAAGGTGTGCAAAATTCTATGCAGCACAGGGGCAATAATCAGACCGAAAGTCGCGGCCAGTACCAGACTGATATACGCACCATAAATGGCAAAGAACACCTTGCCAGCCCATGTTTCAGGCAAGGCCATCGGCCCCAGCCCACCGACCATCATGGCCGCATTCAAGGCCGCATCGTGCCAGTGCACATTCTCTTCAAACCACATATGGCCCAATGCACCCAGCATCAGGGAAAAGGCCACGAAAACAATACCAATAAGGGCATGCGCCAATAAGCGCTTGGTAAATTGCCACCCCGAAATCAAGGGCTGATCGCGTGACTCATACATGTCATTAAGGTGCAGGGGCCTGAACAGTTAAAGAAGCCAACCATTGGCTAACTTGCAAGGACAAGGCATCCGTAGCCAGCCCAAATGCCTCCACCACCTGTGGCACGGCTGTGCCAACAACATCCTGTTGAGCGACAAAACGACGGGTCTGAATCAACTGGCCCGAGCGCTGATCGCGTACTAACGCATCAAACTGAATCCGTACCCGTGGGGCACCCTGAATATACTCGACCTGGAAGGCCCCCAGCGTACCGCCTACCTCTACATCAGCAATGACGGACTCGATATCCAGCACCACCGCCCGGAACTGCGCCGAGTCACGCAAGGCATCGGCCAGACGATTACGCAACAAGGCGGGTACATCGTCACCCCAGCGTACGCCCTTATAAGCACTCAGTTCGTTGCCCTGGGGCAGGACCGTGATGCGTGAACTGGCCAGCAACCGTTCGGCGTGAGGCCGGTTCACCTGCATAATCAGATTCTTGTGCGAAGCGGGTGCTTGCTGGGCCTTCAGGCTAGTGGCCGGAAGCTGATAATAAGTCAGGGATTCCGCCTGAGGCAGAACCGAGCAGGCGGTGGACAAAACGGCCAGACCAACTAGGGATACCTGCAAGAAACGACGCACAACCGTGGGCATCATGGTGTGAACTCCTGTAATTTGTCGCGACCCAAGAGGTAGCCGGCTGGATTATCTTCCAGACGAGAGGTGACGGCACGGAAACCAGCCAGTACCTGACGCAATTCACGCAAGGCGGGTTCGATCTCGGTCAGACCCTGAGCACCCCGGCCAATGGCTGCCGAATTTTGCTCCAGCAGCTTGTTCAGGCTTTGTGTCGCACGGCTGAAATCCTCCATGGATTTCTGGATGGCATTCATGGCCTGCGTACCCTGGCGGTCTACCAGACCTTGTGTGGAAGACAGCAAAGTGGTGGCTTGCTGGCTGGCCTGGGACAGCTCTTTCACCAACGAGGGCACGCCTTCGCTGGCGGTCGAGAGCTGACCCATCAAGACTTCCAGTTTTTGCAGGCTGGCCGACAGGGATTGGGAGTTCTCGGACGACAAGAAGGTATTGGCGTTATCCAGCAGCTTGGAAATTTGCGTCATCAACTCCTCACCCCCGGCCATCAACTGAGCCAGTGGGGAGGGCGAGGCCACAATCATGGGCAGGCCATCGCCGGTGGCTTCCAGCAAGGGGCTGTTGGGTGTCCCACCACTAAGTTCGATCACGGACTGCCCGGTAATGCCAGCCAGTGCCAAGCGAGCCTGGGTGTCTTCGTGAATAGGGATGGAAGCCTGAATCGACACTTGCGCACGCACACGCTGCAAGTCGTTCGGGTCCAGGCGCAGCTGGCGCACTTCACCGACGCGCAAGCCGTTGTATTGCACGGCACTGCCCCGAGACAGTCCCCGCACACCTTCCAGAAAGACAATATCGTAATCGCGGGTCTCGGCATCTTGCCCCGCCTTGGCCAGCCAAAGGGAGAACAGGACAGCGGCCACAGCCACTACCAAGGTAAAGACCCCGATCAATACATGATGGGCACGCGGTTCCATTAACTATGCTCCTGACGACGGTTTTGGGCCTGTTCGGCGGCCCGTCCCCGTGGACCGTGGAAGTACTCCCGGATCCAGTCGTTATCAACTTGCTCTACCCGCGCCAATGTGTCGTTGACCAGCACGCGCTTTTCCGCCAGCACGGCCACTCGGTCACAAATGGTGTAGAGCGTATCCAGATCGTGTGTAACCAGAAACACGGTCAATCCCAGCGCATCGCGCAAGGTCAAAATAAGCTGGTCGAAATCACCCGCGCCCACCGGGTCCAGACCGGCAGTAGGTTCGTCCAGAAACAGGATTTCCGGGTCCAGCGCCAGAGCACGTGCCAGGGCGGCACGCTTGATCATGCCACCGGACAGCTCGGCCGGATATTTGGTGGCCGCATTGGCCGGCAAGCCCGCCAGGGACATTTTCATGGCGGCAATATGCTCAGCGTCGGAGCGGGACAGACCAATATGTTCGATCAAGGGCATGGCAATGTTCTCCACCACCGTCAGCGAGGAGAACAAGGCGCCTTGCTGGAACAGCACGCCCAAGCGGCGCTCCAGCCGCGAACGATCTTCGGGCGACAGGGTGCCAATTTCCTGATCAAAAATGCGTACCGTGCCGCCAGTAGGCGGGCGCAATCCCAGAATGGAGCGCAGCAGCACGGACTTGCCCGTACCGGAGCCGCCCACCACACCGACGATCTCGCCAGGGTACACATCCATATCCAGATGCTCGTGCACAACGTGATCGCCAAAGCGATTGTCCAGGTCACGTACTTGAATAATGGGACGAGCGGCGGTGTCTACCATCCCATCTCCATGAAGAACAGCGCGGCCAGCGCATCAATCAGGATCACGATAAAGATGGACTGCACCACCGCCGAGGTCGTGTGCTCCCCCACGGACTGCGCGCTGCCGGTGACTTTAAAACCTTCCTGGCAACCAATCACGGCGATCAAAAAGGCAAAGATCGGAGCCTTGGCCATGCCCAGCACAAAGTGCCGCAAATCAATATCCTGATTGAAGATATTGATGAACATGGTGGGTGAAATATCCAGAATCAGGGCGCAGACCAGCCCGCCACCGAAAATCCCCGCCACCATGCCCACAAAGGTCAAGATAGGCATGGCCAGCAGCATCGCCAATACACGCGGAATGACCAGAATCAGCATGGGATTCAAGCCCTGGGCGCGTAAAGCATCGATTTCCTCGTTCGCTTTCATGGAGCCGATCTGCGCGGTAAAGGCACTGGCGGTGCGGCCTGCCATCAGGATGGCGGTCAAGAGCACCGCAAATTCACGCAAAAAGGAAAAGCCGACCAGGTTCACGGTGTAGATGGTGGCACCAAAGTCCGCCAACACCGTCGCCCCCAGAAACGCGATCACCGCGCCCACCAGGAAAGTCAGCAAGGCCACAATAGGCACGGCGTTAAAGGCCGTTTCTTCCAGCTGCGCCACAATCGAGGTGACGCGCCACTGGCTGGGCCGCAGCATATTCAGAATCAGGGTTTCCAGCGTCAGGCCGATAAAGCCGAGCAGCTCACGCACATTGCGCGAGATGTGGACCATGGACAGGCCCACGCGCTCGAACAAATCCGTAATGCCCCAGCGCGCCGGGACCAACTGCTCATGATCCATGCGGCTCATCGCCTTGGCAACGGTTTGCAATAATTGATGACGCTCTTTGGACAAGCCTTGCGCACTGTCCAAGGCCGCCTGCACACGCTCGGCACCCAGCCATTCGCACAGGACTTGGGCACCTGTGGTGTCCAGGGACTTCAGTTCGCTGAAATCCAAAGACCAACGGCCCTGCTTGTCACTGAGCGAGCGCAAACTGCTTTGCAGCGCTTCGTAGTGACGCAAGGACCAATCGCCTAGCAATTGCAGCTGGCCGGAGGAATCTGTACGAACATACAGAGGCACGGACGTATTCATGCGCATAGTCTAATGGATTTGCTCTGAGAGCTTCCATAGCGCCGACTACTTTTTCATGCTTTGTGGACAATTAAGCAGGCTGTAAGCAGGTCAAACAATCCGGCAACATTTCCGCTATATAAATACGCCCGTCCAAACCGGCGGACAGGCCGTGTCCGTACACGCCTTGTACCCGGCAACGTCCCACCAGGGTGCCTGAATCCGGATCGAATAAAGACAGGCTGGCTGTTTGGTCGCTAACCAGCACCGAACCATCTGTTTGCACGGCCACGGCCATGGGTTTGTGCATGGGGCGCAGCTCGCCCAGATAACGGCCTTGCGCATCCAGATGCTGGACTCGGTTGTTTTCCCGGTCCGCCACCCAGACCGAGCCGTCGGCGGCACAGGCCAACATATGGGGCGTGCTGAACTGCAAGGGGCCGGAGCCCGGCACCCCCAATGCCGCCAACCATTGGCGTTGCGGATCAAAGCGATGGACCACGGTATTGCCATAGCCATCAGTGACCCACAAACCACCAGCGGCGCACTCGACCGCATGGGTAGGATGGTTGAACGGTTCTTGCCAACGTGGCTGCTCGGGTTTGCCCAAACGCCATTGCTCATGGCCCTGGGCATCCAGCGCCAGAACCTGATGTCCGTCCAGATCCGTGACCAGCACCCCGCCTTGCGGGCTGGCGCTGATATGGTGCGGGCACAGGACATCCTCCAGGGACCAGCGGGCTGACACCTGCCCATCCGGGGCCAGCACCAGCACGCAGGCCGGGCGACGCAACAAGGCGGCGATGCGCCCATCAGCCAGCACCGCCACACTGGTGATGCTGCTGATATCTGCCTGAGTCCAGGCGCGCTCTACCTTGTAGCGCTGCGAGCCCAAAGTTACATAGGCAATTGCCATCTCCAGCCTCCCTTACATGGCGTTAGGCAAGACCATGACGATTTGCGGGAATATCGTCACCAGGACTGTCGCCAGAACCAGCAACAGAAAAAACGGGAACGCCATACGTACCAGCTCAAACAGGTTGCGCCCGGTAATGCCCTGAATCACGAACAAGTTAAAACCAATAGGCGGAGTGATCTGGGCCATTTCCACTGTCAGAATCAGGTAGACACCGAACCAGATCGGATCAATGCCAGCGGCAATCACGGCAGGCAGCAAGACCGAAGTAGTCAGGACCACAATCGAGATACCGTCCAGGAACGCACCCAGAATGATGAAGAACACCGTCAGCACTGCAATCAGCGCGTACTGACTCAGGCCCAGGGAGCCGATCCAGGCTGCCAGATTTGCCGGCAGGCCGGTAAAGCTCATGGCACTGGTCAGGTAAGCGGCACCGATCAGAATGAAGGAGATCATGCACGAGGTGCGTGCCGCGCCCAACAAGCTGGCGGTAAAGGTTTTCCAGTTCAGTGAACGACCCACACCCGCAATCACCAGGGAACCTATCACTCCCAGCACAGCAGCTTCAGTGGCTGTGGCGATGCCTCCGTAAATCGACCCGATCACCGCCACAATCAACAAGACCACGGGCAGCAGCAAACGCAGACGTCGAACCTTCTCGCCCAGGCTTAATTGCTCGGTTGCCGGAGGCACACGATCCGGATGGCGAATGGACCAGAAAGCGATATAGGCCGAGAACAGGCACATCAACAAAATGCCGGGCAGCACACCTGCCACGAACAAGCGGATGATGGATACCTGTGCGGCGACCGCATACACAATCATCACAATGGAAGGCGGGATCAGCAGGCCCAAGGTGCCGGCACCAGCCAAAGAACCAATACTGATGCTGTCGTCATAACCCCGCGCCTTCAGTTCAGGCAGGGAAATACGGCCAATCGTGGCTGCCGTGGCCGCCGACGAACCGCTGACCGCGGCAAAAATGCCGCAACCCAAGGTATTGACGTGTACCAGACGACCCGGCAAACGCTGCACCCACGGCCCCAGGCCGCTGAACATGTCTTCGGCCAGCCGCGTTCGATACAGAATCTCCCCCATCCAGATAAACAGGGGCAAAGCCGTCAAGGCCCAACTGGCCGAGGAGTCCCAGGCTTTGGTCGCAAAAATAATGCCTGCAGGCGCGTCGGCATACAGAAAAATAGACAGGATACCGCAAGCGATCAGAACCAGCGCCACCCACACGCCACTGGCCAGCAAGGCAAGCAGAACAACAAACAGCACAATTGCCTGAGATAAATCAGCCATGTTCAGTCGCCTCCAATTCTTGACCCTGAACCACACGCAGCAAACGCCGCAACAACATCAAGGTCAGCAAGCCCAAGCCAATGGGCATCCCGATCTGGGGGATCCACAGCGGCACCGCCACCATGCCCTGCGCTACTTCCTTGTAAATGAAGGACTCATACACAAAATGGGCGGTTTCCCAGGTACACCAGGCGGCCAGCGCGACCCCGATCAGCGTGGCCAACAACTCGTAAGGGCGTCGCAGACGCTCCGGGATCACCTGCAGTAACAAGGACACACGGATATGGTCGCCATGCAGCATGGCGTAGGGCAGCGCCAGAAAAATCGACGCTGCCATAAACCAGCCTGCAAAGTCATCCGAAGCGGGGATTTGCATGGAAAACAGGCGCGCCACAATCTGCGCTGTCACCACCACCCCGATCAAACATAGAAAGAGTGCGGCCAGTGCGCCGCATACTCTGGCCATACGCTCCAGCACAATCATGGACGCACTCCTTGTTTAGGGCTGACGGTAGGTATCAAGCAGCTTCTGGCCGTCGGCACCGGCCTTTTTCAGCCACTCTTCGGTCATGGTCTGGCCAATGGCATGAAGCTCGCCAGCCAGCTTCTCGCTTAACTGGCCGACGACCATGCCCTTGTCAGCCATGGTCTGGGTCAGCTTGGAAGTCTGCTCGCGCGACATGGCCCAGCCACGTTGTTCCGCACGTTCACCCGCCTCCAGAACCGCTTTCTGGACGTTCTCCGGCAGTCGCTGGAAAGCACGTTTGTTGATGATCACAAAGCTTTGTGGAATGAACACCTGGGCGTCGTAGTAGTACTTCACATAATCCCAGGCCTGCGAATCCACACCCGTGGCGGGCGAGGTCAGCATGGCATCAATAATGCCGGTGGAAAACGCTTGCGGCACTTCGGGTGTTTGCACGGTGGTGGGCACGGCCCCCATCAAGGACACCAAACGGCTGGTAGCTGGGCTGTAGGCACGGAAACGGACTCCGGCCAGATCAGACAACTGTTCCACCGGCTTTTTGGTGTAGATGCCTTGCGGTGGCCAGGGCGAGCCATAGACCAGCACAATACCCTGCTTGTCCAAACGCTCGGCCAGGAAGGGGCGAGTAGCTTTCCACAGTTTTTCCGACTGATCGAAGGAGGAGGCCAGGAACGGCACACTATCGACCTCGAACAAAGGATCTTCGTTGCCAATGGCCGCCACCAGCATTTCACCAGCCTGCACCACACCTTGCTGTACACCACGCTTGACCTCGGGGCGCTTGAGCAGCACCGAGTTCGATTGCACGTTGATATTCAGTTCCCCGTTGGTGGCCGCCTTGATGTCCGCCGCAAACTCACGCGCGTTTTGCGTCAGGAAGTTGTTATCAGGCTGCTCCGTGCTCATGTTCCAGTTGGTCGCCGCCTGCGCGGTGCCAGCCAGAGCCAGAACGCAAGCCATGGAAAGTAGTTTTTTGATCATGATGTTGCTTCTCCCAAGAATTGAGGTGATGGCCGCCTTATGAGCGGCCCGCATTCAGATCCCGTGACTGCAGATCCCACAGCAAAGAAAACTCGGATACATCGTTGGTCGCCACTCCCAGATCCTGCTGCAAGCGGGCAGCCAGGGTACGAGCAGCATTCAAGGTGGTCAGATCAGCCACCAGGTAGGGGTCCAGGCTGCGTTGTTGCACATCCTCGGACGGTAAAGGGGTCGACAACTCGGGATCGGGAGTCAGCACGCGCAAGGCCAGCAGGCCATCGGTCTGTTCCAGGTAGGCGGCGCATTGACGCGCCAGGGCTTCCCGTTGGGCCAGCTCAGGCAGACGCACCAGCAAGACCACGGCACCCGTACCGGCACCGCCCAGCAAAGACACCGCCATCACGCGGCGCTGGGTATTGCTCATGCGGGCAAAGTTGGTATTGGACCAGTCCGTTTGCTGCTCAAAAGCCTTTTTGTATTCCGCGGTGCCAAAGACGCGCAGGGACTCGGTACGGTACAAGGCCAGGTACTTGCGCCCGGCACCTTGGCGCACATAACGGCGCGACCATTGAAAGCCGGGTATGGCCGCACGTTCAGCCATGTGCTCGCGCTCATACCATTGATTGAAATCCTGCTCATGCTCAGGGGCGATATCCGTCCAGATGAACAGTTCCCCCGGCGCATCACGATCAGTACGAAAAGTAGCAGACACGAAAGCCTCCTGAATCAAAGTCATTGCACACTCTTTATGGGAGTGTCCAACGGCTTCTGGGCGGATTCCAAACGGTTTATTTCAGCCTGGGGCAATAGGAAAAAGCGATCAGTTCAAGCGAGTGGCGCGGTATATAGATTATCAAGCAAGCCCACGCTCAGTACACATGCGCAGGCAAGGGGAAAACCCTCAAACGCTAAATCGCGAAGACACGCGTGTCTGGCGGAGGTAAAGCCAGCCCAGGATGCTCGGCCGCAAAATGGTGCATGCGCTCCAAAGCCACTCCAATCACCGCCTGGGCGGTCTGCGTTAAAGGATCGGGCCGCCAACTGGCGACCAGGCGCAAGTCGGGCAAGGCATGCTCACACACAATTTCCTGGTACAGGCCGCTATCCAGCTGACGGCTGACTGCCGCCAGAGGCAAAGTTGCAATGCAAGGTTGAGCTTCGATCAATTGCGTGCTGGCGGCAATTGAAGAAACGTAGTGAATCCGGGCCTGATCGACAGGCAAGGGTTCAAGCAGTTGCACCAGGGCCAGATGCGGCTGGGAGCCCCGCGGGAAGGTCACCAAAGGCCAGCGCTGCACCAGTTCCTGCAAGCCGCTACGTACCGGCATGGATTCATCAGCCATGCACACCCAGCCCATGCGCATGGAGCCCATAGGCAGGTTGCGTATGCCGTCTCCCATGATGGGGTCGGTCTGCAAGGCCACATCAATGGTGCCGCGCTTGAGCAGATCGTGCAGGCGCAAGGTGGACTCGGCAGTCAGCTCAATTTCCAGCTCGGGGTAGAGCGCATGCAGCTGACGAATCAAATCCTTGAACCAGGTATGCACAATGGACTCCACCACGCCCAGGCGCACCCGGCCACTCAAGCGGCTGGAGCCTGCCAGGGCTTCACGCAAATCGTGCTCCATGCCCAGCATCTGCTCGGCGTACTGCATCAGTTTGCGGCCTGCCGGCGTCAGGCGCAGATCGCGGTGGCCGCGCTCAAACAGGGTTTTCTGAAACTCGCTTTCCAGGGCGGCAATCCGTCCTGAAACAGCAGCCTGCGTCAGATGCTGCTTGTTCGCTGCCGCACGGAAACTGCCCAGACGGGCAATCCAGATAAAGGTTTCTAAAAAACGGATATTCATGCACCTGTCCTTTCAGGCTTCATCATGGCGGCCAGATGATATTGGCTACGCTGCTCACCGGGGACGGAAACGATCAGGCCCACGCCATCACCTACAAACGGCTGCCCAGGCAAAGGATGGCAATGGGGTTGATCGGCAGTGATCCGTGCATGGCGCAGCAAGGACACATGCGGGCGAAAACGACGCGGTGGCTGCGTCCAGCCCAGGGCCGTCAGCTTGGCCCAAATCTCGTCATGCCACTGCTGCAAGGCCGCCAGTGCTTGGGTTTGCGACTCGTCCGGCCCGGCCCACACCACTTGAGGCTTCTCGAACACATCCCGTATCGTCAGGTCCAGCGTGATCGGCGGCACTGCCCAGTGCGCCATCTGCGTCGCCAAGGTCCGCAAGTCAGACACGCGGCTGCCATCCAGAAACGCCAGGGTTAAGTGAAAGTGATCAGGCTGCATCATCCGACCGCCATACATCGCCTGTGCGTGCTGCGCCTGCTCCGCCAGCCAGGCGCGGGTTTGTGCGTCTGGCCACCAGCCGATGAACGCACGAAAAGAGTGTTCGGCACCTGACTGTTGCAGGTCCAGAATGGGCAAGGGAATCGTCATCGGCACACCCTCAAACAAGGCAGATCAGAAAGCGTAGCGTGCAGCCTAGGCCCTGCACAGGCGACGCGCCAGATCGTAAACAATATCCAGAGCCGGCAATTGCGTGCGGCCCGACAAGCGCACCAGGGCATAGTGCCCGGACAAGGACGAAGAAAAAAGGCCCAGCGGCACCAGATCACCGGCCTCAATATCGCGCCGTACTGCCGCCAGCACACTCATCAAGACCATATCGCTGTCCAGCACCACGTCGCGCTGAATGCTGAAGCTATCACAACAAAAGCGTACAAAGCTGTCGGGATGACCTTGCGCACCAAACTCGGCAATCAGGCGGTCGGTCAAATCATCACTGATCACGGAGCAGGCCACGGGATACTGGCTGATCGCCGCAAAATCCAGCGACTCCTGCTGCAAGAGCGGGTGGCCCTGGCGAACCAGCATATCGCCTTGCATGGCGGGCAGATACTCAATATCCAGACCACGCACGTCAGTCACCGCACTGACGTCCAGCACCACCATATCGTAGCGTTCGCGGCGCAGCCCCTGGATCAGCTCCAGCGTGCGGCCAATCACGGCATCCACGCGCAAGCGCGGATATTCGTCCAGCAGCGCCACCATGCACGGATGCAGCAAGACCGCTGCGGGGGTAGAGCTTAACCCTAAGCGCAGGCTGCCTGCGTCTTCGCCCTGAAGCAGGGCCAGCTCGCGCTGCAAGGCACGGCCTTCCTGCAACACTCGGTGGGCACGCTCCAGCAGAACACGACCATAAGGCGTCAAAAAAATGCGCTGACTGCTGCGATCGAACAGCGGCACGCCCAGTTCCTGCTCCAGAGCCTGGATGCTACGGCTCAAGGCGGACTGGCTTAAATGGACGGCTTGCGCGGCCCGATGAAAGGTACCGTGTTCGCAAACGGCCACAAAGTGCCGCAGCTTGCGAAAGTCCATGCTTGTCCCCTTGCTGACGCTTGAACCGGCTTATGCACAGACCACATCAACTTGATGATTTTTTGGCGTTTGAGCCGCGCATTGTACCTGCATAGAATGGCCTAGCCACTTGGATGGCCTTACAAAAAAACGGGAGACAAACATGACCAATACCTCGGCACCCCTGGACGCGCGCCGCCGCTTTTTGAAAACCACCGGACTGCTATCGCTGGCGGGCATGGCCCCTTCCCTGGGACGCCAGGCCTTCGCAAAAACAGCCCCCGGTCCGGGCACGGCCCAGGACATCATCATGGCTGATGCGCTGACTCTGTCGGGCTGGATTGCCCAACGCCAGGTCTCCTGCCACGAAGTGATGGTGGCCTATCTGGACCATATCGACCGTGTGAACCCCAAGGTCAATGCCATCGTCTCCCTGCAAGAGCGCAGCGGATTGCTGGCCCAGGCAGACAAGCGCGATCAGCAACTGAAGGCGGGCCAGTACATGGGCTGGATGCACGGTATGCCTCAAGCCCCCAAAGATCTGGCGACAACGGTCGATATCGTCACCACCAGCGGCTCGCCGATTTTCAAGGACTATCTGCCCAAACAAGACGCCATTGTTGTGGAGCGGGTACGGCAATCTGGCGCCATTCTGATCGGTAAAACCAATACCCCGGAATTTGGCCTGGGATCGCACACCTACAACGCCGTTTTTGGCACTACCGGCAACGCTTACCAGCCCGATCTGTGTGCTGGCGGCAGCAGCGGCGGAGCCGCCGTCGCCCTGGCTACCCGCATGCTGCCCGTGGCTGACGGTAGCGACATGATGGGCTCCCTGCGCAACCCCGGTGCCTTCAACAACGTCTACGGCTTTCGCCCCTCCCAAGGCCGCGTACCCTATGGCCCGACCTCTGAAGTGTTCTTTCAGCAGATGGGCTACGAAGGCCCCATGGGCCGTACCGTGTCCGACCTGGCCATGCTGCTGTCCACCCAGGCCGGATTCGATGCCCGCAGCCCGCTTAGCATCAGCCAGGACCCACAACAATTCGCCGGCAAACTGCAACGCGACTTCAAGGGGACCCGCATCGGCTGGCTGGGCGACTACAACGGGTACCTGCCTATGGAAGCCGGCATCATGGACCTGTGCCAAAGCGCCTTGAAGAGCTTTGAGGCCATAGGCTGCACCGTCGAAGCGGCCCAGCCCGACTATTCCATGGAACAGCTGTGGCAAACCTGGCTGACACTGCGCCACTTCACCGTCGCCGGAAGCGCACAGGGCCTGTACGCCAAACCCGAGCTACGCGAGCAGATGAAGCCCGAAGCCATCTGGGAAGTGGCTGGCGGGCTGAACCTGAGCGGCGCCCAGGTCTACCAGGCCTCCATCAATCGCAGCAAATGGTACGAAGCCCTGCGCAAGCTGTTCCAGACCTACGACTATTTGGTGCTGCCCACCGCCCAGGTTTTCCCCTTTGCGGGCACCACCCACTGGCCTGGCGAAATCGCTGGGCGCAAAATGGACACCTACCACCGCTGGATGGAAATCGTCATTGGCGGCTCCCTGGCAGGCCTGCCCGTCATGAACGTGCCGGCAGGCTTTAATGCGGCCGGGCTGCCCATGGGCTTGCAGATCATGGGTCCTGCCCAGGCCGATATGGCGGTGCTGCAACTGTCCTACGCGTATGAGCAGGCCACGCAGTGGGTGCAAAAACGCAAACCCGCCTTGCTGGGCTAGACCGATCCCGGGGACCGAGATCTATCACACGACATAGAAAAGCGAATTACAAGGCCATCCATTTACAAAACCTGACGTTTTTAACTGTTTCAAAAACGCAAAACGATAGACGCCTAAAAACTCCATACCTAAGATAGGCAGAGCGGTCCGAATCCCAGACCGGCAAACACAGAACAGGAGTAGCACGATGGGTATTATCTCCATGATTATTGTGGGCTTTATCGTAGGTTTGCTGGCACGAGCCATCATGCCTGGCGATCAAAAAATGGGATGGATAATGACCACCATCCTGGGTATTGTGGGTGCCTTTGTCGCAGGCTATCTGGGGCAAGCCATGGGCTGGTACGTGCCCGGTGAAGGCGCAGGCTGGATTGGCTCCATCGTGGGTGCCATCATCGTTCTCTTTGTCTACGGCCTGGTCAGCAAAAAAGCGTAAAACGCCGTATAAATACAAAACAGCAGCCTTGCAGCTAATGTGATTGGCAATCCGCAGCATCCCCTCGGCTACACACTACTGGAAGGCTGCCATACCGCAGCCTGCCCGTCATGCCCTACACGATCACCTTAAGTCGTATATACGACGCCATCCATGAGCCTGCCGGCAAAACGGCCCGTGTACTCACAGACCGCCTTTGGCCACGCGGCCTGAGCAAAGATGAACTGGGCGACATCCAGTGGCTGCACGACGCCAGCCCCGCAACCGAGTTGCGCAAAGCTTTTCATAATGGTGACATCTCCCCCGAGCAATTCCAGCACCGTTATCAAGAACAACTGAAGCACGACCCCGACGCCTTGTTTCCCCTGATGAAGCTGGCTCGCAAAGGCGCACTGCAATTGCTGACCGCCACCCACGACCCGCAAACCTCGTACCTGACGGTGCTCAAACAGGCTGTGATCCAGGCTTTGATCGAAGAGGACCGCCTGCACGACGGCAATGAGCCCAGCTCACCGGTTTGTTATGCGCACTTAATGAAAGAAGAAAAGAAATAAGCCGGGACTGGCTATCCCTGCGGCTGCCCGACAGTATTCGCGCCAGGCGCGTTACGCGCCCCCAGCAAACGTTGCGCCAAACTCTGCACACACGCCTCACGCCGCGAATCCGGCGCATAGTCTGAGCGCAAAGTAGACCAGGTCGGATGAATCCGTGCCTGCGCCAGTTCCTCCGGCAGGCCTTGCGCCCGCCAGACATTCAATTCCCGCTGCAAGGCCTGATCGAAATTCTCCGCATCAATCTCGCCCAGGCGAATCGGCGTCTGTGCGGCATGACCGCGCCGCTCCAAAGCCGCAATCAAGCTTAGCTGCCGCACGGCCAGCAAGCGCAAGACGGCATCATCCACGCTAAGCTCAGTCTCGCCCCGCAACTTGCCCATCAGACGCTGGCCCCACTTGTCCGCGCCTTGCCACAAACCACCTGCCAAGGCGCCCAGAACCGTCCCGGTTCCCAGGCTCAGACCGCCCGTCATCACATCCAGCGTCGCGCCGGCCATGGCACCGGCCGCCACGCCCTTGCCCAACTGCACGCCAAACTCCTTCAAGGCCTGGGGGTCAAACAAGTCCATGCCCCAACGACCACCGTCAAAATGCAACAAATCCGCCACCACATCCTGACGGCCAAAGCTGTAGCGCTTGAGCAAAGCCTGCACACTCTTGGCCTCGCGCACCAAGACCGGCTCCTTTAATTGCTGCGCGGCCAGTTCCATGGACTCCTTGTCCGAGGGTGTGCTGACCCGCCAGGCCGCCACATCCACGAGCAGCTCGGCCAATAGACGCAAGGCGTCCCGACGCCGCCATACCGCCTGCTGAGTCAAATCCACTTTCAACTGCTGCAACACTCCGGCCTGCGTCTCCAGCAGCACGGCAAGCTTGTCGTACAACAACGCCTCGCCATCCAAAGCCGGTGCCACGGTATCGAACTCCGCCAAGGCATGTAGCCCCAAGCGTGCCAGAGCACTGCGCCACTCCTGCACCCGCGCCTGTGGGCTACGCACGAAATTGAGCACAGGCAGCAAAGGTCGCCCGCTATAGGCCAGCAAGGTCAGCTCGTCCTTATGCTTGCTCAAGACCGGATCGCGCGTATCCACCACATACAGGCCCGCATCGCAGGATTGCAGCTTGCGCAACACACGGGCTTCCTGCTCGAAACGGCCTTGTGCCGCCGGAGATTCCAGAAAACGACGTATCCGCTCTGGCCCATCAATACGTTCGCCGGGCTGGCTTAGCTGATCCATGAAGTCCAGCAAGGCCATGCTGTCTTCCAGACCAGGGGTGTCGAACAACTCCACCAAAGCCTCGCCGTCCACCGTCAGCCTGGCGCCTTCCACATGCCGTGTGGTGCCAGGACTATTGCTGACCTGGCCGAACTCCGTATCTCGCGTGAGGGTACGCAGCAAAGAGGTCTTGCCCGTATTGGTGTGACCCACCACCGCCAGCGTCAAAGCCGCAGCACTCATGATGGCTCCTTCAAAGACAAGTCAGGCCATTGATCGTGAATCTGCCCAGGCGCAAAGCCTGCCGCCACCAAACGTTCATGCCAGCTACGACGACGCGTTTGATCCGGGTCGGCCAAAGCTTCATCCAACAACACCACATCGGACTGCTGGGCCAATTGTGCCCATTCAACCAGCGTTGCCACCACACCGCGATCCGGCGTCTGGGCAGCATCACACACCATCAACAAATGACGGGGGCTTGCGGACTGCAAGCGTCCCAGAATATCCAGCCGCTCGGCCCGGGAGTCCACCCGCCCCAGATCCTGCATCTGCGCCTGCATGAAAGCAGGGGGCCAGCTCTGTTCTGGCGGCAACTCCAGCCCCACCACGCACAGCGCATTGGCAGCCAAAGGCGTGCTGGGCTGGCTTTGAATACGAGCCACTCTGTCGGGCGACGCCAACTCATCCACACCTGTCGGTTCGCTAACGGGCATCAAACGCGGACGCAGCTCTGCCAAGCCAGGCAGGCTGTCATCCAGACTTAAACGAGCGGTATGTTTACGCCATTGCCACAGGCTCCAGGCCAAAGCCAGCACACGCGGCAGCAAACCGTAGGTCACCACCGCGCCCAATAACCAGCTGGACCACAAGGCCTGAGCCTGGGCGTCCAACACTTGCAGGCCATCGCTGCTGCGTATGGTCAGGGTATCGGGCAGGGCAAAGCCCAATAAGGACGGCAGGGCGCCCAGGCCTTCAACCAGCCAGACAAAGGTATCTGGCGTCAAAAGCGTGGTTTCCCAATTGAAGTGATAGCGGCGTGAAGCCAGCAGTAACAGCAGGGTGCTCAGGGCCGACAAGAAGGCCAGCACCCACAAGCTATGGCTGATCAGACCGGCCAGCCAGGATTGACTGCCCCGGCGCGCCAGCACGGCGGCAAACGCCTGGGGAACCAGACTGGCATCGCCTTTGACGAAGCGGCGACTTAGCCACCACCAGGCATCCCCCGCCCAACTGCCTGTGCCTGCACCTTTGCCCGACCAGGCCAGGCTGAACAGCCAGAAAATAAAGGTCAGGGCGTGCAGACCCAGTAAAGCACCCAAAGCCGTCACTACATTCACGGCTCGACTACCATCGCCCAGCGCACCAGCGGCGGTCCCGGCACCGGCCAGCAAGGCCAGCACGGCCATGGCGATCAACAGCAGGCGGGCAATACGCCACCAACGCGTCCAGGCTTGTTCCAGCCCGTCGCGCCGTGCCAACGCCAAGGCCCGTGCCGATACGCGTTGTGCAAATGACCCGCCCGCAGCCCGCGCGCGGCGCGATTCAGACAGATCTTCAACAGGCCCCCACAGGGTTTCGCGCAAACGTATGGCTTCCACCAGAGTTTGCTGCTGCCAGGAGCCGACGGATTCAGACGGTTTCATGGCACTGGCCATCTCTTAAAGCAATACCGGTTCGTCAGGCAAGGCATTTGCCGGCGTTGCGCCTGGCGCCTGGGATGGCGCTCCTTGCTGCAAGACCGCTTCAATCGCACTGACAGCCGCCAGCAGGCCAGACAGGTACTCGCGCGCGGCCAGGTCTTTTTCCAGTTGCTGACAGATCTGTGCCCATTGCGCCGGATCGGCCTTGATGCCCCGATCCGCAATGATATGGATACGGCGCTGGCCCAGGGCCAGGTACAGCAGAACGCCAGAGTTCAAGGGCGTATCCCAGACGCGCAAACGGCCGAAAACCTCCAGCGCACGCTGGGCGCTGTCGGCCTCATGAGCGGGCAAAACCGCTTCAATCGCCACGACCAGCTCGCCACTATGATTTTCTTCACCCTTGCGAATCTGCTCGGCCAGATGGCCCAGCATTTCGGCATTGAAATATCGACGGCGCAGCCATTGCCCGTGTACCGATGCCCAGCCCGAGAGTTCTTTCCAATTCACATTCATATCGCTCTCCTGTGGCCTTACCAACTACCGGAAGCGCCACCGCCTCCGCTACCGCCGCCACCACCGCCGCTGCCTCCGCCAAAACCGCCGAAGCCACCGCCGCTGCTGCCGCCATTCCCGCCAAACCCGCCGGAGGAATAACCGCCCAGGCCACCAATGACGCCACCACGGCGTGAGGCGCGCCCGGAGCTGGACTTGCCACCTGCCCCGAAGAGTCGACCAATCATGCTCAATCCTGCACCGACAACAGCGGCCAGCAGGGCCAAGCCAATGCTGCCCGATACCACCAGCGTGAACACCCCGGCGGCAAAGGCAGCAAACAACGGCGAAGCAAAAAATACAATTGCGCCTACAGCCAGCAAAGGCTCCCAGAACACGCCTTCTTCACCCGATGAGGTGACAGGTGCATTTTTAGGAGGAGGGGGAAGCTCTTCGCCGTTGACCAGACCCACCAGACTATCGGCCGCGGCCTGGATACCGGCGTAGAAATTGCCTTCGATAAAGCGAGGCGTCATCTGTTCGCGGATGATGCGGCCCGCCTGCAAGTCCGTCACCGCGCCTTCCAGGCCATAGCCGGTCTGAATACGCATGCGGCGATCATCCTTGGCCACCAGCAGCAAGATGCCATCGTCCACTTTCTTGCGGCCAATTTCCCACTGATCAAAAACACGCAGGGCGTACTGTTCGATGGTTTCTTCGCCCGTGGTGGGCACCATCAGGATCACGACTTGTGCGCCCTTTTCCTGCTCCACGGCTTTGAGCTGCTGGTCCAGGGCGTCTTTTTGATCCGGGCTAAGCGTACCCGTGGTATCCGTCACCCACCCCGCAATAGCGGGAACAGGTTCAGGTTTGGCCTGCGCTTGTGCCCAGGGCCAGCACAAAAACAGCAGTGCCATCAACAAGCCACAAGCCCACGCCAGCCTGCCAGAACGTGCAGACCCAGGCCCAGCAGTCAGTGCAAGATCGTGCACGTTCATGGTGCCACCTCCAGAATTAATCAAGACCCGGCAGGAGCGGGAGTCGCAGGGATATCAAACTTGACCTCGGGGTCACGCGTGATTTCGCTTTGACGATCCACGCCGTAGTTTTCCTTGACCTTGTAGCCAAACAGTTTGGCGGTAATCAGGGTAGGGAACTGACGGATGAACAGGTTGTATTCCTGCACAGTCTGCACATAACGGCCGCGCTCGGTGGCGATCCGGTTTTCCGTGCCTTCCAGCTGCGTCATCAAGTCGCGGAACAGACCGTCGCTTTTCAGTTGCGGGTAGTTCTCCGACACGGCGATCAGGCGTGACAGCGCCGAGGACAACTGGTTCTGGGCTTCCTGAAAGCGTGCCATCACTTCGGGGTTGTCCAGATCATCCACTTTCATCTGAATGGTGCCGACCTTGGCGCGCGCCTCGGTTACCTGCGTGAGCACGGCGCGTTCGTTAACCATATAGGCATTGACCGAGCTGACCAGCTTGGGCACCAGTTCAGCGCGGCGCTCGTATTGATTCAAGGTTTGCGACCAAGCGGCCTTGACCTGCTCGTCCAGGCGCTGGATCTCGTTATACCCACAACCAGACAGCAAAACCGCCACGCTGCTGATAAAGACCCATCGTATCCATGATGTCATGATTTTTTCCTGCAAAAATAAGCAGATAAACAACAAAAACGGGTTTGGACCCATTCGCTCGGGCACGTGCCAAACCGAGCCCGGCGGTGCGTGCACGCCAAGCGTAAACCGCGTACAGCAGCATAACAAGTACGTCTATGGCGGCGCTTAACAATTTCTGTCAAATCCGGCGGGACAATCCGCCTGACCGTTTACGTCTGAAGCAGGTTGTTTTAACGCTACCGCTCAAAATGATACAAGATGGTCAATGAGGATTTTTACTAATTTCACGCTATAATGGTAGATTGCGCAGCGCACCAATCACTGCGCCTCTTGCAGCAGGCGGCGTTCTTGCCCCTGCCGTGGCATTGTCGCCATAACAAAACACCTTAGCCTGGATTGGTAGGGCCCCAAAGAGGGCTTTTGGGCTAGTCACTGGAAAATTCTTGGACTCTCAAATCACTTTTGCCTCTCTTGAGCTGGCAGAACCTCTGTTGCGTGCTGTAACCGACGCAGGCTATACCCACCCCACCCCTATTCAAGCCCAGGCCATCCCCAAGGTCATTGAAGGTGGCGACCTGTTGGCTGCCGCTCAAACCGGCACTGGCAAGACCGCAGGCTTTACCCTGCCTATCTTGCACCGTCTGCTGAACAACCCTCAGCAAAACCGCAAACCAGGCCGCCCACGCGCGCTGATCCTGGCCCCTACCCGTGAACTGGCCGCCCAGGTTGAAGAATCGGTACGTTTGTACAGCCAGCACACCCGTCTGCGCTCGATGGTCATGTTTGGTGGCGTGAACATCAACCCCCAGTTCCATGCACTGCGCAAGCCCCTGGACATTCTGGTCGCCACTCCTGGCCGTTTGCTGGACCACGTGCGTCAACGCACGGTGGACCTGACCGGCGTGGAAATCCTGGTCCTGGACGAAGCCGACCGCATGCTGGACATGGGCTTTATCCGCGACATCCGCAAGATCATCAGCCTGATGCCGGTTGATCGTCAGACTCTGCTGTTCTCGGCAACTTTCTCGGACGAAATCCGTGAACTGGCCCGTGGTTCGCTGAACAACCCTGACGAAGTGGCCGTTGCTGCCCGCAACACCACCAACGAACTGATTACCCAGCAAGTGATTCTGGCTGACCAGGCACACAAGCGTGACCTGCTGAGCCACATCATCCGCGAAAGCGGCTGGAACCAGGTTCTGGTGTTCTGCCGCACCAAGCACGGCGCCAACCGCTTGGCCGAAAAACTGTCCAAGGACGGTATGGCCGCCGAAGCCCTGCATGGCAACAAGAGCCAGGCGGCTCGTACCCGTGCGCTGGCCGGTTTCAAGAACGGCAAGGTTGTGGTGCTGGTTGCTACCGACATTGCCGCTCGCGGTCTGGACATCGATCAACTGCCTTACGTGGTCAACTTCGAACTGCCTAACGTGCCTGAAGACTACGTTCACCGTATTGGCCGTACTGGCCGTGCCGGTAGCGAAGGCGTGGCCCTGTCGCTGGTCGATCGCAGCGAAATGCGTTTGCTCAAGCAGATCGAGCGCATGACCCGCAATCCTATCGAGCGCATCGTGGTGGAAGGCTGGACGCCTCCTTCGCGCGCTGCTCTGGCTGAAGAAGCCAAGGAAGACACCTACGCAGAGCGCCGCTTCAACAGCGCCCCTGGCGCTCGTGCTCCTGGCGCCCGTCGCCCCAACGGTGGTGGCCAAGGTCGCTCCGCTGAAGGCCGTGGTGGCAATGGCGAGAGCCGTCCACGCCGTCCTGGCAACGACAACCGCCCACGTCGCAGCGCCGCTCCTGGCGGTGCAGGTGGTGGCGCAGCCCGTGCTGGCCAAGGTCGCCCCGGTGGCCGTCAGGACAGCCGCGGCCCGAACCGCAGCAACCGCAGTTCTGCCCAAGCCAAAGCCTAAACCCTGAAAAGGGGCTGTGCCTGCCAAAGGCGGGCACAGCGCCCGCCTTTGAACCGAGCACACCATGGCACTGAGCACCTGGCTCGCCTTTTTTGCGGCTTCCTGGGTTATTTCGTTTTCACCTGGCCCAGGTGCAATTTCCTCCATGTCCTCCGGCCTGAAATACGGCTTCAAGCGTGGCTACTGGATGGCAATTGGCCTGAATATCGGGATCATGATCCAGATATTCATCATCAGCCTGGGGCTGGGACAAGTCCTGGCGCGCTCGGAACTGGCGTTCACCACGCTCAAATGGCTGGGTGCAGCCTACCTGATTTATCTGGGCTGGAAGCAATTGCGCACCGACGCCATGCCGGTGCAGGTCACAGGTCAGGAACCCAGCGACTTTCGCATTCGCGATTTATTGATTCGTGGTTGCCTGATCAATATCACCAACCCCAAGGGTCTGGTGTTTCTGCTGGCCATCATGCCCCAGTTTCTGGACTTGAGCCGGCCCATGCCGCTGCAATACCTGCTGATCGCCATGACCCTGTGCTTTACGGATCTGGTGGCCATGGGTTGCTACACATCGCTGGCCGCCCGCATGTTGCATTTGCTCCGTCAGGCCAGCCATGTACGGCTGCTGAACCGCGTGTTCGGTTCGCTATTTATTCTGGCAGGGACGGTATTGGCCAGCGTGTCGCGTTAGCCTTGTGCACGCATCAGCTTGCCCCCAAGCCCTGCTTTACGGATAATTCGCTCACTGTTTTCCACGCGCCAGACTGGCGCTGCCACAAGGATTTTCAATGTCGTCCGGTGACATACGCTCTGAAGTCAAGAAACGCCGCACCTTTGCCATCATTTCTCACCCTGACGCGGGTAAGACCACACTGACTGAAAAACTGCTGCTGTTCGCGGGTGCGATTCAGATTGCAGGTAGCGTCAAGGCCCGTAAAGCCAGCCGCCATGCGTCTTCGGACTGGATGGAAATTGAAAAGCAACGTGGAATTTCGGTGGCCTCCTCGGTCATGCAGATGGAATACCGCGACTGCGTCATCAACCTGCTCGACACCCCCGGCCACCAGGACTTCTCGGAAGATACCTACCGTGTGCTGACCGCCGTGGACGCCGCCCTGATGGTGATTGACGCGGCCAACGGTGTGGAACCGCAAACCATCCGCCTTTTGCAAGTGTGCCGGGCCCGCAATACGCCCATCATCACTTTCGTGAACAAACTGGACCGCGAGGTTCAAGAGCCGCTGGATGTACTGTCGGAAATTGAATCGCACCTGGGTATGGAAGTGGTGCCGTTTTCCTGGCCCATCGGGATGGCGCGTCGCTTTGGCGGTGTGTTCAATCTGCGCGCCAACCATATGCGTGTGTTCAAACCTGGTCAGGAACGTCATGGCGAGGATGAAATCATCCCCGGCCTGGACAATCCCGTGATTGCCGAACGCTTTGGCGAGCCCTTTGAAAAGGCGCAGGAAGAAATCGAACTGCTCAATGCTGCAGCGCCCGAATTCGACCTGGACCTGTTCCTGCAAGGCAAACAAACCCCCGTTTTCTTTGGCTCGGCCATCAATAACTTCGGTGTGCAGGAAGTGCTGGACGCACTGGTTGACCTGGCGCCTGCTCCTGGCCCACGCGCCGCCTTGCAGCGCGAAGTGCAGCCCGACGAGCCCAAGTTCAGTGGTGTGGTGTTCAAGGTGCAAGCCAATATGGACCCTGCTCACCGCGACCGTGTGGCCTTTGTGCGCGTCAGCTCCGGCCATTTCAAGCGCGGGATGAAACTGAAAGTGTCGCGTACCGGCAAGGAAATTCGCCCCAATAACGTGGTGTCCTTCCTGTCGCAACGTCGTGAACTGCTGGACGATGCCTTTGCTGGCGACATTATCGGTGTGCCCAACCACGGCATCCTGCAATTGGGCGACGTGCTGACTGAGGGCGAAAACCTGCAGTTTACCGGCTTGCCTTTCTTTGCCCCTGAACTGTTCCAGTCCATTGAGGTCAAAGATCCTTTGCGCACCAAACAATTGCGTACCGGCCTGACCCAGCTGGGTGAAGAGGGCGCCATTCAGGTGTTCCGACCCCATATGGCAGGCGGCATGATGCTCCTGGGTGCGGTTGGCCAGCTGCAGTTTGAGGTAGTGGCCCATCGTCTGAAAACCGAATACGGTGTGGAAGCACGCCTGTCGTCCAGCCGCTTCAATATGGCTCGCTGGGTAACGGCCAAAGACCCCAAGGACATGAAGAAGTTTATCGAGACCAACGCGGGCAATATTGCCTATGACGTGGTCGAGGCCATTGCCTTTTTAGCAACGTCGCCTGCGCAACTGCGCGTGGCTCAGGAACTGAATCCGGGCATTGAATTCCACGCATTACGTGAACACGGTGGACACGTTTTCGGGGATGCCGTCTAATTCTGTCACAAGAGCAGGGCCGACATTTCGCTACAATGACGGCTCTTTTCTTTTAATAACGCGCATCCGGCCCACCGGATTGCCCCTGATTCAACCGAGACATCGCTTATGCCCTGGCGTTTTATCATTGCTGTCTTGCTGCTGGCCGCAGGTGCTTCAGTGTGGGGCGGCCTGGAACTGGGGAACTGGCTCATCGCGCACGGCCCTGAAAAGTCCATGGCGGTCACCACCCCTGACCCCTCAGACTTGCCTACGCTCGATGCCGATGGCAAGCCTTTTACCGCACAGCCGCCACAGCCTTTGCCGAATGGCCGCCTGGGTGTACCCCAGGCCCCAACGCCTATCGCCTGGGAAATCGACACTTCTACGCTAACGGAAGAAAAGCCGCCCATTGCCCTGGCTACCACGTCCATTTCGCTGGAGCAGGCTATTCAAATTGCCATGACCGAGCAGAACCGGGAACTGCAAGGAATTGCACGCGTGAACCTGGGTGGCTCCGAACCTATTCAGCCCGTCGAAGTTGGCACTCCGCCGCCACCGCCTCCTCAGGATATTCAGGTCGCCGGATCCAATGGCGGCGCTTGGCAGGCTCAACTGCAGCAAGAACTCAATGCCTGTAGCAACAAAGGCTTTTTCGATCGACCCAGCTGCTCCTGGGAAGCACGCAACAAGTACTGCGGCCCCAATAATGCCTGGGGCAAAGTGGCTGGCTGCCCAAGCAAGTCCTTCTAAGAGGGCGACCTGGCCTACAGCGCTCACACTCTAGTGAGCGCTGGCCCGCCTTCCCTGCAAGACAACGGACAGGCACAATAAAAAAGCACCCGCTAAAACGGGTGCTTTTTTTGTCGCCTGAGCAAACAGAATGCTTACTCGTCGTGGTCGCCCATCTGCGATTGCAAGTAGTTTTGCAGACCCACTTTCTCGATCAGTTCCAGCTGAGTACCCAACCAGTCGATGTGCTCTTCGGTGTCGTCCAGAATCTTCAAGAACAAATCACGCGACACGTAGTCACGTGTGGACTCACAGTATTCAATGGCCTCTACCACGGTCTGACGGGCAGCCTGTTCCAGCTTCAAGTCACAGCCCAACAGTTCAGGCACGTTCTCACCGATCATGATCTTGTGCATGTCCTGCAGGTTAGGCAGGCCGTCCAGCATGAAGATACGTTCGATCAGCATATCGGCATGCTTCATCTCACCGATGGACTCGTCATACTCATGTTTGCCCAGCTTGTTAAAGCCCCAATGGTTCAACATGCGAGCGTGCAAGAAGTATTGATTGATTGCTGTTAGTTCGTTTTTTAGCTGCTTGTTCAGATGCTGAATTACCACTTTATCGCCAAACATGCTGTTCTCCTGTAAATCTGACGGCGCTCCCCCCAAGGAGCCGCCGAGCCCCCACAAATTCTGCTCGCACCAGAGATCGCACACAGGCGCGATGCAGGCAAAAACACAGTGGGGGATGAATGTGACAGGCTACCATGCACGCATGGGCAATGGCTTAAAAAACGAAAAAGCACCCAGAAAGCGTTGCGCTTTTGGGTTAGTAGCAGGACCAATAACAATCATTCCCACTAGCAATAGCGGGAATGGGAAATCCTGATCAAAAACACGCGCTTAGGCGCGACAAACAAGGCGGCCAAACTCAGGAGCAGGGATCAGGCTGTCATTGGCAGCGTAATCCACTCGGGCGGTTTCCAGGCTAGCAATCATGGTTTGATTGGCATAGCGCCCACCCGGCAGATAATCCTGAGCCGTCTCCGCGCAGCAGCCACAGCAGGACGCCACGCCAAGCTGACCTTGCAGGTCTGCCAGGCTGGAAGCGCCGCCACGTACTGCTTCTTGTACTTGACGCTCGGTGATCGCGTTACATATGCAGATAAACATGAGAACTATTATTATCAAGAAACCTGAAAATATCAAGAGTCATTCTCATTAAGAACTACGTTACACCGATATAAGGCCGAGAACGGCTTGCAGCCTGCCTTTGCAGGCTTTGCCGGGAAACGACAGGCGCATCAATTTTGCAACAGGTGGTCCATCAACAGGCGGGCGGCGGGCGACAAGCTATAGCGGCTGCGCACACACAGCGCCACGCGACGCGACGTCCAGGGCTCCTTGATCACACACATCGCCAGGCCCAGGCTTTGCACATAGGACTGGGCCACAGAGCGCGGCAGCACACCAATTCCCAGGCCCGCTTCAATCATGCGGCATTGAGCGTCGTAGCTGGTTACCTGCACACGGCAACGCCAGGTACGTTCCAGCTCGCTGGCGGCACGTAACAGCAAAAGATTGGGGTGACTGCCGGTGTGCATGCCTACATAGTCAAAATCCAGGGTATCGGCAAAAGGCAGTTCCTTCCGTCCCGCCAAAGGGTGATACGCAGGCACCAGCAGAACCAGCTCGTCCTGACGATAGTCGTAATACTCCACCTCGGCACTGCCTACGCCTCGGATCAGCACACCCAGATCAGCATTATTGTCAGCCACCGCCTGAGCCACTCCGGCGCTGATCCGCTCTTCCAGCGACACGCGCACTTTGGGATGACGCGCCATAAAAGAACTTAAGGCCTGCGGCAAAAACTGCGTGATGGACGACAGGTTCGCCGCTATCCGCACATTGCCGGTCGCCCCTCCGGCGAAGTCGCGCATCAAGGCACCCATGGCGTCCATATCATCGAGCAAACGCTGAGCCATGGCAGCCAGCGATTTGCCTGCTGCCGTTGGATACACACCTTTATTGCTGCGCTCGATCAGGGCTGCGCCCAATTGCTGTTCCAGATCGCTAAGGCGCTTACTGACTGCCGCAGGCGCAATGTGAAACTGCTCGGCCGCCCCCGAGATGGTGCCGCGTTCCAGCACCAACAAAAATAGCCGCAAAGATTTGGGATCGATGTTCATAAGCCAGTATTCCATCCTAGGAGAGGCGGGTCGACAAGCACTCTGCCATCATCAATTGCGATAGCACCATCGCAATTTGACGCTGTACTCACGCCATTAGCGATGACAGACTACGCAAATAATACGGAACCTGATTATTTAAGTCAGGAAAAACAGCAAGGGGAGAACAAATGCGCGATAGCGATAATCTGAAAGGGGGGTTTGACGGCACCCTGCCCATGGGGCAACAGCCGGCTTTGGTCGTTATCGACTTTCAACGTGGCTTTACCGAACCAGGTTTGACACCGCTGGCCTCGAACTGCGACAGCCAGATTGAACAAACCAATGCCTTGATCCGCGCCATGCGTGGCAAGGGCCGCGTTATTTTCACCATCATTGGCTACGAGCCTCATCTGGCCGACGCCAATCTGTGGCTGACCAAGGCTTCGTCCTTGCGCTGCCTGCTGCGTGGTTCGTCTGCCTGCGAGCTGGACCCACGGCTGGACTACGATTCTGAACAAGACATCATCCTGTACAAGACCCAGGCTTCTGCCTTTTACGGCACGCCACTGCCTGCCTTGCTGGCCCATCAGGGCTGCGACATGCTGATTGTGGCCGGCGCCACCACCAGCGGCTGCGTCCGTGCCAGCGTGGTGGACAGCCTGCAGTCGGGATTTGCCCCGTTCGTGGCTGAAGATGCGGTGGCTGACCGCTCGGCAGCCCAACACCGCAGCAATCTGATCGATATGGCCAGCAAGTACGGCGAAGTCCTGCCCTCGGCCGACTTGATCGCTCATCTACACACGCTTTAACAGCACACAGAAAAAGAAACCACAGGAGACATCCATGAAAAAAGCCCTGACAGCGGCGCTGACCGCCTGCACCCTGGCGCTGGGCATCTCGCCTGCGCACGCCCAAGAAGTCGAACTGACCTTTTCAACCTACTTGCCACCCGCATACGAATATGCCTGGAAACCCATTGAGAACTTCGTCCAGACCGTAGAAAAAGAAAGCCAGGGCCGCATCAAGATCAATGTGTTCCATTCCGGCCAGCTGTTTGACGGCTACGAGGAACTGCCAGCCCTGTCCCGTGGTGACGTGGACATCGTCAACATGACGAGCACCTACCCTAGCGGTACCGTGCCGGCGCTGAACATCTTTACCCTGCCATTTCTGTTTGACAGCACGGCTCACCTGAAACGTGCTCTGGACCAGGGACTGTTCAAGTTGGGTGCCGAACAGGAACTGCGCGACACGCACGATGCCGTTGTGCTGGGCCTGGCGCCTTGGGACCCGTACGAGTTCTACAGCCGCAAGGCACCGATCAACTCGGCTGCTGACATCAAGGGCAAGGTCTGGGCCTCCACCAGTTCCATGGATGCGCGCGCCCTGCAACTGCTGGGTGGCTCACCAACCGGCATGCCCTCTTCCGAGCTGTACCTGGCCTTTGACCGTGGCGTGATCGACGCCACTCCACGTCCCTTGCTGACCGGCATTGGCCGCAACCTGTATGAAGTGGCCAAGTACCTGTCCATCGCCAACTTCGGTATCGATGTATCCGTGCTGACCATCAACCGCAAGAAATGGGAATCCCTGCCACCCGATCTGCAAGAGATCATCAGCAAGGCCGCCCACCAGCGCGACGAAGAACAGTTTGAACGCGTGAACGCCTTTGTAGGCCAGGCGCTGCAACGCTACGAGCAAGCCGGTGTGACCATCAATCGTGTTGAACCCGCTCAACTGGCCGAAATGCGTCAGCAAACCCAAGCCGCCATTGATGAATGGAGCAAGCAGGTTGAGAACGGTCCCGCCTATCTGGAACTGATCGAAAAAACCCGCCAGCCCTGATCACGCGTGAATGCGCGCCGGCCCCCGAGCCGGCGTGTATCCCTCGTGTGGAGACACCATGAATCCACTTATTCATTTTCTGGGCGCATTTGCGCGCGGCAGTAATCGTGTTGCCATTCTGGTAGCCGAAGTTGCCCTGGCCGCCCTGATGATTGCCTGCACCTACGGCGTCATTGCACGCTACGTCTTTAACAGCCCCAGCATCTACATCACCGAAGTGTGTGTGTACTTGCTGCTGGTCTGCTCCTGGCTGTCCATAGGCTGGGTCCACCTGGAAAATCGCCACGTCAGCGTGGAAGCATTCCATATGCGCTTCTCGCCACGCGGCCAGCGCCTGGCCACCTGCATTTCGCAACTGTGCATCTTGTTCTTTTGCCTGGTGCTGTTGTGGGCCGGTATTTCCGTGGTGGAAACAGCGCTTGCCCGCAACTATCGCTCGGCTTCCATGCTGCGTTTCCCCTTGTGGATTGCCTACGGCATGATCCCGCTGGGCGGCACCTTGCTGGGCCTGGCTACCCTGCGCCAACTGCTCATCCCGAACAGTGTGGAATCCAACGACAGCATCAAGGAGTTCTGACATGGATTCCATGCTCATTTTCAGCCTGATGATGGCCTGCTTTGCCATCCTGATGGTTATCGGTACCCCCATTTTTGCCGCACTGGGTGTTGCCAGTATTTCCGGCATTCTGATGAAATCCGGCCTGGGCGGCCTGGATGTCATTCCCGCCACCTTGCACCGCGGCATGGCCAGCTATTCCCTGATCGCCATCCCGCTGTTCATTCTGATGGGTGAAGTCATTGCCCGCACCAGTATTGGCGGCAAGCTCTATCAGCTGTTCTATTTATGGTTGAACCGCCTGCCCGGTGGTTTGGCTGTGGCCAGTGTAGGCAGCTCGGCCGTTTTCGGTGCCATGAGCGGCGTCAGCGTAGCGGGTGCCGCCACGATTGGTCGCTTTGCCATTCCTGAAATGCTCAAGCGCGGCTACTCGCCCAGTCTGTCTGGCGGCACGATTGCCGCGGCCGGAGCCTTGGCCTTGCTGATTCCCCCCAGCATTGGTTTCGTGCTGTATGGCGAAATGGCGGATCAGTCCATCGGCAAGCTGTTTATAGGTGCCTTGCTGCCCGCCCTGATGGTTACCGTCATGATGGTGATTTATGTGGCCCTGGTTGCGATATTCAAGCCAGAGTCCGCACCACGCAATTTGGAAGTCGTTACCTGGGCACAGAAATTGGCCGCCCTGAAAGACATCTGGGCCGCTTCCTTGCTGATTTTGCTGGTGCTGGGCACGATCTATCTGGGCATTGCTACTCCAACAGAAGCTGCCGGTATTGGTGCTGCAGGTGCGTTCCTCATTGCCATTGCCTACAAGGAAATGAACTGGCGCACGGCCTTGCAGATTCTGCGCTCCACCGCCGTCACCAGTGGCATGATCTTGCTGATTCTGGCCGCAGCGCTGCTGTTTGGCTACATCATGACCCGCTTGATGATTCCGCAAAAGCTGGTGGCCCTGATTACGGCATCGTCTCAGCCAGCCTGGGTCATTCTTCTCTTCGTGCTGCTGTTTCTGATTGTCGTGGGCATGTTCCTGGATATTGTTTCCCTTATCCTGATCACGACTCCCGTTTTACTGCCAGTCATTGTCGCACTGGGCTACGATCCATTATGGTTTGGCATTGTGATGATTATTGCCTGCGAAATGGCCGTAATTACACCGCCGGTGGGATTGAATCTCTATGTGATCAAGGGTATTGCTCCGCAAATATCGCTACAGCAGATTACACGGGGGGCTCTGCCGTTTGTAGCATTGGAAATTTTGGCAATTGTCATTTTGACAATCTTCCCCGAAATTATTCTTTGGCTACCCAGAACGCTTTAAAAAAACAAAACCCGCTTCATGCGGGTTTTTATTTATCTTTCACCCACGTTTTTTACGATGGCAGCATAATATTTGATTGCTTTTCCACTTCCTTTTTCTATTCCAGAATCCATAGCTGGAGGAAACAGAAATGGATAAGAACAGCTTTACCGAACCCCCGCTCAAAGGCATCAAAGTCCTGGAGCTGGGTTCACTGATTGCCGGCCCCTATGCCGGTAGCCTGCTGGCCCAATTTGGGGCCGACGTCATCAAGATCGAACCGCCCGGCAAGGGCGACCCGCTGCGCCGCTGGCGGCAGCTGCACAAGGACACTTCCCTGTGGTGGCGCGTGCAAAGCCGCAACAAGCGCTCCATTGCGCTGGATCTGCGCCAGCCCGAGGGCCAGGAAATTGCTCGTGAGCTGGCCCTGCAAAGCGATATCGTCATTGAAAATTTCCGCCCCGGCGTGCTGGAACGCTGGGGCCTGGGCTGGGAAACGCTGCACGCACTGAACCCGCGCCTGATCATGGTGCGCGTCTCCGGCTACGGGCAGGACGGCCCCTATCACCGTCGCCCCGGCTTTGCGGCCATCGCGGAATGTATGGGTGGCCTGCGTTACGGCACCGGCTATCCGGATCGCCCCCCTGTACGAGCCGGTGTCAGCCTGGGCGATACGCTGGCTTCGCTGTACGGCACCATAGGCGCGCTGCTGGCCATGCATCATCTACGCCAGGAAAGCGGACAGGGCCAAATGATTGATGTGGCCCTGTACGAATCTGTCTTTGCCATCATGGAAAGCCTGATTCCGGACTATCAACTGAATGGTCATCAACGCGAACGCACCGGAGCCAGCCTGCCCGGTATCGCACCGTCCAACACCTATCCCACCGGCGACGGCAAATGGGTGGTGATTGCGGCTAATAGCGATGCCATTTTCATTCGTCTGATGCAGGCCATGAGCCGGCCCGATCTGGCCAACGATCCGCGCCTGTCCGACAACGCCGGACGCGTGGAACACAGCGCCATGCTGGACCAAACCATTGGCGACTGGACCGGCGCGCGCAGCCTGGAAGATGTGCTGACAGCATTGGACAAGGCCGAAGTCCCCAGCGGCAGCATCTACACCGCCGCCGACATTCTGGATGACCCGCACTACCAGGCGCGCGGCATGCTGGAGAAACACACACTGGAAGACGGCCAGGAACTGACCATACCCGGCATCGTGCCCAAGCTAAGCCGCAGCCCCGGTGCCACCCAATGGTTGGGGCCGGAGTTGGGCGAACACACAGACAGCATCCTGCAAGAACTAGGCATGAGCCCGGAGCGCCGCCAAGCCCTGCGCGAACAAGGAATCGTGGAATGAGTACCGTATTGATCACCGACGTCACCTTGCGTGACGGCCTGCAAATCGTGCCACGCTGGGTACCTACGCCGGACAAGCTGCGTATCGCGCAGGCGCTGCCTCAATGCGGCGTGCGCAAGATCGAGCTGACGTCCTTTACGTCGCCCAAAGCCATCCCATCCCTGGCGGATGCCGATGAGCTGGCCAGCCTGACCACACGCGACCCTCAGGTTTGCTACACCGCACTGGTCCCCAATCTGCGCGGTGCGCAGCGCGCTTTGGCAGCCAATATGAACGAGCTGAACTTTGTGTTTTCAGCCTCTGAGGCGCATAACCAGGCCAATCTGCGCATGAACATTGCGCAATCACTGGCCCAGCTGGAACAGGTACTGGAAGCGGCGGAAAAAACGCCGGTCAACGTGTCCCTGTCCACCGCTTTCGGCTGCCCCTTTACCGGCGCCGTCGCCCCCGCACACGTGATTGCCTTGATGCAAGAAGTGCAGCGCATGGGAGCCAGCTCCGTCAGCCTGTGCGATACCACCGGCATGGGTTCGCCCGTGGATGTAGAACGCCTGACCCAAGCCGCCTTGAGCTTGTATGGCGAGCAGGACGTTACCGGTCATTTCCATGATACCCGCGGGCTGGCGCTGGCCAATGCCTGGGCGGCCTATCGTGAAGGCGGACGTCGTTTCGATGCGGCTTTGGCCGGTTTGGGCGGCTGCCCTTACGCCCCTGGTGCCAGCGGCAATGCCAGCCTGGAAGATCTGGCGCATATGTTCCAGATCAGCGGCGTGGAAACAGGCTTGAATCTGGAAGCGCTCCAGCCCTTGGCCGAAGAAATCGCGGCCTTGACGCAAGAGCCTATTCAAAGTCGCCTGCACAAAGCCGGGCCAGCCTACGCCTTGAAGGTGTGCCAACCATGAGCCCGGCCCGCACCCTTTTTCAAAAGCTCTGGGATACACATCGCGTCGCGGCGGTAGACGATGAGCATGATCTGATCTACATAGACCGCCAGTTGTTGTACGAAGTCACCAGTCCGCAAGCTTTCGAAAGTTTGCGTCTGGCTGGACGCCATGTGCGTCGCCCGGAAACCGCGCTGACCACGGTGGACCACAACGTGCCCACTCGCCGCCGCAATCAGCGCCTGGAAGATCCTTTGGCCCAGGCGCAAATCGACCAGATGGAGATCAATAGCCGGGAGTTTGGCCTGCGCTACTTTGGCCTGGATGACGAGCGCCAGGGCATCATCCACGTGATCGGACCGGAACAGGGCATGACCTTGCCCGGTTCCAGCATCGTGGCGGGAGATTCCCATACCAGCACGCATGGCGCGTTTGCGGCCCTGGCCTTTGGCATTGGCACCTCCGAGGTAGAACATGTTCTGGCCACGCAATGTCTGGCCGCAAAACGCATGCGCAGCCTGCAAGTAGACGTGCAAGGCGAACTGCCAGCCTCCAGCACCGCCAAGGACCTGATCCTGCACATCATTGCCCGCCTGGGCGCGGATGGTGGACGGGACTGTGCCATCGAATTTACCGGCCCCACCATCCGTACCTTATCCATGGAAGGGCGCATGACCTTGTGCAATATGGCGATCGAAGCGGGGGCCCGTATTGGTCTGGTCGCTGTGGACGACAAGACCCTGGACTATGTGCGCGGTCGCCCCTTGGCACCGAAAGGAGAGGCCTGGGACAAGGCAGAACAGTACTGGCGCACGCTGATCAGCGATGAGGGCTGCCAATACGATCAACACTTGCAGATCGACGCCACGCAGGTCGCCCCCACGGTTACCTGGGGCACGTCCCCCGATATGGCGGCAGCCATCGACCTGCTTGTACCTGATCCATTAGCCGCTGCCACGGGCAAACAGGCTGATGCCCAACGCGCCTTGAACTATATGGCTTTGAAGGCCGGGCAGCCGCTGGCAGGCATCACCATAGACCGGGTGTTCATCGGTTCCTGTACCAACGCCCGCATTGAGGACCTGCGCAGCGCAGCGGCCATGGTCAAAGGTAAACGT
>JAALOO010000403.1_pt1 | contig 38556 bp, 31 predicted proteins | sample 7257641 | NCBI WGS metagenome assembly JAALOO01 (sample SAMN14085613, study PRJNA598686) | mite metagenome | biome: ENVO:01001000; feature: ENVO:01001002; material: ENVO:01001226; isolation source: single female mite from University of Michigan culture on fish food culture... ...
TTTTACTTTTTTGTTTGCTAGCAAAGCAAGGTGTAATGTGAAACATAACTTGTTACTGCTAATCCACAGAATCAGTTTGGTATAAGCAAGAAAACTAATGAACAAACACAAAATGGTTAAGAAAGCAATAAAAAGTAGTTGCTAATTTGGCAAGTACCAGGAAGAGGTAGTTTTAAATAAACTCGAATTTAATCAGTAATTTGTGGTCTTGAAGCACATCGAAGAGGGGGTCACTCAGTGTTACAGCTGTAGTCGATGTGCGCCTGTCCTTTCACAGGACCGACCATTAAGGGGCAGGAAGATAGAGGACAGGTGCAACTGAGAGTGGCAAATGTCAAATCTAACGACGCGACTTTGTCAACTGGACACAAGCAATTTGGAAGGGAAGGGAAGGGAAGCCACGGAGTTGTGGTGTCAGCTTCAGTTAGTCAGTACAGAAAAGGCAAAAAACTCTTGACGAATTCTCAGTATCGACAGTGGCAGTGTGTCCCTGTGCGCGCAGCATTCGCTGACCTCGTTTCGACTCGGTGATTGATACTGCCAGCAAGTCGGTGAGAAGACAGTCGCCGACTTGTGGCGTAATCGCCCTCACTGAAGCACAATCACGCACTTTCGCAACTTTGCCCTCACTCCTTTGCTCCTGTTCCACAACCAGCAGTTGTAGTAGAAGCAGCAGCAGCAGCAGCCGCACAACTCAAACACACAAGACAGTGCGTATCGTTCTGCATACTCTCACTGATCGCTGAGTCCTATCTCTCCAACACCACCTGAGAGTGAGTCAATTAATTAATTAGTCTGTATTAATTACCATTCAGCTGGTAATGTAAACAGACACGCAGAGAAAGAGCAAGTGGTGCTTTGCTTTGCTCTCTCTCTCTCTCTCTCTCTCTCTCTCTCTCTCTCTCTCTCTTGCAAAGCCATCTCTCCGACCGGCCGAGTCCGGATCAGGTGGTCGGTGATAATGAACAAGAGGAGAGCAAGACAAGACAGCGACAGTTTGAGTTGTGGGTGCGCGCAGTCCCAGTCGAAGATGAACTTAGCACTTCTATTTGTCTACTCTTTTCGGGACCGCAATAAAAGACCACAATAAGAAGACAAGGGAGAAATCTGCCTTGGGCGCAAAGTATGACCTCAATCCGGTGCTAGGCAAACACAGAGAGTGCAACTGCCAAGAGAACACTTGGCCACCAGTCTCAAAACAGCGACGCATCCTAAGTGTGCGAGGCAGCGGCGGCAGCAGGCACCGAGGCATCCTTTGGCAGTGTGGCGAGGACGGTGGTGTACGGAGAGACTATCACAGTGTAGCCATCAGAGTGCCACTCTGTAAGCGGCCCTCCAACGGGTCCATCAAATAAATCAGCTTGGTCAGCAAACAGATTGTGTCCACAAAGCTCGATGCTCCAATCCGATTAGAGGGCTGCCTAAATGCGACGCCTGCAGTGGACAGTGCCGTCGATGGCGAGGTGACGATGACGCTTCCCCGCAACCGCACGCAGGTAGGATGGAAGAGAGAGAAAGAGATAGACTGGAAAAGTCTCTGCGAGACAGTCACTGACTAAATCGGTCAGTGCGTGGTGTTTGATAATTCCGCCAGTGAAAGGTAGTGCAGTACAGCGTATAGAGGTGCGCTGCTGTACAGGCACTGCTCTGAACACTGGATACGGTCAAGGATTGTCTGTGAGTGAGAGCTGTCAATGCCGGCGCTGTCACAATGGCAAGTTGGCATTGACAGTGTCTTTGTGATGGTGGTGATAGTGCGGCGGTGGTGGTGGCAAGCTGACTGGCACGCAGGCAGAGACACTGATGCTGTCGCCGATTGCTGTCTCCGGCTTGGCTGCCAAACCACAAAGCACAGCACAGCACAACACAGACACACCGGGCAGAACGTCAACAGGCAATCACCATAGCGCCAGCAGTATCATCAGCCAGCAGGATACACTCGCCGCAGCAGCATCATCCACTCTCAGCTGTCCAATCAGAGCGCATCGCCAACAACTGCGCATCGGTTTGCCATCACAACATCACCGACACAGAAAAAGAGAGAAAGCAGTGTAATAGTAAAACGACTGAGAGAGTTGACGTTTCTCAAACGGCTTCAAGAACGGTGAGGAAAGAAAAAAGAATCGATAATGTCAATGGAAACGGTAGTAGTGTGCATGCGGTTAGTGTCTATCAGAGCAGGGACAACAAAGTGATGCCTAATTAGCATTAACAAGGTATCGGCACACATCTTCGTTTTGCTCCTCTCACTCACTTCCTCTCTCTCTCTCTCTCTCTCTCTCTCTCTCTCTCTCTCTCTCTCTCTCTTTCTCTCTCTCTCTCTCTTTCTCTCTCTCTCAACGTCGGTGATTCTCGCCACTAAAAGACCACCACAGGACTGGTGAGAATGTGCTGCGAAGTTGAGAGCACGTTCACTGATGGTCATGGTAATGGCGGTGGTGGTGATGCCCAGTGCCCAGAAGCGCACATCGTCTGCTCGTCACATCACATCACCCAGTAGGCTTATCGTGCAATCACTGCTCCGCTTCCTGCAGTCCTCTGCCTGGTGGGGACAATCGCATCGGTGGAGAGGCAATCACACATACACCAATGCAGAGAAGGGGACAGCACTTGCCCCACTACCAGAGAGTGCTCACTGCACTGTGGCGCATTTTGCCACTTTGCGGCCGTTAACCCTATGAGACCTCTTGAAAGCGTCACTGCTGAGCGCATCCTATTGCTGCCATCCTCCACCACCTCACACCAGAGCACGTTCCACAGCACTGACACGTGAAAATTCCTCCCTCTCTTTAACTTGCTCAGTTCTGCTCTATTCACATTACAGAGAGAAGAGAGGAAGGTCAACAGCTCCGTCCGAAACGGTTAATGAGCCCAGTTTCACTGCAATTTAATGCCCATTGTTTGTGTTTATTTCATCAGTCAGGGCAAAAAGGATGAAGCGGGGAAGCTTCAATTGAATTGCAGTAAAGCAGAGGCAACAAATGAGCAATCTTTTACAAATTCAACTGCTCTTTGAGCTTCATTCTGTCTGAATGTGAATGAACGAGCCAAAGAATGAATGGGCGGCTTGAAGCAAAGTTTAGATACACTTGGCAAAAGAGGACACGTCAATGTACGATGTCGAAAACACTCACTCACTCAAAGGCAGTTCTATGCAACTCCTCATATCGACAGTGTAACAAACTGTGATGTAAGCAACGTATGAGTAGAGAAATTGTGATGGAGCTAATTGATAGAGCTAGTAATAAAGCAATTGTACGCAAATTAGCAGACAAGTTGTCGTTTTTAAAACAGTGCTCAAATTAACAACCTGACAAGCTATGTCCCCAATGTCTGCATCTCCTGCATCTACTGCGTCGTTCTCTATTGATCATTTATTTGTCAACCTAAGCAAAGATGGTGGTGTCACCCTAACGAGCACAGCTCATAAAGGCTCTAAGGGCGAGCACAGAGCATAATGGAGAATGAGAATGCAGTGAACGATCATGAGACGCACAAATTAAAGTGCAGTGCTGCCTGTGCCGATGCAATGCCTGTGTCAGTGCTTATGGGCACACACACAAAGACACTGGCTCTGGTGTCACTAGTAGGGCTGGTAATAACTGCCGTGCAGGAGATCTCCGCCGACTGCAGCATCGAAGAGTGAGCCAACACTGAATAGCTACCCGAGTGCACATAAATAAAGATTCTTTGTGAGGCAGCACTGAAGTGACTGTGACACAGAAAGTGAGCGCACAAGTCGATCGTTTATGTGAGCATCAGCAAAAGTGCACTCGGCAGGAGAGAGAGCGCGGAGCATCCTTGCCAGCATCCAGGCATCATCCTAGCTCTTCCAAGTGCATCTCCCCACTGGCAGTAGCACAGGCCAACTGCCTCTGGGACCTTGACTGCGGCACGAGCACGCGCCAGCACTTCCAGGAAAGGTATAGGCTAGGGCCATATATGGACGACAGCGACTCGGTGATCTGGCACTGGATCTGGCCAGCACTGTCGCCTGCAGTACTCGGCAACAGTGACAGTAGCTCGCTGGCTGTGGCACAAGCTCAGCAGTGAACAGCTGTTCGGGGGAGGGACCCAAAGTGCGGCAGTGCAGGCAGTGCAGGCAACAGCAGTTCTGGTGAGGCTGCTGTCTGCTGATACTCCTGCTGATACTGCTGTTCTTGTGGGTAGTCGTACACTGTGATTGCAAGCTGAGCATTCGCTTGCGTCACGAGCTCGGTAGGTGTAAACACGCGCAGAGGGAAAGCGTTGAGAGGCATGCACGTAGCGGCATCGCCATCGGGGGTGCCCTCCACCAATCCATCCCTCCGCCAATGCATCCCTCTTCCAATTCATGCCTCCATCGCCTCTATCCCCACCAGCATTCAGCCTGCCCCAACTAGTACATTGAATTTTGCGATAAGACAGGCGCCCAGTGCTGAACCGGTAAACACGAACAGCACCTCATTGGTGGCGCATGCGTTTGTGCAACTAGCGGAAGCGGCAATCAGTCGTCAGTCGCCGGCAAATGGATGGCGCAGTCGCCGGCCGCATCCTGCTACTTCCTGTTTTGCGAATCAGCTCACAGGAGAGTTTCTTTCTCTCTCCGTCTGCGTTCTCTTTGCCCTTTGCGATGGCAGCGTGCCGATGCCTTGCTAGAATTAGCCCAGCTGTGCCAGTTGCCCTGATTACCATCGTCTTCAGAGTGCTCTACAGTGGTGAGCACTGGAAAGAAGCAAGAGAAGTCTACTGGCGTCCAAGTCCAAGATGCACCGAGAGCGCATACGCTGCCGTTCGGAAAGTGACGCGAGTGCTGAAGCCGAACGAACGACTTGCTCAAACTCGAAAACGTGCCAGTGCCTTTTGTTGGTGAGTGAGTGAGTGTGTGCGATGGCGATCAGAGGCAAGTGATCAACACTGAAGAGAGGCAACAATAGTGCTGATTAGCACAAGACACCAAGAGCAATTGAGGGGGGCAAGTCAGTGCTTGTGGTGCTGCTGCTGATGATGGTGGTGGTGGTGGTGCTGGTGGCACACAAGGCAACTGGCGCGGCCACTTGCTCTCTCAACTCTGCAGATCTGCTGCTGCCTGCCCCCTCCCCCTCTCCTTCGAGCAGCCACGAGCTGTGTTCCGCTGTGTTCGGATAGATAAAAGAGTGTGCGACTAATCTATAATGGTAATAATAAGATCAACATGCAAGATGAAGTAGGAGATGGAGTGATGCAAGGCAAGAGACTCTGGAAATACACAACACCAGTCAACTGACGACAAACAGGTTTGGAAGGTAGCGAGACTAGCAAAGAAGGTGAGGAACACAGAGCGCAATCCGTGAAATGAGCCTGTATTTAATGTGTGTTGCGTGGTGTGCTGGTCGTCTGCAGGCCCTTCTTCACTACACTGTAGCCACTTGGTATCGAGCATATATATAATGTGACCGCAGGTCAAGGGTCACTAAAGGGTCAGTTAGGAGAGTAAGTAGTGGTGGCCAGTTCTACTGGTAGTGCTGCGCAGGTAAGCACACTTATTCCGGAGAATTGCAGAACTGGATCGTTCTTTGTAAATATAAATACTGAAAAACTTTCTTACCTTGACTGCGAGGGCACGTCAATGTGAGCCGAAACAGTATGAACTGGATGGTCCTTGGCGGAGGAAAGAATGATGGAAGACTCCGAACTGAGAAGACTTGTGGAAGAGGATGAGGTGGTTCGTCGGCGACCGGAACCGGCTTGTTTTGTCATTTTGCCGGTGAGCGTAGAGGTGCTATTGGCACTGCCGCTTATGGTCCCGCTGCTCATTTCGTTCTCCGATTCAGTCGGCGAGCGGCGACCACTGGCGAGAAGACTGTAATCAGGGTGTTCCTGGACTCGTCCTGACTTGCGACTTGGCAGCAGACGAACTTCGCTCAGTTTAGTAGACATTTCCTGCGAGTCTGCATCGAGGATTAGCTGAAGCATATCGTCCTGTTCGTGTTTGAGAACTCTGGCGCTCACTTCACGGCCTCGGTGGGTTATGTAGACCTTTTGGTTTTCGCACAGTAGCGCACTGGTGATGGGCCCGAAGCCCCGACCGATGAGCTGCTCTCCAGTAAAATCGAGAATTAGCCCCTGATCGTCACTGGGCTCTTGGTCGGTGAGTGATCCGAGTGGGTCAGAAAAGATGACTGAATAGAGTGGCGGCGAAGAGGCCGTTTGATCAACCGACCGCTTAATGGCCTTCACACGGCCCGGATAGTAGAAGCCGCGAATGGGCGCGCTAACGATGGTGCCAACTGCTGACCATTTACCTCGAGTTGAGCTTGCCATGACTGAATGAACACACTGGGTGTTGGGTGAGTAGAAGACTACACTGCGTCACCTTGCGACCGAGTGCTGAGAGAGTGCGGTAGTGACTTCGCCTAAGGGCGAGAACGGCTGAGGATGAGACCAGGAAACGGACAGGCCGATCCGTTCTGGTCCAATGTTTACGCAGTTCAACGTGAAAGATCAACGGGGCAGTCGGAGTGAAGGGCAACTGAGCACTGAAGGAGAGGAGCGAATGGGCGCCGGGAGCGGCCGGGCTCGCTGAAGACTATGCAGTGTCGAGTCGGGGAAGAGAAGGTTCGCAGAAGGCGGCGGCAGGTCGGTGATGGTCTTCGAAGAGTGCTGAGGGCCACAGCCGCATCTCGGCAAGTGGGTGGGTTGGGGTGGGTAGGGGTGGCGACGGGAGAGGGGGCGACGGAGGCCGAGGAGAGAGCGGGCGATGGGCGCTGATCCGAAGTGGTCTTGTCGTGCGCTGGTCGGAGAGCTCTGATCCGTTGTGTTGTGTTTTGTTGTGTTTTCCTTCGCAGCTGTGAGAGTACTGAGCCGTCTGAGGCGCTATGTTTTGCTCACGTCTACGTGATGTGGTTGTGCAGCCAGTGGTAGTGGCAGTCGACCACAGCGCAGTGGATGAAGGGAGGATGCAAGCGCTCCTCGGCGCTCTCACTGGCCCTCCATGCGCCATAGCGGTTAGCAACTGACTCTCTGCCATAACCTAAATTCAGAATCGCTCCAATGCTAGGTTGAGCAATCGATGGGCCAGCGAACGGTTCGACTACCAGAATATAGAAGAAGAAGAAGAGGGAGAGGGAGAGGGAGAAATGCACTGCTTCCTTGTCTTTTGTTTGGTAAACTTGGCCAGCTTCAGGGAAGCAGCTACCAGCAGCAGCAGCTGCTTCTCTGGAAGTGCACACAGTCCTACAGTGCCTGAGCTGCGTCAACATCGAGGTGGAGGCGACACACTGGCAGAGGGGAGGTGAGGTGCCTGCCTGAATGCCTCAATGACTGAATGCCCGCCTGCACTCTCCTTCACTCACTGGGAGCCATCGGAAAGGTCATCGACAACTGCCAGCATTTACCCACTCTCTCTCTCTCTCATTTCACACCAGGTCTTGCCCACTGACTTTCATTACTGGTGGCTTAGTCCTAGGATAACTTGGAAATGAACACTTTCACCCCAATAAGTCCCCAATCATTCCCCTGACATTGATACCTCATCACAGTCACTCTCACTTGGTGGGAGAGAGAGAGAGAGAGGGCACTTGGAGACAGTGCCCCTCAGAGCACTGGCCCCCTCCCTGAACACTCACGTCACGTAAGCCCAACTTTAAAGTCGACTCATCCAGTGAGTGATTCAGAAGCACCAGAGAAGGTTAAAGGACAAGCTTCTGTCGTCTTCTGCTGCCTGTGCGCGTTTGCCACAGTGAAACAGAGAAACATTCCAGCAGAGCAGTACATTGAAAGCAGTCCACTCGGGCCCCGTCCCAGGCCAGGTCACACAAAGACACAGTGAGTCGCAAAGTGAATTTGAACTGCTGCGGCCGGCGTCGATCGGCGAACTGCGCACTTTGCCGGCCTTGGCAGTCGCGCTGCTCTGCTCCTTCTCTTTGCTGTGCCTCTCTGCTGATCTCGTCGTCAGCACTGCGATTGCCTCTATCGTGCCGGCAACAGGTGGTAAGAGCGACTCTCCGTTTTGGTGAGTTTGCCGGCCACCAGCTGGACTTATGTGGATTCCCTTTCAGCGAACACTCCTTTTCATACTTCACTTTAGTTTTCCCTTTTACTATACATCTGCAGACTAAAACTTCTATTACAATCTGAATGAATACTCCAGGCTGAGCTGCGAGCTTTGCTCATTTGCAGTGGGTGTCAGCTCAGAGAGCAAAGGCCGCTGAGTAGAGGCCGTGGCGTAGTAAAGAATGACAATTGGACTGTGCGACAGCCGAGCGGATGAGTGCGGCGACCACCAGAACAGGCTGGGATTGGGTTCAATGTTACCCCACACTTCTCTGACCGGTCGTTGACCGGCCGGCGACCACAACACTGCCTGACTTCTGGTGAGCCGATTCGCTACTTTTTCACAGACGACGGCTCCATCTACTGCACCAGAATGGAATCGCAAGCTTTACATCAAACTTTTAAACATTCATTTTTAGATTTTCCCCCACTTTTGTTTGTCATAGTTTCTTGTTTCACCTATTTTGTTTAGTTTTAAAATTGGTCTAAACTGTTTGAGAGTATTTATTTTAAATTGTTTTTAGCACAAAAATGTTTTAGAAAAATAAACAAATTTTACATTCATTAATGATGGCGGAAGTCAAAAGTTAACTATTTTTAATATAAAAAAGCTTCTGTTGATGACAAACTATTGATGTCTATGTGATACAAAATAAATCATTAATGTCAATTAAGATGCTTCAACTTTGTCAAGTGTTTCATTTGAAACTGAATCACTTGCCAGGACACATCATTTTCACCTGCTTCTCATCCTGCCATCTTCAGCGCGACACATTGCACGTGATATATACTGGCTCCAACGAGTTTCGCCAATGCACTCTATATAGACATCTCCATAGACCTTCATGATCTCCATTCGCAGCATTGACGCAGTGCCCGAGACCGTGTGAGAGTGGCCTGTGATGGCCATCACTGAAGGCGACACTGCTAGCACCAGCAGCAGTATCAGCAGCAGCGAGTGGTCCGTTCCACTGGCTCCCGTTGGTGCCATTGCTAGAATCGATTGGATCGCCTCGAATTACTGTGGCAGTGCTCCAAGTGCGCCTATCTCGCCTGCTGCACCGACTCAGAGTGTCCACTGCCTCAGTACTAGTGCTTGGCAGGTCTCTCTCTCCCTTTCCATTTTCGCTAGTGACAGCAGTCTCTGAACATGGTGAATTCTCCGAGTTTCAGTGAGGCAATGAATCCCGCTTCTGTGTTTAGTCTTGGGCACCCATTTGGCTTCATTTGCCTTTGCTGCTTTACTGACGCCTTCATCGGACAACACTTGCAGTAATGTGTGGCTTTCCATCACCTTGATCTCTGCACCTCCCTAGACCTTCTTAATTCATTCAGCCAACTCCACTTCTCTATTCACCTGAACACCAACTCATACGGTCGAACAACTGCAGCACACTGCTTTACATGTGATACTCAAGCAGGCCTAGTGCGCCTTTTCCTTTCAGCTTCTTTTCTACTTTCTTCTATTGTTCTCATATTACCCGTTGTTTTTTTGGGCACTCTGAATCCGATTCATTTTCTACAAACTTTGTCTTCATTTTTCAATCATCACTTTTACAAACATGGGCGCTGTGCTTAGTTTGCAAGGCGACCGGAAGGTGGTAATCTACGGAGATGACAGCGTCGAGTCTACATATGGTTCTTCGAAGATATTTGCACAGAGCAATGGACACCACCACCATCACCACCACCACAACCACAATCATAACCATCATCACCACAACACCAGTAGGTCGTTTTTCGGACAAGCAACAAAAGAAAACTCTAAACACTTTAAATTTGGACATGCTCTCTTTGGAGATCACAATATGTCCACAAAAAACTTTCCACAACACAACCACCCTCCACTGGCTGAAATGCACATCGGGTCAAATGGAGAGCCAATTGCTAACCAAAACTATCATCCCACCTCTCATCACCACGGTCTGGGCTTGAAAAAGTCACTTGGTTTTATTAATGCTTTGCACCTCGGCAAACACTTTGGATGGGGTAAAGAAAAGAAGAACAAAGTGAACAAGCATGATCTTAGTGGTCAGCAATCACTGAACAATTCAAAGATGACCCAAAGAATGGACGCAGGCAATGATTCAAATACCAGCTCAACTGGGAGAAACTGCATTCAAAAGTCACTGTCCTGTTACAACCTAAAGTCAGGCACAACAACGACAAATATTGAAATTGTAAAGAACATTAACAAGAACATCAATGCAATTAGTCATGAATCCGATGACAGCCTAAACAACAACAATAACAACAACATTTGCGCTGATAATAACAGCAGCAGCAACGGAAGCAATAACGCGGTCCGCATCAACTCAATCCAAATGAAGAAAAACTCCATTGAGTCGAACATTAGTCGACACGAGTCGCTAATTGTGCCGAAGAAGGAGGACAGTTTCCTCTACGGCGGAAGGAAGCCAGTAGTCCTCACCACTGAGCAGTTCCCTGTGGTGAACGCCAACGACTGCCAATCGAAGCCTATCATCTTCCTCTCAAAGAGTTCTCAGGTGCGACCCAATGTGTACAACGTACTGCAGCAGGCGTACACTAACGGCGTTAATGGACAGATTAAGCTGTCCAACAGCCAGTCCTCTTCACTGGTGGGCGGTGGAAACAACCCGGCCGTATGCACTCGAAAGACATCCAGCGTCAGTCTTGGCTCTAACGGCAGCAGCTCCATCATCGAGGGACCCAATCATCTGGGGCAGAAACGAACTGTCATTCAGGTTTGTGAAAGTGAAAGACATTCATTTCTATTGCGTGTCATGTTCTTGTGGACAGTATATCGTTCCTAGTTCCGTTTTCTAGTCAGCAAACAGCAGAACAGTTTACTAGTGAACGTGAATGGCTGCGCATCGCCAGCCAGTGTTCATTGCTGCACTGTCATTACAAATCAATGCACATTCGATCCATTAGCTAGTGGATCGACGGCGATTAGCGCTAGGCTTTCCAGCAGAAAGCACAGTGAGTGTTTAGTGCACTGTGCAGAAGTAGTGCTGCATGAGTAAAGGTTGGACCCCCGCTGCCACCACTGCCGCCACTGGACCAGTCGATGGTGATGCCGCCACTGATGCGATGATTCATCGGCTGCTCAGTAATGAGCCCAGCCGAACAATGTCGAACACTGCTTCGACTGCATCAGCTTTCTCCCCTGCACCATCGAATGGATAATCATTCAGTTCTGCTGGCACTGTGCGGCTATGACTGACTGTGTGACCTAAGCGAGACAGACCGCATCGAGGCTGCTGGCGACAAGCGGCCATTTGGCTGTGTGTTGTCTCCGTCTCCGTTGCATTCAATTGCTTGTTTGTTCTCCTTTTCTCTCTTTCTTAGCGAACGACTCCCTAGTTGAGCAGTGCACTGCATCCACTATTGCTAGCACTGAGCACACTGTGCGCAAAGTGCTGGTAGTGCTGGTAGTGATGGCGGCCTATGATGGCTGGGAGCAGGCAGACAGGGAGAAGGCAACTCAACTTGCACTGCCGCAGTTGCCGCATCTTGCTGCTGCTTGGTTCGCATCGATCCAGCAACTGTCAGAGAGGCAGAGAGAGAGAGCCAGAGCTCACTGCAATGCAATCAAAGTTCAGCAGTGACTGCTACCGCTTCTGTTCACTGCGCACATCTGCGAATGCGTGCACACTGCTGGTCTTTGCTACTGACTGGTCCCACAGCTTAGGGGCGCACTGTACTAAGGCGATGGAATTAAAAATGAAAAAAGTTTGCTCAAAGGGATTAGTACATTTGCTTTCTTTACCCGCACACTACCTAGGCCTCCACCTCTGAATTGCTGCGTTGTCTGGGTGACTTTCTGGTGCATCGGTGCGGCAAACTGACAAACCTGCAACCCGGAGATGCTGTCGTTTGGCTTCGATCGGTGGACCGGTCTCTGCTTCTGCAAGGATGGCAGGTAAGTCAGAGAAAAGAGTTGGGCAATGTCATGCATTTTGCACATATCTTTCTCACCTCATCAACAGGACATGGCCTTTATCAACCCAGCAAACGTAGTCTTTCTGTACATGCTGCTGCGTGAACTGGTCAGCGAGGACATTGAAACTGAGCAAGAACTACAGGCCATAGTGCTCTCCTGCCTCTACCTGAGCTATTCGTACATGGGCAATGAAATATCCTACCCTTTGAAGCCGTTTCTCGTGGAACAGCACGAAAGCAGAGAGAGCTTTTGGGAGCGGGCAATTTACATTATCAACAATCTCAGCGGAAAAATGTTGAAAATCAACAGCGAGCCATCGTACTTCACCGAAATATTCACCGAACTAAAGGACTGCCACAAGTTAGTTGACTCGCCTACTTCCAAATCGCCGCCCAAGCTGAGCAATGGGGCAACTACACTGAGCAACAGCCACTCCACCAGCAGCCACAACAATGTGATTAAAAGAAGCCAGCTGCCGTCAAAGGCCGTTTCGATGATGCCCAGTGTGGTGGTACAGCAGCCACCAGCGGTCATGGCTAGCTAGCTGCCCAGGTACACCTTACCATCGTGATATATGTAACCACCATTATTGCACACTCTCCTTAAAGAATGACAAAAGACCAAACTTTCCACGAAAAGTGCAATCATCAAATACAACTGTCAGTACCTAGGGGACTACTTAAGTGCATAGAAATACTCAAGCAGAGTGATCAACTTATTCCAAAGAACATTGTACTCTATTTAACCTTTTAGTTTTTTCTTACTCAGCCCCCTCTTTTTGGCAAACTTCATTCTGTTGTTCACTTTGATCTGCGTGGATGCAGCCAACAGCGAACTTGTCCCCTTGGATCTATAATTGCAATTTTGCAGCCCCCTTCACCTCTGTACATTTTGTCCCCAACCATCATTTTGTCATTTATACTGTACAAAGTAGTACTGCCCCTATTGCTAATCTAAATTAGACTTGAAAGTAGAGTACATACCCCTGAAAGTGGCAATCGCAATGGCCTTCGCAATTGAAACACCGAACAAGACAGTTCCGTCTGCTCCAATTGCGACACGCAAGTTTGCGTAGGAAGGGGACAGCATTGCAGCCGATGCAGCACTTTTCCTTGCAGCCATCTCAACAGAGCAAAGGAGCACCGAACAAACCGCCATATTCACAGCGAACACTGCAGGGAGAGAGGACAGACATGCGACTGACAGAAGACCACCACCACCAGACGTCATCGTCATCTGCGGCAACATATGGCATGATTAATTTGGTGGCGTCATTCGGTGTTCCACGTCCACTTGTCAAATCGATTGACCAGTTGTCCGCTCTTTGTCTGCTCTACCGTTGACAGCTTCTCTCTCTCTCTCTCTTTCTCTCTTTACATGGCGACTCGTACCATTGCTGTTTTCTGGTCTTTCATTCCGCTGTAAAGCACACACACACTAGAATATGAACACAAACAAGCTTAACAAACAAATAGACTCCCTTTCTCTTTTTGCCAGTCAGGCCGGACTCTCAGTGCAACCCAACTACCCAACTACACAACATGCTGCCAAATGAACGCCAATGGAGACGCCTGTCACTACCACACAGAGGCTATTTTTCTACCACTTTGCAAATTCTAGAGAATTTAAAGATTGCATCTGCAGGCCTAAGCTATTAGGCAACAGGAATGAGATTACGATGATTGACAGGCAACAGTGACAGAGCAGCAGTGAACAGCGCCAAAAACATCCATTTGCCAAAGTAATATTTGTCACCGTCTTCATTTCACAATCAGCAGCTTTTCTCCCGACTGCACAGGCTGTTTACGTGACTTGAACGAAGTCGCCTAGGCCCCTGAGGAAATTACTAGCTGCAGTTGTGTGCCTACTGTGCGCTCACAATCGGCTCACAGCACGCAAATGGTAAACAATTTCAATCATAGAGCACCTTTTTTCTGGTTGCCATTCTCTTCACTTCACTACGGCATAGTTTTTGGTTTTTCACCACTTCACCTATAGGAGTTTTTAAAGAGAAACTACCAGCTAAGCAGTCGAGTGAGGCTATGAAGGTAGCCGCACTTGACGACCTGAATGTACTTAGGATTTGCTCAAACACCCATTTCTTGTTGTTTGTTGACAATGTCATTGTTATTATTTCTTCAGTTTTCTCTGTTTCTACACACCTACACACTAACACCAACACACACCCACAAAACAACACACTTCATCATTTTTGCATCCTCCAAACACTTCTTTAGTGACCAAAGAGCGACTTTGGACCCTTTTCTTTTTAATCTGTACAGTCTCTCTTTCTCATTATATAGTCCTTTATTGCTACCGATCTATTTTTCAAATCATTTCAAGGCTGTCTGGTCAATCAGCAGTCATGCAGAAACGTGCCACAAACTCACCTACAGAAGCGAGAACTAATTAACATCCACTTGCGTCCACTTACTCGCCCAAACCACATTCACACACATTGCCCACCACTTTCACTTGCTGTTCCCGCCATACAGAACACATAAGCACACACACATTCCAGCTAAAAAGTGTATATTTTCCATGTACCAACTGGCATCTACTATTCAGTCATTAAAGTCAACAGACATTTTCATTTGAACTTCTATTTGACTATGCACATATTTCCAATTCACTTCATCTTCTTGACGAAAAACTTTGAATGGGCGCCCGAAAACAACAAGAGAAATTGTGTCAATAATTGTACAGTATGAGTAAATATTATAGATAAAAATTAACTTAATTTCACACAAAAGGGAAAAATGATATTGAGGGGTACCTGTACTGATGCCACAAAAAAAGTTTTGCTGTTGTATTAAAGTAAATGGTAGGATGCTTCTTCATTCACTAGTTATTGATTAGTTGCTGTGCAACTAATGCGATTTAGAAGTTTGCAATGTAAGAACAGTTCCGGTTGGAGTTTCCCTTTACAGACTTCTTTGCAATCGATCCTGTATTGATTCTCCTTTGCACTCAAATCAACTCAAAGAAAAGCAAAGATACCGTTTTTGTTACAAAAGCGCGTTTTTGTAACAAAAATGATTAGGCTGATTGACTAAAAAAACCACTACAAAAACTCGATATAAGATATGGCAACATTTACAAATTACTAAATTCTCCCGAAAAATTCTTTCATCAGTAAAGACATCTTTACAAGTTTAAAAAGTGTAGTAAACAGGTGGAAGATATAAAAGCTAATAAATATAAATTCAATTTAACAACAACAGCTAAAGTTAAGCGCGTTCATTGCCGCTAATTAAAACAAGAGTACAATTTGCTTGCAACAAATCATTGAGTTCTCCCGACTAAAATCCGGGCACTGAAATTCCATTGAGCTTTGAGGTAAGCTCATGCCCACAGGTATTCAGCACATGGCATTCATTATTAATTAACACAAATGCCACAACCAAGGTGAGTGTACTGAGTGCCACGCAGTTGTGAAAGCTTATGGGCGTACACCGGTGCTCTCCTTAAAGCATGATCCATTAGTGTGGGGAAACATTTCTTTTTGCAAACGCGCAAAACCTACGCCCGGAAAGTGGTGAAAGTAGTGGCGGTAATGAACCGGCGAAAAGGGGCAACCAAAAAAATTGGAACAAATGAAGGATAAAATGAAATGAAAGAATGACGTCAAAGAAAGCCGGTAATTTGAAAGCTGCCTGTACAGACAGTTACTGTCTCGGCTATTGGAGCTATTTAGGGGAAAGCTGCGTGATTGTGGTCGAGTTGCGAGAAGAGTTGATAGAGAGTACACACCGCAGCTTCTGATTGAATTGCGATCGATTGATCGATTGGTAATGGATCATTTATACTGGCACAAAAAGTAAAGTAAAAGACGGCGAATGTTCACCGCAACAACACTTGCTGGTAAAAAAGGGGAAAAGGTGTTGAAGTGTTGAAGCAAAAATAAAACTACATTACATTGTGAAAAGACATTCAACGGAAGGTGTTACATCGCCTTGACCTTGAGCTGCTTCATCTTGGGAACTTTACGTTTCATCTCACGTTTGTACTCCTTCTCCTCCCATCGACGTTGCTTGTCGGGATCGGTCTCTGCAAGAATCTTTTCCTTTTCCATACGCCGCTTTTCTTCACGCTTCTGCTGAGCCATTTCCTGTCGCTGCAAATGAGTCGACGCCAGATAGAGCTTTTGCACCTTTTGCCGATTGCGATCCGATTTTACTTTACTCTCCCGGCTTAGTCGAAAACGTTTCAGTTTATCGATAAGGTAAAATACTAGCTGAAGAAGATGATTCATTCGCTCAATTTCTTCTGGATTTTGAGCATTAGAAGGAACTGCGAAAAAAGGTATTTAGATATAAGGAAAAAATGAGTTAAAATAAATCTTACAGATAAAGGAAGCAATTAGCATCTTTTTGACTTCAGGCAGCTTTGTTGCGTTTTGAGAATCACTAAACACAAAAACTGTTGTTAAACTATTTAAAAAAAGAAAAAAGAAAACATACTCTGTGATACGTAGGCCAGAATACTGGTCCGACACGTGAATGTAATCAATGAGACTTTCATTTTTGTTGAGCAATGCGGCCACTTTGGAATCGAGAATAAAGCTCGCTGCCTCGCCAATTTCGTTGAGAAGCACAAAGTCTTGACTAGTAACGCCATACTTATCAGGACTTTTACGTTCAGGACAGAATGTTGCCTGGTATTGAGAAAAACTTTTAGAAACTTGAATATTTAAATCTAGAGTGTGCTTACAATGTCGTTCATTTCTTTAGAAAGACGAACTGCACTTTTGCGATTAGCAATGCAAAAGACAAAGTTGTCCAAAACATCGGGATTTAGGCTCGTTTTAATAATCTGAAAACAAATAATAAATAGTTGAAAAACCTTTTTGGATAAATCAGATTCTTTAGACTTACGATTTTATCATTTGTAGGCTTAAAGTAGTTGATCACAACTGAAAGTAAATCATGTCGTTTGATGAGATGAATTTCGGCGAGCATCCCGTCAACTGCATTACGCCCAGAGCACCAAAGAGTGTACACACTTTCAGTTTCCTTCATCAATCCATGATATTCAATTTCCTTTTTGCCGTCATCACCGACAAGACTGAAATTGTTTTCCAGCAGTTCTAAATTTTTCTCGTACCAAGAGTTTGCAATAGAAAAATTCTTCGTACGCCCTAAGATGAAATTGATAAAGTAGAGCAGCAGTCCGAGGATCATGACGAACTCGATGAAGTAGCTTTCCCAGTTGGCTCGAAGATGAAGAGGAATTTTGGTAATTTTCAAATCTTCTTTTTTGTTTGAATCGCCCAAACGACTAAATAAAAATTGTTATAGCAAATGCCACGAGTTCAAATTACAGTAAAATAACATACGATTTGTCAAAAGTTTCCTCCTCGTCCCGAATCATCTCAAACTCTTCATCGTCCTCATCTTCTACAACTGCATCTCCTAAATCGTCACCTTTCTTTGATTGCAATGGCGGAGGCGTTGGTGCCGGTTGTTGAGCCTGTTGTTGTTGTTGTTGTTGTTGTTGTTGTGGTCGAGCCGGTTTCAGCCCAATAAACTCGTCCGATTCGTCCTCGACGTCTTCAAATTCGGCAAATTCATTATCCTCTATATCTTGTTGGGAGTATTTTGAAGCTGATGTGTGCGGCACAACAACACAGAGTTCCAGAATTAAGAAAAGAATCACGTTTAGCAGCAAAACATGGGTAAGCCCACGGGTGCAGCGAAATTTTCCCATTTCAAGCACTCATTCGAGTGAAAAAAGTCTAGGGAAATATGAAGAGTTAAATACGAAAAGAAGAAATGCAAAGGAGTATCCTCCTTACCGTACGAGCAGGCTGCTGATGTGACCTGTATAAAAGCAGCGACTAGAAGGAAAAGGTAATTTCCTTAAAATCAAAACATTCGTATGGCAATAGATTTGAGAGGCAGTTGAAGAAACAACCGAAAGCTGGCACGGTGTTCCAACTAAGAATGACTCAGCTGAAGCTCATCCACTAGATAAGGCAAGGTGATATCAGGTGAGATGGATACCGCCGGTCTAGTGACTAAGCCCTTTATCTGATGCAGAGAAATTACAGGCCAGAAATTAGTGATTCGGATGCTAACACACACAGATGAGGTGCAATTTACGATTTTGTTGTATTCTCTCTTCAGAAAAAAGGACAAGCTGTACACTCACAGCGCTACAGAGAGCAGCACTGTGCAGCGCTGGGAAGACACAACTGGACCGCTTTTTAGAATGGGAATGAAAAACTCCCGATGCTGTTATCGATAGGCAGCTTTTTAGACTAAAAGATGGCAGCATCAACTCAAACAATGATCTAAAATTTTATTTTCTTATCAGCATTATCTATGAGTAGTCTAAAAGTAAAGTTACGTGAGTAGCTTGACATAGAATAGATACTTTGAGTTTTGGCAAAAAGCTTACGGCACCGAGTGTTCCCAGGTGGTCACCCTCCCAAGTACTGACTCGGCTCGATGTTGCTTAACTTCGGTGATCGGACGAGAACCGGTGTGCTCAACATGATATGGCCGTAAGCTGAAGTTAGCATATGAGGGGTTGCTTATAAAGAAACGGTTTTTGTCTTACAGTACGTTATAAAGGCCATTTTTAGGTGTCGAATCTCAACAAAAGAGTTTTATTCCGGTTAGGTGCCCACAGTCTTGATGAATAAATAATCGCAAAACGGAGTGGAATTTTCAAAGTTGTTTTCGATTATAAAATGCACAGCTGTGTCAGTTTCCGGGAAAAAAATTTATTTTTTGAAAAACATTTTGAATGAATTCAATCACAGTTTTTAAACTAAACCCTACTCAATGATGAGATTTTGATTTGCTAAAATTAGCTATTGAAAATGAAACTTTTCTTTAGGCATGTTTGGTTAGGATCTAACTTAATAAAAAAAGACTGCCAAGTAATAAAGCCCAAAGGGCAAACTCTTTGGCACGCAGATGAACTAGAAAGTAGAAATCTCAATGTTTCCAATTTATAATTTCTTTTTGAGTGTTTTGGCAATAAATAAAAGGATGATACTACATGCATGACAAACATACACCACACACATGTTCGAATGTTCCAAAACATGGCAGTGAGCCTAGTGTCGTCGGTGTGAGTGAGGATGAGTCCTCCTCTTCCTCAACTGCCGCACTACAATTATCGAATCGGAAGGCGGCATATTGTCGGTGGAGAGTGCCGATGGTGGGACAATCAGCGCTTCCTCTGCTTTCACTCATTGCCGGCTTTACTAGCCACACACGCACACTGTTCGAGTGGTCAGTGGCCATCGTCGTCTATTGCCATTTCGCCCACCGCCGAGAGTGAGCAAACATTCATACACTGCCAAATTGATTTGAAAATAATTCTCTTTTTCTGTTTGCGTGTTTGCGCGCCTGGTGCAAAGAGAGCCATTCGAATTCCACAATGACCATTTTCAGTCTCGGCAAAAAAAGGGGAGCGTAGAAGGGAGGTGATGCACGCAGTAAATTGTAATTAAATGGTCAACAATGATCAGAACAATTTAATTAAAGCACCATTTTGCAGTTCAATCAGACCATTTGATGGGAGGAATGGGCAAAACGGCAAAAAATTAGTGGCTGATTGCCAGATGTGTCGATCATAAGCTGTACACACTAGACAGAGCTCTTCAATTTTATCTTACTGATAAACTAAAAAATGCAATTTCTAGCAAAATATTATTTTCACTCTTTATCAACAAGTTCATGTAATGTTGAAATCAGCTCAAAGTTAAAGTAAAAGGAAAGAAATAATTTAATTGACAGTGTCTGATGCCAGTGTCCACCTATCCACTTTTTCTGTTTTCAGTGGCTGGTTTACGATAAGCCAAACTGGGTAATATAGATCTAAGGCGACAATGCTGATGAGTGCAAACGGTAAAGAGTATGGAAACGGGAACGGGAAAGGTTTTTGGAGAGCAAGAATTGCCTGTCGCCAGTCGGCACACTGGCACACTGTGAGAGCAGTGTGGGCTCTGCTCTACTCTTTTCTCCGCTGTAGCTGCAGCCAATGGAAGCGCTAGAGCACACGCATGTGAACAGACAAATGGCGGTGGGCGCCAAAGTGCACTGGGCATAAAGACAGAAGATGGGACCTTCACTCGACGGCAGACTGGTCACCGGACGAACATCATCATCATCATTATCATCAGTGCAAGGTGCGTGCAGCATCCTACTTCTTTCGAACAGGTCTTTTACTGTCCATGATGCAGAAAACAACGACTCGGTGAAAACTGGTCGTCTGAAAAGACAATTAAATTAGCCACCTGTGCTGTTCGGCGGCAGAGTGCTTCACTTGGACTTTGACAACTTGGCTCGTCACTCAAATTTTTACGATCTGCCGAATGAATTCACTGCACGCAGACAGTCTTGCAAGTCAAATATTGCTCTTAAAACACCAATTTGCAGCTTTTTGCTATAAAAATTCTCAATTTTTCAGTGACAAAGTCAGCAATTGCAGTGATGATGTCAAAACAAACCCATCATTCCCGACAACCTCATACGCTTTCCTCTATGCCAATGTCACTTGGTTGGACATTGTACTTTTATTTTCTTCATTTACTGTTTCTTTTGTTCCTCCTGCTTGCGCTAAGTGCACCTTTGCCCTGGAGTGTGCACTGCAAGCATCAATCTGCGCCATCAACCTCAATCAACCAGTTGGCGTTTCCGTTTTCTCGTTCGGTTCGACAGCATCACAGTCACAATCACAATCACATTCAATGGCCATTAAGTGTGGCGCAACGAAGTTTACACAATCCATTTACACCTAATAGTTCGTACGATAAAAATGTTAAAAGGTATTGATATTAATTATAAGTATAAAAGTAGTAAAACGCTAATTAAATTAAACAGGTTTTCCACTGAAAGGAAAAGCAAGCACAATGGTAGCAGGCATCAATCGCGACAAAGAAAAGTAAAGCCAAAAACTTCAATAAACTCTGGCGGACAAGTGCCTAGTTGGGCTCAAAGTGGGGCAGGTCAACACAGTAGCAATATATCCCTTTTGCTAGACCAACTTTTACTTGGCTACGACAGCCATGTAAGGCCAAACTTTGGGGGTATGTACAATTCTTTAAAACTCAAACTAAATTGAAATGCTCTATTACTGCTTTTACTAAACGTATGCAACCTTTTGCCATGACGTCAGTAAGATTATGTTTCGAGGTGCTTATTTGCAAGCAAAACACATCTCAAATTGATTACCTTTGTATTTGCATTTGTAAATTAAATTTTAGGAAAGATCAATTGTGAGACACAAATACAAATAAGCTGAAAAAAGAAAAATGCAATTGTTTTGATAAAAGCTGGCCACATTTGTAGTTATAATCTGACAGTGTCTCAGAATGCTAGGCAGCACACAAGTTTAAATTTATTTTTCTCTTGAATCATTCAATGTCTTCATTTATTGCCGTTTGGAAACAGTATGCTTAAAGAGTTCTCAACAGATGCAACGTGCATCTGAAGTGCTCAATAATGGTTCAATCGATAGAATTGCCCTAATCGTTTTTGGGTCTTTCCAATAAGTTCAATAAACAAGATTGAGCAAATTTTTAAATTATAGTGCTATTCTCAATGCAGAAAATCATTTTTACAGTAAAAAATTATTAAAATGTTTTTTATTTAGTTTCTTGCTCACTTGCTCATGTCGACGCAGCAAAAATGGTCAAGCAGTGTGCGAGGTAGGGTGCGACATTGTGAACAAATAATGGAAAGATGCAAAAGTTGTGTTTGCTCAGTGGATGCGAACCATCACTGCTGTATTCGAATTTCACCAGGTCCAACTGCGGATAAATCATCCTTTGGTAATAGGACGGCAGATAATAGAGCAGTAGTGAATGGTGGTAGTAGTGATGAACAGTGGTTCCCTTCACAGTCAACGCATCGAACTAGTTTGGACTCAATAATACGTTTGATACGTTTGCAGATGCTTTCCCAGTAGCAGACAGAGAATCACGGACTGCTGACGCGCATTTGCCTAGTGTTTGTTCGTATTTACACATGTTTGATCGACTCAATTCAGCAGCCCATTTGCCAGTTTGCCAGTGAATGTGCTGAAGTGTGAGGGTTGCCTGCCCTGCCGCACATTGCTTTCACACATTTGCCCATTTTGGTGCTGTCACCCGAACGAAAGTAGCTCGTTACCAGCGACGTGTCCCCGATGATAATGAATATTCGGACAGTGCAACAGCGCCGAGCTGACTGTCTGACAATTTTACTGCTCTCGGGTAGTGCACTGGTCACAAATCAAAACGGCTGTCAATGAAAAAGAGGTACGCAAAGGCATTTAAGCACAAATATTATCCATTGAGTGCACTAAAAAAACATTGTTGTAGCATGATTAAAATGTCAAGCTGTTAGTAAACCATTTCTAAATTATAATCAAACTATAAAACAGTTAAGTTGCGTATTATCACAATTTATAATTATTTTAAGTTTTTTTTATTAAACCTAGAGTAAATATTTTAGCCTTTCAAAGAATGCACTCTAACTACATTTATTGCTACAATTTTACTAGCCAATGTCAAAAGTGTCGTTATTATTATTTACCAAATGTAACTCGCTTTATTTTTCTACTCTTATAATCAATAGATAAATCAGGTTAGTAGTTTACTGAATGAGAAGCACTCGGTTCCAGTTTGGCGCAAGTTCAAAGCAGCAGGCATTAATTAATTCAATCAATATGGCGTAGCTCGACCGGTTATGCCACCGAACAATGAGTGCTAATTCAATTTTACCAAAAGCTTTCCCATTAGAATGCATTAAATATTGCCTTCTTCTTTGACAATCATTAATTGAGTAAAAATGTATTGCTAAAGGATGCAGAGTGACAATCATTGCCTGATGGCCAATGTTGTGCTACAAACTAGATTAATGATAAAGCAAACATAAAACTAAAATTTAATACCACTCACTAATCAGACATTATGCATTTTTTGTAGGTTCAGCCCTCGAAGTCCAAGTAGACATGCATATTCGAAGGTCATTATGACATTTCATTGCAACTATTTTATTGAGAGTCATTTAATCGCAGACACTTTATTGCAAGCCTTTTCATTTCATTTTAGTTAAATTTTATGTTGCATATTCAGAATTTGTAAAACAAATATAAAATTGCAACTAGAATTTACTTTTAATTTTTTAGATTACACCACCACGCAAAAAAAATTTTTTAGGAGCAAGCTCAAAGCAATTTTTCCATTAAAGTGGAAGGTCCATAAATGTTAATAGTCAAAATTTTAAGTTTTTAACAGTTCCGGTTCGTAGTCTATGATCTGTCAAAGTTGCCGAATGGGCCATTTTAAAGGTAACTTTGCACAGCTCTTGTGACAAACCATGTTATTTAAATTTTTTTTTGCAATTTTGTAAAAAAAGATGTCTTTTATTTTCACTCAAACCCTTGGTTCTAATTTGCTCTCTCATTTCTCTTTATGTCATTGTTAGTCAATTTAATCGGGTAAAACAAAAAAGGTCACCGGAATCTGACAAAGTTTTTTTCCAATGAGCTTCAGGTTTGAGTGAAAATAGAAAACATTTTTTACAAAATTGCAAAAAAAATAAATTTTTTTAAAGTAACATGGTTTGTTCCAAAAGCTGTGCAAAACTACCTTTAAAATTATCTATTTGGCAACTTTGACAGATCATAGACGTTAGACCGGAACCGTTAGAAACTTAAAATTTTCACCATTAGCATCTATGCACCTTCCACTTTAATAAGAAAATTGTTGTAAACTCGCTCCTTTTTTACTGCGGGGTAGTGTTATGTTAATTAAAGTTGTTTAGCGGAGTTTGGGAGTTTAAAAAATGCAATCAAAAGGCCTGCAATAAAGTTTTTTGCAATGAAATGACTCTCAATGGTTGAGGTGAAATGATAAAAACATGCGCATTTGCAGCATGGGTCCCATTTCTGAGGTAAGCGTTTTTGAAAGGATTTTCCAAACGTAACTTTAACTTATTTTATATTAAAGGTAGAAATGACGTACGTTATTGACTGCTACTTTAGGCAAAGTTGGAAAGATTCAAGATTGGCTTACAAAAATATGCCCATTTTTCAAAATTTCTCAAATCTGCAAAGAAGCAACTCTCCGAATAATTCACACAATCAAAACACAACTCTAAACGCCCTGGCTCTTAGCATTTTCATGTTGGACCGTATCTGGCGGCCAACTACTTTTTTCCATAGTAAGTATGTTTTATTTAATCTAAAAAATAGTGACATTTAAAAAATTTTAACAGACAGTCGATCAGCGGTGTACCACGTTATTACGCAGGTAGAGTGGAATTTTTACAATTACAATGTTACTTTTTTTTATTTTACTTAACTAAACATGCCTCTTTTACACAGGCAAACAAGTTCGTTCGAATCTATTCCAATGGCCAAGTTCTCTACTCCTCACGGTAATGCACAAGTGCTGCACTGCAGTACATTCAACCCATTGTTTTCATTGCTAATCAAGTTTGACATAACCAGAATGACCATCAAAGCAAACTGTCCAATGAATTTAGAAAGATTTCCTATGGATACACAGGTGAGGATGTAACTTATTTATTTATTCATTTACCTAAATTGCCTATTTTTTAGAGATGTCCACTCACATTAGGAAGTTGTAAGTGTTTCTAAACTAAAAGCGTTTTTGTCTAACAATTGTTTTTTTAAAGTTGGCTATACTTCTAAAGATCTTATTTATAATTGGAATCCTACTCGAAAAGTGGTTATCAATCCAGATCTAAAGGTAATGATATTAATTAAAAGTATTAAAAATATAAAGTTGACTATTTTAAATAGATGAGTCAATTTGATTTGATTACCGTGCCGGTTTCTTCTTACAACATTTCTATGCAAACATGTAAGTTTTTTACATTGATGGTGTTAGTTGCGGTTGCAGCTGCCATTGGTTGCTGTGATATTTTTTGCATTTAAGCAGTTGTAGTTGTCACTAAGAACACAGACACTAATTAGTGCGGACAACTGCTGACTAACTCAATTAACTTGTCGTCATCGGCAATGCCCATCGATCGGGTTTTCTCTGACACTTTACTTGTACTTTGCTTTGCTTCTTTACATTGCACAACAACAACGACAGCATCACTACAACAGAATTACTCTGTCCTGGTGGCAACTTTTCATTTCAAGCGTCACAGTGCTGCATTCGTAATAGAAGTCTATGCTCCCTGCGTTATGGTAAGAAGGCTGGTTGTTAAATCTTTTATACGAAATTCAATCAATCAATTTTTGTCTCTTCTCTCTACAATTGCTGCACACTATTGGACTAGCTGACAGTAAGTTAATTGAGTTAGACATGAGGTGCCTCTACTAAATGTCTTTCTATTTTCTTTTTTTCTCTAAATAGGTCTTGAGTTGGGTAGGGTGCGTGAGTCTCCAGGGCGCTGTCTCTTAATTAACGAGGCAGTTAGTGGTCAAAGTGATAGCGCGCATCTGTGCACACATTTACATACGATGCTGAAATCGCTGAGACATATTCAAAAATACATGCTTTTTAAACTGACTAATTGTGATTTACTTTCCTGCATTTTTTTGTGATTTGCTTTTTCCTGTTGTTCTTTTTACTCATTAACGCACACTCTGATTGTTACATCAGTTTTTGGATTAACCGCGAGGCCACAGGTAAAACCATGTCAAGCTTAATGCTATGCAAATTACAACTTAATCTTTTTAATCCTAAAATGCCCAGCTGATCGCGTGACTCTTGGTAAAACAGATGCAATTAAACGGCATTCTTTAGACCTCATTATCTTTATCACCTCCCTTTAACTAGGCCTCACAACTGTGCTAACAATGACATTTCTCGGCTTGGAAATACGAACCGATTTGCCAAAAGTACCTTAGTAAGCAGCAAACTGTGTACAAAATTTTACCTTTTCTTAAAATATTAATTGAATGCTGGTTTAGTTTAACAGCTTTGGACTACTTTGTATACATTTCTTTTGCTTTTATTTCGGCGACTATACTTGAATTTGGTTTTGTACACTTTTTTACTAAAATCGGTGAGTTTATTAATCTTGTGCAAAGTGCCTGCTGTAATAATTGCAATTTATTTGTTTTTTGTTAGGTTCTGGAGAATACTACTTTATGCCAATTCAAGATGCTAATAGAAATGAACACCAAAATAGTTTTCAAAGAAAAACAACTTTTCCAAAAAGAGTTGACGGCAGTAAAATGTCACGTTCAGTTGATCAAATCATGTACAATTGGTCGCCAGTTGAAGTGAAACGCTCTGCAAGTTGGTCAATATCTCCAAAAACTGATGCAGCTCAAAATGTGGTAAATGAAGTATACACTAGACCTGAACAAGATGTGGTTCACTCTGAATACAGCCAAATAGGTTTGTATTTAAAGTAAACAAAAGTAACAACTATTATTAATTATTTTGTTATTGCTACAGGTGTCGATAATGTGTTTTACAATTCAAATCGATTGACGACGTTTCGAAATTCATTACGAAATCGTTTACGGCACAGTTTCAGAAATCGATCAACGACACATCGCAAATCAGTTGTGTCTCTGAATGGACATGATGTCTGCAAGACAGAAACTCCAATTCGAGTACAACTTAACAGTGTCAGCCAAATAGACAGAGCGTCTAGGCTTATCTTTCCTATCGCTTTTCTACTGATGAACTTTGTTTACTGGTAAAATTGATTTTAAGATTACGACAAGTATAATTGACTTTATTTTTTCATTTGAAATAGGTATATTTACCTGAGTGCTGAACGTGAAATAGACACTCATCCTTTTTAAATGGTCATACGAATGCAGTTGCCAGCTTTATTCAACTTATTTAAAATGTGCAATTTTAACTTTGAAGTACCATAAATTACAGTTTTTATTTTAAAATGAAAATTTTGTTTATTTTATCAACGGTGTATTGATGATTAGATGACAAATGAATTGCTTGCAGGCTTGTCAATTACTGAACTGATGTACAATATTTTTTCTAATTGTTTGTTTTGTTGTATATCATTGTTAATTTGCTACCTAATTAGTGTTTACGGTGACAAAGCAGTTATTTTGCTGACAGATGGCCTGATACCGTGCTGATCAATTTAATTGGCTCCCTGCACTCCTCTAATGATGAGTTCAAATGAAACACACTACATTACATTGTTAATTTAAATAACTCAAAAATGTTTTACAGAAAATGACAACAAAATTAAATCTAGCTAAAGATAAACACCAAAACACAAAATTTCAAAGATTTTAGTTTTAAACTATTTATAATTTTAAAGCAATGTGTTGGTTTAATAATTAAGGTTGATTTCACCAAGATGAAATTCAGTACTTCTTTCGTGAATGTAGTATGACCAGTAGATGACGTTAAGTATGAAAAATATTAGTGGAAACATGATGCGACTGACTTTGTCAATTTTTGAAACACTATTCACAGCTCCAAAACTTTGATCGTGTGGTCGACGACGTTTCATTTCCTGTTTATACTTTTCGTTTGAAGTGAAACAGTACCAAAATTGCACAATACACAGTAAAACGGAGTTAACAAAATTTAACAGACGATCAGTTTGGTTTTCAGCATCAGCCATATCATTAGCAACTACTTCATCTTCGTCTTCATCATCAAAGTTACTGCCATCGTCCAGTCCACCTGCTTCAGTCAAGTCAGTCATTGACCAGGGCATGTTGTCATTGCCATTGTCCATCATATCAGAAAGGGTAGGCCAGCTGAGCGCTTGTTTTAGTGAATTGCATTCGGTGTACGCTAATGATGGATAAAAGTCATCTTTTGGGCACACAGCTCCGGAATTACATATAGACATGTGGTTCTGTCGTAGTCGCTTGCTGACATAATTCTCAATAAAAGACATTCTGTCGTCTGTTTGCGAAGGTGCAACGTTACCTATTTCTTCTCTGGGGTTGTTAAAACGCCATTTTACATACTGTTGATAATCAGGACTTTTTGGACAGTAAGGCATGTGACCGAATGCTGTAGTGCTTACTGCTCCAACAGATTTTCTAGTTGGAAAATGATTTCCAATGACATTAAATTTGTATGCTTCTTCAATGTTTTCCGCATTATTCTGAAATAAAAAAATAATATACAAATCAAAACAATTTAAAACAAAAATTTTTTAAATTTGGTTTTTAAAAAAATGCTAATGTGATTTAAGACATCTAATAAAGAAGGTTGCTCAAATCTGCCCACATTTTTGAAACATAAAATTTATACAGTAAAAAAATTCCGATTTTAATGGGGATTGCTGGGACCATCGATTTAAACTTTCTAGTTTTTTATAGTGAAAGAAAAATGAGTATATCTTTACTCCTTCCAATCTTAACGGTTGTACCTTTTTTCTGAAATCTCCCATAAGAAATGCATTGAGCTATTACATCGAACTTTACTAAATACAATTGAGGAATTTTTTTAAGCGCATTTTTTATGTGGAAAAAAGGTTTCAGAAAAAAGGTACAACCGTTAAGATTTGAAGGAGTAAAGATATACTCATTTTTCTTTCACTATAAAAAACTAGAAAGTTTAAATCGATGGTCCCAGCAATCCCCATTAAATTCAGAATTTTTTTACTGTATAAACTTTATGCTTCAAAAATGTGGGCAGATTTTTCTTTACTTTGAGCAACCTCCTTTTTGCTTACAAAATAAGTGATTTAGAACATACCCGGCAATGCATTTCATAGTCAACAGCAAATGGAATGGGACCTCTGAGCTGATGATTGGGCACAAAGTTGACTCTACCTCGAAGACGTTTACTTCGAATCAGTTGTCGCTTCATTCGATTTCGTCTCAATCTCAATTTGTTTGCCACAAATTTCCATTGATCTGTTTTCTGCATTGTCCCGTTTAATTCATCACCATCACTATATTCTCCTTCATCTGATGAGTTCTTTGCCCAAATCTTGTTCATTTCAATAAATGGCACCTCGCCTAAAATAGTCAATTATCCGTGAAAAACTCTTAGGTTTTTGGGAAAACTTTACCTGTGCCTATTTTGGTAAAGTAATGCACACTAGCAAACTCAAGAAGGGTAAAAACAACAAAAAGAAAGCACATGATGCTGTACCAGTCAAGTGCAGTAGCGTAGCTGACACGAGGTAGGTCCTAAAATTGTTTGAATTTTGCATAAAACATTTAAGAGCCAGTTTTCTTGCTAGTTCTTACCGTCCTGGTGTCCAAGCCAAAAGTTGAGAGTGTGAGGACAGCAGTTACGCCAAGGCCCACTCGATCGGCAGTTGCCTCTCTGCCACAATAATCGTTATATCTCTTATTCTATAATGCTTATTTTAATGTTTTGTACGTACCGATTAATCCAAAAGCTGACCCAGGAGAGTACGACAATGAGCGAACAGGGCACGTAGATCTGAATAAGAAAGTAGCCAACGTGTCTGCGAAGGTTAAAATTCACCTGTAGCATTGAGTGGTTTCCACGTTTAAAGTTGAAGGAGCCATTGCGGGCAAGAGTTTTAACAATGTCAAATTGACTGAGAGGAAAGTTACTGCCCGTTATTGTTACGGGCGTTTTATCAAATATATATTTCAGCTGGTTGTCAGGATAGCCATCTGTGATTGTAAACCGAGCTAAATTATTTACTCGTTTGCAAAATGAAAATTGCTTACATGAGCCAATGATGAGAGGACAAGATTGTTTATCCATTGGAAAATTATGTAAATCCATAGGGCACAGTGATTTAATTGTTAACCTGCATAAAATGTAACAAATTATTGAAAAACTAACTTGCATTTTATAGTTTAATATTTAACAAATAAAAACAAATTTGCTCTTTTCTGTTTGCAAACTCTTGACGTTTTCATCAAAAAAATTGACAAATTAATTACTAAATGGGACTGTTCTTATATGATGAAACATTGCCAAACAAAGTATACTTATTTACTACTATTGGCAGATACTAAAACATTTCCGATTGAACAGAAAAAAAATCAGCACGTCAAACAAGTGCTGACACAAAACTCATATTCTTTGTCAGTTAGAATATTCAAAGTTGTCAGCAAAAGAAAAAATGAAAGCTTAAAAGTAACGCTATTAATATAAAACAGACTTTTGATATTTTTTGTGTTATTGATATCAAATTTTTGTATAGATTTTAATCTTAAATTGTGTTTAAAAAATTAAATTTTTACAAATAAAATCTGTATTGTTTTTAAGATTAATTAATAAAAAAATTATTTTTTGTGTAAAAAAATTTCGGTAAAAGCCAATTTAAATTGACATAAACCCTTGTCAGCAGAGCATCAGTAGACATTCAGTATTCTCATTACAATTTTCCATGTATGTACACAGTACTAATTAACCTGATGTCTACACTTGAATGCACTTCAATCTGTGGGCTGCAATCTATAATACTGTTGCATTCTGAACAATATCAACTAATTTGGTTCAGAGCACTTGATTTTACCCTTGGGCTCTTTAGTTTGAGCTAAAGTATAAAAAACCTATCTTATTGAGCTGATCACAATTAGAGCAAAAACACACATTCACTTGAAAAAGCAATTTGTTTTGTGATTTGTTGTCATTAAAAATTCTCTTTTTTGCTAATGTAAAAAATTATAAACCGACACCAACCTCATTGAGTAGAGAATTAATCCGTCCTTGTAAATGCGCAAAAACTTGTTTGGTGTTGTAATTGTGTGAATATGCGATGAAAATTTACCAGTGTGGAAGTAAGTGTCCGGCTGTTAAAACAAAAAAACCGGTTATAAAAAACTTTCAACGTTGTGCCAAATTTATTAACATTTTAAATGTTTTAACTAATTTGTACTAAAACTAAAAACACTTTAAACCGACATGTGCAACAATAATTTGTTTTTTTACAAATAATTGCTTTGTGGTTAATTGGACAATTTTTCACATTGAATGAGCATTTGTTTTTTAAAACAATATTCCATTTAAATACGGTTAGCGCAGTTACACTGCCTAATGAATAGCGTTTTTCATTAATTATGAAATGTCCATGTATGCTTCTTGTCATTTGTCTTGTTTAGGTGATCGTTAGTAAAGAAGGATGAAAGGCTCAAATACATTGAAAAACCAACAAAGACTATTAATTAAAGAGAGCAGTCAGCCTGGGCAATTAACGGTCGGCTGATTAGCTAAACAAAAACGTTTAACGAAAAGGCTTGTTGCCGTTGTACTACACGCTAAACCTGCCATCAATTGAATCACCATTAGGAAGGTACGGCGTGAAAAGAAGTGATTGCTTCTGACAAATATGATTGCCAACGATACGCACTGGATTAGTAGGCATTACAAGTTTACAGTATACCACCGCATACACAAACCAATGATTAGATTAAATCTTGAGTTGATTCCTTTACTGCGTCAATTACACTGTAATTTGGTTTGATCAATTTTATGTGTAGCGCTACTGATTTCAAATTGCTGCTATTTTCAAACTCACTAAATAAGTTTTTAAACAAACCGGCAACTTACCTTCCACACATTGTCAAGCATCTTAATGTTAAGAGAAAAAAAATCAGCACCGTTTGTAAAGCGTAAACGTTCGTCTCGCCACTTTTGTCGAAAATAACAATCGAGTGAATATTCCTAAAACGAGAGAGTCAATGGGAAAAAGGTAAATTAATCGATCAATAATGCTTTTTTGACAAAAAAGGTCGCTTTGACTCTGATGGGAATTGTTTAGCAGATACAAAGAACCAAACGTTTAGGTGCAACAACATTTGAATAATCAACTTATCGAAACACTGAATAGCGTGATTTAAAACACCTTGATTTAATTTGATTTTTATAATGTAACATTAATGACTAACATGATTGAAACTCCGTTTATTAACTTGTACAAGCACATTTTTTCTAACTATTACTTCATACTTTTAAATAATCAACGAAAGTAATATTAAAAAATTTTTGTTTAAGAAAATCTTGATGGAAAAAATTGGCAGTGCACAAGTTTCGCCTTACATCATCATCATTTTGGATCTATGCATCTAGGTTTCTCAAAAACTGCATAATGAATATGCAGGCTTTATAACCATCATGGTCATATACTGAGCTAAAGAAGAAGGGGCAAGATGCAAAGCATTAGTACGGCCAAGTGGCAAGTGTAATGAGTATTCTATCAGCAACAGTACATTTGAGTTACTCTCACGTCATTGCAAAGTTTACGATAATAAACGCAATTAATCGGATGAGTTGAGCTCAGCATTGATGTGGCAATTTGGCAGATTAGACGATGCTACCATCGCCTCTGCAGCTACATTGTCGTGCAAGTGTGCCATTTGCTCGATAACGACTAAATCGAGCAGAGTTGGCCGCTTTGGCAGATAGGTTAATTAATATTTTTTGCCCATTAGAGTAATTATTAAGCGGTTTTATTAACACTTGTGTCGCCAACTTTGTACAAATGAAAACTCATTCTTGCACAGGCTTTTTAATCATTTTAGCATTAACTTTTTCAATTAACAAAAGTCAAAGTTGAGTTGGTAAACCAAACTATTTTCTTTAAATCAAATCGCATCTAACCATCTGTACTATGCTTTGATTTTCCAATTTATAATTGCATTTTTGAATTAAAGACTTTTATTTTAACAGTCGTGATAAAAGGAAAACACCTACTGAGTTTTGCATTCAACTTTTGCAATAAAAAAAATAATTTTGTAAAATTATGCAAAAATAAATATACATACCATCTGAAGCTCTGATATAGGCCCTAAACTTCTTATTTCTATGTTGGTTGTTATCACAGCAGGAGGACCTTTTGATAAAAAAATCAAGTCAAAAAAATTTGAAATTTTTTATAAAAAATCAAAAAAGGAAACTTAAAACCTCTATTACTGATCAATAAAATCATAAATCACAAAAATGACATGCAAACAATAATTACATTAATAAAAACTATAAAATGAAATTTTTTTTATGACAGTAAATAATTAGGACTGTGGCAAGTAGTATTTTGTAACTAAGCAAAACAAACAAACCTAAACAGTTTAAAACTTACCCCCATAATTTGGTCGTTGATTTGAGTCATAATTGTCAAGCAGTTCAGCTAAAACTAAACTTATGTTTTTTGAACTGTCTTTCAAATTAGCAGACTGTGCAGTTGTACTGTTGGAACGTTGCAAGTTGGTCGGCATTTTGGGCATCTTTGACATGAAACGTTTACTTCTCACAAATATTTGTGGTTCAGAACCGTTTTCAAGAACCGATGTTGCTGTGAGTGCGTGTAAAAGTGTGCAAGTCATTTAAAAAGTTAAAATTTATGCAAAGGTAATAAAGCAAGCTTAGTCAGGTAACAATTCAGAAAAAAAAGTTCATACCGTTCAATGGACCATTCGTTTGCAAAGTAGATGAAGTAGTCGTTGTGGTAATGGTCGCAACTTGGGCTGCCGCCGCCAATTCATGGCTCAAATTACAGCGAGTAATTGAGTAGATGATGCTGTCAAGTCAGTAAAACAAAGAAATGCACAAGCTTGGCTTAGAGTGTAGAGGCAAAGCAAAAAACAAGTGATTTTTGCAGTAAATTAGCAGTCACCATCACTACAGGGCTGCACAATAAAGGCAATGCGGCAAAGTGAACATTGTCAGTGGTGCTTGCAGTGTCAGCAATGCAAATAGTTTGTGCGCGCCTAAAGGCGACTACAAGGCACACTAAACATGAGACTGGTCAGACTGACCAGAAAACGAATCTGAGCACCAGTGTGTACCACTTGTCGCAGACATTTATTTGTGTGTGCTTTTCACTGTACTGAGCAAACAGTATAATTCAATTGAACTCAATTAGAGAGGACAATGCCAAAATGGACAAATGAAGATTTTTTTGCAAATTGTCATCGTCATCAAAAAATGTGTTTTTTGATTTACTATAAAAGTTTGCTTGTTTGCCTACAGGTGCATTGAGCACAGTGCTAAACTCAATAGAAACAAAAACCAAGTAAAATGAAGCAAATGGAATATAGATACTGGTAGAAAAAAATGATTTTAAGCGTTGCTCAAAGCAAACAACAACTTAAAAACAAATCATTAGAAAAAGTGCAAACGTTTTATTAGGTTTGTTTAAATCTAAAATTAAATAAAAAAAATATTTTTTAAAAACCGCATATTATATATTTTATAAAAAAATAAATAAAACAAAATAACATATAATTTAAATTAAAATATAGCAAAAATAGTTTTTATTGTTTTAAAAATATAAATGTTTAAAGTACTCTTTTGAAAAAATGTGTTAATTTACAAAAAAATATTGTTTACTAATTAATACTAATGCCTAAAGTATAATCTAGTTAAAAAATGACAAAACTAAATCAAAATAAATAAATGAGCAACTCGACTTATTTGGTTAAAGTGCAATTCAGATAAAAGGAAAAATTTGCAAACGTTGCAAACGCAAATGATTTGCAAATGAGAAAACCACATTAGTGAAAAAAAGATGAGATAAAGCCAAATAATATCTCAATTGTTTCAATTGATAAATGGTAAAAATGAGTTTATATATGTAAAATTTTTAAATAAAAAATTCAAAAGATACAGCTGCACCTAAAACGCAGCGATAACATGAAATAAAAAAATTTAATAAAAAAGAAAATTGAATTGATTTTGGCTAGCCAGTCGGTTAAAGTAAAACGTGCAATATTACAGCCAAGTGATCACTTGAAATCATGTGTGCTAAAGTGTTCCAAAAATTGCAATGGTCATTGAGATAAAAGTACTGATACTGCAACGTCTCTAATGGCTACAACAATGGGAGCTGCAAAACGAAAGAACCTATTTTGATTGCTTCCTGTTTTTGTTTGTGGACGATCACTATCAATTTATTCTCAATCTTGACCTTTTTCAAATGATTAGTTTCATTAAAGTAACCTTAAAGAACCCACATCAACATCTCTTCTACCAATCTAAAGCAAGTGAAAAATTTATTAATTTTCAGCTCTAGCTCAATACTTAATAAACTCACTTGTCTTTGCTTTTCTCTTAGTTCACACTTCACTTCTTTAATTAACTTTATTACAACTGACAAGTTTAAACTAACCAAGGTTTGTTTGCTGTGAAAGAACACAAAAAAGAAATGTGACTTGATTTTTTCCAAATAAAATAAAATAAAAAACTGGTTTCAGTTTTAATAAACTTGTTTTTTTGTTTTTCTCATATTTACTTGTTTCTCAAATGTCAAAAATTTAAACGATTTTTAGTTTGACAAATTCAATAAGTAAATAACAATTTTTATTGATGAATATTTTTAAATGTTACAATAAACTCTGCTTTAATAAACGGCACAATTTTACAAATTAAACCTTTCATCAAAACTTGACTCATTTTCGCTTAAATGCACACTGATAAAACTGCAACGTATTTTATATGTCCATACAAACAAACCAGTAAAGGCAGATTAAATCGATAAATTTTATTTTTTATTTTAATTTGTTTGCCACTCAAAAAATGAAATAAAATGGCAGAGATGATAACACATTAAGTAGAATTATAGTGATTTTACTAGGCTTTTTCAATTTATTTTCTGCTTGTTCACTGAATGCAACACATCAATCGTGCATAATTTGCTCAAAATGTATTTTTTGACAGTGAAAAACCAAATTAATTTGGTGCTAAATCCGCAGTCGTTGTCTCGGAGATAAGCACTGAAAGTGAGAAATAGAAATTGAGCCCATTTTAAAGTGAATTGAAACTTAATTAATAGTAGTTTAATTGCATTCCACAGATACGACTGATCGATAAATTCCAGAAAAAGTTATCCAATTCAGTGTTCGACAGACAGAGTGCATGAAAAGCTCTTTCAAAGTACAAATATTTAGAAAAGGTCCACACACTAAAAGTGCAGAAAACGCAAAAATACTCAATGTAGTGGTCTGTGAATATTGATGCTAGGTAAATGAAGCATGCAACAATAAATAATTGATTTTGGCAATTTAGTGGTAAGCAACATTTCAATTTACAGAGACACTGGTCAGCGCTAGTCTATTGTTGACTCAATTTTCAGCCAGTTCTAGCTTTTGACAAACAAAAACCATGCTCTACGTACCTAGCGCAAACATTAATCGTTTAAGGATAGCCCACATTGACATTAATATTTGATTTTAGAAAAAGCAAAAACCACAGTAAATATTAGATTGGTTGGAAAGTTGACTCGACCGCGCTTTTTTGGAAAGTGCATTTTAGGCCGCAGGGTCAAGTGGCGTAATGAGATTAGATTAGATTGGTCTGCTTAACCTCATTGTTGACTATTGCAAATCAAATTTTAATTTGACTGTTTCTGCAGTTTAGTCTGCAAACTTGTCTGCAAACTCGTGCCTTCTCCCAAACGTCGTGCAAAACTTTAATTAAATTGTCGATTCGAATACACAGAACTGTGGCATTTAAAACAGATTGTGGCGTCACATTTAGGCGGAATCTCTACCAAACGGTCTGTTACTCTGCTGCTACTGTTGCTGCAGTTGTTGTCGCTGTCAATCGTCGCATCATCGCTTATGTCCGTTTGGTTGACTTCAATCTCCTACAAACAGACGAGTTCGATTGAGTGATCCATCCAGTCATCTGTTGGCATGAAACGGCAGCAGCAGTGGGCAGAAACGAAGCATGTTACTCTCGCATGCCTTACGAACACTCCTTCACCCATCTAATCGATAGCTCAACAAATTCTCAAATTTAAATTCTGTTGAACTTTAGAAAAAGGCCCAATAGTGCTCACACATACAGACACTAACAGTTGAGTGAGCTTGGCAAACTTGGCTTTTTTCTACTATGATCAGATTGTGCTTGTTTGTTGAGTCAAACAAAGTGTCGACAAATGTGGCAGGCACCCGATCGCCGTGACTGATCGCTTGTAGTAGGCTGCAACTGTTCGGCTGTAGCCATTACCGCCTTGGTCACAAATGGCAGCAGGAGTTGAGAGAGAACTAAGTGGGTCTTGATGCGGCTTAGCATCGATTAGCATATCATCAGACAGGCAACTCAAAAGTTGATGCGTCAGGCCGTTTGACCGTTCAGTAAAAAGGTAATTTGCATTTAGTTGTCTGCACTTATCGAGTGGCACCACATGCATGGGAAAGAGGTAAAAGCGATAAATCAATAAACGAAAAACAAGTCGTTAAACGGAAAAGGAAGAGGAATCAACAAAAGGCTATCAATCATCACGCAATAAAAGGCTCCTAATATAAATTCGATTGACCTGTAATTCACAAAAAGTAAAAACATTGTTTCAAGTAAAAAATCAATAGAATTATATAAAACTAGTACTTTAATACAAAGTTTGCACCTAAAATTACTAAAAGTATAAACATACCTTTGAGAATGATTCTTGTGTATAAAACAGCTAAATGCAGCAAACAGAATAATAGTTGCCAAGGTTTTTGACATGCCAAAAATACTGGTTTTCTTCATGGTACTCATATAAATCGGATTAGTCATTGATGAAAGTTTTGCGGTGATAAAATTGTTGTTTTCAGTAAAATCCACACTTGAACGTTGGCAATATGCTGGCCTCCTCAAAAAGACGACAATTAAAAACATAAATTACACACAAATACAAACATTAACGGAAGAAAATGTTTAGTGCTGTAGATTAAAGAGCAAGTGTGGAAAGTGCTAGACAAACAGATGTGAACATGGAACAAATTGTTTGCTGAGGGCTGCGACAGGAAAATGGTGGTAAGACCAGGGAAGATACAAAAGACGAAGTGAAGAACGGTAAGTACTGTGCCGTGTCGAATCAACGATATGCCGCAGACGACGACGACGACCGCTCGCTAGAAGAACAAGCAATTCGTCCAATAATCTCGCGCCCTGACTCATATTGGAAGGAGTGTGCGCATCAAAGACGGCAAGCTGACATCGGAGCCTCTCAAAAGAACAGCTCCTTGCTCTTGAGCAGTGGCAGCAGCTAAAGTATGCATCAATCATCATCCACATTCAAATTGGCACTGTGCAATCATACATTCGATTAGGGAGACGACTATATTCAAAGTAAAAAAACGATTTGGCATGCAAAGAGCTTAGTTCGGATGATTTTGCCACACTGCTGATTCTACTAGAATCATTCTACAGTTTTCTGCGTATGTTGCCAGTGCTTCCTTCTGGTGGTTTGTAATGCACTGCTAGTAATTTCATTTTTATGGTTATTAAGAAAATACAGTTGAATTAAAAATACATTACTTGACATATAAAATTGTTAACCTAATAAATTCTCACGAAAGTTTACAAAATTTGCAATTTTTGTAATTAAGACATAAAAATTAGTAAGCTAATCATCACATAAACTTAATTATTGACGTCAAATTATATAACCAAATTCTCTGTAATTTAATACTTTCAGTGATTATTAGAAATTGCCAAAATATTTTCTTCAGTGCTGTAAAAAGAGCAGTAGTAATAGGAAATAAGTTTTACAAGTCACACACAGCAATGTGAACTCTTTATGAAACAGAGGGTAAGTTTTACAGACAAGTGACAAAGATGGACAGACAGCAATACAGTGGCGCACACATGCACTCACCTGTTCTGACTGGCCTGCTGGCAAAGTGTCTCGCCTGCTTGGTGACTGTCGGGGCTGGGTCCATGCTGTCGGCCCATAGTGCTTCAGACAGACACACACAGGCAGAGGAACAGAGTGAGAGAGAGAGAGAGAGAGAGAGAGAGAGAGAGAGAGAGAGAGAGAGAGAGA
>JAALOO010000404.1_pt1 | contig 38545 bp, 22 predicted proteins | sample 7257641 | NCBI WGS metagenome assembly JAALOO01 (sample SAMN14085613, study PRJNA598686) | mite metagenome | biome: ENVO:01001000; feature: ENVO:01001002; material: ENVO:01001226; isolation source: single female mite from University of Michigan culture on fish food culture... ...
GTCGGCGAATCAGTGAACTCGTGAATAAAAATATTCAATGGTGCTGGACTAATAAACAAAAAATCAATTTTTTAACTAACCTGAAGGTTAGTTTAAATGTGTTAAAAGTGACATAAGTTATTAAAATATAAATTTTTCTGACGTTTTGTGGCGTAGAGTTATAACAAAAATGCTGTTTAAATAAACACCGTTTAATATCATCGTTTAATCTTATTCCTAATTTATTTTTTTTCATTGCTAAAAAATTATCTTAATTATTAAGTTATACTGTTTTTGAGAATATTTTTAATTGAACATTTTGATTAGCACATTGCAATTTAGTTAATCCGCTTAGTATATCCATGTCTACATAGCTCATATTGCTAATAAATCACAATCACTCGGCAGTTCCTTTACTATATGTTTTTACACAAAACATTTAATGAAGTCATTAGATTTGACCTTTTTACCACGCTTGGCTAACACTCGAGAGTGATTAACGTAAAAACCAAAAAATGGTACAGTCGAGTGTCATTGCTAAAAATTGCTTAAAGATAGTACATAAAAAACTAAAATGAGTTACCCGGAAAATGATTTAATCGATAGATGCGGTAAATTGATAAAAGATAAAAATTGCGTTAAAATACAGTGTGGTAGATTTGCCGTTTTATTTGGTCAAAAAGTACTTAACAATGAGTTAGTGTAGATAAAATCAGACGGAAATGAGATTTGAGTAAAAGAAACTTAAAGAAACTAAAAATTAAAATAAATTTTAATGTTATAAAAAACATAAAATTTAAATTTAAAAAACATTTATTTTGAAAAAAATACAAAATTATTGTGTTACAACACAAAATTTAGAAATTTTTTATGTCGAGGTAAAAACAATTTTAAAAATTAAAACCGAAAGTTAAAATTTAACAGTAATAAATTTGGTTTACCAAATCTAAAAAAAATTTTTAAGTTATTTGATAAAATATTTTTATTTTTGATAGCCGCTAATAAATGACGGTCATTTTTATATCAAACGATGTACACGTTACTTGATAAAATAAAAACATTTTTTAACCGACCGGAAAACCGGTGAGTGCAAAAAGAATGGTCGCATAAGTGTTTGGTTATCCAAGAAAACCTCAAACGTGCTCTCCGGGCATTTGTTACAAAAATGAACAATATGGATAAAAATAAAGTAAAAATAGAACAATGAAAAAATTGTAAGTTGTTTTTGTCCGGAAATTGGCTTGCTTACAAAATGTGTTTACACAAAAATATTTAAATGAACAAACAAAAAAATGTTTTTAGATTTTTGAAAAACCTGGCATTACGCATTTGTAAAATCAATTAAGTTTTTGTCAGTTTTTATTTAACATTTTGATTTTACAATTAAAAATTTTAAATATTTTGTTGTAGTTACTTATTATAGTGTTTTATTTCAAAATTGTTTAATAAATTAAAGAAATGTAATAGATTTTTACGTAGTTTGTTTTGAATAATTTACAAATAAAAAGTGTTTTTTGTTGATTAGCTTTATTATCTTAAAAACAGCGCTTTCTGACAGTGTACGCAAAACAATAAGATTAGCTAAACTTGTCTGTTCAGAAAAACACAGTTTGCAGAAACAAAAACTAGCATGTCAGTGAATGTACTTTCAAAAACCATGCAGCAGATGCTGCTTCTAGCACTTTATTAAACTGTCGCAAGACTTAGATACATCAAATGAGCAACAACTTAATGTTACATTGCTATAAACTGCACCTACATTGGCATTGCAGAAAATATTAGTTGCTAAAAAAGTAAACTATAAGAAAAAGGACGCACTTTGCAATCTTTTCACATGGGACTAGTAGTAATTTTGGCTCCTTATGTCGCAGCACCTACAATGACAGTTGATAAAATATTTCCGTAACATAAAGGTAAAGTTACTTGCGGCGTACTACTGCTAGTTTTGTATCATTTTCTAAGCAAAATTAAAGTAAAAAATGCGTTTTAGAAATTTTTTAAATATTTTTATTAATTTAATTTTGTCATTTGCTAAAAAAGTGTAACATTTTGGCTGATTTTTTAATGTTTGTTGCAAAAACACCATTCATCAAATGATATTTAGACAACATTTGAACACATACTGCTTGCAACAAAATTGTCTAATTGAATAGCGTCATTTGATTAAAATGTGAAAAGATGACGAGGAGGACCCTCTAAAGCAGTAAGAGTCAGTCAGCTCAGCTGCAAAAGAATAGCGACAAGTGGTGAGCAGTGTTTGGCAGTGCGTGCAATCGATACATTCAATTTGGCTTTTTTTCTGTTTTGCTTTCTCTTCCGCTTTTGGCCCTGCGAATTATCGCCATCTCTTCAGGGATCAGGAGAATTTAGCTTTGTGACTGACTGACTGGCTGGCTAGTGGCCCATCAATCGCTGCAGCTAAATTCAATTGAAAAGACAGTGCAGTTTCCAGACAAGTTCGATGATGTTGCTGTTCATCTTTTCATCTCTCTCCTTCTTTTTTCCTTTTCCCCTCACTCCCTCGTGCCGGTATGCAGTGCTTCCTCGTTCACACATTCTGGTCATGTCGACCATGTTACAGCAGACAGAGCGTTCTCGGTGTGCGGGCGCGTGTCTTTTGCTGTCTTTAATTCCGGCTGGTCCGCGCGCGCAGCTCAAGTTCGATTGCTGCTCAAAAGAAGAGAAAAGGAAAAGAGAGGAAACTGAAAGAAAAGCGGTGAGATCAAAAGTGAAAGCATGCGACCAATTGATGCACTACAACTACTACTACCACTGCTGCTGCTGTTGTTGTTGATAATGTTGATGCCGTCTGCCAATTGGCCATTCCACTCGCCGACTGCCGATATAAATCAAGATGATCGGGTTTGCAGACAAAAACGCTGAAGGAAAAAAAGAGAGAAAGAGAGAGAGAGAGAAAAAGAGAAAGAGAGAGAGAGAGAGAAAGAGAGCTGAATCAAAGATAGGGCACTGATGCGATTGCTGCTGACTTTTACTTTCTCTGCGTTGATCAAATTAACCCAGTCCTGCTGTGTGTTAGAGTCGACAGCTCTTTAATTGCACCCGTAAGTCAGTGCACCCGTAGACACCGTGGACCGTGGATTTAATCTGCCCCAAACGAGTGTCCATTGCCACTGTTCACTGGTCACTGTTGCACTGCTCACAACTGAGCAGACAAGCAGGCAGGCAGCAGCAGCTTAATCATCTCACAGTGCTACTATTTCACCAAGCGAATTTTTACAATTTACAACTTTGTCAAATATTTAAAACACAAATTTATTAAAAAATACTTTGGCTTTAGTTTACCAGCTATAAATCATCGTTTAGTGAGCTAGGTAAAGAAAAAAATAATTCAATTATTTACTTTTTAGTGTGTTTCAATTGAGCCAAAATAAAATTAAAAATGTTGCAGTGAGTTTTCAAAATTTGATTTTGTTTTAACTCTGCTTTAAAATATGATTAAAAAAGATAAAATAATAAACGCAAAAAGTTAAAAATTGCAAAGAGAAGCGGTTTGGTAACGTGGCGCGCGGAGAGATTTCCAAGCATGACGTAGTCCAGACTGACTTTTAATGGTAGAGGGAGCAGCTTATAAAGCATTTACAGAGGTTTCGAACTTCGCGTGAGCAAAGCCACGTCACCAGCGGCCTGGTGGCCGCTACTCCTAAAGATATTTGTAAAAACAAACAATTTTAAATATGTGTTGCAGTGAAGCGTTTAAAATGTTGCGACAACTTTTATACAAATCAAAAACAATTCGCTCAATTTGCTAGTTTAATTGTTTTCTTTTTATTAACTTTATGCGTGTAATGTATTTGTTTTACTCAGTACAACTTGAAAAAAACAATAAATTGATTACTCAATTGGCCATGCAATGTTCAAAACACTGTTTTACCAAAATGTAGTTTATCTCAACGACCTGTTAAGTGTCTAAAAAACAAAAAGCAATGTGTGTGATGACAAAAACAATAGTTCATTTTGAAGACAACGTTTGCCTGCATTGTTATTTAATTTAGCCTTTTTAAGTATAGCTCAAGCTAGAACACTGTACTTTCTGTCAACTGTAATCAGTTGTGAATGCAGATTGTCATGGGCAAGTAAATCTGCATCACTTGAGCCAATGGCAGCACTTACTTGCATTTGTTACAGTGCAACTGTTTTCAGTTCAGTTTTATTGTAAATGCCACCTTTCCTGCAAATGTTTTCTACTTTTTGTTTGTCATATTTTTTGCCTGCAATCAGCGACAAATCATATTAACCATCTTTACGCTCGCTTCAACATTTTTGGCACTATCTTTCTTTTTCTTTTTTTTTCTGCGCAGCATTATCATTTTTTTCCTACCAGTCAGTCTGTGCTGCTGCTCAGCACTGTTTGGAAGTGCATTAGACGTAATTAGCTGCAAATGCTAAATGGACTGGCCAATCCAATCAGTGCCAAAGCCCTCACATAAGACAGTGCCTTGTTTCTTTTTGCCCTTCTGACCGTTTGTCAGCGATTGTCTAATTGACTTAGAGACGGCATAGGAAAAAAAGGGAAAAAACGGAGGGCCAAAGACGCCTGAGAGCAGACTGAAGGCAGGTGCAAATGAAGCACACACAGACAGAAACGGCACACAAAAACAATATTTGACAAGATAAGAATTTGTTAATGGAACAAAATGAAAAAACTGTCATTTTGCAGAATGTAGCGGTGCACCAGTCAGATAGTTTCAGTACAGTGGCAACTTTCAATCGGAAGTTGAATCGCTTTATCTGGTGACATTAGCAATTGCAAAAATATGTAAATGATGGCACCAAATGGCGCAAATGCGTTACGGATCTTTACCAGTAGTAATTGGTTGTTTAACATTATCTTTTCTACACGCCGAAATTTGTCGCGTGTACTGAGTTTTGATTTTTCAAATTCAAAGTTTTGCTACGTGAACACAATAAAATTGATAAAGCTATACTTACCAGAATTTGCACCCATTTACTACTTAAATTGAAATATGTGTGACTGCGCTCTAAACAACGAAACAAAAACCGGAGTAACATTTACATAAACTACATAAAATTTGCAAATGTCGATAAAGACGTCTGAGACGTCTGAGACGTTTTAGTCTTGACAGTGCTTTTGAGTTGTGCAAAAAAGACGCCAAAAGAGTTCCCAAGCAGACACCATAGGTAAAACAACTTAATATGCTAAATCAATGTTCTGGCTAATTACTGGCTCATTTGGTGAGTGGTGCAATTGGCAAAGTGTGCGAAAGCAAACAGTTTACGTCAGAATGTCATTTAGTGTCTTTTAGCACGGCGTTGGTCACACAGTGGTTTTCCTTGAATGGAGTCAGTCAAAGTCAGAGAGAGAGAGAGAGAGAGAGAGAGAGAGAGAGAGAGAGAAAGAGAGAGAGAGAAGAAATGAGGGAGAAAAGCCTGGAAAGGGACAATTCTTGCTCCGTTGACACCGGCTTGTGTAGAAGGAGGCTGTTGTAAAGATTTATTGTCTTGTTGCGTGACCAGAATCGGCGTCTGCGGGGGTGACACCGTGAGCCGGATGAGCGAGGCTTCCAGGCACGATCGCCCTATGAACCGCCGATCAATCGATGGCACGATCACACCACTCTCCTTCTCCCCTCTCTCTTCTTCTGGTGACAATGCTACTGTTCTTCACAACCGGCGTTGACCAGCAGGCGCTCCTTTTCCATCTTTCTCCTTTCCTTCTTCTTATTTTTTTTAAACGGACATTTCTCAATAATGTGAATTTTAATTTAAAATGAAACCAAATGTGTGAACAAAAGAAAAAAAGGAGAACTAGGCGGTAATTTGAAATTTGACATGATGAACAAAAAGAGAAACAAAAAGGCATAACTGAGTTTAGGAGACAGTTGCCAAAACTAGGAAAATTGAAAGCTAGTTAAATGTGAAAAAGAGTAAAAAGTTAAAAGGAAACAGAGAACGATGATATATGACAGGACTTTTTAGTTTAAAAACATTTTTGTTTGGTACAAAAGATCAGTGTTAAGAAGTGTCAATTTTAAAATTCGTCATTTTTATTTGTTTAATTGATAAATTACTATTTATTATTTGTTTGAAAAATTACATTAGCAATAATTTTTAAGTTGTTTTACACATTGTTTTTATCACGTAACTAATAACTGAAGTTACCAAATGCCTTAAACTAATAATCAGTTGAAGATAAAACATATTTGCAGATTTTGTATTACATCGGCATCCAAATCTGAAATAACTGAATTATTGTATTAACAATATAAAATCACACAAGTGGAAAGTCTGCTGTTGAGTACTTAGAAAAAGCTTTTAAAAAACACTAAAAACTATATTTTAAGCAATATATTTTAGTTTTGTTACTCCAGACAAAAAACTTTTGCATTTACTTTACCCAAACTCTGAATGAGCTGTGAATGATAGAAAAGCTAAAGCCAACCACTTTTAGACACATCAGTGATGAAAAGAGCAGAATTTACTGCACACGACCAAAACTTACATCTTTTTTTCTCTAAAGTAGTAGCGGCTGTTGCCAACTTTGCACTCACCTCAGCAATGTATTGGCAAACGATCAGTCACCAGTTGTTCTCAGTCAATGTACCAGTGTCAATCACAATTAAAATGGCCATTCATTTTGCTAGTTTCTCAAACAAAAGGGAAATTTAGTGCGTTGTAGCGCGCAGAAAACATCAATTAGCGTCAATTTTTAAAGCTAGAGGCATTTAATCTAATTAGACACATGGCACGTTTCGCACTGCAGGCAAAACCCAATTAATTGTTTTGCCTAAATAAAAAATAATTAAAATTTTAATTAGTGTTTTTGCTATTTGAGTGTGTAAAAACAAATTGCCTAAAACGTGTCAATTTAAAAATTTTAGATACACATGATACTTTTCATTATTTTGCAAATACTGTTTGCGATAAAGAAAATAAAAGCAACAACGACTATTTTTATATTGACTGCAAATTTCTATTTTTATTAGCCTGTGTGGTCACTGTGCACTGAAGCATGAAGTGACATAATTGACAAGCGGCAAATGTAGTAGTACTCACAGTTAGTCAAAATGACAAATGTCGTAATTAGTCAGTTGAAAGAAAATGGGTTTTATTCATTGAATTAGTTTGTTTGTATACATTAACATAGTTCAGTATAACAATTGAGAAAAAAACAATTGTGGCATTAGAGAAGAAAGACAAAACTATTAGTAATTGATTCTTTGCTCATAATCTGTCAATCATTCATCAGCATTCAAACTGAGCAGCTGTCAGACATGATCGCGGATGATGGTGAGTTGACTTGAAGATTTTACCATTTTTAGCACAAACACATAACTGTCCAATTGAAGGGTAGGTGCGACCTTGACGAGATGGGTGAACAGTAAGAAGACGAGGTGAAAAAATGATCAAGGAAGCATTAAGAAAAACCTGTTTGAAAAAAATGTTCACAACAAACAAAAGGTTTGATAAAAAAAACAAAATAAGTTATTACTCACTTTGGCACTTGTACTTTCCAGTTTTAATTGAGCAGCACTGGTTATGCCAATAAACGTGTTACTAGAAAGTTCATTTTCAACAAAAATGTTTATCTGTTTCGGACCACGTATTTGTACTTTTTGGTTGGGTGAATAGAGAAAAAGTTTCTCATCCGAATAAATTGTTGGCACTTGAATTGAGCTGTTTAGCAGCAAGCCTGTTGAGCCTGCTTACAACAAACAACAAATAAACCATTTGTATCTTTACTTTGGTCATTATAATAAGTACCCTTAATTTGTATGGAATCAACGCCTATAACCGATGTTTGCTGATTGTCGATAGAATCTTGCAACAGTAAGAGCAAGTTCTCGTCTGCCGCAGATTTGACAATCAAATTGCAGCTATTAGCGATCACTTTCTTCTGCGCTATTTGCAACCATAGAGAACCATGACTTTTAGAAAGTTTGCTGCTTTGCTGGTCATCAATGGTCAAGTCTTTTGTTCCAAGAGCGACGCCGGACGGCGACATAATCTGAAGTTGTTCACCCTGAAATGTCATTCAAATGCAAATTGACCTACCGTTTAATGGGACAGATTGAGCGGGCAAATTAAAACTTACATTAGGCGCATCAATTGAGTGCGCCTGTAGAGGGCCGCCACTAATGCGAAGGCCGTTGTAAATAGCCACTCGATTGGAAGAACTGCTGATGCCTGATCTGTCGACACTTTTCGGGTGCAGATGCTCAGATGTGTTTGGAGTGCTTTCAATAGCAAACTAAGAAAAAGAAAAAAAAGATATGGCAAAAAGATGGCGTTAATGGGCCTTACGTGAGGAACTTGTGAAAATTGAACGGTTTTACATGGTCAAAGTTGAGATAGGAAAGTATCCAAAAGAGCAGCCCCGCGTTGAGCGCCACCATCAAGCTGAGACTGAAGGTGAGAATGCAAAGTTGCGTCTGGCCCCAAAACCAAGTCAAGTGGGTGTTCGATTGCTGATGCTGTTGATGGTGGTGGTGGTCCAAATGAAGTGAGGACGTCATCTGAGGACCATGATTGCTCATCGCAGCCATGGCGTTCACTAGGCTCGGCTCCGTTTGGTGGTAGTAGTGAGGTGGTGGTGCAGCCCCAGCCCCAGCATCCAAACTGGTAACATGTGTCCTCTGCAGGGGCAACGACCCTAGTGGCCCGGCACTGTGTTGCGATGTTGGGTAGTAGTGCTGTACAGCACCGGTAGTTGGGATTGATGGCGGCTGATGGTGCTCCAGAGTGTTCATTTCTTCTTCTAAATCTTCAGCTACAAAACTGCACACTTATTTCTTTTCTGAGCAACATTTGTCAGCAGCAGCAACAGCAGCTTTGTTTAGACAGGCTACCATTTCAGGTGTCAGTTTGGCACTGTGAAAAAAAACCAAACAAAAACTTGTGCGCGGTTTAGAGCAAGGTGCAAAACAGCGCTAGTTGGAAATGTATTGCAGCAATTTTCTGTTTCAGTTCACAGTTGCAAAGCTCAATGGAACAAAAAGTTCACATGTGTTTTCTTTGATACCCACAGACGTTCTACTTGGACAGTTTTTGCCAATTAATTAATTACAATTTCTAAGATCTCAATTTATTTTGCTTTTTTTCTTATGAGTGGCTCAAATGCTTTCAAACAGAGTAGTGCAATAATTTTTATTAGCTTTACTCTTCACGGTGCACTGCAGGTCTCTGTTGTTTTTAGCCAGATCACTGCGAGGGATTTTTGCTTTTTTTTCTCTTTCTCACTCTGTTACACTGTTCCTCAAAGATGGCACGCGTTTACATAATCCTGCGGTGTTAAATTACACCTGCTGAAAGGAAGCGTATAAGGAAAGATAATTTATAGGAGGGCAGACAATTGGCGGTAATTAATTGAAGCCTTTGCTGAGTGGGCGCCTGGAATGTGTTTTTTTGCCAGACACACACACACAGACATAAGCAGAAGGCGCAACGAAGATCACAAGCAGACCAATAACTCAACCTGGCACTGTCTGCTAGTCTGCGGTTGCCCTAGTGGCCATATTAATTATGATTAGCAACAGCGAGATCTACAACAGCAACAGCAGCAGACACCTAATCACATTGCCACTAACAAGCTCAATTGGAAAGCCCCTCAATAATGAAGTAATGTATCACCATTGTCTTGGCCATGCCGCAATCAGGCAACAGTGCAACTAGATGGAGAAAAAGGAAGAAGAGTGGAGGGAAGATTTCTGCTGCTGCTGCTACTACTGCTGTGCAGTGCAAACGTCTTTCAGCAGCTTGCATTAACCAGGCTTTGCTGGAAAAGCTGCCAGAGCTGCCTGCCACAAATGGCTCGCAGAAGGACTAAAACTGAAAGAGAGAGGGCAAAGAGCAAGTAGGAAAAGGAGATTGATTTGCGGTGGTTAGTGCTGCTGTTGCTGTTGCTGTGGCTAGTTGGCTGTCTGAGGCAGCAGGAGCAGACTTTGCCAGACGATCGTGATCAATCACCGCCGACGAGCCATAACAAGCAATTGGACACGACTTGCCCACTGGAGGTGACGACGTGTCGGTGTGTGTGTGTGTGTGTTTATGATCCACAGTGCTCCAGTGTTCAACAAAGTCACACTATCAACTTCAATCGATCCATTAGGGAGGAAGAAAGAGAATGAGAGAAAGAGAGAAAAGGAAGAATGTGAAGTCACACATTAGCAGTTGATTAGCCACCGGCACGAAATGGCCCCGTCTGCAGTGGCAAAAACAGGGGTTGACTGGTTGAAAGAGTTGCTGACCTGCCCTGACACGTTTCACCCTACACAGACGGACTGCTGTGCGGGAGAAAGCCTGTAACAAAGGCCACAAATTGAAAATATAATACCATTAATAAGGAGATAAAGAGGCTAGGCTCTACAAGTTGAGCCACCATACCGTACAGCAGTAGTAAAAAGGGCAATAATAGGCTATAGATCTTATTCATTTTAGGACCAGTTTGGCAGTACTTTACAGCAGTCAGTCAGTCAGCTTCTGTCGATTGATTTCCGTTTCTTGTTTAATTACTATCACAGACAAACACGGTCGTTGACTACTGTGTGTCGACTGTTGGAACAATGACACCTTCACTGACGATGAACTTTCTATTTCTTTCTATCTCTCTTTCTTTCTTTTCTTTTCCATCTCTTTCATTGTCCTGATCTGTGACTTTTTCATTTGAGTCAAGCAACAGCAACCGACAGCTCCGATGAGCTCAATCAAATTCAGCTGGGAATATCTTTGAAATAGAGAAGGACAGAAAGCAAAAGAGCAAGCAAACAGTAGTGCACTATTGCTGGTATCTATCGATTGCCTAGTGCTGCTGTTGCTGTTGCTTCACTAGCTTTGCCTGCATGTGATTCTACCGATGCTTCTGTTTTTGCAGTGGGCAAAGTGCACGTTTCAAACACAATGAAAAGACAACAAAAATAAAAACAAGCAAAATTGAGAACAAAGCTGTTAAATGAATGTAGCTACAGACTGGGTCTCCCTTTATAATAGACACAGACACACTGACTGGCTGCCTTTAGCACGATCTAATCAATAATCAATAGATATTTCATTAGGTGGCATTAGTGGACAAACACACAAAGTCTGACCAGGCAAATCACACTCATTCCGGATATGATCTGCTCATTGTTCTAAGAAAAAAAGTACACAAATTAGCTCATATAAAGTCTTAAATTAATTGTGTTTTTTTCTTTTAGACAGAAAAAGTACACACCAGTACGTTTGATTAAAGATACAGGTTATTATAAACTAATTCAGTTTTATGTAAATTCAATTAAACAGCTACTACAACTACAATTGCTTTTTATTTAAAATTAGGTTCAATCAAAAGAGACATTACAAAACGTGATGCTGCCTTAAAAATCACAAATATTGTGTTAAGTTCTGCGCGCGATGCATTTTTGTCAATTTTTTATTTTTTTGTTCATTTCACTAGTTCGTGCTAAATTAATTAAAGCGAACTCAATTGTGCTGCCGTGCCCGTGCAGCCAGTGTGTCTAATTTACACAAGCCAGCGTCTATTCACTTAGGAGCAAAAGCACTGGTAGCGTGTCAGCAATTGATGATGAAACAGAGAAGAGCAGATGAGAGTGAAAGGAAAAAGAGCAAAAATGAGGGTGACATTAGAGGACATTACACGGTGCTGCCAACTAGGACCAGTGTTTTGGCGCACAGCCCACCACTACCACCGGTTGGAAGGTTGCTTCTGCTTTTCAAATTCAGTTTTTGGCATTAATTAAACGAGTAAAGAGACCCTTCCGTTTTTTACTTCCCTTGAGAAACATATTTTTTCTTTTTTTGTGATTTTTTTGCGCTGCGTTCAGAAAGCAATTTAAAAACAATTTACTTCACATTTTATTTTTGTTTGCCTACATGCGGCAATTACGTTCATGTGAACATCCGCCCTGTACAACAGCAGCAGTGTGTGTGTGTAGGTCTGCCGGTAATTGGCAAACTTTGACACCAGTCAGTGGAAGGAACAAAGCTGCAAAAAGGGCTGACAATAGGGTTTGGAGTTGCAGTTTCACATTTGCACAACTGCAAAACTAGAGATTTTAAAATGAAAATGCCTGCATCGATTGTATCAACAATGCGACACTGCGGTCAGCGTGTGGTGATAATAGATGAATCGATTTCTGCCTGATGACAACAATGACCATGTGTGTGTGTGTGTGTGTGTCTGGCTGTGAGCCCACAAATTTGGCTTGTTGCTGCAGATGAAAGTGAGAAAGATATGCGAGAGAAAGAGAGAGAAGGAGAGCTAAGCATATTTATTCGTTTAGTATCTCATCGACTGATGATGGCGCATCGATTGTTTGTCGCATTATCGATTCAGCACACGCAACGTGTGTTCGAACTGCCGTGTCGATTGCACTGCCTTCCGCTCTCTCTCTCTCTCTCTCTCTCTCTCTCTCTCTCTCTCTCTCTCTCTCTCTTTCCCCTCTTTCTAGACCATTTGATGCTGGAGTACTGCCAACAAATGGTCAACACTGTGGTCAACACTGTCCATTAATAGCAGCAACATCCAAAGCAATGTATTGATGAGCAGGGGTGTGCACTGCTTTTGCATTGCATCAAGCAGTACCGGTCAGTTTCACTGCCTATTTGATTATCATTCCATCATCGCGCGACAACGCCGGCAGCATTTATCATCGTTGCAAATGGAAGCATTTGAAAGGTCATTGGGTTTGTTAGCAAAATGCCAAATGCCAAATGGCAATTCATCAAACCGTCTGGTAACAATTTTGAAGCGTGCGACCAAAATAAACTTTGATGTGCAATGATGTTCTCAGTCAGATGACACTGACAGCGTGGTAGCTAATTTGACTGTATCTTTCTTTTGATTTGGATTTACCATTTTGTGCCTATCTGTTTCACTGCTCAATCGACCACTTCTTTTCTTCTTTTTTTGCTCTCTTTTTTCTTCAATCGTGCTCCATTACTGGCTTGTCTGCCTCCGTCTGTCTGTCGTCTGCTGTCGCGCAAACATATGTTTACCATGTCGTTGTCGTTTAGGAGGCAGCAGACGTGAGATTGTCAATGGACTGTGCGTGTATGTGTGTGTGAATGTGTTGACGTGTTGCAGAAAATATGAGTTTGTAAATGTTTGTATGTGTGTCTATTTCAAGCTGCGTCATTTTTTGCAGTGACTCGCATGTCGCTCGACATTGTCACCGCTTGTCGCAGCATCTGACCAACAGCTTGCTAATTCGTCGCATATTGTCAGTGTTAGTAGTGGAAACGCCAAAACTAATAGTAAAATTGTGCATGTCTCTCATTTTCACAGGCGCCATTGCAGCAAACCTCATCAAAAAGGCAAGTTTTTCCTGCATAACAAAGAACTTTGGGCTGTACTGTCACACAGTGTTTTTAGTGCATAAATAAAGAGAGACTCGTTTGCCACCAGACAAAATATGACGCCATTTTTTCGCCACGCACTAACAACTGGCGCCTTTCTTTTTTCGGTACAGTACTCTTTTTTACTGACACCAACTGGTGGGTTGAGAAAATCGCAAACGTGCAAGGATAAATTGCCAACCAAATTGTGTCCGCAAATATGGAAATTGAGTAATCTAAAGTGGTTAAAGAGCAAAAATACTAGCATTTGTAATATGAAAAGTATTACTTGTGCATGGTTAGAGCTTTTGACAAAGTAGAGCTAAAGCAAAATATTGTTAAAAAATTAACTTTTTTTCAAATCTAATATTGAACATCGTTTTGTTAATTTTTTTGTTAATAATATTAAACGTCCCAATATTTTACAACATTTTTATAACTAATTTTTTCAGCCAGGCATAAAACATTGATTTGGCAGTTGACTATTTTAATAATTACATTTAGGTGATCATCGGTATTTATTTTTTGTGTTTATTTCTAAAACTAATAACTGAATTTTGAAATTTTTTAATGAAAAATTACAACTATTTATAATTTAAGCCAGTTTAATGTTTTCTCCTTTGATGCGACACTTTTTCAATAAAAATTGAAAAATGATAGTTTTGATAAAATGATAAGCAATACAAGTGAAAATCAATAGAAAACCTGGTAATAAAGTATAAAAAATGTGTGGCTAGGCACTGAGCAAATGTGAAAAGTAAATGGGCGGCTCGGCGGTGGGCATCTCATCACCATATTAATGATTACCCTTGATGCACACTGGCAGGCAAGTGATGCGTTTCCGCCAGAGAAAGGAGAAGAAAGGACAACACCGGTGTCAAAGCACTCCACGGCGATGATGATAGGCAATTGAGCCCACTGGCGACTGTCTTTTTTCAATTTTTTCCCAAACTAACCTAGACTACGAAGAGTAAAGAGAGCCAGGGTAAAAGGGGACCGACAAGGAAAAAAGAAAAAAGTAGTCAAACAAAAAACAAACGACCAAGACAACAGCTGGTGGCACTAGTCAGGGAAGTAGTGGTGGTAGTGGTGGTGGTAGTTGTCGCAGCGGCAACAACAACATCAGCATCAGCACTAGCACCAGCAGTTGAACTTGGTGCACTAGTGTTGTGCTTTGGTGTAGGACAAAAGAAAGAGAGGGAAAGAGTGGGAAAAGTGAGAAGAGAAGCACTTGCTATTTTGCGCCAGTAAAAACACCGACAATGATGATGACAAGCTAATGACAAGGCAATTGATAATGTTAATTTGAGCAAATCGACATTGAGCAAGGCAGAAAAGCAAACTCGGCGGCGGCGAGACAGCCGACGCCGAGCTGCCACACAGCGAGCCAACTGAGCGTCAACCAGCTGCTCAGCTCAGCTGAACGCTTCACAAGAGTTGACAGTCGTCGTCGGTGTCGTCTTCAGACTCCCGACCGCAGACACCGAAAGACACCGAAAGGACGGTAATGGCAAAGGAGGTGGTGGGAAGAAGAGGAGGAACAGGGCCGCACAACACTGGGATCGCTTCAAAGAACAGTCATCATGTGAAAACAAAAGAAAAAAGGAGAAAAAAGAAAAGAAAGAAAAGGAGAAAGAGGAGAGAAGAAACGTTAACGTTTTCTTCGGCAAAATGATGAACCGATAGTGCCTGACAAGCAAAACAATAAACAATGCAATAAAATTGCAGTTCAAAATGAAGCATCCATTTTGGTGGGTGGAAAAATACTATTGGGGTAATTTGTGTATCAATGTAATGTTCAAGGTGTGTGTGTGTGTTTATGATTGAAACAACTCAATTTAGGTGTTACACTCAATTACCGCACTAATGGACAGCAGTGCGAAATATTGCTAAAATAAAAATTTGTTTTAAAATGCATTTTGTGTTTTAAAACTGATTTGTTTGTTCATTGAAGTTTTACTTCTTACATTGATCGTCAAAATCAACAAAAACAAAAATAAAAAAATTTTTTGGTTTAAGTTTATTTTGCATGCATTCACAGCTCTAAAATTTATGTGACAAATAGAAAAAAGGTATCTCAATCCAATTTTTAAAATATGCGCTTTATCTTTTTTTGTTCAATAGTTACAATTTTTAAAATCAAAATTACAATACGACACAATATTGGTAAAAATGCCTTCTGGCTAAAAAATTAAATTAAAAGTTAATTTTCTATCACAAAACCGTTTACCAAGACACATTTGGTCAGTTGAGGCGTTGTAAGTGATCGCCGAGGGATCCAAGTTAAAGCCGTCTAACACAACAGACGTGCCAAGCAAACTGACTTTGGTTTAATCAAATAAATCATCATTTAATCTAAATGAATAGTGTTTCAACAGTAGCAAATAAATTAAAAGGTTAAAAGAAGATACGCCGAAAAACATAGATAATAACAATGACAAAAACAAGTAAAATTGAGACTACTGCAAACGAGACCCAAGAGACAACGTTGCTAGTATAAATACAAAAGTATTTAAACAGCAACAATTGCAAAAGAAGTTGCGACAGCAATAACTCACATTAGCATTTTTAATAGTTATTTAAAAACTGCTAATTACTGAAAATAAAGTTAATTACCAATACAGATTTTTGCTAAAAACTTGATCAAGTTTAATCAAGTTACGTTTACAAATCATTTTTTTAAATGTTTAAAACGTCAAAACTAACAATGTTGATAAAACAAAACCTAATTAGATTTTTTTTGCAAAATATTTTTTTTAAAAATCAAACGCAAAATAGAAGTTTGATATTTACATGTAGTAAAATGTTGTAGAATGTAAACTTAAGTGTAACTTACCTAATGTTGCTAGATGAAATGAAGAAATTTTGATAAAACGACTTGTTGGATAGGTGCAATCAAGTTTCCAAATGCTCAGAAAAGCGCGCGAAAACGACTGATTTCAGTCAATTCAAAATGTCTTATGCAAGGCAAAGCAAATCTCTTTTCCATGCCTATCATTGGTTCTGATGATAGAAATAGCGTGTGGAGACAGTGAAAAAATGAAAAAGAGAAAGTGAAAAGAAAAAGCACTGAAAAAGAAACAGTTTTCTTTAGAACAACCTATTATTTTATATAGCAAAGCACTAAGAAAGTTTAAGAAGGCGAGTCTTAGAACAAAACAAAAAATAAATTTAAAATTTTTAAAATAATTTATTATTGTGATTGCTAGTTAAGATGTAAATTTCTTTTTTTAATTTTGTAGTTTTAAAAACTATTAAATGAGAACAAATTAATTTTGTAATTGTTACCTTTTAACAATAATTAAAATTATTTAAACTTACATTATTTATTGAACTGATTTGTAACACAAGTGATTTTGTTTATTAACAAATTTGTTACATGATTTAAATTAAACAAATTAAACAAATTTGCAACAGTTTTAGTTGCTGAGAACTAAACTAAAATAATTTTTTAAATTTAAATTTAGATTTTAACAAATACAAAAATTTGTTATCAAATCAAAAAGTATCACATTTGGAAATATTATCAAGTGTGTAATGTTAATACTAAGCTATCAAAGTTAAGTAATTGTTTAATTTATAATGTTAAGTTGTTTTTGAAAATTGTCGTGCTATATTTTAAAAAAATTTTAAAGTTGCGCAACACTAATTGTTCAATTTGAAAACTTGTTTTGTTAATTGATTTTAATTGTAATGTTTTTACTGGTGGGTTGACGCGAATGTTCGGATTAGCGACGTTCATTTGAACAATAGAGTCATCAATTGAATTAAAATGCAAAATGTTGAAAAAATAAGGCTGCTCAATATTGCAACACCAACGATAATGTCGCAAAACAACTTCATTTGAATTGACATTTTTGTGACCGTAAAACTGTATTTGTGTTTTGTTATTAAGTCCAATCATTTTCGTTAAAGCTTGATGACTTCTAGTAAAAACATTATATGACAAAACATCAGGTGAAGTGTACTTCCAAACATTATGAATGCCCATGTGTTGAACTAGTTTAGGTCGTAAAATGATCACTTTGGAGCGTATTTCATGCGGCCAAGGCGTCTGCTGGCAATTGATGCTATTTGGTACAACCAGTGCTTGACTTATTGTTTCATTATTCAATGTTTGATAAAACTGATTTTTCATACTAATTGAGTGGCGTTCACATTGATGAAAATTGGCAAAAGTATTAAACTGTTTGCATTTAGAATAGGCAAACTCGTAGTAAGTTGAGTTTATAAAGTTAAACTCGTGGCAGTGAAGAACACTGGCAATGTAGAGGGCAGCAAATTTGGGCGCGCTTTCCATTTGATCGTCAACCCACTGCCCAATTGAAATCCCCCGTTTTTCAATCGAAACAAATTCATCAATGTCGACATGTATCTGGACTGAATTGGGGTATCTCATCAGGCAATCGTGGATAGTGGCCATTTGTGCACCGGAATGAACTGACTGCTCAATGCTTTTTGGCAAAACAAAAGGATGCAGCTTGACGCCGGAGACTGATGCAATAAAACGTAGAAAACGAATTGCTTGAACTGCTGTTGGCGAAAGCTCTGTCAGGTTGGCAAAATCATAGTAGTAGAAGACAACATTGGTGATGCCGTTGCTGTGGTAGTAGGCAATAAACTCCAGCAAATTCAGCACGTTGATTGAGTCAAATAGAGGTCGCACGCAAACGGTGATGTCTAAAAGTTAAAATATAATTAATTAAATTGTTTGTTAAGGTAAAAATCTGAGCAAACCATTGTTAATGAAACTTGAATTTGGAAGACTAGATTGCTTTTCCTTGCTTTTTATCACATTAATAGCTTTAGAGACGGCTGATTTGTGAGTGTGCAAATTGCGCTGAATCAACTTGACTTTGTCCAAATGATGTTCATGATTTTGAATTCGAGCCGGCACTGGACAATGAATAAGGACACTTGTGTAGTAGAAATCATGTCCTTCAGGCAGACAGTCAATTGACGCCTTGACTCGCAACTCTCCGCTGTGATGGCTGTCAAAAACGCACATCAGCTGAGGAACGTTGTCAACATTGCTGCTTGTTTTGTTTGGACAGTAAATGTCACTGATGGCAATGCCTATGATGGCCAACTTAGCGTTTTTTGCCGATTGATAAAACGCGGAGTAAAGGAAAATTAAGTTTGAAATGTTATCTATAAATAAAACAAAAGTTAAACAATTGTTTTTTTGTAAATTTTAGATGTTTTACTTAGATAAACGTTTTTTGAATAACGAGGCAAAAGAACTGTCGCTGCATCAAATTGTTCATTGGAACTGTCAAACTGTTTTTTCTTTTTTTCAAAGTTTATTTTGTTGTAGAAATCAGTAAAATAATTGTTGTTGGTTGAATTGTCCAAAATTTGAGTTTTAAAATCAAAATCGCAAACTTCTTTGTTATGAATCACATTGGATTTTTTGATTTCATAAACTTAAAATAAAAATTTGTAAATAAAGTTTTTTATTGTTTTGTCATTGTCACTTACTTGGTTGTCTATAAAACGAAAAAGAATCAACTGGACTTGTTTTGTAGAAAAATATTGAACAAGCGAAATTGAAAAAAATGATTGTGCATAAGGCAAATATAATTAATGCAGCAAAAATGTATGCAATATTCTTGATAAAAGTCGATTTTAAATAAAATTGAATAGTTGAAGATATTTTTGAAATCATCGTATACTCAATTATTAAAATCAAACTAAAAATATTTAAAACATTTTACCTAAACTTTTTTTGTAAACAGCCGTTGCAGCAGCTGAACATGCTTACAGAAAGTTTTTTTGCAAAAAATAAAAAAGTTCTGGTAAGTTTATCAATTCAACTAATATTTTTTTACTTTAATAATAAAAAAATACAAAATGTTAAGCAATTTCACTACTCTTTTAAACAATTCTAATATTAACATCCGTGTTACGGTCGACATTAAACAATGTTGTCGTAATTGTAGTGAAATCGTTCACGATATGCCCATTTCATGTGATCGGAGTTGAGGCGAATGCGGCGGCCAATAGGTTCCATATCATTGTAACAACGGTCAAAAACCTTGTCAATGATGTCAACGCCTTCTTGTACTGGAAAACCCTTGCGAACTGCCAACAGTGAAGCAAGTGCCTTTGCCTTGACACATTCTTTGTGTGTGTTGGCCACTTTGAACGGTGTTGTTGTTCCAATGAACATAGAACTAGTCATTGAACAATGCACTAAATTGGCAGCTCGTATCTATAATGTAATAAAATTAGTTTATTAAAATTGCAAACACAGGTAGATAAGGTTTACCTCTGAACAAGCGATGTGTTCAAGATTTCCAAAATCCATTTTGGCACGACAGTAGTCAAACATGTGAATTAGCTCGTGACTAATCACAGCCTGTGTCATTTCTTCAGTGTACACTCGGTTTTGACAAACAATAATTTGGTTGTTCCCAGTATCATAACCACCGGTAACTTCTTCAGAGCAGTTTTCACAAACTATATGACGATTCATGTCGATTTCACTACAAAAATGCAAACAATTATGAAATTAAATGCAAAAATATTATGCTATTTCATACCATCCTTTGGATTTCAATGCACTCAGCATTAGCTTTACAAGTGGACCTAGTTGGTTAAAAATATAAAATAGGTACTAGTTGAATTTAGATACAAGTTCTCTTACTAGACTCGATAGCTTTAGCGATTTTAGACTGGCATCGTATTTTGATGTAACTTTCGCCCCAGTTTCCCGAATTGTAGTTGCCGGTGCGGTCAGGATAAACTTCTGTGGAGATGTCAACAAAATCGCCTTTGGAGTTTTTGTTGTCATTTGATTGTTTGGGTAGTTCTTTTGAGACTCCATTGGTGGGTGTTTGTGCAGTGCTGGATGACATTTTCACTTAAAAATTATCTGTTATTTTAAAAAGAAGCCAGCCACCAAAAACACATGTTTACAGTATATTGCGGGTTTGCCTGTTCATCTACAATGTTCATTTTAAAAATAACATGTTGCTATTTTTTACATTATTTTTTGTGAAAATTAATAATTGTTATTAGTGTTTAACCTAAAAATGTTTACAAGTAATTACAAGTGTTTCAATTTAATAAAATTTTAAAAACTTTAAATTTTACATTTAATGTCAATATCTTTTCTTGTGAACTAATTAAGTCTGCAAATGCTTACAAACTTTTTTCGTTGTTTTATAATTTAATGTTTTCAGTTGCTATAAAACACATCAATTTTTAGTTTTATCGCAAATGCTTGAGTGCCATGCTAATAAACGCTGCATAAGTGACTTTTGCCAGCTATTAACCGGACACACTTAATTGTCACTCTACCCAGTGAACAATCTGAAATAGTTTTGATTTTTGTCACACCGCTGCTTCTACCATCGCCACCCCAAGTTGCCTGACCAGTGTGTGTTTGTGCATGGTGATGTACAGAAACAAATTCCCAACAAAAAGCACAACAAAACAGTTCAAACTTGATATGAGGAGTATGAGCAATGACATCTAGTTCACTGAACGATAACACTTAGGGAGAGAGAGAGAGAAGTGGCCGCTCTTAGAAGTCTCGAGTTGAGCACAGCAAATGAGCACCCTCCCTCCCCCTCTTGCACTTTGACCACTACCTTTAGACACACACACACACACTTTGCTCTGTAAGGTGACTCATTACTCATCTGTGCAGCAGTGGCTGCCTGCTCTACCTGCTCTACCTCCTTAGGCAGACTCAGACACAGACGCGGCCAGTGTCACAGGCGCAACAAGCGAGCCTCTCTCTCTCTCTCTCTCTCTCTCTCTCTCTCTCTCTCTCTCTCTCTCTCTCTCTTTCACTCTGAAGACATTTCTGTGGTTCGACAGTGTCGTTGCTTTTTACCCCTTCTCTCTTTTTTTCTTTTTGTTTGAGTCATGCTGTTTCCTTGCTTTAACTCTTTTCGGATAGCAACAACGTTCAACTAACCATATTTCTACAGTTTGTTTCTTCTTCTTCGTTTTCTTCTTTATTGACCTGCTTAATTCATCTCAATTTAGCTCATGTCAAACTGCTTTCGATGCTGCTACCACGGGAAACTGCTCAATAGCAACAGCAGCAACAGCAACAACAACAAAAAGTTGCCCTCAGTGGCCACACCGGTCAAGCAGTGGCCACTTGCTCTTTTTATCTGCAACTCTCTTTCATCGCTCTAAAGTGCTTTGGCCAATTGCCTCTCATCAACTTTGCGTTTATCTTTTTTATTGCTTCAATCCTTTTGATCTGGTTTTTCAAAAAACTAGGCACGCACAACCATTTTATTCTAATGACAAAAATGAATGTGCAGTAGAAAACAACCGGTGAAGCACAGAAAACTTTGTTGTTTAAAAGCATAGCACTTGTTTTCAATCAAAATCAATCAAATTAAAGGTTTAATTATGGCTTCTTCTTCTTGTACGAGAAAACAGCAAGTTCTGATTGCCGAAGAAATGCTTTCAGTGAAAAGTACTAGCCCAAACTCTAGCAATGCGGTTTACCCTCACCAAATACTGTGCTCACCATCATCCTCATCATCTCAAACAACTCCAAAACCAACAACTCAAAATCGAGTATTTAGCAAACGAATTCGCAAGTGTCATGCCGCTGCTGCTGCCAAACGAACGGGTGAACAGTCGATTGCCCCGCTGCTGGAAACCATCAGCGCTCTTGCCGTCAACTCTGATCCATCTGATGATGATGAGGAAGAGTACCAGGAGTACCAGGGAAGCGGTGGAATGCACGAGGAGGATGAAGACGGCGTCGAAGACTACGATTTTGAGCAAAACCTTAGTGAAGAGCAAAAGTTTGGCGGCGAGACGGCAGACAAATCATTTGGCGGCGATCAACGTAAGTATTGCATGATGTAAAAAACTTTGAGATTGTCGGCTTTTTAACAATACTAAACTGTATCATTTTTTCAGGTGATAACACAGAGTCATGCTCAGAAGATCTCCAGTTTTCAGGCCCTAATCAGGCTAGTTCCGCCTTCCCTCGACACCCACTGCAACATTCTGATCTCAAACCAGTGAACGCCTACGTGGTGAGCGAGCCGTTTTGCAGTCCAATCTCTCGCGTCAGTTCATCAGTAGTCAATCGACCTCGATTTGAACTTTCCAGCAATGAGAACAATGCCAATCAGTGGTCGCCTCAAAACGAAACTACTAGTGTTCAGCATTGTTCAGCCATAAGCAACAACAACAGTAATAATGCTTCCGGAAAGTGTGTCCGTTTCAATGCTGATGTTCAGGTGACTTCAGTCAGTCCTCGTTTGGCTCACAAAGTTCCATCAATAACAACAAGCAATTCTATAAATCAGTATGGCCATCAGCTTTTGAACCGTTACCATTGCACAGAGTACAATCGTCCAACTGAAATGGCGGCAATCTCAAATGGTTTCAGTGATCAACAAAGCCATGGCAGCGATGTGGGCAGTAACACGTATGATGAGGTCGCAAGCACAACGGGCTCACAAACAGTGAACAGCGTGAAAATGCAAACAAGTGAACATCAGCAACCAATGAACAGCAATCTTCTAGGCAATCGAGTCGTTCGTGATTTGTCAGCGGCCGAGTTGCAACGCAAATTTAAAAAGGCGCATCTTAATTACGAACAAGAATCGTCATCTCAGCCATTGTACTGTAACATTGACCAGGCGTTAAATGAAAGCAAGGACGATCATAAAATGGCAAATCCAAGCAGTTCAGTTACTTTACATCAAAAGTCAATTCTCAAAGACCCGCTGTGTGCTAAATTGCGTTCAGCAATCCGCAAAGGTCAATTTGCTACAAACGATTTAACTCAACTAGAAAGTGAAATTGATTCACTATTTTGTGGCAATGATTTAGCAAAAACTGATGAAAATGGCGTTAATGCTGCATCTCGAGCCAATGTTATGGATAATGAAGAAAAATCCACTTGTAATATGCTTGCTCCAGATTTGCTTGATGGATTGGATTCTAAAGAAAAACTGAAAAATGAAAAATTATTTAAAAACAAATCTCCTTTAAATGCATTTAAAACGTCTCCACAAAAATTGAATGCTGATAGAAATCACAATGCCAGTAATATGAACGCTGCACCATGCAACAGTTACATTAAAATGATTGAAGAAAAATACCGCAACAAAGAAACAACTAATCATGCAACCCAAAACAAACAGAAATTAAGGAAAAACTTTGTTAAAGGTATTCACATATTTTTAATTTTGTTTTAAAACTGAAGCTAATTTTTTATTTTAAATAGTTAAAAACAACTTTAAACAAAATGATCCTGAACAAAAGGCAAAACAAAAACCAGTCAGAACAACTAATCATTTTAAACTGAAAAATTTAAACTTTGAAAGTATTAATTTATCAAAATCATCAACTTCTTTTCATAAATTGCATCAACCCCACTCAAACATGCCCATGTTTAGCTCATCAATGGACCAACTAATGAGCAACATCATCCATGAAACTTCTCAATCGGAAAACAAGACTGAAAACGACAAAGTAAAACAGCATGAAAATCATTGTAAACTGCCTGTTTTACTAAACAAAAAAGCTCCTAAGATTCCAAATAGAATTGTGCCAGTTGCGTTTAGTAAGGACACAAATCGCCGTAATAATCTTTACAGTTATTTTGCTGATCCAGTCAAAGGGCCATCAATAAACAATCTTATGGATGAGTTATCACGCAACAGCAACTCATTTTCTGACAGTGAATCAATCAAAAGTAGTACGTCAACATTGTCAAAATCACTTGTTGAAAATCATATCTATGAAGAAATTCTGTATGAATGTTTTGAAAAACAAAATCAATTGGATTCAGTGATAACTGGCGTAAATTACCAACTTGATCCTGTGATAAATTTGTCTACAAACCCTAAAACCGTTTCCAATGAATTGAATGTAACTTCATTTATGTCAAATTTAACAACAACAAATAGTAATACTATTGACACAACGTTTGGATTTGCACACAAAATTTAATTGACACTTATCATACAAATCATATTTATAAACTTAATGGTACAAAATAATAATAATGAAATTTAATCATATCTGTTCAATTACTAAATGTGATGGTGCAAGCAGAGCAGCACAAAGGTTTGGGAATAAACACAATGATGGCCACCTCTTCGCTCACCGTGAACCAGGACACGCAAAACTTTTCTTCAGAATGGGTTGACGACGACGACCAACAGAAAAAAGATTTTCATGATGAAAGTGAGCTGACAATGAATCGAACACCAACAAACCAGGAGAGTAACGTCCCTCAATTGTTGAATGTTATGGACGGCTCAACAGATGCCCTCCGCTGGTTTGCGGAGGAGGTACGAGTTCTCTATGGATTCCCGCCAAACATGAAACAGGCAGAATGTGACTTACTGGCCCAGCATTACGACTGGTTCGATATTGAAGAATTTCTTCATCAAATAGACATAAGTCCAGCAAAATTGATTGCCGTGTTTTTGAAAATGCAGTTACGTATCACCAAAGTGGTTCTTTATCCAGCGCAAGCTGCCCCCATTGGAATTGGTGGATGCAGCGCAGTGATGATGGTTGATGCCACAACAGCCACGCCGTTTGACCGGCATCGTTTTAAAGACATGCCAAAGTTTTCTGGTGACCCCTTTGACTGGTCAGAGTTTATGGCCCAGTTGGAAGAATCCGTGATCAAAACGGACCTGGAGAGAGTGTACCGACTTTGCCGGAAAGGTACTTCAAAACTACCTGAAAAAGTGGACATCATGATGATTTTCACCGCAGCCAAGCAAAAAGGCGTTTGAAAATTCTCAAAAACGCCACGAACAAAATGCCGCGACCTTCAACAGAAAAAAGATCGACCCGGATATAAAGGAGGGTGACGAAGTTTACGTTCAAGCTCAACATAATATGAATCGAGAGACACTAGCCCCGCCGTTCGAAGGACCATACCCAGTGATCTCCAAAATTGGCTTTTGATGTCACTTGTACCAATGATTAAGATGGCTGTATCGCTTTCGGTAGTCGTGGTCTTCTGGGCAGTAGAAACAGGCAAAACAGGGTCGGGAAACTTGAGGACCGAGGCTGGCGAGTTGCAACAGTGTACATGTCGTGTACATGTGTATTTCGGCAGTGGCTGATGCTATCACTGCTAAGCAGGCACTAATTGAGTTAAGGCAATCATTAACGTAGTGACAAGTGGTGATCAGAGCGCCTCATCCTCGCTGTCGCAGAGAACGGTGGTAGTGGCAGAAGGGAACACCGTGTATCTGATCTTTCGAGCACCTGTGTGTTTGTAGGTAGTGAATTGGCTCGAGCGGGCACAATCGAGCAATTGGCGCGCTAAATGATTTTGTCAACAAACTCTAAGTTCTTCTTCTACACATGCATTACAAATAAACAAACAAATTTTTTCAATTTAAAAAAATTGTTTTTGGTAGTAATTTAATGTTAGTTTCGTTGAAACATTTTTTTGCTGGCTATATTGGTTGTTTTAAAAAAAATTTAACAACTAATTTTCAAAAAAACAAATAAAAACTTTGCATTTTGTAGTTTTACTGATGCGCGTAAATTTAAATTGCTTTTTCTGAAGAACTAGTAAAAACTTGCATTACTGTTTAAATGGCAACTAAAAATAGAAAAGTAAAATCAAAACTATTAATGTGACAGAAGGCAAAATACTGTTACTAATTTCTTTTAATTCACTCCAGTTGTTGTTCAGTACAAATGTAAACAGTTCATTTATTTAGTTTAGAATTTGTTTTGCAAACGCCAACTGTTTTTAGAATTGTTGTGGTAGTAGTCAATGTACACAAATTTTTGGTTTGCATAAACGTTTAGACGCTAGTCAAATATTAGAAAGTTAACTTAAATAAAATTTTTATGTTAAAAACCAAAATTTTACTTAATGTTAATGTTTTTAAAAAAATGAATATTTTTCAAATTTTTTATATGTTGTTTTTTGGTTTGCTACTTTTTTATAGCCAGCATTGCAATGCGTCAAAACAAATTGCTATTGGTGGTTTATTTACCGAGCATCAACTTGAAGAACTACTAGTTTTCTGCATAGCTGTCGATGAATTGCAATTTCAAGTTCAAATTAATGAAACTACTATTGTTCCGTTAGTTCATTTAGTTTCGTCTTTTAATTCTTTTGAAGTAAACACCAAAGGTAAAATTTATTTGTTAAAACTAACATTTTTAATTTTTGTTGCAAATAAACTGTAATCAACATTTTTAGCTTGTCATCTTTTAAAAAACGGAATAATTGCCATTTTTGGGCCTTTTGACGAAATAAGCTGGATGCAAATGCAGTCCTTATGTGAGCACTTCCAAATTCCACACATTGAAGCAAGACAAACTTTCGATTTTGATGGTTTTCACAACCTAGCCATAAACCTTCACCCGCAAACAACCGTTTTTTCATCTGCATTAATGGATGTTATTGACAATTGGGGCTGGAAACACTTTGCAATTGTTTATGAAAACAGTGAAAACATTGTTCATTTCAAAGACTTTTTTAAATCTGCAAACATTAAAAATTACGACATTAGCATGTATCAATTATTGCCAGATCGACCTTATAGAAACGTTTTGCAAAAACTAAAACATTCAAAAGTTCAAAACATTGTGCTTTATATTAAAACTGATCATTTGAATCAAGTTTTGCAGCAGGTTTGTTGACTGATTTGTTTTGAAATTAAAACTTTTTTAATGATTTTTACAGGCATTGCAAGTTAATATACTTTCTGAAAACTATAACTTTCTCATTGCATCGCTTGATTTGCACATTTTGGATATGACTAATTATCGGTTTAGCAAAGCAAATATCACATCATTAAGAATAGTTCAAAACAATCATCCAAGTTTACTGTCTTTGAGGAAAAATTGGGATGAGTATTCTGCAAAATATCTTCACCCATTTGGAAAACATTTAAACCCACCACTTTATTTGAAGGTTGTAATTGTTTCAAAACTACAAATTTTAATTTTTTGTTTTATATTAGACTCAATCTGCATTAATCTACGACTCAGTTCATTTATTGGGTAAAGTTTTGAAAAACTTACACATTTACGAAATACCCAAAAACAATTGTGAAAATAATAAACCATGGAAATGGGAAAGCTCAATCGTGAATTACAGTCGACAAATGCAAATAGAAGGTCTCACTGGATTTGTCAGTTTTGAAAAAAATGGATTCCGTAAAAACATTTCATTTGACATTTTAAGTACGACCGAAAAAGATTTTGAAGTAATTGCAATTTGGAAACAGCACACAGGTTTTCAAAAAACATCAAAATGGAAGTTTACAAGCAAAACAACATTGAATGTAATTCGAGTGACCACACAACTAAATGAGCCTTTTTTAATGAACAAAAACAGTACAAGAGAGTTAAAAGGAAATGATCGTTATGAAGGCTACATCGTCGACTTGTTAAGTGAAATAAGCAAACTCTTAAACTTTCGTTTTGAGATCAACTTAGTAAATGATGGCCAGTACGGAGCAATTAATAGCAAAACCAACAAATGGAATGGTATTTGTTTATATTTTGTAAATGTAACAAATGTTAACAAAAACTGTTTTTTAGGAATGATCGGAGAAGTTTTAAGTGGCAAAGCTGATGTCGCCGTGGCAGACTTGACCATCAACTCAGACCGTGAACTGGCTGTCGACTTTACCCACCCATTCATGATGACAGGCATCTCGATAGTGTACAAGAATCCGCTGACAAAGGAGTCCTCATTTTGGTCGTTTCTGTCGCCCTTCACTCCAACAGTGTGGCTCTATCTGATGACGGCATTTGCTGGCATTAGTTTGGTGCTCTTTTACGCTGGCCGTTTTACGCCATACGAATGGACAATTCGCAATGCATGTCGGCATCATCAGCACATTCTGAAGAATGACTGCAGCATGCAAAACAGCTTCTGGGCAACAATTGGTTCACTGATGCTCCAAGGATCAGATATTACACCAAAGTAAACTCAGTATTTGCTATTTCCTATTCTTACTAAATATTTTAAACATTTTTTTCTAAAATTAGAACACTTTCTACGCGTTTAATCATCTCAAGCTGGTACTTTTTCACCTTGATCATGGTGTCTTCGTACACGGCCAACTTGGCTGCGTTTCTCACCGTTGAGAAAACTCGCTTTCCTTTTAACACAGTTGAAGAGCTAGCAACGCAAAATAAAATTACTTATGGCTGTTTAGCTAATGGATCAACGTACAAATTTTTTTCAGTAAGTTTAAACTTTCTCATATCAGTTTTTATTTGTTTTTAAAATTAATTTATGTTGTTTGCAGAATTCAAATATTCCGACGTACAAAGCAATAGGCAACTTTATGAACGCTCATCCCTCATTGCTGGCAGCCAGCAATGCTGCCGGAGCAGAAAAGGTAGATAATGAGAATGGCAAGTACGCTTTCTTCATGGAATCGGCCACAACTGAGTACATGACCGAGCGATTCTGCTCGTTGACGCAAATTGGCGGCCTGCTTGACCACAAAGGCTACGGTGTCGCCATAAGAAAAAACTCCAAATTGCGTAATCAACTGTCAGAAACTATCCTCAAATTGCAAGAGACGGGTGTTCTGCAGTCACTCAAGGACCGCTGGTGGAAGCAAAAAGGTGGCGGTCAGTGCTCGACAAAACCAGCTCAGCCGCTTGTTAAGTTGAACATATTCAACCTTGGCGGCGTTTTTGTTGTACTGGCGACTGGCACCATCTTTGCAGTGATCATTTCAGTTGGGGAGTATTTGTTTTATTTTTACACAAAAAGAAGAACTACGCCAGGCACTAGTTATGGGGCACAACTACTGAAAAACATCATTTTTGCATTCTCTTGCTGGAAAAATGTTAAAGTTCTCAAACAGAAAAGGAAAACTCGAGTTTCATTTTTGCCAAAATCTGTGTCAAATTCTATAGTCACCAACAACGCACTGGCTTACAATGCAATTCAAAAAGAACAAGGATTAGCAATACAAACACTTCGTTCAAATCAAGAGTTGTCTGAGCTGTTTTAAAATTGTTTTTTGACTGGATAGGTGTCACTGCAATCACAAAATTTGTAATTTTAAACGTTTAATTTATTGTACTTATAATCTTTTTGTTTATGACATGCAACATATTATTTTGTCAGTTTTCTAACTTGTCCTTTAAAGTACTATTTTGTTTTTTAAATTAATTTTTTAAACAAATAACGAAATGCATTAATAGGCTGACATTTTTAATTTTATTAAAATTAAACTTTTTATTGTATTTTATCTTATTTTTTTGCAATTATTAGTAATTAAATTTAACAACAAAGTTTACAAAAGTTTAGGTAAAAAGAAGTTACTTGATTGCAGTTAATTATATTTTTTATGTGGAGCTACAAAAAACAACAAATTTATAAATATATAATCAGGAATGGAAATAAAAGTATAACCAAGACAATTACTACGTAATCCAGATGAGCCGGATAAAAATAATATTATAAAGGGCACCTGTTTAAGGCTAAGTTTTAGAGGAAAAATAAATAAAAAGCTTAGTCGCAGAGGACGGTTGGAAATAAGGGACAAAAAGAAGCTTGTATAAAAAAGTTTTGTAAAAAAGATGAAATAACAGGTATGCACTACTGCTGCCAACTGAAAAGAATAGATGAAGAAAAAGTGATTGAAAAGTATAAAAAGAGGCACAGTGGAAAAGAAGAGCTGAGAAAAAGAGAGAAAGTTGTGTTGATGGCAAGTAAGCAAGTTGCTTCAGGCTCGAAACTAAACAAATGAGAGGGAAAGGGGGAAAAAGAGGAAAAATAAAGAAAAAGTAAAATAAATGAAAACATGAATAAATGAATGACTGGAGATGATGAGGAGATCACCAGCCAGATCAGTTGAGCGTTTGTGTGATAGCAGTTTGAACGGACAAGAGAGGGGAGGGAGGAAAGTGGAATTGCGTTGTAAAGACGATGCTGAATGGGTGTTTCGTTGTTTGACACAAAAAGGTAAAGAATAAGTGGTCAAATGAAGGCTTGGATTGCTAGCGAGGGGAATGATTATGACCATGACTGGGAAAATAGCTGGCTGGATGGCTGGCTGGCTGGCTGCCAATGTCAATATGCTCCTGACAATTGCCACTACAACTTCTACCGTGTGGGCAGTCAGAAGTGAAAAGGAGAAGGTGGAAAACAAGGGACAAAAAAGGTGTTAAAAGGTGTTAGGAAAGCAGACAGAGAAAGTGGGACAAGGCGGCTGCCACCAGGGCAGACGCCAGGAGGGCGAACACAGAGAGAACGCCTACTTTAGGGGCACGGGCGACGCGACAGGCGAGCGTATCGTAGCGGGAGTTCTTATTGCGGACCATGTTCTCGTACTCCGCCTCCATGATCTGTCCGTCGTGGTAGGTGATGTCGTCGTTGAAGGGGTACTCGAAGCCCTGGCCGCACATGCACTTGTAGCCGCCGGCGTTGAAGCCCCGTCCGAGAATGGGCACGCAGAAGGTGGACAGGCGGTCGCACTTGTGCGTGTTGCGGAAGGCGTTCGGAGTGTTGACGTACTTGTGCAGCGGGTAGTTGTCCGTCTGCAGGTCGTAGACGTTGTCGCCTTGATTCGCCGCACTGATCGCCCCCAGGCTGTAGTCGAACTCGGGCGGCGTCGCCGTGCCGCACTGGTTGATGTCCAGACTCTCCAGCGGCACGTCAATGGCGACGACGCCCTTCAGCTCGATGCGAGCCTTGATGGCGTCCGGCCCGAAGAAGGGCACCGCGAAGGTGATCATCCACTTGTGGTGGAAGCCGCCGCAGTCGAAGTAGGGCACCGTCCAGAAACCGTGGCGGATCTCCGCCGCCCGGTACTGCAGCGGATAGCGGTCGTAGCGGATCTTATTGAAGCCCGCCGCATTGTAGCGAATGTTGATCTTCGTCGTGTACTGCTCCAGCTCCTCGGCGTCCACCAGCGACCAGCGCACCAGCAGACGCTTGTAGTACTCCTGGTTGAGGTAATGGCGGCGGTGCTCCTCGCCGTACCGCCCTAGGTCGTCGACGAAGAACTTGCGCGTGTTTCGCTCCAGCTTGTAGGCGTACGGCGCAAAGTGGGTGTAGTTCTCGTGCAGCTTGTGCGGCCGGAAGATCACCGCCACGCCCAGCGCCTTCTGGTCGCCGATCATCGCCGCCAGCGCCTCGCCAATCACCTGGTCCTTGCTGAGCGGCTTGTCGGGCACGCGGAACTCCGCAAACTGCTCCTTCGGATCGACCACCTGCAGGAAGGCGGAGAGGAAGTTGGCCAGGCGGAGGGCCACCCGGGCCTGGTTCTCGTACTGCACCTCCTTCCCGTGGGCGACGTCGCCGCGCAGGCGCAGCTCCTCTGAGCGCAGCCGGTGGCAGTTGTCTGGGCTCACCGTGCGCATAAAGCCGCTCAGCGTGTCCGGGTCGATGCGCGCAGAGGTGCTAGAGTTGCCCCGCACGCCGGTCAGCGTTTCCATCTTCATGATCAATTTCCGGCGTTCAAGCGGGTCGATGGGCAGGACATTTTGCGTGCGCACGGCAATGTAGCCGATCTTCTCGCAGGCGTAGCCGCCCTCGAATTCACTCTGCGTCGCCCGTTCGATGTTCTCGCCCCTGAATGGGAATTGGACCATCTCGGGAAGGCGGTAGCCCGGCTTGCAACGACACTGGTAGCCGCCTCGGCGAAAGCCAAAACCGTGCACCGGTTCGCATTCAGTGGTCACATTCTGGCAGCGGGCAGTGTTGGCGTAGATGTTCGGCGGTGGATTGCCCTCCCCCACCGGACACTGGTTGATGTCCAGCCGCTGGTAGTCGATCTCCATCACCGCCACGGCTACGTACCTAAAAACAGTGTGAACAATGCAGTTAGTAGTGATTTTTTATGACTCCTTTTTCTGAAGTGTTAAACAATAAATTTAAATTAAGTGTCCAGTCTCTGTTTTGTTTATTTTCCCCTTTTGAAAGCTAGTGTTACTTTTTTTGCCTGTCATTTTCTAGCCTAATTTAGCCATCAATCGCACAAATGCAACTTAATAAGACAGTCAATAACCTTTCAATCAATTAGGCTCAGTTCACGAGACTGCCTGCCTGCTTGCCAGTGTTGAGTGCTGGTGTAACCAAGGCAATGATTAATGCGTTCTCAAATGTCCCGCAAATTGGCGACAACGTTTGCATTTGCAGGCTATGTAATATTATTTTCCCCGTGTTGTGTCTACTTGAATTAACTACCACACACACCGGGTATAAAGTGCTGTACTGCACTGGGCCGCTGTTGTCGAACTCAATAAACAATGTCGTCGTCGTCGTCAGTTTGCCTCGGTGTGTGCGTCTGTGACTATGGTAACTGAAAATTCGATTAACCTCACAAATTCTGACAGTTTTGACTGCCGCCGAACTAGCTGCTGTTACTTGCTACTTGCCTGCTTGTTTTCACTTCCTTTCTGCCGCCCTTGTTAATTTTAGGCACAAGGCAACAAAAAAGAACAACAAGGGGCAAAGTCATTTTTTGCCGTTTTGATTGCCTGTCAAGTTCTGGTACACTCTCTCCTTTCGCTCTCTCTCTCTCTCTCTCTCTCTCTCTCTCTCTCTCTCTTTTTGACACCATCACTGTTTTTGCTACTGTTTTTGCCGCTGCTGTTGTTGTTTTTGTTTTTGTTACTGTCTTTTTCTCTACTGTTATAGTTTTTGTTGTTGTTCAGTGCACTTACATCGGAATTTCAATGTGTCGCCAGCCAGTGTGGCGCGGGTAGATGTCGGGAATGGGCACGGAGGCGCCGTACAGCCACTTATTGGTGCCCTGGCAGTCGAAGTAGGGGCGCATCCACTTGATGGGCCCCGGGGGGTCGGAGGGCGCCGGTGGGCCGTGCCAGACGAAGGTTTCATTGGTGCCGTTGGAATGGGTGATCAGTACGGTGTAGGTGGTTTTGGAGTCGTGCCGTCGGGTGGTGTCCGGCAGCCAGGCGTTGTACCAGTCGTTGATGCGGTACTGCTCGTTGGTGTAGTTGGCCGACTGGGAGTTGTTGGGAATGGCGCCCACGTCGGTCGCCTCGATGGTGTTCAGCGTCGAGGTGCGCTGCAGGTGGTAGGGGTCGTTGAAGTCGTCGGCGCGGTAAGCTCGGGGCCCGAAGAGGGGCAGCGTCTTGTTGAAGAAGCCGCGGTAGGAGGGCGTGAAGGCGTGATTCGGCGCGAAGTAGAAGGAGCTGGCGTTGATGTACCGATTGGCGGCCACGTCGGCGATCGTCGAGAGGTAGTAGTACAGAAGGCCCGGTTCGGCGTCGTCCGGCGCCTTCTGCAGAATGTAACTGATTTGGGTAAGGAACGGAGAAAAAAGAAGAAGAGAAAACACTTGTCAATTAGGAAGTGGACAACATTAAGAGGGTAGAGGGGAGATCCGCAGACTGGTAAGTAGTGGTAGTAGCCCCCTCTGAGACCAATCAAAGGTTTCTGTTTGTATCTGAAGAGGAGGCAATCAGACTAATGCCCTGCTGGCTAGTTGTCATGTTTAACACGTTAGAGTAAGCAGTAATACTATTTCCGTGAACGACGCTTCTTCCTCTTTTTCCTCTTATTTACACTAGGGATCAATTGCCGGGCCGATACTCAGTTTTTGGCAATTACCAGATTATGGCTGTTAGGGGTATTTGGTGCCTAAATGCGTTGTGCCCTAAAACAATATTGATGCCTTGAGAGATTGCTCACTTCAGTAGTGCATGTACTTTTTTTTGTCCACCAGCAAATCCTCTCTGTAATGTTTTTGTTGGTGGTTTATGTCTCTGTAGCACTTGAGTGTGCAGCTGTTGGCATTGACCCGTTGTCTGACACAAGTTCACCTCATCCGATTACCCTAGCAAACACAATGTACACTTTAATACTTTGTTCATTTATCTCAATATGCCAAACACAAGCACCCATTACACGCTTTCAATTGTGCTTACCGTTCACTGAAAGCGCATTTTTTGCAAATAATAACCGAATTTCCTGCTCTATTGTCTTCTTTTAAATTGAACGTTTACTAAACCCATTACGCATTAATTGGTCTATCATGTTTGTTACTTTTTTTACAAAAACTTACTTTACATTATTGCGTTAAACATATTTTTTATTTCTTTTTTTACACAGGCGTTTAATTTATAGACAATGCATAATTTGATTGTTTGCATTAAAGGCTCAATCTTTCCAATAATAAATCTACTACCCTTTTTTCCGTTCAGCTGTTCCTCCAAACTACACGCTACAAAATTGCGCTTACATACACGATTCTGATGATACTATCTTAAAAGCCTTTTCTGCTTGAATAACAAAATTCCATTTTCAAGATTGCTCAAGAGGGGAAGGAGAGAGAGAGAGAAAGGGGGAGATAAGCAAACAGTAATGTTGAATGTTCTGCAGTATAGATTGAGTTATTGGGTAAATCAAGCGTGCACAGGCAGAGGAAAACAGGCAGGAAGGAAGGAAAGAAGAAAGGCCACTGCGAAAAGACCTATGCAAATGGTCTGCATCTTTTGGTTAAAGTGTGGTGCGCCTGGTGCTTGTCAAGTGGCTTCCGCTACTGCCTGGTGGTAGTCAGTGCACATTCTCTCCTTGCCACGGTGAATGCCGTTGCCAGTGAGACTGCCATTCGTTGCACATTAAATTGCCTTGATGATGATGCCCAGTGCTTGGCTGGCTGGCGTAGCACTTGTGCCCTGTGATGCACTCACTGTCACTGCACACTAAACACACACTGTCACTGCCTGCTGCTAACTTTGTCGCACCTCTTTGTATTGTCTGCTGCCATCACAACACCGACCACTGTTCACACCCTACTGCCTACTCAACAGGCAAAACTACTAAATTGAAGGGGGCAAAGTGAAACGACCTCGACGGGCAATTAAATCTGCTAACGTACTGTCAGTGAGTTTAGATGTCAGTGATAACAACTTCTCAAAAGCATTTGCAAATCGTCATTTAGGTTTCATTAGAAAAAATATCAATTTTAAAAAAAATGGAATGACAATTACCTTAAAAAGAAAGCTCGGCTGAGAGCCATGTTGTGCACCTGCAGCAGATTGGTTCGGTTGGGAAAAACAGGATTGATGCCGATCCACTGAAGATCAGGGACGTGCGACACCGTGCCCGACTGCAGAAATAACTTGTTGACGTCGACAACCTTGCAGTTGTCGCTGTTGACCGAGTCAATTTGCTGCTGAATCTTATCAAAGTTGTCCTGCTTCTGCCAGGCGTACTGCGCCGAGGTGAGCGGAGGAAAGGGGCTCAGGAGGAAGGTGATGTATAAGCTCAGGAGGAGAAAAGCGGCCAAATTCCTTGGCCGACAGTGCCAAAAGGAGGCAGAGAAAGAGGAGGAAGAGAAAGAGGGAGAGGTGGTGGTGGTCCCGAAAGAGGAAACCGGATGAGATGACGGGCGAATCTGTCTGTCCACCGCCCTAAACTCTGGTTGCTCATTTGCTGCCATTGTTGCTGGTGCCGTATCGTTCGACGGCTGTGGCCGTTGCTTCTGGGCTTCCTTCAACCAAGCTGGGCGAGGCATGGTGAAATTCAGTTTTTAGCGGTGGCGGCGATGTTTTGAATGTGTTTGCGACAACTGAGAAAAAAGAGACGAAGAAGATGAAAGATGATGAACACTGACTGTGGCTGACTCGCTGGTCGGTAGTAGTGCACTACTGGAGCCTGTGCACTACTCACTGCCCGCTGGTGATTGCCAGACTTTCACCAGCACTTCAGTCCAACTTCGTTTGCTCAAATAACATAAACACATTCAACTGTAGCGATGTTGCTGTTGTTGTCCTGGTAATGGTGTTGATAGTAAACATAACAAAAACAGTGGAGAGCAAAAAAAAGAAAGAAAAAAAGAAAGAAAATAGTGGTGATTAGTTGAAAGTGAAATAAAACAAGGAAGGCGGTTTATTTTATCATTGTGATATGGTAATGTAGAAGTAATGGCCAGTTGCCAGTGTGATCATTTACATTTGCAGCACAGTTTGAAGTTGTTAAATGATGGCAGATTTAAATACAAATTGCAAAAAATTGAGATAGAGTAAAGTGATGCAGTTGACACTGCTGATGCTGATGCTTCAGCTTTTTTTTCAACTGGCAGAACAGTGATCAAAACTGTCAAATAACGGGTAAACACTGTGTGTTAATGAGACGTGTGGCGGCAATGAACTGCTCAATTCATTCTGACTCATTGACTAGCACATCGATTTAACAGGCGGCAGGCAGGCAAACAAGATAGAGCAGGGCGAGCAAAAACGCCGAACAGCCGAATGCCGCGCTAGCAAAAAGCGATTGCCGCGCACGCGAAATCTTCAGGTTTCCATTCAGCTCGCTCTTCATTCTCGCGCGTTCTCGCTCACTTTACTCCGGTGCGACTGAGGTGTGTGTGAGTGTGAGTGTGCACATCACCGCTCGGCAATGAGGTGTAGTAGTACCACTACTGTGCTTGTCGCATACGCTACTGTCACTGACAAACGCGCCCAACAACGGACAACTGACTAGCTGAACTGAACGTCGAACAGCGGCGGCAGTGGCTGATTCAAGTTTGAACGGCAACGGCAGCAGCAATTGCGTCCACACTGCTAAACTGGAATGAAACAACTGCTGCTGCTACCACCACCACCACCGCCACCACCAGCAACAAACGCAGGCGCGCGCAAAAGTATGTTCACATCGAAACTGGCAGCCTGTGTGAGTCAAAGCCAGCCAGCCTGCTAGCCAGACTGACAAACCGACAAACAGACAGAATGAATGTGTCCGTGTGAATACCAACTACCTGGATGGGGATGAGGAGGAAGATCAGGAGGACAAAGATGAGGAGAATATTTGAACCTTGTCGCGGCGACCACTGCCCAGCACAGTGGCGAGCGCAGCAGTTGGCCGTTGCTGTTGCTGCTGCTGCTGCTGCTGACCATGACAAGTAGGAAGGGAAAAAAGAGAGAGAGAGAGAGGCATTGGGAGAGGCACTGGGCAATCAACACTGTGAGGTGATGGTTGTTGCAGCCAGTTTTTTGCTTTTCTCCAATTGCCACTAGCAAGTTTTACAAACGGCAGCAGCAGCATCATTTTTGGGGGTAGCACCACTTACAATTTCAAGTGTGTGATGATAGCCGACCACTAAACTGAACTGGTTCTTCTTCTTTCTCTCTCTCTCTCTTTCTCTCTCTCTCTCCCCTGTTTGATGTCTTTTTAACCACGCCGAAAAAGTCTTTTTTGTTCATTGCAGAATTAACGCTACAAGAGAATAGCTATCATCGATAGTTGTTCATTTAATTAGCAGTTCACTGGGGGAACAAAAAAGTTGGGTAGCAGGTTGGGATTCTGGCCAAGTTCAGGGGTGCACAACTTTATTGTTGACTTTATTGTTAATTAGACCCGATTTTTTTATCATTTACACTAGAGTTCGTAAAGTAAAAATTGAAAACAAAACGAAAAAATTAAAATGGTTGCCGTAATTTCAGGTTATAAAATGTAAAATATAACCAAACAATGTATTTGTTTGACAAAGATTTTAATACCATTTAAAAAGTTGCATAATCTGCAACAGTAATACCATTTAAAAAATAAAACAAAAAATCAAAAAATATTAATAGTTTTTGCAAAATAAAGATTCGTTAACTGTCAAACTAAATGTGCATGATCATTTTTCTCGATTAAATTGTGATAACACCACTGGGGGTTAATGGTTAAAACTGTTTCAAATGGTGACAAACTTGACACATTGGTAGTGTATTAAAATGAACTGAAACTTGTCTTGTGGCAAAACAGTAAGAGGTCTCAAATAAAAAATAACATTATTTTTGAAAATTGACTAAAAATCAAAATTAATATAAAACTTGCAAAATTTTTAATTTGACATTTTAGCATTAATTGTTTAAACTAGAACTAAAAAGCAAAGTTTTGAATATTGCTAAAATGTTTGGTAAATTGACAACAATTATTATCAAAACAGAATTTATTTCATAAACACAGTCAACGTTTTTACTCTGTTAACATTTGAATAAGTTGATTAATTAAATCAGACAATCAAACAGATTGGGTAAAGGGTGCTGTTAAGTAGACAAACGTGACTAACAAAATGTTGTATCTAGTAATGAGCGGGAAAACAGTTACAGAATAATTCAAATAACAAATTTTAGGTATTTTTTAGCAATTCAATTAACGGCATTAAAGTTACAAAAATTACTTTAAAATTAAAATATTTTTTGGAATAATATTATGACAAAAAATTGATTTACTTTATTGCACAAAAATAACTTTATTAAAACCAAATCGATTTTTTGTTAAAGAGTGAAAACAAGTCTCCATAGTCAATCGCCCCAAATACCCGTCAACTCA
>JAALOO010000405.1_pt1 | contig 38510 bp, 24 predicted proteins | sample 7257641 | NCBI WGS metagenome assembly JAALOO01 (sample SAMN14085613, study PRJNA598686) | mite metagenome | biome: ENVO:01001000; feature: ENVO:01001002; material: ENVO:01001226; isolation source: single female mite from University of Michigan culture on fish food culture... ...
CCATGTAGGAGGACATGCCCTCGCCGATCTTCGCCGGCTCGCTCACCGTGATCTCGATCTGACTGGCGGTGTTGATGGCCGGCGGCGCGGAGGGAACCTTCGTGGGCTCCGGTTTCGGGGGCTCAGAAATCGAACTGGCCAGCGAAAAGGGCACAGACTGGGCGGGCGGCTTGGGAGCCTCGACCATGGGCTGGACAAGAGTGGTCGTGGTCGCAGCGGTGGCTGGAATGGAAGAAGAGGAAGTGCTCGAGGGGGAAATCTGCGAGGCCTCAGGCGGAGTAATCGCCTCCACCGAAGAGATGACCGAGGCCACCGGAGCCGAAGAGGGCAGCGGTGGCGGCGGAAGAGAAGAAGAGGCGGCGGCCGGTGATGGTGACGACGACGGCTCATTCAGATCGATCGTGTTCATCAGATCGTCCAGGGCGGCCGCCGGGGCTGGCTCGGCAGGCTTTGGAGCCGCAACAACGGCGGGAACGCTCTGGAATGTAAATAGAAACGGTTTAGCAAAAAGGTAAATAGAAACTCTCTTGATCCTACCTCATAGGTGGACACAAAGAGGTCCTCCGAGTCCTCTTCCTCGACGGCCTCGGGCGAGGAGCCGACGCCGTTCAGCGGATTCTTCGTCACCGACGTCTCGGCGCTGTCCTTCTCATTTTCCGATGGATCAAACATTGTTGCTGTTTTGTTGCTGTTAACGGTATTTAGTATTCGGTGACGACTGAAGACTACTACGAGGACGATTATGATGAGCTCTGCTGTTGGATAACAGTTGAGGGTGTTTCACCAGAAGGCAAGGCAAAGGAGAGCAGATGACAAATGGCAAAGAGAGAGCGATGACAGAAGTCGAGTTGTGGTGGTGGTGCTGGTGACAACACTGAAAGCTCAATGAGCGCTCAATCGGTGCAAGTTGAGAGTGAGACAATGCTCGTCGATGATATCGCCTCCAACAACAAAACACACACAAAGTGGCTCTTTTCGTGGCGCTGGTGGTGGTGGTGGTGACGGTGTTGGTGACTGCTGCTGATAATATCACACTGACTGCCGATGAATACGCCTTCTGTTTTCTGGTGGTGGTGGTGGTGATGGGTGATCTTGTGAGCTGGCGACTCCGCCGCTGACGATTATGATGACACTGAGATTCAACTCAGCGAACTCAGAGATTGACAGAGCGTCCTCAAACTTGACAGAGCCAAACTTGTTGGCCTCCTGCTGCTGCTGACACTGACTCGTCAAACTGTCTGGCTGACTGGCTGGCTGGTTGGCAGAGCGTAATCCTGGCGTAGCACCCGAATTGGCAGAGAGAACAAGAGAGAGAGAGAAAGAGAGAGAGAATCCAATGGAGCGAGAGAAATAGAAACGGTGTCGCTGAAGCAAACTGAAACAGAGACTGAAGGCGAAGGCGAAGAAGGCGAGAGAAGCTCAATGTTTGGGTGGGAGAGCAACTTCTGTCGCCGCTGCTTCTTCTCTCAGAAAGTGGCGCCACCCAGTGCACGGCGGCCGCAACTAAAACGCCCAACGCGAACAGCTTTGCCGCCGATGAATCACAACAAATCAATGTTCACCCCAATGAATCAACAGCAATAAAATGTTTCCGCTGAATCACCTGTCTGTCACCTGTTTTTACTGACTAATAACTTTGCAGATCACAGAAGAAGAAAAAGGTACTCCAAACACACACTAATGCGGCGAGTTGACGTCCTCCTCGTAGAGAAAGTATATCCTCACTACCTGATCCTTATCATCCTTTACCGCCACATCTCGATAGTGTCTGATCAGCAGGTGGCCGGCCAGTCCGTAGGCCAGTGTCGGCACGCCCAGGTTCATCGCCTTTAGAGCCCGGTAGAGTCGATCCTCGCCGGAAAGGTCCTCCACCGGCCGCCTCGAGCAGTGGTACTTGATGTACCAGGGCCAGCAGCCGATGCGGAGGATGTGGTAGTTGACGCCCGACTCATTGCGCCAGTTAAAGTGCGAGTAGCCGTACTGGTCGTTCACTACCGAACGGTAGGGGACAAAGTAGCTGGTCCAGTGAGGGGAGGGCCGGAGAGCGGCAGTGAGGACCTCGGAGGCAAACGGAGGTAACTTTGAGGGCTCTGATTTCGAACTTCTCTTGAGGATGACATTCTTGAGCTTGTGAAGTGGGCTGAAACGAGGAGGTGTGATCAGTTGAGGAGGTAAAGATTTCATCCTCCTCTTCTAAAAAGTGTCAGCGCTAGTAAGCCCCGTTCTGTTCACGTGCTGAGAAGTCGGCAACCAACTCAGCACGCTACTCGCATAACTGTGGGAACAGCCCTCACTGAAGAGAGAACTGCCCAAAGACCAGGACTGTGTGAGCTAGAGAGACCAGTAGGCTCGGGAACTGAATCCTTCGTCGCCCAAGAGAGTATGGCACTCCTGAGACTCGACTGTGGTGTTTGTAGAGCCAGGTACTTGCTACCAATCGGTCCGGGGACTTTCCGCGAAGGATGCGCCAGGCCAACGACGAGGGCTGACTGACGACCTTCGACGCGAGTCAGCGCGACACCTATTGAGTGAGGTAGGCAGGAGCGGCTTTTATAGTCGCCCCGGAGGGAGGACTGCCGACGGTACAGGCGGTAAGGGGGTGAATGAGTTGAGGTTTTTCCTGGTTCACCGGTACTGATGATCAGGGTGAAGGTGGTGAAAATGAACTTCCGAGGTAAAGGTGGGCCACTTTGCGAATAGGAAAACGTGTGTTTCGCTTATATTTTTGATTTGGTCGAGCCTAGAAAATGTTGTACAAAAAGTGGTTCTTTTAATCAAGTGATCAAATTATCAAGCAAAGAATCCTTACCGGTATTTCTGGTAACTCCAAATCATCGACCAGAACCAAAGAGAATCCGGAAAGACATCTCGAACCAGAAAAAGATAGAATCTTTCCTAAACACTTTCAAAACAAACCAGACAATCGACTATCGATTGAAAAGCCACTGATACCTAGGCAAAAAAAATCACAACAAAACAATCGACTCTGCCAATTTTGCGCCTCTTTCACTCACTCACGTTCTTTCTTCAGGATTCATTCCGGAGAATTCTCATCCCTCCATCCAAAAAGAATCAGTTCAACCCGATCTCACCACCACCACCATGGGAGGAAAGAAGAGCAAGAGGAAGCCGGTGGCGCCGAAGAAGCCCACCCAGCCGCTGGACGTCCTCTTCAACTGTCCCTTCTGCAACCACGAGAAGAGCTGCGAGGTGAAGCTGGATCGGCCTCGGAATGCCGGCCACATCTTCTGCCGGATCTGCCTGGAGGACTTCAAGACGACCATCAACTACCTGTCGGAGGCAATTGACGTTTACACCGAGTGGATTGACGCCTGCGAGAATGCCAATGACTAGCTGGTTAGATTCAATTCGATTCAATTTGCCTCACTCTGAATACACACCGACCACTGGCTCCCACATAATACACACCTAAACATACACCTGTCTCTCTCTCTTTGGAACCACATTCTTTGGACTTCTTTTCTTCTCTTCTCTTCTCTTTAGCTGATCATCGCATCCTCAAATGAATCAACTGAGTCATCCCATACCCAAAAAGTGTCACTCTCCTTTCCTCCTCATTTGTTTTGAATAAAAAAGTAAAAAACCACAGTCAAACTTTAGGATTGGTGTTTTGGTGTTTATTTTACATTAATGGTTGAAAATGAATGAATGAAGAGATTACAAAAAAATATGGGTAAAATGTGAGATGCAGTTTACAAAGAGAGGGAATAAGTAGTAGTGGTGGTGGTGGTGGAATAAGATGAGAAAGGGAATAAAATTCAGAAGGAAAAAGTGGAGGGGAAAAAACACCAAACTCGTTGTTGTTGTGTTCTAAATGGTGGCCAAGCTAAGCGCGTCCTTCATCATAAAGTCGCGCAGCGTCCAGAGGGCGTCCACCACTGAGCTGTGCCCGTTGGCGCCATTCTCCAGCCAGGTGACCGGATTTGCTGAGGATGATGAAGTGGGAGCGGAAACCGATGAGGAAGCCGTTCCAGGAGTACTCTTCTTGGCTCCATTCACTTTACCAGCACCATTCGCAAGGAGGGCGGCATTGAAGCTGCAGGTGGCCGGCGAGGCGGACAGCTGCCGTTCCCAGTTGGAGAGGTACCGGCGGTCCGGTTTCAGGCTTTCAATGTACCTGGGATGGGGAAAATTAAATATATCAGTTAACATTAAAGATTACTAAATCATCAGTAGTAAACAAACTCACTTCATATAGGTGTGCGTGTGCACGAGACGCTTCGGAGCGGGCGGTGCACTGAAGAGCGGTTCCACCGGCTTCACTTGAACGGCTTGATCTAAAAAAGGAAAAAGGTAAACAATTAGATTTCCAAACAAAATCCCCCCAAAACCTAGGTCCACTTACTGGCAGTCTGCGGTTTCACAATCTGCTGTTGTTGCTGCTGCTGAGCCTGCTGCTGAAGCTGCGCCTGAATCTGCTGCTGCACCTGAGCTTGAATCTGCGCCTGAATTTGCGCCTGCTGCTGTTGCTGCTGTTGAGGAGTTTGCTGAGTTTGCTGTTGGGTGGTTTGCTGGGGCTGTTGAGCAGTTGTGGTGGTAAAGTGCACCTGCTGCACTCCGCCCCCACTCGTGGGCACCATCATCGTCTGCTGCTGCTGCTGCTGACCCTGCTGCTGAAGCTGTTGCTGCTGATTTGGATGAGGAGCGGCGGCAATTTGAATCGTCTGCCCGTTGATGGTCGTCGTGCCGATAATGTGCGGATGATGGGCACCCGTCGTAGCCAGCTGGAAAGTCTGCGGCCCTCCAGGACCACCGCCCATTCCCGGTGGCGGCCCCGTGGTGACAATGGCCGTCTGGATGTTCCCACTGGTCGGATCTCTGATTTGAATCGTCTGAATCTGCCCGGGCTGGTGGTGATGGAGCGCCGATGCGGGAATCTGTATCGTCTGCGTCGTTCCCGGTGGGTGGTGACCCGCCTGACCACCAGTCGTCTGGACCATCTGCAGCCCCTGCGCCGTCTGGAAGGTCAGCTGCGTGGGCATTCCCATCGTTTGCTGCTGCTGCTGCTGCTGCTGGAGTTGCACTTGCTGCTGCTGCTGTTGTTGTTGCTGAAGCTGTTGCTGCTGCTGCTGCTGCTGCTGGACATCAACCGCCGGCTTTCCCTTGCTGCTGGGGACGTAGTTCCTAAAAAAGACAAAAGTTTTAGCAAAAAAACCCAAAAAATCTCAAAAAGCTCTTACTTGGACCGCTTCTCCGGATCAATCACCTTCGCCACCGCCTTCTGAATGTGCACCTCCTTGCAGTGCCGTACCAGGCGAGTAACCGTCGGAAAAGGCCTTCAAAAAAGACAAAAAAAAAATTAGCAAAAAATATAAAAAAAATCAAAGCTATACTTACGGCGCCCCCTTCCGCACCCGTCCACATCCATGAAACATGCACTGAAACTCCCCCGGCTCCTTGTCCTTCGTCTCCGCATAACTGGTCCACACGTGCCCGTTAGGCTCCGCCGTCAGGTGCTCATACAGGTCATTGACGTCCTCAAACTGAAAGTCGCACTTGTGCTCCCAGTGACACTCAAACACCCCGTTCGGTATCGACTCATTTCCCACCGCCGGCGAGGCCGGGTTCACGCCTAGCTGTTCCATGAGGGCCGATTCCGCCGCCGCCGCCTCCTTCACCTCGGCATTCTGCTTCGCCGCCCGCTGCTCGTACTCGCCCTTCTGCTCCTGCGTCAGAATCTTCCACTGCGAGCCGATGATGCGGCTGATGTCGCCAAAGGAGCAGTCGGGGTTCGCCTCCACCACCGACTTGCGAACCTCGCTGGCAAAGATAATATAGCCAGTGACCAGTCGTTTGGGCGTCTTGGGCTTCTTGAGGGCGGCCACGGCTGCTGAGGTGACGGGAGTTGAGGGCGTCGGCGGCAGAACCGTTGGCGTTGGAGCACTTGCAACGGCTGCTGCCACGGCTGCAGCACCAGCAACAGGTGTCGTCGGCGCCGTCTGCACAATTTGAACTCCTGGTTGAACTCCCGCAGCAGCAGCCATCACGGGAACCATCATCCCCGTACTGGGGTCGAGCATCATCTGCTGCTGGGCCTGAACTTGAGCCTGAGCCTGCGCTTGAGCCTGAAGTTGAAGTTGAGCCTGCTGCTGCTGCTGAAGTTGAAGCTGCTGCTGTTGCTGAATCATCTGCATCGGAATCTGCTGCAGCTGCTGAGGAAGAACTGCTGCTCCGGTGGCAGAGATCGCCGACATGTTCGACTCGTCGGTCATGTCCACATCCAGGGAAGGTCTTCCCATCTGAGCTCCACCACCATCGACCACCATCATCTGCTGAGATCCGTTGAACATCGCCGCCTGCTGCTCAACTTGAGCTGTCGCCGCCTCGACCACCTGCGGCATCACATACGAGTCCTTCTGCAGCATCAGCGGCCGCCGGAAGAAGTACATCTCATCCTCGACCACCCCGTAATTCTGGCGGACAAACTTCGCCAGCCCCTCCGGCGGCAGCGCCTCAAAGCGCTTCTCGTGCTCCAGATAGCGAATCTCGCAGACGTAGACGTCCTTCTCCAGAAACTCCGTCGGCCGCTTCATAATGTAGTCGGTCACACTAAGGACGGCACAGCGCTCGCAGATGCTCAGCAGCGGATTGGTGTCCTCGATGCTGCTGAGGAAGACCTCCTGCGGGTAAAAGGAACCCACGGTATTGGGCGGAAGTTCCGCCTGCTGGACGAACCAGGGCCCGTGAAAGTACGGGTTGCCCGCCTCATCCGTCCACATGCGGTCAATGCGGCAGATGAGGTTCCGTTCCTGGTCGGTGCGGACGTAGCAGCAGTCGCCCACGCGGAAGGTGCCCGCCGGGATGGAGAACTGCTCGTAGTAGGTCCAGCCGTCGGGAGTTTGTAGACCTAGAAGTGAAACAAATTAAAATCTGTAAAAAAGGAGTTTAAAAGTTATCAGCACTTACCTTCCGGCGAAGCACAGAGGACATTAGGACGGGGGACGTCGAGAACTCCCTTATCATCCGCATTTTCAGTAATTCCCTCATTACCTTCCTTCACATCGCCGTCCATGCCCACCAGCTCCTCCTCCAGCGTCTTCACCTCCGCCGAGCCCAGCCCCGTGGCCATGCCCTGATCCTTAAAAACCGAGGGCACGCGGTTCATCGGCAGCGGCACCTCTCGCGGGACAATGGCCACGTTGGAGAGGATGTCATACGTCCACACCTTGATCTTCTTGAAGCTCTTGCTCTTGCAGCTGTACCGCGACTCGCAGACATACACATCGGCGTCCTCAAAGTTCAGCGGCCGTGAGCGAAAGTAGTCCTTCACGAACATGACGCAGCACTTGCCGCTGACGTTGCTCAGCGGCGTACTGGTATAGTTGTCCGTCTTGAAGATCTCCTTCTCCATGAATCGCCGGGTGGGAATGTGAAACGTCTCCGCGGGCCGATAGAACCAGCAGCCATGAAGGAGGAGCTGTCCCGAGCCGGCCGGGTCCCGGATAAACTTCTCAATGTTGATAATGTGCGGCTCGGCGGCGCCGGCGTTCGGTGTGACGTACACAAAGTCGCCCACCTTGTACACCACCTCGTTCACCATCACCGTCGTCTCGTCGCCGTCCACCATCGTGGCGATCGGCTGCTGAGCAGTTGAAGTGTTCGAAGTTCCCATCAAGGCTGTCGACGTCGAAGCAGCCTCCTGCTCAGCTTTGACAGCCGCTTCCGCCTCTTCAGTGGCCTCCCTCGGCAGCTTTTCCTTCCGCAGCGCCTCAATGTGCTCATTGAGCGCACCGAGGTCGTAGTGCAGCGCCGAACTCTGCAGCACCTGGCCGCCCTTGCAGAGATCGTTTCGCAGGCTGATAAAGTACTGCTGCAGCTCAATGGCGTCCTCAAAGGCCTGCGAGTCGGTGCGGGAGATGAGGCGCGCCCGCTCAAACACCTCAAACATGTCCTGCTGGAAGCGATCTAGGCGGCGGTACCGACCGGCGTTCAGGTTCTTCTTGATGATGTCAAAGTTGAGCGTCCGCCTATGAGGAAAAAGTAGAAAAAAATGAACAAAAAACTCCTCAAAACTCCGCCAAAAAAATACTCACAACTCCACCTCACTGCTCCGATCCCCCAGCTCCGTCAGCTCATTAATCGAATCGCTAAAGCACCGCCCCTCCTCATCCTGGTGATTGTAGACGGAGATGAACAGGTTCGTCAGCAGGTCCTGGACGATAATCTTCACGTCGGGAATCCCGTTCACCGAGTCCTCATTCAGGTCAATCTTCGTCTGCAGGGCGACCTGCTGCAGCGTCAGCGCGTCCTTGAACACCTGCGAATCGGGTTCATTGTACTTGCAGGCGTTGTCCAGCATCAGAATAATGTCCCCCAGCAGGTCTTCCACCGTCTCGTAGATGCAGTTCTTCACGCGAGTGCCAATCTTCTCCAGGCAGATCGGCTTCCGAATGACATCATAGTAATCGGGAAAGTCGGCCCTCGAGGGCAGCTTCATGAAGATGGGCGAAAGATACCGTCCCTTGGAGTCCTTGTAGTCCCTCACCGTCTCAAAGAGCGTCTTCATCTTCAGCTGATTTCCGCTTGAAGGACGGACCCGTTCTCGGCCTTTAGAACGCTCGGCATTGGAGGCCGTGGCCACCGGGCCCAGCTCGGCGAGCTTCGTGCGGAGCAGCCGCTCCAGGACGCCCGCGTCCTGGTAGATCTGCGAGCCGTCCTCGTTGTACTTGCGGCAGTTCTCAAACATCAGCCTAAAGTCGGCCAGCAGTTCTTCCACTGACTGGTACTAAAATGAAAATGAGAAAAAGAAATGTTAAAATGAATCACAAAGCAAAAAGCTTTGATTTCGAACTTACCACATCATTCTTAATGTTCCCATCAATGGTCTTCATGTCAATGGGCGCGGCGATGATCTCGTAGTAGTCGGGGTAGAGCTTCTTCGAGGGCTTATCCATAAAGGGGTCAATCAGGTAGCGCTCCTCCTCGTCGCGGGCGTCGAGCAGGGCCCGGTAGAGGGCGCGAAGGCGCTTCTTCAGCGGCCCCGCCGAGTCGCCCGCCTTCTGCACGCGGCGGACGTTCTTCAGCTCGGCGCTCATCGACTGCACCATCGACTTGCTCGACTTGCGAGTGCTCGAGGAGGAGGAGGTGTTCCGGTGGTGGTGGGCTCGGGCCACCACTCGACTCGATGAGGAGGAGGAAGTGTTCCATTTGGAACTGCCTCTTCCTGATGCCTTTCTCTCCTTGCCCTCTTCACCATCATCATTGTCGTCATCATCATCCTCCTCTTCCTCCTCGTCCTCTTCATCATCAGCCTCGCCCGAGGTCGCTCCACCGCCACTTCCTCCTCCGTCCTCCTTGAAGACGGTGATAATCTCCTTCGACTTGATCTGCAGAATCTTCTTCAGCTTCGCCGCGTCCTTGAACAGTTTCGAGTCGGGCCGGTTGTAGGCCATGGCATTGTCAAAGACTAGCGTCAGCTCAGCCGTCAGGCGACTCACTGAATCGTAGTAGCCGGACTGCAAAATGAAAAGAGGAAAATTAGTAAACAAAAGAAAACAAACAAAATTAAAAGGACTCACCTTAATCCTCGAGCAAATCTGCGCCAGCGAGATCGGTTGCTTAATCTCCCGATAGTAGTCCGGGTAGTGTCTCCGTGAGGGCAGGCGGAAAAAGGGCTCCGAGTAGGGCGTGTCCTTGACGGCATTGTACAGCAGCCACTGCGGATTCGACTCGCTGTCCTCGCTGTCGCTGAAGTTGACGGTGTCCTCGCCGTAATCGCCGCCGATCATCGAAGTTTCGCCTCCAGCTGCAGCGGCGGCAGCAGCCGCAGCGGCCGTTGCCGCCGCCTCATCATCCTCCTCGTACTTCAGCGAGGCGGTAATCGCCGACCACTTTGGCTGGTAGGGATTATTTCGCTTCGCCCGAATGCGCTCACTTGATTTCGCAGGCTGGCTTTTCCGCAGTTCAATTTCCGCCCGCTTCGTGGTGACAATCTTCCGCAGGCTGTTCGCGTCCTTGTAGATCTGCGAGCCGGGGGCGTTGTACTTCTTCGCATTGGTGATCATCAGCAGGAGGTCCTTCTCAAGGTCGGCCAGGGTGGAATAAGTGTCCGCGGCCTGGATCCGCGAGGCAATGGTCTTCAGGTCTATGGGCTCGGCCACCACCTCGTAGTAGTCGGGGTAGGCCGCTTTGGAGGGCAGGAGTTCGAACATGGTCGACAGCTGGCGGCCGTCATCGCTGGTGGCCATCATCACCGAGCTGAAGAGCTCCTCGAAGTGGCTGTCGTGGCCGCCGTTGCTGCCGGTGCTGCCGTCGCAGCCGCCGCCCTCGCTCTCGCTGTTGCTCATCGAGTCGAGGCCGCCGCCACCGGAACTTCCTGCTCCAGCAACGTTTCCTATTTGAAGTCCGCCGCTGCCGCTCGGCAGCTGGTCCAAGTTCGAAATGGCGTCATCGTCGCCCGAGTCGAGCGTCCGCGCGTCCGAGGATCCATCACCTCCTGCTCCTCCGATTCCTTCTCCAGCTCCTCCAGTTCCTCCTTCTCCGAAGATGTCATCTCGAAGTTCGGTGAAGACCTCCCACAGTTGATCGGCATCGGCGTACTCGGCGCTGTCCGCCTTGTAGTAGGCCTTCGCATTGCCCACCAGCAGCTCCACGTCGGCGCTGAACTGCTCCAGGTCGTCGTACTCGTCCATGCGGATCTTCTGCTGAATGCGCAGCAGGTCAATCGGAGAGGCGACGACGTCGTAGTACTCGGCGAGGTTGCGCCGCTTGGGCGCCCTGATGAAGGCCTCGCAGAGGACGCGGCCGGTGCCGGGCGCTTTGTAGTTGCGCAGCGAGTCCATCAGCTCCTGGAGCTGTTCGGTCTATAAAAGAGGACTTTTAGGGTCTTCTTCTTCTAAAACCAAAGAAGATGACAACTTACCAGATCGTACTTCTTGCTCCGTTTGCGACCTCCGCCGCTGCCGCCTCCACCGCCGCCGCCCTCATCGCTGCTGTCATCAAAGGAGGACTTCTTGCGCTTGCCGGAGGAGCTTGCCAGTCCACCTGTGCCGGTGCCGCTTGACATTGCGGATCAGGGATAGGGATGATGATCAGCAGCAGTAACTCTAGCGGCAAAAGATGATGATGATGATGATAAGAGAGAACGGTTTGAAAACAAACCAAAACCGGCAAAAACTGGGATAGAAAGTCGCGCTTGAAAGATGGAAACGAGAGAGAGAAACAGAAATCACAACACACAAAGACCGCCGAGCAGCGAAGCACTGTGAAAGGTGGGGAGGCGGCAATTTACACACAAGGCGTCGCGGGCAGCGCACCGCGCCTGAGCTGGGCAGGTGAAAGTAGCCACTCGCAAGGCGCCAACTTTTTTTTTTAAAGTGAAAGTAGGATTCTCAAAATAAGATCGATTTAAAAACAGATTTTTTTAATTAGATTTTTAAACATAAAATTAAGTAAAATTTTTAAATTTTAAAAAATGGTGTTGTTTTTTTTATAACAAGAGTATTGAAGAAGCTCATTTATCGTCAAGTTGTTTTTAATTGTAAATTTTTTTTGTTAATTCATTTATAGCTTTCTCGCGCAAAGGACACTGATTGCTATAAACAGAATGCTGAGCATTGAATTTTCGGTCTAAGCAATTGCCGCATACAATATCAGCATTTCGTCTAGTTGTACATTTTTCAAAAGAGTGATTATGTAGGGCACATTTACTGCATCGTGGTTCGAGTTTCGGACATTGGCTCTTTAGATGATTTAATTGTAAGCAATAAGTGCATTGAGCAACGCATGGATTTACGGGAACGTTAATGTGTTGGTCTATTTCCAATTTTCGAAGCTTCATGCAGGTGGTAAACACCTCTTTGGGTGTGCGAACAACAATCCTTTTGGTGGCCGGGCAATACTTGTCCTCCTTCTCTTTGACGACATTTTGTTGAGAAATTTTCATAGTCTCTACTACGGACATAGTAGAAATATGAACTGGCACTTGTATCACCTCAACTAGATGAGGACTGTTGAAGTTGAAGTTGAGGTTTTCTTCGCTGTTACGGCATTGATTTTTGGTATTATTTTGCAGGAGAGACAGTTTTAGAGATTCAAACAGCTGCCTATTATCGTACAGCAACTTGCGACCGTATCTAGCGAGACAATCACTTTTGTCGTTGCCGTCATCACCAGAATGAGCATCTACTTTGTACCAGTGAACGCTGAACACTTCATTGCGACTTTTGAGTGTTAACAATTCGGTAAAAAGTTCTTCAAAATCAGAATTATATTTAAGCCACTCGCCGGCGTAGTAATAATTTTTACTGAATCTGTTATTGAGTCGTTTTTCAATTTCGACTCCAATTTGAGACCAGTCTTTTTCACGGCTCCATATCACTTCCCAATCTTTAACAAATCTGATCAAATTCAGCGAATCGGTGCGAATTATTAGAACATCATATAAGCTGTGCAGCAGAAGTGTTATTTTCACTGCTGTTATTGCTGCTTGAATTTCTGCACGATCAATATTTTGTTTGTGCCCAGTTAGTCGAGAGCTAAAATATATAGCTTGTTGAGAGCCATGTTCAGGAATGTAGACACCAACACCTAGATAAATAAAAATATAAAATATAATTAGCAATCAGATTTCTTTAAACCAAATTACTTTAAAAAGCGCTGCTTTACATTTAAATTTACCAGTATGAAAATAAGCTGGTTTGCATAAAAATAATCTAAAACTTACATAAAAAATGAATTGAAATAAAATAATAAAACCTGAGCCAAAATAAGAAATGTATCGAATAAAAAAATGTAGCTGAAAAATTGATAATATTTAAAAGAAATTGATAAATTACAATGTCAAGATATTGATTATTTGATTGATTCAAACCCAAATGGTATAAATGAAGACAACGAAATCTTGCTAATTTAATTGGGCTTTCATGTGACAAATGTCGTTACTTTTACCATCGTACTTGATTGCTAGAACTTCAGTTTTCGTCGTATTGAACTTGCGTTAACAACAATCATATTGTTAACTATTTTGTTAAGTATTGCCTTTTTTCTTGAACAATTCCCCCGCCCATTCATCAGAGTCATTCTTTAAGACAGCACTTTTATGTTTTTTAATCAAATATACATTACCTGCGTGTGGATCCTTTTTTGACCAAGATCCATCTGTGTTGGCTACTAAAATTCTACGATCATTCCGAAGCAGTAGATTGCGCAGATCGGCATCGTCTCCAGCGCGTTTAAGTTGGCTCATTGTGCTTAAATTAGATGACTGTGACAGCAATACGGCAACTGCCACAGGCTTCTAAGCACAATAGTTTGAGCAAATAGAGAGTAAGGAATTGGAACTCAGCAGCAGCAGTAGTGGTGTCGTCGAGGAACAAGGTGCAAACGCAGACTGATTGACGACGGGACTCTACGAGATCTACGGGGGGACGGAACTGTGATCTCGGAGCACGCGAACCTTGTTTGTTGGCACTGACAATTTGTGGTCAAACACGAGGAGAAACAAACAAACACAACAAGTGGAAGCTGAGAGCAGAATGGAGTGGAGAGGAGCGAACGGCGACTCGGTACTTGCACTTCTTCACTGAGCAGTGCGCACATGGAACTGTTCCACTGTTATCTTTTCCTGCACAGTGAGCAGCACTGCTTCTTACGTAAGCATCACACTGCGTTGTGCTTCCACAAAGCTGACACACTGTACACCAAGATTTTTAGCAGTGCTAACTGAAGAAGAAGTGCTGGAAAATGGTGGCTGGCAAATGCCACTGAACAAACAAGAACAAATTTGTCAGGATTTTTTGAGTAAACTACAAACATATCTTTTTACCTGGCGGCTCACAGGCGACATCGCTTGAGAGCGATTGGAGCAAAAAAAAAGGGAGTTTTTAATGAAGAATTTAATTGAACGATAACGTTCGTGTGGGTGATACTATGTAGGGAACTAAAATTTTTTTCTTTTAAAGGAGACCGTGTTCTATTTTAGTAATCCCGACGTTGAGCAAACGAATCCGCAGAGGACCGCCTTTCAGCTCATTGCGCTACCTATTCCGGGCACAATAAGGAGTGGTAAAGAATTGGTTGATTCCATGCCAAAAGACTTGGAGCCCAGCCAAAAAAAAGTCACTAGTGCTCTGCCCAGAACACTGAAATGCGCAACTATAAAAGGGTGTGCGAATAGAAAGGGGTGGTTGCATGCCATCACTTCTGAGACGTAACCCCATCACTGGAATTCCAAGAATCCCAAGGCAGCACCCAGCCGAGCGGAGGTATAAAAGGACGACGACAACGAGGAGCCGACAGAACAAGTGGATCAAGTGATCAATGAACGCAGTGCGCGGGACTAGCAAACAGCAAGGAGAACCTATGACTAGCCAGTGCTAGGTCCAGCTTTGAGAGCTGACACGCCGGGACACTCAGTTAAACTGCTAACTGTGTAAAGGCTCACACTTGCGTCATCGCTTGAGAATGATTGGAGGCAAAAAACAAAAAATGAAATCTTTAATGAAGATCTTTTAATTGAGCGATACTGTGCGTGTGGTGGTGATATCATTTAATTTACAAATTATGAGAAAACAACCTAAACTTTCACTCCTCCTCCACTTCCACCACCTCCTCCCCTTCAACTTCAACGCCCTCCGCCTTGCTGTCCCTCTTCTTCTTCCTCTTCCGCCTGTCCTTCTTCGTCTTCGTCTTCTCCAGTAGGTTCTCCTTGTTCTCCCCTTCCTCCTCCTCCTCCTCCTCCTCTATATTTTCCTTCTCCTCCTCCTGCCCATCATTTTCTTCCTCGTCCTTTTCCTCCACTTCCGTTTCCTTCTTCTCCTTGGCCTTCTCAGCGACGGCCGCCGCCAGGTTCCGCCGGAAGGCGACCCTCTTCAGCGCCACACTGGCCAGCCGCTCCTGCTCCAGCTGGCGCAGTGGACATTGGCTGCTGAAGGCCGAGTGGTCGCCCACCTTGCCCTCGTCGAGGCAGTTTCCGCAGGTGGCCCCAGCATTTCCGGCCGCCGTGTTGCTACTTTCATCAAAGTTCCACGTCCCCGAGGCGGCCGTCCAAGAGGGCCGTCGACAACCCTTCCACTCGTGGTCGCGGGAGGCGCAGTTCCCACAGCGGACCTGGGCGCTGGTGCAGTCCTTCGCGAGGTGATCGTTGATGGCCAGACAGCGAGAGCACTGCTTGATGCCCGGATTGACGCGGCAGGTGATGTGTTGGTCTAGGCGAAGATGGCGTCGCTCCATGAAGGCGTTGTACAGCTCCGGAGTGCACCGGAGAACGACGTCCTTCGCCGCGCCAAAGTCCATGTTCTTCTCGCAGAGAAAGGCAGCGGCCCCCGCCGGCAGCAGCCGCACCACCGCCGCCTTGGGAATGTGCATCGGCACGGCCATCACCTCCAGCAGGTTGGGGATGAACTTTTGGGCTAGGTTTTGCCCTAGCTCGAGGCTTTCCAGCCGCTCCACCAGCTGCCGCTGCTCAAAGTGAGAGGAGGGCGCCAGGTTAAGGGTCAGCTTTAGACTGTTGTACAGCTGGGCGTTGTTGTACGGCAGCCGCCGACCGAGCTTGGATAGCATGTCGCTGACGTCGTTTCCGTGGTGGTTCGAGTGGGCGCGCACCTTCTGCCAGTGGACCTCGATGGGCGGCGACTTGGAGGTGAGGTCGTCGCCTCGCTGCACCCGTTCCAGCGCCTCAAAGAGCTCCTCGAGGTCCTCCTCGTAGCGGTGCAGACTTCCGGCGGGGTAGCCAATGGCGCTGAACTGCAGCCAGAGCACTTGAATGTGCTCTCGAATGAGCGGCCATCCGCCCCGGGCCCAATGGCCCGCCCAGTGTCGTACAAAGTAGAGGAGGTTCAGGGAATCGGTTCGGAGGGTGAAACCGGCCGGAAACCGACCTCGGTAGTGGTAGGCGATTTTCAGCGCAGTCACGGCGGCCTGAATTTCCGCTCGGTCGATGTTCTGCTCGGACTTTGGGCCGTGCAGGCGGGCGCTGAAGCGCAGTTTCAGCGCGGGAATGTACACGCCGACGCCTGGGGAAAAGAGGGGGGGGGAAAGAAAGTGGATTTTTAGAATGTGCTTTTAGTGAGATTATAAAGTAAAACTAACAAAGAAACTCAACAAAGGAAGTTTTCAACTCAAATATTTACACAGCTCAAAACATTTCAATTTTCCCAAGCAGAGCCCCTCTGTGTGTTTGCACTTTAGCGAAAGTTTTCATTATTTTGTGGATCCCATCCCTTTTCATTAATGAAATTACCATATAAAATGTTCTGCAATTTTGGATTTACATTTACACAAAGGCTTCAGCTCCAAAGCCTAAAGCCCACAACCTACTACCACTCTGCAGGATTAAAAGTTTGCTTTAATTAAAAGTAGAGCTCTTTCGAGCTTTCTTTGTGAAAGCGAGAGTGAACTGCTTTTCTGTAAAAGGAAAACGAACGTTTTCGCCCAGTCATGCGTTCCGTGTTTTCCAACTCCAAAGCAGTATGCAGTAGTTTTCTCTCTCTCACTTTGAACGCCAAAGAGAGAAAAAGAGAAAGAGACTGTTGCATTAACTCGTACAGAACAGACAGACAGTTTAGAACTAGAACGTGCGTGCATTCGCACACCCTCGACTTCGACTTCGACTTCGTCGTCGTCGACCTTGTCAGTGGCCACTCGCTTTCTCGTTTTCAATGCTACTAAAATGTGAGCTTCTACTGAAGCTAGCTCGTAAAAGTAGAAGAAAAGAACACACATAAAATGCACACAAACACACTGGACAAGACTTCTGCTGCAGCAGCTACGCCGTAGTTGCAGACACAAGGCATTTTTCTTCTTTCTCTTCTTCTTCTTCTACTGACTAAACTAATCATAAATTACCTCTTTCTCTATAACTTCAAGTGGTCGTCGTTTTGTAGTGAACGCAAAAACCCGTTTCCTGACTAAAGCAAAGGTGTACTAAAAGTGATTCTAAGAACGATAACAAAAGCTGTGGCTAGCTAAAAAAAGCAAACTACAAAAAGGGATCCTGGGAAAATTAGGAGCAATAAAGTAGAAGGGAAAAAGTGTTGAGCTATGAGCTTTCAGTCATAACAAGTAGGAAAATGTTGTTGTTGTTTACCTGCGTACGGCTCGTCCTCGGCCCAGCTGCCGTCGGTGTAGATGACTAGACTGTTGGGCACCTCGCGGACCGGCGGAATGCTCATGTCGACGATGTCGCTCAGAACTTCGGTTCGAGTCATGATGAAGATGAGGAAATGATGGTGATTATGTATAGTGATGATAATGAAAGCGAAAGAGGGAGAGAGAGGGGGGGGAAATGATGAGGATGCCAATGAGGTGAGTGTTGTTGTTGTTGTTGTTGATGATGTTGATGAATGCTGATAAAAAGAATTTGACAGAGCGAAGTTGCTTTTCTAGCTTCTACGGTCAATTTGCAGTCGCCCCAACGACGACCACTAGGCTTGGCAGTGGTGTAAACTGTTTCGAGGTTGAAGAGAGGAGGTGAACTTGCTGTTGTAGAACACACTACTGTTTCAACCTTTTGCGAGACATTTAACAAAACAGAAGTGATTGCAACTTTTAGGCGAGTTTTGAAGCACGCTGAGCAAGCTGATTATTTTTGCTTTGAATGGGGTATTTTTTCTGCCTGCACAGCAGCAGCAGCTGTTGGTGATGATGTCAAAGATTGTGATGATAAGAGGAAAAGTGCGAGATAGTTTGTTGATAAACTCGAGGTATGAAGCGTGATAAGCCGCTGAATTTGCTTCAAAAGCACATTTTTTGCTGCTGCTGCTGCCGAAGTTGATGATGATGAAATTGATGTTGATGAGATCAAAGCGCTGACACTAGTGAAAACAACAACTCCAAAACAGTGTGTGACTGGCAGTTAAAGGTGACACTTTGACGCTTTAAGCACACGAGCACCGATGACTTCTTTTCATCAGCTTGTCGAAATCACGGACAAACAACGGTGGAAACAAAAAACAAAAATAAAATCGAAACAAAACAAACAAACAACTTCTCTCTCTTCTCTCCAAAAGCTCAGAAAGGCAATGACATCCTCTTCTTTTGGTTCTTCTGTTTGGCGATGATGATGATGATGACAACAATATCCAAACGAAATCAGATGTTATCAGAGAGCTTTTATGGAGAAAGGAAGAGATTGTTGACTACCAGATTTTGACAAGCTGCGGTTATCACTTGTCGAGTGTTTGAAGTGTTTGAAGTGTGGAAGACTAACAACAACAACAACGACGACTGAACGACAGAGAGGATCACACACTTGCCGCATCTCTCTCTTTCTCTCGACTTTCTCCTTTCTGTTTCACAACACGAACGAGAGAGTGTCCAGCGTGAGTGTTGGAGAGTGAAATTGGTGAGAGAGAGAAAGAGGAAGGAAGAAAGAGTAGGCGAGTTTGATTATATAGACGATTTAAAGACTGCTTTGAAGAAAGAGGGGAGATAGATGAGAAGGAAAGGCTTACTATATGATTCGGTCGAGGTTGAAGAAAAAGAGGCAAAAAAAAGTTTCACCTAATTTCGACTTTTGAAGAACGTGTTTACAAAAAGCGCAGCTTTCTTCTTTTTGTCCGTTACCTGTGTGCTCAAGACGAGAGAGAGAGAGAGAGAGCGAGCGCCCGCGGACAAGGGCCAAAGGCAGCGTTCGGGCTTCTTGGCTCCTCCCCCTTTGCAGAAATCGATTCTAGATCAATCGATAGAAGGCGCAAGAGAGCTCAAGATATTTCTTTTTTGAACTTTCTAAAGAAGTTTGCACTACCTGCCACCTGTTGTGCTTCCTTTATTGATGAGGTGTTTCGAAATGTAAACAGAAAAGAAGAATCCTAGGAATCGGTAAAGTTGGCCTTTCGCTTCTCCAGAAAGGCGGCCATGCCCTCTTTTTGGTCATTCTAGTGGGAAAAGAGAAGTTCATTATAATTATCATCGCTGTCGTCAAAACATCAACAAAATCTTACCGTGGCAAAGGTCATCTGAAAGAGCCGTCGCTCCGTTTCCAGGCCCTGTTTCAGTGTCGTCTCCTGTGAAGCATTGACTGCAGCCTTCGCCGCGGCGCTGGTCAACTTTGAGGTCTTCTCGGAGATCGTTTCGCCCAACTTTACCGCCTCCTCGAGCAGCCTTTCCGCTGGGAAGATCTTGCTCACCAGACCTAAGGAAAAAGAGTGTTTTTAAATGAATCGAAATCGAACTCCAAAGCTTACCAGCTTTTAAAGCCTCTTCAGCAGTCATCGGCAGCCCCGTCAGTATCATCTCCATCGCGCGGGACTTTCCAATGGCCCTCGTCAGCCTTTGAGTTCCACCAGCCCCGGGACAGGTTCCAATTCGAACTTCAGGCAGGCCAAATTGAGCGCCCTCGCCGGCGTACACTATGTCGGCCATCAGCGAGATCTCGCAGCCGCCGCCAAACTGCAACAAAAAGCAGGAGAATAGAACGTCAGAACTTCGAAAACAGAAAATGTAAACAAACTCACGGCAAAGCCGTTGACAGCGGCGATGATCGGCTTTGAGACCTCGGTGGAAATCTGGTCCCACTTGGCGGGAAAGCGACTGAGAAAGATCTGCTTCAGGTCTTGGGCGCCCATCTGTTTAATATCGGCGCCGGCTGAAGACCGAAATCGAGGTTTTAAGATGATGGAACAGCAAAACCAAATTAGACAAACTTACCGGTAAAGAGCTTCTCCGAGCCGGTGATGATGATGGCGCCAATCTTCTCATCGCGGTCAAAGGTCTTCAGTGCCTGAATCAGCTCGCTCATCAGTCCATTGGAGATGGCATTGAGGGCTTTTGGGCGGTTGAAGGCCACTAAGCCTACATTTTCCTGAGCACCTCGCCGCTCGACTTTAATGAACTCGTAAGAGGCTGAAAAGGAGGAAGTTAAAATGAAGTTCTACTTGTCATCATTATCATCATCCTCACCTTTGGTAGAGAGACCACAAAGAAGAAGATGTCCATTAGATTTTGAAGATATTTGACGGAAGAGATTTCGGGCGATCATGTTTTGAGTGCTTACATCAGCAGAAGCAGCAGCAAAACAACAACAACAAACAAGTGTACCTCAGTGAAGTGTGATCATCGCCGTCGTCGTGGTAAAGATTACGAAATAATAGAAATCATCATCTGCAGACGACACACTGCTGCTGCTGCTGCTTATCATCCTGCTTCACTAGCAAAGTACCCATCTCCTTCATCCTTCAATCTTCTCACCATTTTCTCACCATAAATAGTCCAACATTTCTGAAACCTGGTCGAAAAGAAAACATCATTATTTTTCACATTTTTCCGTAAAGTTTTACCAAAAGCAAAAAACAAAACTCACCCAAAAACCTATTCTCAACTACACTGAAAAAACAACCAGAAAAGAGTCACTTCACCAGAAGCAGCAGCACCAGCAAACGCGTTTGGCGCCAAATCCTCAAAACGCGAGAGTCACTCAACCAAAAGCAAACTACAGTCCGCTCTCTCCTTACATCTTCTGCTGACGACAAAAAGCACCAGCACACCGTATTGGCGTGATGTACCAAGCGCAGCGCAAGAGGAGAGAAAGAACAGGCACAAACTCCTGACGTCAGTTCTCTTTCTCTTTCTCTCCTTTGCCTGTGTGACAAGACGTAAGCTCCGCCTGATCGTCCGATGTTGTGGCCAGAGCGCAAAAAGTCGGCAAAACACGCGATCGAGGATACCTCTGCTGTCTGGTCGTGGACACTTCCACTAAGTGAATCACTGGAGGCACTGACACCGAGGCTCAGGACACACCATCATCATCATCTTCTTCTCCGCAGCAGCAGTGGTCTTCCAAAAATCAGTTCGAAATCAGACGCTCCTCAGTCTCTCTTTCCCTGGTCACGCCACCGAAAACTTTTTCGTTTCTATTTCTCTCACCACCACCAAGGATCCTTGTACTCTCTTTCTTTTCTACAGTTGTACGACAGTTCTACCACCAAAGCATCAACACAGACACAGCACACTCACCAGACAAAACTCTCTCGCAAGAGTGAGCAACCTTCAAAGCTCACGCAATCTTTCTCAGGCTTTCTCTCAAAGTGGTCTCGCGCCTTAGTCGTATGTTTTCTCTTTCACTATTTTCGGCTGGTGTGATCACCAACACCTTCGTTTCGTTAACTAATTGCCAACTCCTTCTTCTTCTCTTTCTTCTTTCATAGCACTCACTTGAAGATACCTTCTTCATCTTGAGCTCACCTGAGCTGTAGCATCCCTGACCGCCTTTAGCTGGCTGGGTTGTCTCTTTGATAATCACCTCATCATCTTGCAAATCCATCTTTGATCACCACCTTCACCACCACCACTTCAAACATGAACACCAACGTACCACTCTCGTCTTTGTCACAACAGCAGCAACAGCAGTCGCAGCAGCAGCAGCAGTTCTCAGTCAACAACAACCCCAACTCAAACCAGCTCGACCAGCTTCCTTTTGACATTGACCTCTTTGCCTCCAACCCCAACTTCATCATGGACGGCTCCGCCAGCTGGGCCACCAGCGTCTTTCCCGACCTGGACGACGCCATGCTGCTGCAGGACCTAAAGGACGAGAACTTTGACACACTGCTGGAGAGCATCAACCTCTCTGACGACCATCTGATGGCCGACCTGACCATGGACGCCTTCTCCTCCTCTGCCTCAGATCTGAATCTGTCCTCTTCTTTTGATGATAGCAGTTGCAAGCAGCAGCAGCAGCAGCAGAGCTTTAATGTTTCAAACAACAGCAACGGCAGTGGCAATACTCAGCAGTTCACAGCACAGAACTCAAGCTTTGGCTTTTCTCAGCAGCAGCAGCCAGTTCAGATGAACAACAGCGAGAACATCTTCAATTTTGTTCCTCAGCAGCAGCAGCAGCCGAAGCCCTTTGCTTTTAACGCCAACGCTGCCAATCAGTTTAGCTTCAACTTTGTCGAGCAGCAGCAGCAACAAATTCAGCCTCAGCAAACCGTTCAGATGATAACGACTTCTTCATCTTCTAGCACCGAAGAGCTGAAGCCGGACATTAGTCAGCTGCTGCTGAACAACAGCGGCAACAACATCGTCGACAGTGGTGCTAACAACAACAACAACCAGGCCGTCAAGGCTGTGCAGATTGTCAAGCCAACTTTGCAGCAGCAGCAACAGCAAGCTCAGCAACAAAACACTTCAGCAAGTCAACAGCAGCAGATTCAGCAGATTCAGCTATCAGCGAACGCTGGACAGCAACAACAGCTTCAGCAGCAGCCACAACAGCAGCGCTTGATCGGCATCAACACCGACACCGGCCAGACCGTCTTCTACCAAATGCCGCCCAATGTGATCTTCAAGGAGGCAACGGAAGATCGGAAGAGTCCCATTCAGGCGCAGATTGCGCAGATGGCGCAGCAACAGCAGCAACAACAACAAACCCAACAACAGCAGCAGCCAGTTCAGATCGCCCTGCAAACCGGTCCTAACCAGCTGCCGCAATTTGTGACCATTTTGCCCGCCAACACCGGTTCTGGTCAGAAGACCATCCTCGCCACCAATAACTTAAACTCTCAGCAGCAGCAGCCTACCTTCTTCACAATTCCCACGGCTAATCTGCAAGCTCTTCAAACTAATCAGCAGGTAAAGTTTGCCATAAAACCTGGTCAGCAGCAGCAGCAGCCCATCTTTGCCACCACAGCGGCGGGGCCGATCATCCTTCAATCGACCAAAGATGGCGGCTCTCTGGTTCAGCTTGCCACAACTGAAAATAAAGTTCCCATTCAGCGTTTTAATCCAGCTCAGCAGCAGAATCCAAAGATTATCCTCGCCAACAATGCGACTGATGTGGTGAAGATTGCCCAGCAGCAGCAGCAGCAGGCTAAGGTATCAAACGCCAATGGCAAACAGCAACCTCAGCAGCAGCCCATCAACGTAAACATCGCCTCGATGATGTCCATGTCCTCCCCGTCCTCGAGCGTCGGATCACCTCAGGGAAGCGGTGGTCAAGCGCTGGTGACCATCCCTGAGAAGCGGTCCGCCCACAATGCCATTGAAAAGCGCTACCGCTCCTCCATCAACGACAAGATCCTCGAGCTGAAGAATCTGATCGCCGGCCCGGATGCGAAGCTGAAGAAGGCGGTCATTCTGCGGAAGGTGATTGACTATGTGGCCTTTCTCCGGCGGCGGAATGAGACCCTGGAGAAGGAGGTGGAGGCGCTGAAGCGGCTGCTCAAGGCAGCGAATATCAACATCGTCAACTCCTCGGTCAATTCGGTTCCTGAATCGAACTCTGCTCAGCAGCAGAATCCGAGCTCTCCAGGCGGCTATTCTGCAGCGAATTCTCCTTCCTCAGCCTCTTCCGCCTCTTCGCCAATGTCTGCGGCCAGTCCTGCTTCAACGGTGACCACCGAAGGTCGAAATAGCAATTTACAGGCGCCGGCCACGCCTCCGATGAACTACAACGACCCAACGCGAATCGTCTGCTTCGGCCTCATTCTCAGCATCATCGCCTTCAACCCGCTGGGCTCCTTTATGGGCAATGGAAATTCGCCCTCTTCGGCTTCCTCCTCTTCAGAAGGAGGAAACTACGCCAGCCGCACCATTCTCAGCTTTATGAACCCGGAGGAGATTGACGCCGCCACCTGGATTCGCCTGCTCAACTTCTCCATCATGGACGTGCTGATTTGGGCGATAAACATTGCCATCTGCTACCGCTTCTTTACGATGGCTTTTAGAAAGCGAACGCTAAACTACAGCCCCTCTGCTCACAATGGAAATCTCTCTCGGGCGAACAAGTACCTCGCTTCAGGAGATCTGAAATCGGCGAAGACTCATTATGAGCTGGCGCTGGAGGAGATTAACGGGGCGTATCGGGTCCCGCGGTACTTTGTCCCCAGAGCGCTGATGTTGGCAAAGGCGTTGGGAAAGCTGGTGCTGAATGAGCTCTACGTGGGGGCCATTCTTAGACGACATGCTCAGCAGGAGCTGGAGGAGACGGAGGGAGGAACCTCGACTTCAACTTCAACTTCGAAAACTTCAGCAACTTCAGCCTCCTCCTCAAATGACAAGGAGGACCTCGCCTCGAAGATCCTCTGCTTCATCTACTGCAAGCTGGCGATGATTGAGCTGGTGGAGCGGTCGGGGCGGCTGTCGATGACCGCCTACCTCTACGCCTTTGAGGCCGTCAATGAGGCCTTTACCATCGAGTCTTTGGACTCTTCATCAAACTCCTCCTCTTCATCAAACTCATCTTCAGCAGCCCAGCAACAGGGCCACCGCTCGATGGCCTACCTCGTGACGGCCATTCTCCTGAAGAACAGCAGCCGCTACAGCCTCTGGGCGCGGTACTTTATGCACAAGGCGATCCGGGCTAGTTCGAGGGCCATTCGCGAGGACCAGTTCCTGATGCGGCCCATTGGGCGGCGGTACTTCAACAAGCCGTACCTGACGTGGAGCTACGTCTTTGAGAAGCCGTCCATCTTTATTCGCACCTCGGCGGACGTGAGCTCGGCGATGGCCTTCATCGGGGCAAAGTACCGGAAGTACCTCATTAAGAAGTGCATTCTGACGCTGATGAACCCGAGGCCGGGGGTGAGCATTGTCGTGGTGGACAGTTCGGAGAAGGATTCGAAGAATTCAAAAGATTCTAAAGATTCTACTACGGAATCCTCGATCGCCAACAACCGCCTCTCATTTCTGGCGCTGATCGATGAGCTGGAGAAGAACTCGGTGCAGTACAGCGACGAGATCAGCCTCTGGTGGTCGCAGGTGATTCGCCTCGCCTTCTACTGGATCACCGACAATGAGGCGATGGCCAACTCGGTTGTGGTGGCCTTTCCACCGGCCCTTCGCAACAACTCACTGGCCATCTCCCTCCTCCTCACCAGCTGCCTGCGAAAGTACCTCCACCTGAGAGGGGAGAAGATTCTGCAGCTGAAGAACAACAACAACAGCTCAAACTCCAACAAAAATTTCCGCAATTATCAACTGCTGCTCGACCGAGGCAGCTACGAACTTCGACGGTCCTTTGAGGCGACGGCGGCGAACGGCGGCAGCGGCGGCCAGTACGATGACTGCTACCAGCAGCTGCTTGAAGCTTATCAGCTGCTCGCTGTGGACTGGCTCCTGGCCACGCGGATTAAGCTCTGGCAGGCGATGATGGACTTCAACGAAGGAAGTTCTTCGATGATCTCCTCCTCCTCTGCCCGCGCCCGCTTCATCAGCAGCTTCCGCCAGGACCTGGCCACCCTTCGGTACATGGTCGCCGGTGGCCTGGTCCCTTCAGCTGCCAGCAAGCTGTACTTCTACGAGGGCGCCTATCGACTGGTGGCCGGAACTAACCCTCTGGTGGCGCAGCACTACTTTAGCAGGGCGCTCAGGAAGCGAGGAGCTGGAGCAGGCGATTCGACCTCGATCATCTGCGTCAACGGGAGCGGAAGTGCTGTTTCGAATACCAATTCTTTGAGTACTTCCGGTTCGGGAGGAGGCGAGGAGACGAGCTCCCTCAACGACGAGCATGACTGGGCGGGCAGTCTGGCGCTGGCCGCCGCCTACCTTCCTGCCCAGTGTTTCTCCTGTGAAGGGGAGAGGGCGGGCAGTGCCGCGGAGGCGGAGGCGATTCGGGGGCGGTACCGACGGGCGAGGCAGATTATGACCTAGGAACCTAGACCTAGGTGGAAATAGTCTTTTTTCTCATCTCATCAACACTTTGTTATCCTCTCTTTATCTTTTGATTGTACTTTTTAGCTGATGCTTTTTTCTTGTTCACCTCTTTTCATCATTCTTATCATCATCATCGTTTAATTTAAAATTGAAATAATAATAAATAGTAACAACAACAAAAATTGAAAGAGGAGGATCACTTTAGGGCGATTAGTTAGCGGTAATTAGCAATTAGAATAATAAATACTAGCCTAGGTGTGTGTGTTTAAGGAGAGGAGAGAGAACCGGGGTTGATGCTCTTGGGATTGATGGAGGTGGTGGGAAAGGGTAGCAACACTCGAAGAGGAGATAAGATCATCAGCAAAACAAAAAAACAGACAAAATTACGAGATGGTCAAAGCGCAGGGATTTTTGAAGATGATGGTCTTCTCACTTGAGGTTCTTGATAATCTCCGCGGTGAACTCGCTGCAGGTGGCCTTACCTCCCAGATCGCCGGTCAGCAGGCGACCCTCGCGAATCACATCAAAGCAGGCCCGTTCAATGTTGTCCGCGTACTGGTTCAGCTTCATGTACCGCAGCATCATGATGGCGGAGAGGAGGAGGGCGGTGGGGTTCGCTTTGTCCTGGCCGGCAATGTCGGGGGCGGTGCCGTGAACGGACTCGAAGACGGCCCCTTCCTTGCCGATGTTTCCAGAGGGCGTGATGCCGAGGCCGCCGATGAGGCCGGCGCAAAGGTCGGAGAGGATGTCGCCGTAGAGGTTGGGCATGACGAGCACGTCGAAGCGGGAGGGGTCTTGCACCATCTGCAAAAAGACGTTTTTGTTAAGTTTACTGAAAATGGAAATAAGTTCCAAAAGTACTTACGTTGAGGCAGACCGTGTCCAGGTACATCTCCTTGTACTTGATCTCCGGGTGCTTCTCCGCCGTCTCGCGACAGCACTGCAGAAAGAGACCGTCGGACATTCGCCTAAAGTGAAAGAGGTTATGGTTTTAGTATGGGAAATCGAAGTTTCTAAATCACACTTACATAATGTTGGCCTTATGGACCGCCGTCACCGTCTTGCGGCCGTTTGCCTTCGCATACTCAAAGGCGTACTCGGCGACGCGACGACTCGCCGGCTCGGTGATCAGCTTGATCGACTGGACGACGCCGGAGACGATCTAAATGAGAGAAAAAAGAGAAAAGATGAGATTAGATTAAAAAGAAGATAAAAAGGATTCGACGTTACCTCATGCTCAATGCCACTGTACTCGCCCTCGGTGTTCTCGCGAATCGTCACGATGTCCACGTCGTCGTACAGCGTCTTGTAGCCCTCCACCGAGCGACAGGGGCGGATGTTGGCGTAGAGGGAGAAGACCCTAAAAAAGGAGATTAGATGATTTCGAAATTAGTGTTTACGTACTTTCGAATCTCCAAGTTGAGCGAGCGGTGGCCCTTGCCGATAGGCGTCGCCAGCGGCCCCTTCAGGCCGATGCGGTTCTTCAGAATCGAGTCGATCGCCTTCTGGGGGATGCTGAAGCGGCCGTCCGGTCCTTTCACCGGCGTCACATCGACCTTCTCCCAGGTGATGGGCACCTTGGCCGCCTCGAAGATCTGCTGCACGGAGGCGGAAATCTCCGGGCCGATGCCGTCGCCGGGAATCAAGGTCACGACGGTGGACTCGCTGCGGATGCTGCCCAGGGCAGAACGTGGGCCTGCTCCTCGGATGAGGCAATTTAGAAATGGCTTCTGTGTTTTGTTTTGTTATGGTGAAAAGAAAAAGAAGAAATTAGAAACGCTAGATTAGATTAGAAAGGCTGCTCTTCAACTCACAAGTGTCCTATGCATTTTGTTTCGTTGTGGTTGTGAAGGTCTAAAAGTCTTTTAGAAGAGGGGGTAATGATTTAAGAAATCGGTTGTGATCGTCAAAAGGTGATGATGATGGTGAGGATTCTGCTGGTGATGATGAGATGGAGATTCTCTCTTGTTCTGCTTTGCACACACACACACTGGGCGATTGTTGTTGGTGGCTGGCTGCTGTACAGTCGGTCACGGCTAAGGAGAGAGAACGAGAGGGAGCACCAGATGTGCTGTACAGGACACACACTTTCTGGTTAGAAGAAGAAGCTGGTGACGTCTGACGGCGGATCCGAGCACCCGTTTCTGGTTAGGCTGGCGCTTCTTTTCGGGTTGAAAATGAAAGGGAGAAAATGAAATCCACGCGAGAAACGAGAAAAAGCAGAAGAACTTGCGAGCTAGTGTCGTACAGTGGGCTAATCGCAGAGTACGGTGGGGCAGAATCGAAGGTACAATTCAAGTGCGGTACTGCCCTCAGCTGCTGCTGCAGAATCCTAACGCTCTTACGCAATCGCACTACTGAAGCACTGGATAGAAGAGACGGAAGAGGATTCTTGTTTGGATTCTGGCGATAATGAAGGTGATGAAGATGATCTGGGATTTAGAACTGGTGGACTGCTTTACTTGGTGAAATAAACTCCCACCGGATTGTAAACACAAAAGCGCGTGTGCTTTCTGGTGAATCACGTGGTCAGCACATTTTCCTCCAGGTTCTCTTTGTTGTCGACAGGCGGCGCTTCGAGCAGAAGTTTCCGCCTTTTGGCTTTCGGAAAGACTTTCTCCTCTCTCTCTCTCTCGCTTGCTCAATCCAGCGTGCCTGCTTTCTTCCCGAAGAAGCGGAAGCTAGAATCCCTTTTCCTTTTCCCTCGATTCTTTGCCTCTTTGGATTCTAGATTCCCTCAGTGATCAACCCAGGTAAGTCTGTTTGATGTCCTAACTCTTGTAGCTGGTAAAACATCTCCCAAACAACTGCCTACGAGTTCTACTTCTCTCCATCTGTTTTGGCTGGCAAGCTTTGAGGTTTCCAACTCTGTTTCTAACTGTCCTCTACCTTCTCATTTAGATTCCCCTCTTCCTCTTCACGTACACTGAAATACACCAGCTCATTTCCCATTCCCATTCCCAGTACTTTTCCGAGCACACACATTCATCCCCGTTTCCACTTTTTGTTGCGTTCCGTTCCGTTCCCACGACGGCGACGGCGCAGAGGAGCGAAACAATCTCCTCACCAGGAGCAAGTCATTTCACACACCACCACCACAGCAGCCTCTCTCTCTCTATCGGCAGTGCCACTGCCCTCGCCTCTATAGCCGCTGTGGTGAGCCTTTGCGGCCTTCTCATTTGCTGATCGCTCGCCTAGCCAAGCGCGCATTTGCGCCTCAGCTTTTCCAGATCGTTCACTTGCTCGCCCGCTTTCGGCCAGGGCAGTCGCAACGTTTCTCTCCTTCCTCCGAGCAGCAGCAGCAGCATTATTTGCTCTCCGAGGAAAGATGGCCAAGACCGAGCTTCCTTCACCACCACCATAGCCGTCGTTGCCACGTAGGCCACCACCACCATTATCGTCAAGAAGAGGAGGACATCTTCGGCCTGGTACCACCATGACCTGAACTGAATGCTCCTTAGGATCGCTGGTGGTGGTGTCCCACCGCAGCGAATCCGCCGACTTCAAGCGCTCCTTACAAGAGCTTTGGCAGCCTTGGCTGCTGCAAAGCACGGCAGAGGAAGGAAAAAAATGGCCGCCGAGCTGCCTTTCTCAAAGGTAAGTGTGCTGCGTAGTGCTGCTGTGTTCTACTTTCAGGGACTAACTTTGGTTTCTTTTCCCGATTAGGTTCTCAGGACTTTGAACAAGTTTCTGCGATGAGGACCACTTTGTGTGTTCTCGAGAAGACAGGCGTTTGAAGTGTAGCTGCCTCAGTGTGTCCTCATTTGATGAGCGCTTTCAGCCAACGCCCTTGACGCAAGCTTGCTAAGGACGAAGTTGCCTCTCTCTGGTTTTGCCTTCTCTTTCCAAGGTACGTCTATTTGACTCTTTCTCTCTGTGTCCCTTTCTCCATGTCAAACTTCTGTTCAACACTGCGCGACTAGTCTCGATCTGTCCTCCTTTGGCAGCGCAAATCTGCCTACGTGTCCTACTCTGCTTGAGGACGCTTGGAGGTCATCAGCTCAAAGCTTTGCTTTGGTCTTCTACTGGCAAAGTGTTGAGCTCGCTAGTACTTGCTGGCGAACTCAACTCACTTTGCCGAGATGATCTTCCTCCCACTTTCAGTTTGACTTCTTCCCTTTGTCCTCTCTTGACCAGTATTTTTTTACCAGAACTGCTGCCACCCAACACACTACGCAGTTTGCTTTTGCACAGTAACATTGCCCTTTCTCTAACAGCAAGAGTTACCAGTGCACAAGTGGTAATGCATTTTATGATCACCAAACATTCTCTCTGCCAAACTTGACTTAATACTTTATCTTTTGAAACACTCCTGACCACTCTTTGGTTCTCGGGACTTGAACTAATTTTCGGTTTTCTGGTCCTTTGTTTCAATGCACTCTTTACCTACAGGAAGTCTTTGCTATATTCAGCCTAGAGTGTGCACTTTTCTCTCTGCTCAGCAAATAGTGATTCAAAACATTCAATCAAACTTTTCAGACTTTGCCACTTTCATCATTTCCAATCAATCGATCAATTGTTCTAATTATCACCTATGAAAGGGGTGTGGCATTGTTGACTAGTTTACCCTTTTGCTTTTTGCCAGAGTTCTAGTCAACTGCCTTTTCATGTTATTTTTGTGTCTGTTGAGACCCAGATCCTAGATTCGCTAGGTCTTTTTAGGAAACGCCCCCTAAATGTTTATACGAAAGCTGTCCCTTTGAATTCTATTCATTCACTGCACTCGTCTATTCAAGCGCTGGTCTATCCATTGTTCAATGGCCAATGACTTGGGAAACGTCTGCTAAAGTAATCGTCGCGCAATTCCTCTTACCTGCCGCTCTCACGAACCTAATTGGGAGGGGCAAAATAAGGATGCGTACATTTCACCTTACACTTTCTCTCACTCTTGTGAGCTTCAATGACACTTTTTACCCCTTGATTAGTCCCCTTTTGTCGTTTTCTGTTGTTTTACCACTTTTGGAGCGTTATTTAGTTTTCAGGTCATAGGTGAGAGGGCAGAGGTCACCGGGGGACACCTGTTCCGTTTTGGGGACACCTGTTCCGTTTTGGGGACACTTGAGATGATTGATAGGCGGGATGACCATCCTCATCACTACCGCTGTACTATCTGCTCACCTGAGCAGGGTGAGCAGTCTCAAGGTCACCAAATTTAGTGTGCCCCATTCTCTCTTCCGGTTTTCATGGCCCAAGAATTGTTCTTTTGTACAGAGACCCCCTTTTGTACAATCGCTGATTAGAGCTTGCCTTTTATGATCATCGCCACTAAATACGATAGAGGGTCACTAGTGTCTAAAAGTAAAACGGACGATGATGCTAAACTGCTATTTTTATTTTCAAGAGCTTGTGAGTTCTAAAAGTGTGCCAATTTTTTCAGTTGTAGACCGTACGATGCTAGTTTTACCTTGTGTATCTGAGGCTGTGCAAATGTTGGACTACTGTTGAATGTTGAACTACCCCATCAACCTTTTAACTTCCTTTACTTGGCTTTACTGATTTACTAACTGACACCTTTTCTCTTTTTCAGATTGTAGACCACCACCTCCACCACTACTACTACAACTTCCGATGACTTTGATGAGCTCCAACTGGAGGGTGATGCTCAATGTGTCAGCCTGAGCTGAAGTGTCCCCACCACCACTGTCATTACCATCATCACGAACCTCCATCGTAAACAACAACAACAACTGCACATTACCACCATCATCAGCACACGTGGTCAACTCCATTGCCACTGCACTTGTGTGCGGGAGTTTATTGTCACGCCGGGCACCTTCTCAATGTCCGCCCCCTCTTGACAATGCTGATCTGTACCTTCTTCACCACCACCACCACCAGACTGCAACTGACCAACTGAGTTGAGTTGTTGGTTTGCGCGTGCATCAGTTGATCATCTTCCTCGAGTTCATCATCATCAGCTGTACCGGAAATGAGACTCCATTCATCTCAGACTTCATCACCACCAACTCTGATTCCAGTGGGTCACCTTTTCTGCTGGTGCAGCAGCTGCTGATGACCACCATTGCCATTATCATCAATGTACAGCTGCAGCTGTCACTGTACACATCACCAACGTCCTCGATGTCCTGTTGGCAACACCACCTCCATCTCTGATGTCCCGACTCGGTCACCGCCCGATTCGATGATGATGATGTACCTTCCTTCCTTCCCTCTCTATCCTCTTGTCCAAATTAAAGGCACTTCCACTCAGACTCCTCACACTACCTCTGTACTCTTTTATACTGCTTCAATCCCAATGATCATTGCCGGCGTTTTCTTTCACCACTTCTTTCTATTTCCACCACAAAGGTTTAGTTGGTCGGCCATTTTACAGTCGATCAGAGCCACTAAAGAAAGGAAAGGAAGAAGAAGAAGTGGTTCTAGGTTTAGGAGAGCTGTGGCGCTCAGGAGCGAGCGAGTGGTGGTGGCAAAGCAAAGGAAAAGTAGCTGGCGAGCAGTTGCTCGTTCTCTGTGTGTGAGCCGTGTGTGCAGCAGTGCCAGTGTCGTAGCAGACTTTTTGCAGCGTCGGCCGCAGCAGCACAGCACCGAGAGTGTTTCTACTTTTCCAGACGACGACCTTTTCTGACCGCGACCATTTGTTGTTTTGTTGTTTGTTTTGATCTTGGACCATCACCACCTCGAAGTTCAGCCGATCAACCTGACCTGACCTAGCAGAAGATGCTGATGTACCAGCAGGATGAGGAGGAAAGCGCTGATGGCGTCGGCGGCGGTGAGGCAAGAGCTGGCCAAGGTTCGGCTGCTGCTGCTGCCTCTGGCCACCACTCCGATTCGGGTTCATCATTGTCCGGCTCCTCTTCGGCCTCTTCCTCATCTTCTTCTTCAGGAAGTGATTCTTCTTCAGGTTCAGACTCTAGTGATCATGAGGATAATGACTCGTCGCTGAACAAGTCCGCCGAGAAGGGGCAGCAGAAGCACAGCAGCGGCGAGGACGAGGACAGCCGGTAAGTTCTGTTTGTTTTGCTTTTGTTTTGGTGTTTCTATTTTGTCGGCGACCTGTTTTGTTTACCTCTTTGGTTCTGATTCTTTGATGTCATCCTCATCAGATCACATCGTCTGCAGTCCTCACCACCGGGCAGTGAAGACTCCGATGCAGACTCAAGCGACGGCGGCGGCGGCGGCTCACCAAAACAACTGTCCATCAGCGCCAGCGCCGCCGCAGCTGCTGCCGCCTCTGGTGGTGGCGGCGATATTGGTGGCCTTTCTACTTCTTCTTCGACGACGACCAGTCGTTCCACTAGAGAGAACACTTCGAAGGCGGATTTCAAGGAGGTAGGTGTTTTGGGTTTTGGGCTTCAAAATGGTTTCGAATTTCTATTTACCGGTTCTATTTCTGTTTTAGTTGCTCGAGAACTTTCCCGATGCCCTGCGCCGCTCAGGCCGCTCTCGCCGCGAGCCGGAGCGCTTCCAGGCGGCCACCCACGGCTCCGATTCAGATGATAATGGCGACAGTGACCACCATTCTCCCGGGAAGCAGCAAAGTGCTCGCTCCAAGACGAGAAAGAGGAGAAAAGAGTAAGTGTGTTGAGCTTTTGTTGCTGTTGACGGTTCCAAATTCGTCAAGTTCTAAATCGAACGTTTTACTTCTTTCTCCCAGCTCCGAGGACTGGAACTCTCGCCACAGAGGAAAGGTCGGTGGTGATGATGGTCACGACGACGATGATGATGATCAAGATGACGAAAAAGATGATGACGACGATGAGGAAAGCAGTGATGAAGAGGAGGAGGAGGAAGAGGAGGACAGCGACGACGATGGCTACCAAAAGCGACGACGGCGAGCAAAAGCTGCGGCGGCCGCCGCTTCTAAAAAGCATTCCTCTCGCAGAAGAAAGCCCACTTCTGCTTCTTCAGGCAACAAAAACCGTCGTCGAGGAGCAGCTGTTGAACAGCGAAACAGTCATCGAACTCAACGACATTCCGACGGCTCAGACTTTGGCAGCGACGAGGAAAACTCTCGAAGCAGCGCCCCCAAGAAGACCTCCTCCCGGCGGACGGTGAACACGAAGACCATTAGCTACAAGGAGGACAGCGACTACACCGACGAGGACGACCTGGTTCCGGTGGGTGATGGAACTTCTGCAGAGCAGGAAACAGCTGCTCCTGCTCTGGACGAAAACGGCCAGCCCATAGCTCTTCTACCGCCTGAAGAAGAGGGCGAGCTGATTGAGAAGATCCTCGAGCACCGGATGGGCCTGAAGGGGGCGACCGGCCTCAAGACGACCCGCTACCAGGTCGAGGAGCATGGCGACCCAAATGTGATCGTCAAGAAGAAGAAGGAGGTGGTTGATACTGAGGAAGGAGAGGTCGCAGAAGATGAGGACCCTGTTCCGGAAGAAGAACCGGAACGGGAGCTGCAGTTTCTCATCAAGTGGAAGAACTTTAGCTACATTCACTGCACCTGGGAGTCGCGGGAGTCGCTGGCGGCGGAGAAGGCTCGCGGCGTGAAGAAGATTGAAAACTATATCAAGCGCGAGGAGGAGATTAAGCACTGGTAAGGGAATTTTTTTCTTTGTTTACCTTTTTCTAAACCCCCTCACCTTAAACTCTCTTTTTCCCCTAGGCGATCCTACGCCTCTCCCGAGGACATTGACTACTACGAGTGCCAGGAGGAGCTGAATGAGCAGCTGAGAGCTCTTCATTTAAATGTCGAACGCATCATCGCCCACCAGCTGCCAAACACTGCTGCTGCTGCTGCTGCTGCTCCTACAGGCAACGAAAACAACGGCTCCGCAGCAACCTGCCACCCGGAGTACCTCTGCAAGTGGGACGGCCTCCCCTACAGCGAGTGCACCTGGGAGGAGGGCGCCTTCACCCAGCGCCGCTTTCCGGCCAAAGTAGCGGAGTACTACGCCCGCCAGAAGTCGCAGAACATTCCGCACAAGTTCTGTCGGGCGCTGAAGACGCGGCCTAAATTTGTCCCATTGAAGGCTCAGCCTGATTTCATAGGCGGCAAGGAGAAGATGGTCCTCCGCGATTATCAGCTCGACGGCCTGAATTGGCTGGTGCAGAGCTGGTGCAAGCAGCACTCGGTGATCCTGGCGGATGAGATGGGCCTGGGGAAGACCATTCAGACCATCTCCTTCTTCAACTACCTCTACCACGAGCACGAGCTTTACGGGCCATTTTTGCTCGTTGTCCCTTTATCGACGCTCACTGCCTGGCAGCGGGAGTTTGAAAATTGGGCCCCGGAGATGAATGTTGTGGTCTACCTGGGCGACGCCGTTTCGCGGAACATGATCCGCAGCTACGAGTGGGCCCACCCGGGAAATAGTCGCCTGAAGTTCAACGCTCTGCTGACCACCTATGAGATTCTCCTGCGGGACAAGGCCTTCCTCTCGCCGATTCAGTGGGCCAGCCTGGCGGTGGACGAGGCCCATCGCCTGAAGAACGACGAGTCCTTCCTCTACAAGTACCTCTTTGAGTTTCAGACCAACCACCGCCTGCTCATAACCGGAACTCCTCTGCAAAACTCCCTCAGGGAACTGTGGGCCCTCCTCCACTTTATCATGCCCGACCGCTTCAGCAGCTGGGAGCACTTTGAGGCGGAGCACAATGACTCGTACAGTAAAGGGTTCAGCAAGCTGCACGGGCAGATTCAGCAGTACCTCCTGCGGCGGGTGAAGAAGGACGTCGAGAAGTCACTTCCGGCGAAGGTGGAGCAGATCCTGCGCGTGGAGATGACCACCGTGCAGAAGCAGTACTACAAGTGGATCCTGACGAAGAACTACAAGGCCCTGTCGAAGGGGGTGAAGGGCAGTCTGAGCGGCTTTACCAATATCATCATGGAGCTGAAGAAGTGCTGCAACCACGCGACGCTGATCAGGCCAATGGAAGACAATGGTCTTCCTAATGGCAGCTCACTGGATCAGCTGCAGCGGCTGATAAGGGGCTCGGGGAAGCTGCTGCTGCTTGATAAGCTCCTCTGTCGGCTCAAGGAGACCGGCCACCGGGTGCTCATCTTCTCGCAGATGGTGCGCATGTTGGACATTCTGGGGGAGTACCTGTCGCTGCGACGGTTTCCCTATCAGCGGCTGGACGGCTCGATTCGAGGAGAGGTGAGGAAGCAGGCGCTGGAGCACTTTAATGCCGAGGGATCGGCGGATTTTTGCTTTCTCCTTTCGACCCGAGCTGGAGGCCTGGGAATTAATCTGGCCACCGCGGACACCGTCATCATCTTTGACTCGGACTGGAATCCGCAGAACGATCTGCAGGCGCAGGCCCGGGCCCATCGAATCGGCCAGAAGAACCAGGTCAACATCTATCGGCTGGTGACGAAGGGCAGCGTCGAGGAGGACATTATCGAGCGGGCGAAGCGGAAGATGGTCCTCGACCACCTTGTGATCCAGCGGATGGACACCAGCGGGCGGACGGTGCTGCAGGCGAAGAGCAGTGAAAACTCCAGGGGAAATAATTCTTCAGTTGCTGCTTCGGCAAACTCTACGACGCCCTTCAACAAGGAGGAGCTGTCGGCGATTCTCAAGTTTGGCGCTGCGGAGCTGTTTAAGGATAGTACCGGAACTGGAGAAGACGGTGCAGAAGAGGCGGAACCTCAGTGCGACATTGACGAGATTCTAAAAAGGGCGGAAACGAGGGAGGAAGATGACGGGCCGCAGACGTTGGGCGATGAGCTGCTCAGTTCCTTCAAGGTGGCCAGCTTCAACTTTAATGAGGAGGAGGATGTGGCGAATGCGGTGGCCGCCACCTCTTCGACCTCAGCTGCTCCTTCAACCACCGATTCCAAGGACTGGGACGAAATCATCCCCGAAGCGGACCGCCTCAAAGCGGAAGAGGAACAGCGAGCAAAGGAGCAGATGGAGGTGCTGATGGTCGGCCCCCGAAGTAGGACCAAACAGCAGCTTCATCAGGCGGGGCAACAACAGGTAAAAGGCTCTGATTCCGAGGAATATGATCCCAATCAGAAGGATTCGGGGTCGGAGGATTCCGATGGTGGAACAGGAGGTGGTGGCAGGTCTCGAAAATCGCGGGGCCGCCCCTCCTCGGGGAAGAAGGAGCCGATAAAGGGCTTCAGCGAGGCGGAGATTCGCCGCTTTGTGAAGAGCTTCAAGAAGTTTGGCGCCCCCCTGAAGCGGCTCGAGTCGATTGCCATCGACGCGGAGCTGCAGGAGAAGCCGCTGCCTGACCTGCAGCGAATTGCCGCGCAGCTGCAGGCGGCCTGTGAGGCGGCCGTCAGTGAGTCGGAGAATGCGAGGAGTGAGGAGGGTAAGTTCGTTTTTTGGGGAGTGATTTTGGGGGTTTTTTAGTAATCAGAATTTTTTAATTTTTTGTAGGCAAGAAAGCGAACAACCGCGGCCCGAGCTTCAAATTTGGCGGCAGTGTCACCGTTTTCGCCCGGACCGTTCTCAGTACGCAGAAGGACCTGGAACCGCTGGATGAGCTGCTGCCGGCGGATGCGGAGGAGAGGAAGCGGTGAGTTTGGGGATTGTTTTTTGGATGGGTTTTGGAATTTTGGGGATTCATTTTGGAACATTTTTTTATCTCTTTTTTGCAGATGGGTCCTGAAGTGCAAGCTCAAGTCGGCCAGCGGCTGGGACTGCACGTGGACGGTGGAGGACGACTCGAGGCTGCTGGCGGGCGTCTACGAGTACGGCTTTGGCAGTTGGGAGGCCATTAAGATGGACCCCAGTTATAAGTTGATGGAGAAGGTTTGTTTTGGGGAATTTTCTATGTTTTTGACTAATTTGAACTTTTTTTATTTTTTAGATTCTCCCCGACGGCAACGACTCTAAGCCGCAGGCGAAGCAGCTCCAGGCTCGGGTGCTGTACCTTCTCAAGGCAATGGCCCGCCTGATCAACGCCAGCCAACCGGTCATAATCACCGGCTCGGGGAAGCAGGTGAAGGCCTCATCGCTGCTGTCGAATGAGGCCTCTGCTGATGGGTCCTCTCCGCTGAAAAAGAAAAAACGGTCTAGAAAAGGAAGTGGCGGAAATACAAAGGAGAACAACAATGTCGCCGGAAGCAGCAGCAGTGATCGAGAGGGAAAGAGTTCCTCCTCGAAGAAGAGGTCTTCATCGAAAAAAGACGGCGACGACTCGAGCAAGCGGAAGAAGAAGAAGAAGGACAAGGACAAGGAGAAGAGTAAGGAGAAGAAGCGGAAGGAGAAGAGGAAAAAGTCGGACAAGGCCTCAGCTGGCGAAGGTGATGAGGACGAGGGCGACGAGCTGGAGCTGCCGAAGGCGGTCTTCAACGAGTGCAAGGAGAAGATGCGGGCGGTGAAGAAGGCCCTCAAGGCGCTGAACAACATTGGCGACGATAAGCGGTCGAAGAAGGAGAAGAAGCTCTTCAATGAGTACATCAAGGTGATTGGGGCGCACATTGACCGCTGCCAGAGGGACTATGGCAGCGGTGGCGACAGTAAGGAGTGGCGCAACAACCTGTGGACCTTTGTGGCGAAGTTTACCTCGTACCGCGCGAAGAAGCTGTACAAAATCTACCGGCACCTGCTGAAGACGGAGAAGGGGCCGACGCCCATTGGAAATTCCACTTCAACTTCTTCTCGGTCGGATCGAGCTGACCGAGCCGATCGAACCGACCGAGCCGACCGAGATGGCCACTTTAGTGATCACTCGAACCACTCGAACAGTTATGGTGGTGGTGGTGGAAATTCGAGCCTCTATTCCTCGTCCTCGTATCGAAAAGACGGCGGATACAGTCGCTCCTCGGAAAGTTCGGGCTATAAGCGGGAGTTTTCCGGTGGCGGCGGCGGCGGCTCCAGCAACGGGCCGAACAAGTACGCCAAGCACTCCTATCGGGACTATGTGCAGTCTTCCTCATCATACTCATCACCCTCAAAGTCATCATCCTCTTCTTATGGCAATAGCAACAACTCTTATCATCACAATTCTTCAGGGGGCTACCAGGACGGAAGTTATGGTGGTGGTGGTGGTGGTGGTGGTGGTGGTGGTGGTGGTGGTGGTGGTGG
>JAALOO010000406.1_pt1 | contig 38495 bp, 18 predicted proteins | sample 7257641 | NCBI WGS metagenome assembly JAALOO01 (sample SAMN14085613, study PRJNA598686) | mite metagenome | biome: ENVO:01001000; feature: ENVO:01001002; material: ENVO:01001226; isolation source: single female mite from University of Michigan culture on fish food culture... ...
CTCTCTCTCTCTCTCTCTCTCTCTCTCTCTCTCTCTCTCTCTCTCTCTCTTCATCCATCATCTCTCCTTCAGCTTTATATTTTTCTCTCATTTTCGCTCATGAGCTCAGCTCAGTTCGGGCTCCTTCAGCTCTCTCTCTCTCTCTTTCTCCTGGCGCCGACGCCCAATTGCTGGCAGTGCAATTGGTGCGGTGATGGAGTCGCCTTCCCCTGACCGCCCACTGCTGCCGCCCACCGCAGCCCTTCGTACTGTACATTAGAGGCAGAGCTTCTATTCTCTTTCTCGCTCTCTCTCTTTTCAGCCAGTTTTCCCAGTCTCCCAGGCCAGGGCAGGCCATCTCAACTCAAACTGTGTGCCCACCACCATCTCATCTCAGCCATTGGGGCAGATTGTACGACAGCAGCAGCAGCAACTGCTTCAACAAATCCTCCCTGCCTGCCTGCCTGTCTCTGTCTGCCCGTTTGTCCTCCCGTGTTTTTCCGCACTACCCGTACACTGTTGCCGTCTCTCTCTCTCTCTCTCTCCTTATCGTTTCCAACACACACACATACTTCATTGCTACACAGTTTATACCTTCTTTCTCCTTCTCTCTTTCTCTCCTCTGTTCTCCACACACTCAACTGAGTCAATAGTAGTATATCGCTACATCGTGTGTTTTGCTTCTTTCTTTCTCCCCTCTCTCTTTCTCCCTCATTCTCTTTGCTTCTATCACATTATCTCCCTCTTTCTCTCTCTCTCTCTCTCTCTCTCTCTCTCTCTCTCTCTCTCTCTTACCTAAACCCACACGAGCTTCTTCTTCTTCTGCTTCTTCTCGATTCTCGATTGCAGTTTCAGCATTCTGTCTGTCTCTCTTTTCGGCAACATTTTAGCTCGCTTACAGCAAACTTTCTAGTCTAGATTTTGCCTCTCTCTTTCTCTTCTCTTTCTTATGATTCTCAAAGCTCTTTTTCCTTTGCCTACTCTGGTTTGATAATTGCCCAGTGTCTGTTGTCTTGAAAACGGCAGCAGCAGCAGAATAAAAAAGGAGCCACCTCTCTGTCTACCACGCCCCCCTCTGTCGTACCTTATCACTGCATTGCGGCATTTGATAAGCCCTCTAAAGTCCAAGGATTCAATTTACCAATCTACCTTCTTCCTCTTCTTTTCCTCATCTCTTTCCACGACCTCCACCGTCAAAACTTGTGCAACTTTACACACACACACAGACACTCAGTTTATCGTCAACTGTCATCATCTAGTTTTACACACACACCACAAATGAGTAGCCCCTTGAAAGACGACTCACTTCCCACTACTACTACTACTACTACTACTACTACTACTACTACTCAGTCAATCTCATCAACTATTCATACCTCAAACTTTACGCTGTCGAATGTTGTTGCCGTTTAAGATACTTCAAACAAAAGTTGCCGCAGTCCAGAACTGACCATTTCGCCGGTCAGCAGCCGGAGCAGGCAAAGAACAATCACTCACTTTTATTGCAATCCTACTTTTTCTTCTTCTTCTTCGTCTTCCTCTGTTTAGACAGACGCTTGCCAAAAGATGAAAGCTTCTCTGAGCCATGGGTCCACGGCCCACTCGGTAGCAGCTACTTCTTCTTCTTCTTCTTTTGCCTCACAGACTTCATCATCTTCTTCTTCATCATCATCTTCAGCTTCATCCTCCTCCTCCTCACTACCTTTAGCACTTCCTGCACAACAACAACAACAACAACCACAACAATCTCAGCAGCTATTCCGAGTTCCTCAACCGCCGCCACCGCTGCCGCTGAGTAGTATCAGGCCGCCATCAGCGCCGTCTTCACAGCCAAAACGACAGTCAAATCCTCAGCCGATTCCACACAACTCCTCCCCTCAAGCAAGTCAAATAAACCCAACTCAGCCGAGCACCAGCAAAGCTGCCGGTTGCCACACCGATGCTGTAGTACCCACCACCACCACCACCACCAAACGGCCGTCATTGTCCACGGCCGGTCATGCAGTGAGACGAGGCAAAACCGTTAAACGCCTTTCCACTTCCTCAACTTCTGCCTCTACTTCCTCCTCAACTTCTTTCTCCTCTGGCCCTCAGTTTCGAAGGCGATACAGCAGCTCGAGCAGTGTGCCGTACTCGGGCAGTCCGCCGCCGCCCCCTCGCGCCCGAGCACATCTCGCCTCCAGCAAAACAACAGCAAAACTTCCGCTGAAGCCGTCGGCCAAGAGCATCACCACCACCACCACCACCACCACCACTGAGCCCTTTGACCTGTCGCTCATTCAGCGGCGCATCGAGCAGAACCTGCGGCGGTACCGCCTGCCACACGACTGGTACCGCGTGGGCGCCACCTGGAGCGACCTCGAGTCCTCCACCGACGAGGAGGACCTGCCGGACGAGGAGGCCCGACTGCGCTACCGACGGCGCAAGGCCAAGGCCGAGGCCGAGGAGGCGGCGGCCGCCGCCGCCGATGCAGCCGCCGCCAAGGTGATCGCCGCAGCGGAAGCGGCCGAGCTGGCGGAAGCCGCGGCAAAGGCAGCAGCAGCAACAGCAGCAGCAGCTACACCGGAAACTACGACGGCAGACGAAGAGACCGAACCGTCGACCACGCCCCAGTCCGAGTCACAGCCTCAAATTCAATCTCAGTCACAACCTTCGTCTCAATCTCAATCTCAGTCTCAACCTTCGTCTCAGCCTCGGCCTCTGCCGCTCAAAATTCGCACTCTTCGCACGCTTCGCAGTGGCGGCTGTGCCCGCACCAGTACGGTGCTAGTGACGACGACGACAGCAGCCGCAGCAGCAGGAGCAGAAGTGACCGCCGCCGGAACTTCTTCTTCTTCCTCTGACGCCGCCGCCGCCGCCGCCGCCGCTTCTCCTGGAGCCGGTCAACGGGTGATACAGCGCAAACGACAGCGACCGCTGCTGCTGCAACCGCCGCCGCCGCCGCTTCGACGGCGAAAAAATCTACTGCAGCCAAAGAGGAGGAAGAGAATGAGGAGGATGAGGAGGATCAGGAGGATTCGCTGTTCGGACAGTTCGGATGAGGACGTGGCCCGTTTGCCGCTTGCAGGTACGGTTTGAACTGGATTGAAGGGTTTTAGAAATAGGTGAAATGTTTAGGGAAAAGCTTTGGAAACTGCCTTGAAAATTTTGTACAATTTTTTTTCTGCACAACACAACTGTTTGATAAATTTTTTTTGTTTATTTATTGAATATATCATTAGCATGATTTGATGCCAATCATAATAATACCAGTCATTAATAACTAAGATTTTTTTGCCCTAAACAGACATCGACATAATCGGCCAGCATCCAGGACGGGAGAATCTTCTGGCAATAATCTGCAAAGTCTGCAAACGAGTCGTCAAAGCGGGCGGCTTTGCTAATCATATGGGTAAGTTTTTTATTTCAATTTTTAAACCAATTTGAGCTTGGTTTTTTAACTTTTAACTTTGCACAGTAATTAATTGTTTACAATACCGCTACCTAGAAAGAAAAAACATTAGTACAATCAAAAAAACTTTTATTTAAATAGTTCTGAAATTAATAGTTCTGAAACAAGCGAACATTGCCCTTTACTTTCCTCCATTATTACAATTCCTTTATTGTATTTCACCGTTTCCACTAGCACAGCAAACTTAACGTAATCACTTCTTCTTCTTCTTCTTCTTCTTCTGTTTGCTGCAGTGGTGTTCAATTTCCGGCAAGGGGGTAATCAATAGCTGGTCGATGGCTGGTGTATGAAAGCAATGTAAAAGCAGTGTACAATGAATTGTGTGTGTGTGTGTGTTTTCCTGTGTAGGGTTACCTGCCAACCCGAGTGGCACACTACAGCAGTTGAAAATGGCAACAAAAGTAATTGTTTTTCTGCTTAGCAGAACAGTTTTATTTAGCAGCATTTATTTTCAATTAAAAAGACAGTTTTATTTAAAAAAAATTAGCAGTTTTAGCGCTGTGTAGCAGTTTTAACAATTAATCTTAATTGTGCTGTCATTTGTTTGGCCAAAGTGTTCAGTGTTCTTTTTGCAGCTTTTTTTATTAAATCATGTTTTATATTTTATTTTTTAAATTGTTAGGTAGCTAACATATTTTTAAAAAAACTTTTGAATCGATTTTATAGTTGACTGTTAGCAAGTTTTGAGTTGTTTTTTGGCATTTTGTCTTGCTCAAAACAATCTCTTAAATGGCATTTTGTTTGTCTCAGTTGTCATTAAGTTTTTTAATTTCAAAACTTTATTACTTGTGCCCTTTACTATGTACTTTCTAAAACTATTATTACTTTAGAAGTTGCTTGGAAAAGAAAGTTACAATATTAAATTGTTCAAGTTTTAAAATTAAAAACTAAAAAAGTTGGTAAATGCTTCACATAAGCGTAATAGTAATAAAACAATGCTAGCCATTAAATACAAAAATTTCATCAATTAAAAAAACAAAAGCACACACACAACTCATTAAAAAATTTCAATCATTTGCCAGTCATATTGTGCTCAAAAAACGAAAAACAGTAGCAGACTAGACTGCCTAGTTTATAATTTTTAGTATAATCAGCAGCAAAAGCAGCAACAGCATACAGTCTAAATGACAGGACATTTTGTCATCAGCACTTTGTGTGTGTGTGTGTGTGTGTGTGTGTGTGTGTATGCCAAACAGAACAAAAAATCATGATTCAGCAGTGTTTTGGTTGTGTTGTACAACACACCAACACACACACAAGCACACACACCAGCACACACAACACAACACTGAATAGGAAAAAAACTGCTTTCTGTACAACACAACCGCTGCACCGTTGTACAAACTGTACAGTTCACTATCCCCTTTTTGCGAGACTTTCTTTTGTTCTTTTATTTTCCACTAATTTTCCTAACCTTTCACTCATATTTTTTTCGCCCTCTCTCTCTCACTCTCTCTTTTTTCTTCCCCTCCAGAAACTCGCCACTTCCACCTGGTGGCGCCGATAAAGTACCCGAACGGAAACGCGCCGCCCAAGGCGCTCCGCTACAGTCAGTTCATCGACGGTCGGGTGCGGAACGCCAGGGGGCCGGCGGCGGAGGCGGCCTTTGCCGCGGCCGCCGCCGCCGCCGAGGCGGCCGCGGACGCCGCCGAGGAGGCGAAACGAGAGGGCGGCACCGCGGCTATATCGCCCGTTGCGCCTGCTGTCAAAGCCTCAAAACCGCCGTTGGAAATCAGTAAATAAAGGCTACCTCTTTTTGAACTCAAAATTCCCTTAACAAACTAACATTTTAATTTTCCCTCGATCAGGTAAGCCGATCATTCTGAAGCCGTCCTCGCTGCTGTCGGCGGAGGCGATCGCCTCGGCGGCCGCCAAGGCGGCCATCAGGCTGCCCACCGGGCACACCGCCGCGGAGACGCTGGCCGGCGCCGACGACATTCCCGCCAATCCCCTCCTCCGCTTCAGCGTCGAGCAGGAGCAGCAGCTGCTGATCCGCCGGAGCAAGCGGGCCGCCTTCAACGAGCGGCCCATGGTGGAGTACGAGGTGGCCGACGAGTACGAGCACCTCGCCCCCGACCAGGAGTTCCCCTTCGAGGAGGACGTTGACCTGGTGATGATGCTACTGGCCGACTCGACGCTGCCCGAGGAGGAGCGGCTGGCCCGGATCGAGGCGAAGATTCACGCCACCATCGAGGCGAGGATCGCCGAACGCCAGGCGCGCATCTACATCGACAAGACGCTCGATCCGTACCTCGATCCAAACGCCAAGAAGCCGCCGAAGAAGGCGGTGATGGTGGATCCCAACGCTAAGGCCTTCGGTGCTGATGGAAGTGACCCAAAAGCCGGCTCATCAACAGTCAAAGCGGAAGTGAAAGCGGACGACGACGACCTGGACGACCTGCCGAAGCCGTCGGCCGCCTGGCGGCGGGCCGCAGAGCTGGGCGTGCCAAAGGTGCGCGTTCCCGGGCGGGGCGTCGTCTCGCTGGAGGACTACCTCGAGGACACGCCCTTCACCGTCAACCAGGTGCTGCGCGTGGCGGAGGAGGCCTCAGGGGGAGGAGCAGGAAGAGGAGCTGGCGGAAGTGACTCTTCATCATCATCAGCAGAAGGAGGAGGAGCCTTGGGAGCGTCGGGAACCTCGGGGGCCGGGCTCTCCAGGCTGCTCTCCTCAGCGGCCGGAACTGGCCGGGGCAGAGGCGGCGGCCGAGGAGGCGGCAGGGGAGGAGGAAGTGGAGCAGTCCCCGGTGCAGCATCCAAGCGAAGGCCCAGAGGAGCGGCCGCGGCAGAACGAGCTGCAGCGGCTGCCACGGCGGCTGCCGCGGAGAAAGCCCAAGCGGACAAGGTCGCTGCGGAAAAAGCATCAGCCCAAGCTGCAGCTGTCTCCAGTGGCCTTGGACATGGCAGCCGATCGGTGCTCCCAGCGGCGGTCCCAGCAGTGGCGGTTAATCCCAGCGGTCGAGTGCTGCGCAACTCCGCCACCAAGGCGCAGCTTTTAGCGGCCACGGCGGCGGCGGCGGCTCAGGGGACTTCTGCCGTCCTGCTGGCACCGCTGACGGCTGGAACGGCTGCCTCAACCACGGCCACTTCCGCTTCGGCTACAGCGCAAACTGCAACAAAAGTTTTGGGAACAGCAGCAGCCGCAGCAGTTGCAGGAGGAGCAAGAACAACAGTATCAGCAACAGCAACAGCAGCAAGGGCATCCCTTTCAAGCACTTTTGGTCAACTGCTGCTGCCGCCAGCTAAGACTGCTGCCTCCCTGAGACCTGGTGGACAAAATCCTCTTTCTACTCCTTCTCCTTCTCCTTTTCCTTCTTCTTCTTCTTCCTCTTCCTCTTTCTCTTCAGACAGTTCTCTTTGGAAGGAAGTCCCTCCTGGCAATAGCCCTCAGTCCACTACTTCCTCCTCCTCCTCCTCCTCTCACAGCCTGCCCAGTGAGCTGCAGAAGATTCTCCGCGAGGCCGAAGAGGAGAGCAAAATGTCCGTCGCCCCGGTGCCCATTCCACGGCCGTGCATCACGCTGAGCACCGCTCAGGGGGCGGCGCCCTTCCTCTCGAGGGCGGCGAGGCGGGCAGCAGCCGCAGCAGCAGCAGCTGCCACGCCCTCAAACAATTTAGCCTCAGCCTCAGCCTCGCAGAACACACCCCGACCACCACCACCACAACAGCCCTCTCTCAACAGCAGCAGCAGCAGCAGCACCACCAAAAGGCTGCTAATGTCGACGACGATGACGCCGCCCACGGCAAATTCAATGCCTCTCAACTCCTCTTCATCTTCTTTAATAATAGGAGGAGTAGGACAGATGGCCCAACAGCAGCAGCAGCAACAGCAGCAGCCCAAAACGGCGGCGGCTATTTCTTTTGGAACATCCACCTCTTTTTCATCCTCATCATCATCCATTTTGGCCAGTTCTTCTTCTTCCTCCTCCTCCTCTTCGACCGGTGGCTCACCAAAATTGCTCTCCAAAGCCTCTCTGGGTCAGGTGGGCCCGTCTATCGGTGGTCAGCAGTCGTCATTATCATCATCAACATCAGCGCTGTCATCCTCACTCAGTGCTCCAAGGGTGTACACGGCGGCCAGCGGCCGACGGACGAGCATTCCCAGTGTGACGATGGTCAGCGCCGCCGGCGCCTCCATTACCTCCTCCTCAACCTCCTCCTCTTCCTCTTCTTCCTCGATTGGAATCGGTGGAAGGTCGATGCTCGACCAGCAGAAGAGGGCGTCCAGCTTTAGCGGACGTAGCTCTACTATTTCCTCTTCGACCTCTTTGCTGTTGAGCAGTGCTGGTGGCAGCTCTAATCAACAACAACTCAAGTCATCAGCGGAAGCAGGCATCGTCATGATTGGAGCAGGTGGTGGTGGTGGTGGTGAGCAGAGGAGTGCTCCTCAGCAGCAGCAGCAGCAGCAGCAGCAGCAACATCAGCAGCAGCCGACCACTACGTTCACCATTCTGAAGGGCAACTACGGCGGCGATGCGGCCGGCGCCAGCAGCAAGGTGAAAAATGTGGCTCTCAGTGCGTCAAAGGGAACTGTGACTGGAACTGTGACTGGAAGTGGAAAACAACCGGCGAAACGCCCTTTTGCATCGACTACTACTACTACCACTGTGATGGCAGTTCAAGGTGGAGGTGGCAGAGGACTGATTACCAGCTCGGGAATGGCCGCCAAGGCAACTGTTGACGGCGACGGCGATTCACTGATTGATTCAAAGAGCGGCGGCAGCAGCAGCAGCAGCTATTCAGCTCAGTCGCTGCTCAGCACCAGCACTTTTGGCGGCCCACAATCCACTGACAATTCCCTGTTTCGGGCGAGCAAACAGCCGCAGCAGTCAAACGTTTCAATGCAAACCACTGCTGGTGAATCTTTGATCTTGGCGGGCAGCAGTGGCAACAGTAGTTCAGTGATGAAGATGACGGTGAACCTGCCGACGACTGGTGGTGGAGGAGCTACCAATACCACGACCTCAACTCCCACAACTCCACCGGTCACCACCGGTAAAGGAACGGGCGCTAAATCTCTGAGCAGGGCTGCCCAGAGGAAGCAGGCGCAGCAACTAAAACAGCAGCAGCAGCAGCAGCAGCAGCAACAACAACAACAACAGCAACAGCTGCAGCAAAGTCTGGCCACAAACGTCTCCGGTGTTGCCCGGTCGGCTGTTGCAGTGACAGGGTCGCCCGTTGAGCAGCAACAACACCAACAAACCTTGCAGTCAGCCAGTCAGCCAACGGGAGCGACGACGACAACATCGGCGACGACGACGACGACGACGCCGCCGCCGCCGCCGCCGACATCATCACTGGGAAAGCTGCTGCCGCCCGGCACCACGGCCAGCAAGATGATCGCCATCATTCCGGCGCAGGACGCCTCCGGGCAGATGGTCAGCCAGATGATGATCCTCTCCGGGCTGCCGCAGACCATCACCGAACAGCAGCAGAATGCGAAGATCGTCGAGGCGGCGGTGGTCAAGAGAATGCAGCAGCAGCAGCAACAACAGCAGCAGCAGCAGCAGCAGCAGCAGCAGCAGCTGCAGCTCTCATCGCCATCTACCTCACAATTTCCCACTCACCCGTCTTTCCAACAACCGTCAGCTGTTCCATTAAGTGGACCTGGAGTTGCTTATAAAAACGATGGTGGTAGCGGTGGTTTTGGCTTTATCGGGCAGAACAGCCAGCCTGGACACCAGTCGGGCACTTTACTTTCGGGTTTGCAGCAGCAGCAGCAACTGCCGCCGCAACTGCCACCACACTACGGCACGTCGTCTTTGAGCGGCTCTGGCGGAGTCGGTCACAGCGGCGGCGGCGGCGCAAACGACAACAACAACAACAACAAGGGCGGCGGCGGCGGCGGCGGCGGCAACGACAGCTTTCAAAGTCCTCACTTTTCGGAAGTTGGCAGCAACCAACTGTCACAGCCAGCAAATCAACCACAACAACAACAACAACCAGACATGCGTTACCTTAAATCAGAGTACTACAAAACTCAGTCGCATCCCAGTTCAGTTTCAATGCAGTCATACCACCAGCAACATCAGCAACATCAACAGCAGCATCAGCAGCAGCAGCCCAGCTCCACCCTGTTCGGTCTTCATGAGCCCGACTCTGCGGAGCAACACCTGGCGGAGCAGTTGGAGCAGCTGGCGCAGCTGAACGCCGGCAATGTCGGCGGCGGCGGCGGCTGCGGTGACCCGAGCTATCACTCCAGCCAACATGCGCTCTCCATCACCGCCCAGGAGTCGGCCGACCTCATCGCCGACCTCGATGAGCTGATCAAGAGCGAGGATCCGACGCTGCTGCTGGAGCACACTTCATCCTCATGTCTATCTGCCTCATCAGTTTCCGCAAATGTCAGCCAGCATGTGATGAAGGAGGAGGCAAATTCGGAGACGCTGATGCTTCACCAGATGATTCACCTTCAGCAGGATCACCACCACCACCATCTTCATCTTCAGCAGCAGCAGCATCATCAGACACATCTTCAACATCAGCCGGAGCCAGACAGCATGGCCGTCCACTCGCCGCTTCCGCCCGAGCTGGAGGAGTTCGCCAATGACATTCTCAATGCGGACATTCGCGTCCTGGAGGAGTCGGCCGTCGGTGGCGCCGGCGTCGGCGGCGCTGGCGGCAACGCCGCCGGCGACTCGCTGCTCGCCTCCCTCTCCTCGCTCGACTTTCCCGACTCGCCGTCGCTCTTCAGTCCAGTCGAAGTCCAGTCCGGAAACGCCGAAAATGCCGGAAATGAAAGCGGCACCGGTGAGGCAAATAATAGTGCTAATAATAATAGTAATGCTGGTGCTGAGGGTAATGAGAGAGGTGGCGGTGATGATCAGTTAAAGGAAGAGGAGGAGGCGGTCGACCTGCCGGACCTCTCCCCCTCGGCGCTCTTCTCGCTGGACTCCAACTCTGAGCCGCCGGGCTCCTCTTCCGCCTTCACCGGCCTTGATGACGAGGACGACGACGGCGGCGGCGGCGGCGACGACGACGAGGATGATGATGATGATGATGACACCATTAGCGAGGCCGACTCGAGACACTCGCAGTCGCAGAACTCAGTCCAGTCTCTCTTCATCAAGTCGGAAAGTGATCATCCAGCCACTGCCAGTGGATCCACTGCCACCACCACCATTCCCATCACCAAAACCACTACTTCCGCCACCACCACCAATTCAACTCCGGTCCTGGTGGAGCTGAAGCGGTCTCAGCGGAAGCGAAAGCGCAGTCGCGTCTTTGAGAATAGCACCGACGGGAAGAACCCGCGGAACATCAAGTGCAAGGACCGGACGTACAACGCCGACGAGCACTGCGGCGTCCACCTGCCCGACATGGAGCGGCCCTGCACCCGATCGCTCACCTGTCGGACGCATCTGATTGCCCTGCGCCGGGCGGTGGAGGGCCGGACGCGGCCCTTTGATGAGCTGATTCTCGAGTACCGCAAGGAGCGCGGCATGAAGGACGCCAAGGACCGGAAGCGAGTTCACCGCGCCGTCGTCCAACACCCGCCAAAGACGCCCACTTTGTTGCAGCAGCAGAAAACGACAGCCACGACGGCTACCACCACCGGCTCAACTCCTTCGGCGACGTTCACCTCCGAGGAGCAGATTGAGCAGTTTCAGCAGCTTCAGCAGTCGATGGTGGTCGTGCTCCCTTCGACTGCAAACTTTCCGGCGTCTGGTGGCAGTGGTCAGCAGCAACCACAGCAGCAGCAACAGCAACAGCAGCCACAGCAGCAACAATCGTCAATGCTTGCCAGTCAAACAGCGTCTGTTTCCGCTTCAGACGCCGCCGTCCTGGCGATGCTCTCCGCTGCGGCCAAGGAGCAGCAGGAGCAGCTTCAACTGCAGCAGCAGCAGCAACAACAACAGCAGCAGCAGCAGCAGCAGTTGCTTCAACATCAGCAGCAGCAGCAACAGCAACAAATGATGATAATGACCTCGACGCCAATGGTGGTCCATCACCACCAGCAGCACCAGCAGCACCACCAGCACCAGCACCCTCAAATGCAGCAGTCCCAACTGTCAATGATTGCCACCACTACCACCTCCACTGCTGGACCAGCCGACCAGATGTCAGCAACTCCTGTGGCACCTCCCGCGATGATCACCCTCGCCGCCACTCCAACCACCACTCCCTCTCCTGCAGCAACGACAACCTTACAACCATTTCAACAACTTCCATCAACGTCATCCTCCTCCTTCACGAAAACGACGCCAGCGCCTCGATCTCATCACAAGTCCAAGTCGTCGCAAAATCACCCGGTAGTGTTCAGCACTCCCGAGCAGATTGACGCCGTCATCGACTCGGTGCTGGAGTTGCCCGCGCTGACGGAGGAGGAGCTGTCGCGACGGTTTCCCACCATTGAAACCACCACCACCATTGCCACCACCACCACCACCACCACTTCACACTCTCAAACAGGGAGTGGCTCAAACATTGCTCAATCCGAGCAGGAGCTTTCAGGCGTCCTTCCAGCTTTTTTCCATCATCATCATCAGCATCATCATCAGCAGCAGCAGCAGCAGCAGTCCTTTTTGATCGGCTCAGCTGCTCAGCAGCCTCAGGTGTCTTCAGCCTCTTCAGCCGACTCCAATCTTCACCTGGCCGGTATTTCCGGTGCGGTTGCAGTTGTTGTTGATAACGGCGGCGGTGATGGTGATGAGGTGGACGACAATGTGGACGGCCTGCCGCACGCGGCCTACCAGGCCAACTCCAACAGCTCCAACTCCTCCTCCTCCTCCTCCTCCGCCTCCTTCTCCGACCTGGACGCTCCGCTGGGGGCGCTGGACGCCGAGGAGCACCTGGGCGTGGGCCCGGGCTCGCTGTCCGCCTCGACGGCCGCCTCCACCTCCTCCTTCGCCTCCACGGTGTCGCTGGACGGCGGCAGCAAGAGCGTCGGCAGCAGCGGCAATGAACAGTCGCCCGAGGAGGAGTTGGCGACGGACGTGGGCGAGCCGCTGATGCCGACGATGGAACAGATGCAGTTCCCAGCAGCAGCAACAGTTCTCACAACAACCTCAGCAAACGATTTTTGCCCCGCGCCGATGATTAGTGTGGCGCCCGAAGTTCTGTCGCTCAGCACAGAGGCCGCCACCACCACAATGACGCCCTCTTCTTCTGCCACCTCAACTTCCAGCAACTCCACTATTACCACCATCATCACCCCCATTATAACTACTATCGCCCCCACCACCACTGCATCTTCATCTTCATCTTCATCCTCCTCTGCTTCCAGTCACCTCGACGACATCATCTACCAGGTGGCCAAAGGCGAACTGGCCGGGAAGGTGGTGTACGACCTGGAGAACAACAGCGAGGAGAACAGTAATAATGGTGATGGTGATGGTGATGGTGTTAATGAGAACAAAGATGAGGTGCAAAAGAAGGTACTGATGCTGCAGTCTCAGCAGCAGCAGCAGCTGCAGCAGCAAATGCAACAACGGCAGCAACAGCATCGTCAGCTGCAGCTGCAACTGCAGCAGCAACTTCAGCAGCAGCAGCTACTGAAGCAGCAGCAGCAGCAAATCATCGCCATGCAGGGGACCAGCGTGAAGGAGCAGCTCGAGATTCAAAAGCGAATCTTTCTGACGGAAAACCAGTCAGCAGCGACAGCAGCAGCAGCAGCAACCACAGCAACAACCACAGCAACCACAGCAACCACAGCAACCACGGAAGAGCAGTCGAGCAGCTCCCAAAGACCCAACATACTGAATCGACCGCTGACGCCGCCGCCGCCGCCAGGAATGGGCAGCTGGAGCCAGTACGTCGCCGAGGCGATGAACACCGCTCCGCCTGAGTTGGTCATGATGATGACGCCGCCGACGCCCACTCCAACGACGACGACGACGACGAGTGACAGCAGCAGCAGCAGCAAAAATGAAGGCCGAGGTGGTCGCCCACTACCATCAACTTCATCATCATCACCTTTTGAGGCCGCCACTTCTTTGGAGCACACCGAGGAGCAGCAGCACCTGCTTCCCGACGGGACGTTTTCCGGCTCCTCTTCCTCCGACTGGAATCAGTACTACAGTGCTCCTCCCGCTGTTCCGCAGTCTTCCGAACTGACGCCTTCTGAGGAGGATGAAGAAGAAAGGGTGACAGCAGCCGCCCTAAACCGAGAACCATTCTTCGTTCCCTGTGAAATGGAGGCCGGCTACCCGCTGGAGGGCGACGACGAGGAGTCCTTTGCCAGCTTCTTCCGTGACGCTGAAGAGCGAGTTCGGCGGAGCATGAACATGGCCAGAGAGGCGGAGGAGAAGGCGAAGATTGCCCTCATTCGCCGCCGTTGCCAGTCGCAGTCGATCAATGAGGAAGCGGCCATCGATGATGTTCAGGAAGTGAGGCAGAAAAGCTCAGCTAAAAAGACCAGCTTAATCGCTGCATCTTCACGAACTAGGCTGATCACCTCGGTGGCCGCCTCTTCACAACAGAATCGCCTTCAGGGGAAAAGTGCAACTGCAGGCAGCAGTAACCAGACGGCTCAAAATGCAGAAAACAACAACTCATCTGCCGCCAACATTAGCCCGAGTAAGAGCAGGAAAAGGCGAAAAAAGATAATGTCAAAGAAGGTGAAAAAGGCGAGAAAGACTACTCCTGCTTCAGCTGAAATTGACGACGACAGCGACGATGCTCTGACCATCACCGAGAGCCTCTTTAAGCTGATCAGCGAGATGTACCCCGGGGAGGAGGAGTTCGTTCAGCAGCTCTTCACGCAGGACTTGAGTCCACCGGAAATCCTGCGGCGACTGGGCTATGACGATGACACCATTGCGGAGATTCTCTCTTCGCTGAGTGAGCCCATCTTGGTGAACGATGCACTAGCAGCAACTGCTGAAACTCACACTGCACAAACTCCTACCTCCGCCGCTAAGAAAACTGGTCATCGCAGTCATCGTCACCGGCAGCGAGATCGAGGTGAGGAGGCGGATGTGGAGAGCGAGGCAGGCAGCAGCAGCAGCGGCGGCAGCAGCCACGCCTCTTCCGCCGCATCCAGTGCTTCTAGTACCAGTCCAAAGAGTGTGGAGATTCTCAGCAGCAACAGTCCGAGCTCCTCCTCCTCCTCCTCCTCCTTGGAAGAAGAGGCTGACGGCGACGTGGTCATCCTCGAGGATGCTCGAGAAAGTAAGGGCCTCGAAAGAGAAAAGAAAATTGAAGAGAAAGTTGACGGCGATGATGAGGCTAAGGATGAGGCTGAAAAGAATGAGGATGAACAGGATGACGACAAGTGGATGGTCAAGCTTAGCCTCTCATTTCAGGACGCTGAAAGTGAAGAACATGTGGACATCAGCGCTGGGCGACGACCATCCAGGCAGCCGCTCTACCAGCCGAAGCCGCCCACCATTGCCATCAGCTATCGAGGCAAATCGGGAAGGGACAATCGAGCCTTCAAGAAGCGACGAATTGCCGACATTCTCCAGCAGCGGCATGAGAAGCTGCAGCAGCTCAAGCTGAAGCAACAGCAACAGCAGCAGCAACAGCAAACTGCTCAAGCCGAAAAACCTTCAACGGAAACTGAAAGTTCTCAAAAGCAAAATCCTCAGGTGCAGCAGCAGCAGCAGCAGCAGCAGCAGCAGCAGCAGTCTTCACAAGAGGACGGCAGCTGCGTTCAGCTGCTGGAGCACATCATCATCGCCGCGGGCACCGAGGACAGCGGCAAAAGCAGCGGCAATGACAATGAGGCATCAGGTGATCAGCAGCAGCAGCAGCAGCAGCAGCAAAAGCAGCAGCAGCTGTTGCTGAACCAGCTGGACCTGGCCATGGAGCACCACCCGCTGACCGCCTGTCTGGTCAACTACAAGTTCTGCGAGGCGGAGCAGAAGGTGAAGGCGGAGGTGTTCGGCCAAGGTGGTGATGATGATGATGATGATGATCGTGGTAAACGTCGACGTCGTTCGATGAAGAAGAAGAAGAAGAAGAGGGACAAGGGACCTACCCTTGTGCTCTTTGATGCGCCTCAAAAGGTACTTCAAAAACAGTTGACCACCACTGCTACAACTGCCGACGAAGTTGTGACGATGGCGGTGGCCACCACCACTACCACCACCACCACAGCAGCAGCGAACCAAACACCGGAAACGGTGGTCACCACCAACAAATCCGACGCGCTGACAGACGGCTTCGATCTGTTCTCCTGTCTGGGCGGAAACTCCAGACAGGTGGTCATCGCCACCGCCAAAACGGAGACAAATAGTAAAAGTAGTGGTAATTCTCGCAGTTCACTATTGCTGAAGATGGACCCTCAGCCGACGACCATCAACCTGGACGACGACGGAAGCACCAGCTCCGGAGAGGACATTGAGCAGCCGGTGGTGATCAGGAGGAAGGCGTCAAAGAAGGAGAAGAAGCAGAAATCACTTTCTAACACTTCAGTTCCTGAAGATATGAGCCTACAAGCGGCTGATCATGTTTCTTCAGCAGACAACAACGATCGAAACACCACCTCAGCAGTGCAGAGGGCCGCCTCTCCGTCGGTGCTGAAGCTGCAGCAGATCAGAGCCGCCCAGAGCCCCGCCGTTCAGCGGGCCTTCCTGCAGCACCAGCACGAGCAGCTGGAAAACGGACAAGGACCACCACTACTTCCGGTGACCAATAGTCAGCAGCAGCAACAGCAGCAGCAGCAGCAGTTCAGCTCCAGCGGCCGAGCAGTGGAGCAGGTGACCGGCTCCAAGTCGATTCTCCTCAACGGCAACACCACCTTTGGCTCGCTGAAGGTCAGTCCGATGCCGAAAGCCAACAACAGCGACAGTCCCGTTCAGAGTTCAGCAGGCCTTAGTTCTCCATCTTCAAACTCAAACCTGAACTCCAACTCCAGCTCAACAAACATCAACCTGCTGAGCAACATGAACGGCACCGAGATCAACGGCACCAACAATCTGACCATACAGAATGGGCGGGCCGTGCCCAGCGTGCCGACAGTTTCTCAAAGCACCGCCGGCCACCAATTTAGCAGTCCACTAAGAGGAGGAGGAGGAGGAGGAGCCAACAACGAAACCACCGGAAGTGCATCTTCCTCCACCGAATTTCTCTCGCCCCTTCGCAGCTCGCTCGCCCGACCGCCGGCGGCGATTCAGCTGCAGCTGAACAGCAGCAGGGTGGTGGCCGGTGGCGGCGCCGGCGCCGGCGCCGGTGGCAGCCCCTTCAGCGTGGGCGTCATCTCCGCGGTCACCTTCAATCCATCAGGCACTTGCCACTCCCCTGTGGCTGGAACTTCATCCTCTTCCTCTTCTTCTTCTTTTTCACCAGCGGGAGTTCCTTCACCAGTGACCACCTCCACCTCTTCGAGAAACAGTCCAGAGCCGACGACGCTCAAAAGTCTGCTGAACTCGGGCACACTGCTCAGTCGGTCGCTCAGTTTGCCGGCAGTGGTGGTGACCGGCAGGCCGATGCCGCCGTTGTCTTCTCCCATTGCCGTTAAAAGCGTGCCCAGCGGAAACGACAACAGCAACCTAAACCAGTCAACGACCTCAAGTTCAGCTTCTGCAGTGACGCCTGGTCGACGCAACTCCAGCTCGTCCGTTCCGCCGCCGGTGCTCTCCTCAATTGCCGCCGCCACGACGACAACTGCTGCTGTCAAACACAACAACGACAACGGCAGCAGCAAAAGAAGCTCTAAATTCCAGTCCAAACAGCAGCAGCAGGCTGAGTTGCAGGCTGAAAAGTCAAAGGCTCAAACTGCCTTGAAGCACTGCCAGCTTCCACTGCGACGTTCACAGCCGATCTCCTTCAGCGTCGGCCGCCAGCGCCGCCGCCGCCCCCAAACTAACGAAGAAGAAGAGGAGAAAGAGAAGGAAACGAGTCAGGTCCTCAAGTCAATCAAAACTGATCCGATTCTGATGGAGAGCCAAAGCAAAGGACAGAACAGTTTGCAGCAGCGACCTCGCAGCAGTTCACTTCAGCTGCCTAGTAGTACCAGTGCCAGTGCCACCAGCAACTCCTCTGAGGTGGTGATGGCGGTGGTGCAGCAGTCTTCGCAGTCTTCGCAAACCTCGACAAAGCGACCCAAATCAGCTTCGATATCGGCGGGGACGACAAAAAAGGCGGCGGCGGCAGCGGCAGCCACAAAGGCAGCGCCCAGAAAAAGGACGAGAAAGCCCAAAGCCTCGACCAAAGCCTCAAATGCAGTTTCAAAGCAGCAGCAGCATCAGCAACTGCTCGCCGACCCAGTGCCTGAGGACATTCTCAACATGATCGAGGAGCTTGAAAGCAGCAGCCAGGGTCAGCCAGGCGTTCAGACTCCCCAACGTTTGGCGGTCAATCAAGGTCAGCAGATCACGGTGACTCAGTCTATGGTAGCTGGTCAGCATCAGCAGCAGCAGCAGCAGTTGAGCCAGCTGTCAAATGTGGTGGTGACCACCCAACAGCTTCCTCAGCAGTTGCATCACCACCAACACCACCTTCAACTTCAACCACAGCAGCAGCAGCAGCAGCAACAACAGCAGCACTTTTTCCAACTTCATTCCACTCCAATGGTGATGGTCACCGGTGGTGTGAACATTGTGCCGCAACAGCAGCAGCAGCAACAGCAGCAGCAGCAGCAGCAGCAATTTGCCACATTAACAGGCAATCGACGCTCCTCAACACTGACCATGACGGCGGGCAAAATGTCGCCAAATGTTTCAGCTCCAAACATGCTGACCTCAACGACTGGAGCGAATAGTTCCGCCACCGCCTCCTCCTCCTCCTCCTCCTCCTCTGGCATCATTCAAATTGACGTCCAGCAGTTGAAGCGAAAGTTGGAGGCAGAGACCAAGCAGCAGCAGCAGCATCAGCGTCAGCATCACCTTCAGCAGCAGCAACAACTGCTGCAGCACGGCTCGGTGGTGAGCAGCTCGGCGGTAATGGTGACGCCAGTGGTGGCCGCCGTCGGTGGCGTGGTGGGCGGTGTAGGCTCCATCACCACCACTTCTACCACAAACAGTGGAAACAACAACAACAACAGTGCTTTTCCGGGCACACCGTCGCCACTTCGAGGCTATCGCAATGTGATCTGCCTGCCGAAGAGCAGTCCCTTTCAACAGATGCTCTCTCCGGTGCAGCAGCAGCAGCAGCAGCAACAGCAGCAGCAGCTCAACCTGCTGCAGACCTCGCCGACGATGCAGTCGCAGCTGATCACCTCGAGAAGTCCCGGCCTGAAGATCTGCTTCGGCGGCGTCAATGAGCCGCCAAAGGTGGTGCTGACGCCCAAGTTTTCCCTGGCGACGACGACGACGACGACGCCAGTGGCGGCGGCGACAACTGTGCAGCAGGGACAGCAGCAAATGCAGCAAGTACAGCAAGTACAGCAGATTTCGCAGACGTCTCAACCGTTGGGGGCTTTGCAGCAGGAAATTCAACGACAGTTTCAGCAGCAACAGATACAGCAACAACAGCAACAACATCAGCAACAGCAGCAGCTGCAACAACTGCAAGTGCAAGTTCAACAGCAGCAGCAATTGCTGCAGTTGCAACAACAACAGCAACAGCAGCAGCAGCAGCAACAAATACAGCAACAGCAGCAGCTGCAGCCAACTCCAAAGCCCAAACCGCAGTTGATACTGCCCAAAAAGTCCGGACAACAGCCATCGGTGACCACTACTACCACCGCCGTTGTGGCCACCAAGACCTCGGGCTCAAAAAGCGGCGGCACCACTGCCACCACGGCGCAAAAGTCACAAGTTACCTACATCAGAGTAAGTTGATGATCATTAAAACTGGTATTAACGATTTTATTGACTCTCATACTTTCCTCTCTTTTTGCAGCCCGTCTCCGTTCAACCAGTTCGCCAGCAACCAAACATTCTCCGTGCAACTGAGCCCAAACCGGTGCCGTCTTCATCGTCTACATCATCCTCTTCATCTTCATCCTCATTCTCATCCTCATCTTCATCTACATCAACTACCACCACAACACTCTCACAGACGTCCACCATGACCACGACCATCACCACCAGCACCTCGGCTACCACTAGCCTTGCCAGTAGACTCGGGGGCGCCGGAAACGGCATCGGCGGAATCGGAATCGGAATCGCCTCAGGAAGTGTGGCCACCCCGGTGAAGGCGGTCACCAAGTCGCCCAACGTCTTCAGCATTCAGCAAAAGTCGTCGTCTTCCGGCAGCGGTGTGACGACGCCGGGAAAGAGCTCGGAAAGCTCACCTTCCGCCTCTTCTAGCAGCCCATTTTTGGCGGTGACGCCGCCGCCGCCGCCGTCAAGGTCGCAGGCAACCTCGCGGTCGCCCATCTTCAAGAGTCCCTGCGACAATCTGCAGAACCTCAAGTCGCTCAACTCGGCCATCAGCAGCGGCGCAGCGAGTACGTGCAAGTGTTTCTTTCCCTCTCTTTCCGCCTAGTGTTTGCCTTTGCCTGTTCTTAGTTTAGAAAAAAGTGACTCTTTAAGCTAATAATATTTTTGTTTTTATTTGCAGATTTAAAGCTTCAGCGATCTCAGCGCACTTACCTAAAGTCGCCGTTAAAAGATAGTTCTGCAGCTGCTGCAACTTCGACCACTTTGACAACTGCTTCTGCTGCTGCAACATCAAGTTCAGCTGCTGGAACGCCTGGAAGCACTGGAAGCACTGCAAACACTGCAAACGCTAGCCTTACAGCCACTTCTCAACAGCAGCACCAGCAGCACCAGCAGCTAATAATTCCCCTCACCGTTTCCAGCACAATCACCAGCGGGAACATTACAATGAAGAGCACTCAACACCAATACCACTACCAGCAACAGCAGCAGCAGCAACAGCAGCAGCAGCAGCAGCAGCAGTCAATTGCACAGATTCTCAAGACGGCACAGAAGAGCTCGGTCGCCATCTCAAAGTCGTCAACTGGAAAAGCTGGCACAACAGCAGTCAGCTCAGCAGTTGCAGTACCTGCCTCCATCAACATCAGTACGAACGCCCCCAAAGGGGCCGCCACCCTCTTTGCACTGCATCCTGGAACGGCAACCTTTTCTGGAACTGCCACTACCTCCACCTCGATGTCTGGCGTGTCCACGGCGATGGTCATTGCCGCCACCAGTGCCACCAGTTCTCCTCATGGAACCACCTTTGCCGTTGCAAGCAACAGCAGCAGCAGCACCACCACCACCACCACGGCCACGCTGATTCCAATCAGTCTCGGTCCACACCACCACCACCACCCCCACCACCAAGGCGCCACCTCGAATGCCTTCATTGTGCCGCTCAGCTCGCTGCAAAATGTCGCAGGAGGAGGCGGAGGCGGCGGCGGAGGCGGAGGCGGAAACGGCGGCGGGCTAGCTGGCGGACAGGGCATCTTCATTCTGGCGCAGCCGCCGCCACTGCAACAGAACTTTCAAGTTCAGCAACAGCAGCAGCATCAACATCAACATCAACATCAGCAGCAGCAGCAGCAGCAGCAACCGCACTTTCTGCAGCAAAGCGGAAACGCTGGAACGCTGGCCGTCTCCGGCCCGTCCATCACCACCGTCTCGGCGGCCACGGCCAAGCAGATACTGCAGGCGGCCCAGGCGGCTCAGGCGGCCCAGGCTGCTGCTGCTCAAGGCCAGTCAACTCATCAGGTGAGAAGTGGACAGAATGTAAGTGGTGGTAATAGCCTGGGCGGCGGCGGCGGCGGCGGCATAACCGCCTCCAACTCGACCATCACCATCACCAGCAACAACAGCAGCATAGTCCAGCAGCATGGCAACATCAGCCTCCAGCCGGTTCAGCATGGGGCGGTGGTGGCTGCCTCTGCCGCTCTTTCTTCACCTGGAAACGCCGGCAGCAGCAGCAGCAGCAGCAGCAGTAGCCTTCTCACGCCCATCATCACGCCCATCACTGCGGCCATCACCACGACCAGCGGTGTCAGCGGCGGGGAAGGTAGTGGAAACGCCACACTTCAGCTGAGACCAGTCTTTCAGCAGCAACAACAGCAGCAGCAGCAGCAGTTTGTGCAGCAGCAGCAGCAGTTTCAGCCAGTTTTGCCTCAACATCAGGAGCAACAGCAGCAGCATCAACTGCCGCATCAGCAACAACAGCAGCAGCAGCAGTTTCGAATTCAGCTTCAGAGCTTCAATAACCCGAATAAGCGCTTCAAACCAGATGATAAGTGATAAGGGATAAGTGGATCAACTGTAGTTCTTGTCACCCTTCTTTCTCTTGATGCTCCTTCACAGGCACACGAAAACATATCTCTTTCTTTCTCTCAATTAATGTGCGCAAGTAAAAGGTGATATAATATGACATTTTTGCTCTCTCACTTTCATTGCAAATTGGAAATTTAAATGAATGCGACAAAACAGTATCTTTCTTTCTCTTTCACACACACACAAACTCATCCAATCATGGTTACACTTAAAAATCTCTTGATTGCATCTTTTTTAATTTATTTTCGTCTCTAATGCAAACAATGTGAAACAAAATGTGATTATTCATTAATGTTCTCTTTTAAATTTGTTTTCCCTCATTTGTAAATAGATACTTTTGCATTTTACTTTATTTGTGTGCTAATTAGCCAGTTAAACTACCCAATCTACTGCAGATAATCAATCTGAAGATTTGCACTGTTTTCCGTTTTGTAAGATCAGTGCACTGCACTAATAAACATAAATCACTGATGTCGCTTGTTGTCACTACTTTCACTACTCATCACATTCTATAAAAGTCTAAAGGTGTCAATAAAAATCCATAGAAGTCAAAAGGGGTCAATAAAAGTCTAAGGAGGCCGATAAAATGCAAAAAAAATCAACAAAAATCGATAAAAATTAAAAGGGGTTGACAAAATGCATTGAAGACAACAGGGGGTCGATAAAAATTTTAGGGGGTCGATAAAACGCATAAAACGACATAGTCGACAAAAACCCTAAGAAGTCGACAAAAGCCTTAAGAAGTCAACAAAAACCCTAAGAAGTCGACAAAAGTCGACAAAAGTCACATGAGTACATGTGGGTTTTTATTGTGTTTCTGTTTTTTAAATCCCCCACGGTGACACTGGCGTGCAACAGATGCCGCCTGTGGCAACGGTGGTGGTGGCGGCGAAAAGTGGCGGCAAATACATTTTAAAAAAACAAAGATGCCCGAATTACTCTACTATTTCAGCCGCTGCTGGCCTTTGCTTTGCCACTGCAGAAGAGAGAGAAATTGTGCAATCCTGCCGCGCAGTGCCGTCCGTCTGTGGCTCGCACACTTTCACCAATTACTGCCCAGACTGACATATACAGACAGACACAGACACATTTGCTGTGTCGTTATTCAAACGTATTCTCTCTCTCTCTCTCTCTTTGCTTTCAGCCATCTGCCCAGCTTGGCCGAAGTACTGCCTGCGCCTGTTGTTGTCGTTGTTCCCAGATTCTCAGTGGGACACATTCGCTTCTGCACTGATTCCTCGCGTCGTGCTGCGACATCTGCAAAGTCTGGAATCTTCTTTTGTTTGCTGTCATTTGCTGCTGCTACTTCATCTGCAGCTCCTAGATTGCCTGCCCTCTCTTTCTCTCTCTTTCTCTCTCGAAACGCGCGCCCCGGTAAAAAGTGAGTACATGTTTTGCCCAAGTGAAAGCATCACCCCAGCACACACACACACACTCCAGCAAATGACTAAGCAGCACTTTTTCGTGACACAGGTACCGTCATAGTACCATGTACTTCAACTTCAACTGGTACACCAATCCTGAAGGGGTCTCCGAGACGGCCCTGGAGCCGCCGCCCTCGCCGCCGCCCTCCTCTCCTGCAGCTATCAGCAGTGCAGAAGTCCTGAAAAGCGAGGATGATACTGTTGTTGCTGCTGCTGATAATGACGGCAACAATGACATCCACCGGGACAACGACACTACCCAGTCACTGGTAAGTGGAGACTTGCGATCACTTCGGTTGCTTCTAGTGGTGAAAACCGGTGAACTTCCACCACCACTAACATCATTTACTTTACCCCCTTTTTTGAATCAATTCCATCGGCTTGACGATGATCACCTCGTTACCACTACTTCGTTCAGCAGCAGAAGCGGAAGCCGCCCAGCAGCAGCGTGGAGAGCGTCCTCGAGGGCGCCCGTGACCGCCTGATGGCGGAGATGGAGGCCATGCTGGAGAGCTGTGCCAGCTGGAATCCGCTGGTTGCAGAGGACACCGTGAAAAGAGTTCACCAGGACCGGAGCTACCTGCTGCGACTGCCGACCGATTTGCTGCTGCCCATCAGGGGGCCGCTGAAGATGATGCTGTTTCCGCGAAAAGAGGTGCACTTTGATGTCTCAGAGGTTGTCGTGGCCGACGAAGTCAAGGTGGGAAAGGAGGAGGAGGAAAAGGACTGGATGATGGAAAAGGAGGTGATGGAAGAGGAGGTGACGGCAAAGAAGAAGATGGAGATAGACGAGAAGGTGACCGAAGCAGGTGATCATCATGCAGGTGACCACCGCATGATGATCAACCAAAGAGCTGAGGAGCAGCTGAACTTCAACAACAATGGACTGAGCACTGCTTCAGTGCAGGGCAGTGGTGGTCACTTTAACGACTGTTCAGTGACGCCACTGTTCGACAAGACTTCTCTGTTTGTGGCCAAGCCAAAGGTGATCAATTCGAGCACGTTTAACTCTGCAGCACTTACCACAGCAAAAACTGCCGTCGCTGCTGCTTCTTCTGGTGCTGCTCCAGTGACCATTCCACGCCCCAGTTACCATCACCTCCACCCCCACCACCACTCTTCCCTCAAACGCCCACTGTCAAACGCTCACGATTCTGGTCAAGGAGTGGAATTTGCCAACGCTGGTCTGGTGGCCAAACCGGCGCCTCCTTCTAGAGCCGTTCCAGCTGCTGCTGCTGCTGCTGCTGTTGGTGCTGTCACAAATCGTGGCCTCAAACGCAACCGAAACAACAACAACAACAACAACAACAACAACAACAACCAAACCACTGGACCGCCCGCAAAGTGCCTCGGCCTTTTCTGTCCTCAGGTCACCACGAAGGACAGTTGCCGCAGCAGCTTCACAGACAAGCTCACCCTAGAGGCGCACCTGGTAGCCGAACACGGCGGCCTGCCCGCCAAAAAGTGCCCCGCTCCTGGTTGCACTCAACTCTACCGGACCAAGTACGTGATGAGCCTCTCTTTTTAAAAAAAACAAGATTGTAGTATATTAACCTTCTTTTTCTGTTCCCCTCTTTTTTTCTCCTCCGTCAGCGAGCAGATACTGCTGCACTTCGGCAAGGCGCACCGAGGAACAGACGTGCAGACGCTGCACTGTGAGCAGTGCCCGCGGCCGATGGCCTTTCCGGTGGACTTCCGCCAGGAGGAGCGCTGCCGGGCCGACCTGCTCGTCTTCATGGAACACCAGGCGTTTGCCCACGAACAGGGCGTCTTCCAGTGCGGCCAGGCGGGCTGTCGCTTTCTAGCCCCGTACCGAAGTTCGGTTGAGCGGCACTACTTTCTGAAGCACCACCACCAGCACCAGCACCAGCAGCAGCAGTCAGGACGGAAGAGGGCCATGGTGCAGGGGAAGGAGAAGAAGAATTAGTAAAGCAAAAGCCAGAAAAAATGGGGAAAAGAGAAAAGTCGAGGCTGAGTTGAGGCTGACAAAAAAGCAAAAGGTAATGTTGAAGTGTGCTTAATTAAAAGTTTGGTTGGCATGTTTGCTGGCTGGTGAGTTGTGTGGGCGAATTGTGAGCGATTTTATTATTTAAACTTCAACCGACTAATTTTGCATTTTAAAAGTTTTAATTAAATGTTTTTTTCTCCATACAGAAGGCATCGGCACAAAATCTGTCTTTTCATCCTCTTCTTTTTTCTTTTTCAAAAATTTGTAAACTTTAGCAGCTTAATCACAACGGTGGCCCGGGCTAGTCTAATGAACTCGTCATGCAGAAAACTTTTTTTCTCGTCATTTTTCTACAACACATTTCTTTACTGTATACAGAAACATAACAAAAATGTGAATTAGACTTACACGCCACCCAATTTTTTTTCTAATTAAATTGCAATCCTTGTATTAAAAAATATAATTTTTAATTAATTGCATGCAAGCAAACAAAAAACAAATGAGTACTTATGGTGAATTAAAAAGCTAATTGCTTTTCAGTGTAATTGATTAATTGATGTAGAAATATGTTCATATCAAGTGTATTATTTGTCTTTGTTATTGACAAATAAAGCAATATAGCAAAATCAATCTTGTTTTTAGAGTTTTTAAAACCACTTTTAAAATGACGTTCAATTCAGAAGAATTTGCCAAAAAGTTAAAAACATTTATAAATAGTTAATTGCTTTTTCAGCGTTCCTTTAAAGTTGGTTAGCTGCCTTAGTTGTCAATTGAGCGTCTGCTTGTAAAAACATAATTAATTAATTAATAGCAAAAGTACAGCGAGCTATTAATTACCTGCCGGCACCACCAGCAAAAACGGAAAACACCGGAAAGAGCAGAGTTGAAGGAAAACCAAAAAGCAATAACAACATGTCAAATGTTTCAATAGCAAAAAAAAGATTTTTATAAAAGCAAAAGCACACTCCCGATCCCGTTTAGTCATTTTTGCAAACAGTTCTTCAAACTAACTTTAATTTTTCTTTTTAAAACGAAAGAAAAATGCTAGAAAACTACTTCAACAAGTTCACCCGCTGCTTTTACACCCTCTCAAAGGAGGTGTTCGACCAGTCGGCGGAGCGAAACGAGCCCAAGGGGGTCGCCAGGCGACGCCGGGCTTTTCACCGAGACATCGCCCTGCTGCTGTACAGCAGCCGCGTGCTGCTCGTCTTTGCCGTGGTCCACTTCGGCGAGGAAGGTGGCCTAGGCCTGGGCCCAGCCTCGGTGGCCACCTTCTGTCGGCTGGACCCGATTGCCCGCGTCGTACAGTCTGACCGGCGGCTGTACGAGCCCTTCATCGGCGTGCTCGTCTTTCTCTTCGCCCTCTTTGACTTCACCTGCCAGCGGGCGGTCTACCGACTGGGGGACACCACCAAATCGGTCGTTTGGCGGTGGTGGCACGAGTCCATTGTGGTCAACGTGGACGCCTACCGCCGGGCGGTGATCACCGACAGGCGGCGACTGGAGGCGATCTACGCGAGAAGAGAAGAGTCGCAGTTTGTTGCACCTCTTTACCAACAGTCTGCTGCCGTTGCTGCTGCTGCTGCGACTTCTAATGACAGTGGTGAAACTGGTAAGGTCGGGTTTTTCTCGGCAATTTGGAAAACGGTGACCCGAATCAAGGCCCACCTGCTGGTCCTCTACCACTTTGAGCACGTCAACAGGGCGGAGCTCTTTGGCCGCCGACTGAGGGTTTTTCCGCAGCTCTCCGACCAGGTTCGAGCTCGCGTGCTGCGCTTTCTTCTCCTCACCGAGGTGTCCTCCTTCTGCTGCCTGCTGTTGATTGGTAAACCTCTTTGGAACTTGCATAGACTTTTTCAATGTAAATAATTTTTCTATTTTTCTTTTCTCTACAAGTTTTCCTCGGCCTTTCGCTGATCGTCAACACCTTTACGGCGCAGTACACCAGGCCCAGCCCTGATCCAGGACAGTCTCATCCCTGGTACTCGCTGGTGCTGGTCTCCGCCGACGTCACCCTCATGCTCCTCGGGTTGATTCGCATGTTCCAGTGGGCGCTCTTCTTCACCAACTGCGTCATCCTGGGGACGATCATGTTCACCGGGCACGCCCTGACCGTCTACCGACAGGTAGAGACGCTGCTGAGCGCCTTCTCAGCGCTGACCACGACCATGACCACGACCACGACGACGACTAGAATGCGAAGAGCACGGCTCTTTGGGCAGAAGAAAAGGAGCAAAATTTGGAGCTCGGTTTTGGGAGGCAAAACGACTAAAATGACCTCCACAGCAGCAGCATCGAGTAGACGATCCTCCTGGCTGGCGCTGCACTCGCTGGGCGCCGTGGCGGCCAACTCCCTCGCCGAGCACAACAAGGTCTGCTACGTTGTGGTTCGAGGCAGCGTCGACTTCTTCGGCGGCGTCCTGCTCGCCTTCCTCTGCACGCACCTCCCGGTCAACGTTTTCCTCCTGCGGCGGAACCTCCTCCTCAGCCGGTCGGTGGCGCAGATCAGCGAGGTCATCCCCTGGACGATTGTCCTCTTTCAGGCGCTCGCCGCGGTGATCGTCTTCGGGCCGCTCGCCTGGTGCGCCAAGGTGTACCACCACCCGCGGCGGTACATTCCCCGGCTGATGATGCTGATGAGGGCCGTCGCTAGGACGGAGAGTAGTGAGGGTGATGGGGGTGATCAGGGGGGTGATAATCAAGGTGGTGGTGATAATCGAGGTGGTGGTGGTGATAATCGAGGTGGTGGTGGTGGTAATGGTGGTAACTCATCCTCTTCTGAAGCTGCTCGCCAGTTTCGCCATCGCTGGCTGCTGCTGCAGATGAAGTACGACGACCTGTACGGGCGGCTGCTTCGAGGGCCCAAGATCGCCATCAACATTGGCCCCGTGGAGTCGATCACCTTCAGGACGGCGCTAGAGGTAAGCTGCTGCTGCTGCTTTTATATAAAATCCGTTTTTACTAGTATTTTATCAACATGTGTTTACCTAACTGTCTTTTTCTGGTCTTTTTGTTATCTTTCCCAAAGTCTCTCTCCATTTACTTTGGTTTCGTCCTGATGGCGTTCAGTCAAATTCTGTCGGCCAATTTGCGAAAGCAGCAGGAGATGAGTTTGCTGGTGTAGAAATTTCCAGTCAACCCTAGTACAAATCATCAATTATGTTTACTATCACATGGAACCTACAGTCTAATTGAAGCAATCAATTATATCTGCGTTTTATGACAAACCATTTGAGCACATTTTCCTAATAATTGAATTGTTTTGGCAGTATTTAAAGCACTCCATATACTAATTAAGAGTAATGCACCATTACTGCGTAACACTTTTAGGCTCATTCATCTAAGTAGTCAGAAGAGCAAAAACTTGTTGCCAAAGAGGCAGAAGAGAATTTCATTAAATGCGGTAGTGATTTTTATAATCACAGTGAAAGAATTCTAACAGAGAAACTCTCTAAAACTGTATCGAGTTGATCCGCTGACCAAATCATCCCTTTTTACAAGCATAACAGTCCCTACCACCTCTTTTGTTTCCTATCCAGTTAAGTTTAACCAACAATAACTGATAAATATTTTCACTTTTTTCCCCTATGTGAATAAACATTCATTTAAATCACTTTTCCCTCATCGTTAGCACTCCAACACGTTCACGTCTGAGAACGACAGGCACATGACTGAGATTAGCAGTAAATTAGTCAATTTTTCCATTTGATTAAAAATAGAAAAACATCCAAAAAGTGAAGGACACCGAAACACGTGTTCACCCACTGCAAGAGCGACCAGCAAAACTGGGATTCCACTTTTAGGCCATTGCTGCCATTGTGCTGCTGTTCAGGCTCAAATTAGCATCGGCAACAGAAGTGTAAGTAACGTGTCTGTGTGTGTGTGTGTGTCTGCATCTTCAGTGTCTGCGTTCACAGGCCAAAAACAGCTCACACTTCAAAAAAAGAGGACAGTACTTCATCATCATGGACAGCAGCAGCAGCAGCAGCAGTTCTGCTTTCTGCGTACCCATTACCTCCTTCAGTTGCCTGCCACCACCACTTTCATCACCGCCGCCGCCACCGCAATCACATTTGCCAAATCACACTAATCATTAGCTTGGCCCCATAGCTTCTCCGAAGAGCACACTGGAACAAATGCTGCAGCAGAAGCAAATGGCACAGAAGATGCTTTTCTCTGAGCTGCATTTTTTGTTTTATGTTCGTTTGGACTCAGCAGAACTGCCGCTGTCTCTAGGCAGATCCTTAAGAAGATGAAGATGAAGAAGAAGAAGAAGAAGAAGAAGAAGTGCCAGCAGGGACCTCTGTCTGCCTGCCCCCGCTGCGACTACCGAGCACTGTCTGATTTGAGTTAGTGTCCTGCCTTTCTTTGCCGATGCCGCCGCCGCCGCAGTGAACTTTCTCCCTGAGAAGACACCACTCAGCTTAAGCCTTTACCTCCCCAATTTCCGCCCCCTCTCCTCTCCTCATCATCTTCATCTTCGTTTGCATGTCTTTGTCTTTTCCCTCTTCTTCTTCTGCTGCTGCTTCTCCCCGTCTTCTCGGTACTAATAAGCGACGCAGCAGTTGGCCACAGCAGCAGCAGCATCTTCTCAAGCGGCTGCTGTTGCTGTTGCGGTGGCGGCGGCGGTGAGAACGACCACGCAACAACAACGGCAGTTAAAAACCGTCTCTGTCTGCTGACCCTGCTGCTGCTGAAGACGACGACGACGACGACGACGACGAAGGCAGCGAACACACACACACACACACACACACACACACACACACACACACACACACAAAGACACACTCGGACAAAGACACTCAAGAAGACGACGACGCACTCGGCACCACTTGGCCAACTTTTTTTCCCTTTCCCTGACTCCCTCTCTCACCCTCACCCTCTCTCACTATTCTTTCCATTCACCCTCACAGTTCACTCAGCTTGAACATGGCTTTTTATTTTTATTACCCACACGCTCCCCTAGCAGTGCAACTGTTGTGCTTCGACACAAGAGAAGGGTTCCCAGCAGTCGTTTAGAACTGAGGAACAGGCGCCGGCGCGCTTCACCGAGACCACCGCCAACTTCGGCTAGCTGACTTCGGGTGCTCCCACAGTTCTCCAGGCCAAAACTACCGCTGCTGCCCCAGGTCTCGTTCGCAGGTCTCAGCTTTCAGCTGGCAGCAGCCAGTCAGCTAGTCAGCCAGATAGTCAGCCAGATAGTCAGCCAGCCAGCCAGCCAGCCAGCCAGCCAGGCAGTGTTCCCACCAAAGGGCTGTAAGTACTTTTTCTCCGAAACGATCAAGCAGGGTGGTGGTGATCGTGGTGGTGGTCGTGGTAGTAGTGGTCACACACTGCCTGGCTTGGCTTGGCCTGCTGCTTGGCCTGGCTTGGCCTGCTGCTTGTCTGGCTGACTGGCCACAAACAACGCATTACGAAATTCCACTTGTGCTCGTGCTCAGTGTGGTTCTGTGCCTTGCCGCCGCCATCTTGGTAAAGTTCATCAGTGTGGCTGAGGCTGCAGCATCAGTGGCAGCAGCAGCAGCAGTCAGTGGCTGCTGCCTCTTTGCAGTTTCTTTCTCATTTTTCCTCCTCCTTTGTCTGACTGGCAGTGATTGCTGCAGCTGCTGCTGCTGAGTCTGCTGCTGCTGAGTCGACTGTTGCTGCTGCTACCCTATTCATCCTTTCCATCCTTTGAGTTTAGTGCAGGCCACCACCACCACCACCACAGCAAGTTACAGCACAGCCCAGCACATCACAGCAAGTTACAGCACAGCACAGCACAGTGCTGCCGAATCGTCGTTCAGTACTGAATCTCCGTTCGACAAGAGCAGACCAAGCTAAAAGCGATTTTCCCCTCACTTCTTTCACTCGAAACTTCTTCTTCCCAGCAAGCAACAAGGCAACTCTCAATGGCCCCAATTGATTCGCCCACTTCTGCTATCATCAAGGAGGGAAGTTCCTCTTCCTCCTCGCCGCCGACCGTCATCTCCTCGTCGGCTGCTGACACAACTCCGGCTCTGGAAGTTTCCACCTCCTCGACTCCATCTCCGAAGGACAAAGGAAGCGCCCTCATCGAGGAGCTCACCAAGCAAGGAATGAGAGAGGTCTTCCTGCCGGGCACTTCTTCTTCCTCCTCATCCTCATCGTCGTCGTCGTCTTCAACCGGTGAGTCCGCTGATGGTGATGGTGTTAAGCTGTCGATGGGGGTCGATGGTGACGACCGCGACGACTGGAAGCCTCGCGTGTACGGCCTGGCTGAGGCCAAAGACGGGCTGATCAAGGTGCCCACTGCTTTCATCGACGACGACGAGGACAAGGACGACGAGGACGTCGACGTCGACGTCGACGACCAGCCGGGCGACCTGGTCGGCCAGCCGAAGGAGATCATCGCCGTGCCCCGGGCTCTTGACTTTAGCTCGGAGTCGCTGGAGAAGATGGTGGTGCTGAAGGAGAAGGAGGAGAAGGGCGCCGTCGAGGGCGAGGGCGAGGGCAAGGGCAAGGGCAACGGCAGCGGACCGACCAAGTTTCGCATCCTGGTGCTTCCACTGGGCGGCTCCACTGTCGTGCCGATCACCACCACTGCTGCTGCTGCTGCTGAAGATGGCGGCTTGAAGAAGAAGAAGCAGGCCAAGAACTCGGCTGCCAAGAGCTCGGTGGTCACTGAGCAGCAGCTCTCAGCTTCGGTTGACAACTCCAACGCCAGCAACAACAGTGGAGGGCGCGACTGCTCGATCAATCTGACCATTCCGAGCAACATCAGCGGCGGCGGAAGCATCGGCGGCGGAACCGACGACGAAGAGGACGATGACGAGGCAAACTCCGGTGACCGCCTCTGCGAGAAGCTCTGCCGCTGCTGTCAGCTGTACCTGCAGATGGCCTTCGGCGGGACGGCGCTGATCCTCTTCGCCGGCCTCTGCGCCGCCCTGGTGGAGGGCTACGACGGCGCCGTCGCCTTCACCAGCCTCCTCCTCGGCGCCCTCGTCTTCCTGGTGCTCTTCGCCCTCTGCTGCTGCCAGTGCTGCGACCTGGTGCTCACGGCGCTGATCGAGAAGGCGCTGGTGGCCGCCGACGCCGCCCACCGCCGCAAGTACGGCAAGACCGTGGCCGAGCGCCACCGCATCCGCATCCGCCGTCAGCAGCAGCAGCTGATTCAGGACGTCTAAAATGGTAGGTAAGTAAGTGATTGATTGATGGGATGAGAGGATTCACTACTGAATTCACTTACTTGGGCACTAATTCTGTATACCCATTCTGTTTTCCAGCCAGCCAGCTCTCTTCCTCTCTCTCTCTCTCTCGCCAGGCTCGCGCCCATTCTGGTTGCCGAAACTTCAAATCCTGCGCACCGACCACCGACGCCGTACACACACACACACACACACAACACACAACACAACAGCACACACAAAGGATGGAGAGAGAGCGAGAGAGCGAAACAGACACTGCACTGTGCAAATAGTGCACAGCGGCACTCACACACTGTCTCACACAACACAAAGCACAAAGCACAATTCTGGACAGCTGGTGGAAATAGCGTTTAGAATCACAACAATCACAACAATCACAACAATATTATTATTATTTAGAATCACCAATAATCCCCCTCACCTTATGCACCTTACTGCATCGATCATCTACACTGATCTGCACCGATCACCGATCACCGATCACCTCCGATGACCAGCTCCCCTTTTGAAGAGCACTTTTATCCTGTAGAGCAAACACTCTCTCTCTCTCTCTTTCTGAGCACTCCAGTACAAAATTGGCCCGTCTCAACACTGAACACTGTGTTGTACTTCACACACTGTTCCCCCGAGATGTTAGACGACGACAACCCAGCAGCAGCAACTCTACCCAATTATTAATACCTACCTTACCTATCCACCTACCTTGTTCGGACTACACCATTACTATGCGCACCACATTGACCACCACATTTTGTCTCACTTTGCACACCGGTTCACACACACACTTCTTTTTATCTTTTTTCTCCAATAAAGAACTCAAAAACAATTCTAAAGTGTGGCTCCAGTGTTTAGCTCCAGTGTTTGTGGCATCACTGCTTATATGTGTCATCTCTTGCACCACCTGTCTCACTTGCATCAGTCTTATATCAACAATCAGTGATTATCTCATCAGCAACATCATGGTTATCAGCATGATGATGGCATCATTTAATGGCTTTTAAGCTGATAACTCTCACCACTCTTGCATTGAGACTTTCTATATTTACCTTTTGAGAATGGCTACGCTACAGATTTTGATAAAGGTGAGATTCTCTTTCTCTCTCTCTACACACACAAAGAAAGCTAGAAAAGCACATTTGTGCAAAAAGACATTCCTTTCACTAGACCTGTTGTTATTAATAGCCAGTGATAATCAAACAAATAAAGTGAAAGGTATTTTTCTTGTGAATTGGACAGTCATTTGCACAAAAGTCAAAACATATTAATAAAAAGGACATTATTGCATTTTGGCACTACAATAGTCACTCAGGATGTTAAAAAGAACGAAACTTAGAGGAAAGCCCTTACAAAAGACACTTCTGCTAGTGTTACCCTGACATTGTAAAGCTGAGAACGCCAGCTCAGACTTGCACTTCAGTGTTAATGATGGCCAATTGGCTCTTATCGACTCTAATAATAGTTTTCTTTACCGTTTTCAACAGCAACAACTGCTCAAATGATGCAGAAAAGGGCAGCTTCTTTCAGTTCAGCTGGATCAGCGATGACGATGGACAACAAGAGAAGAAGAATATTACCGTCAACATCAGCACCAGTACTCTATCGCCTTGCCAAAGGAAGAAGCAGCAACAAAAATCAGAAAATGGATCTGATAAGGGTCGACCGGTATGCAACTGCTGGAAAACTGCCCTGTTTTCCGATTCTTCGCCGAGAGATCAGAGTTGTACCTGTTACCAGACGCTGTCCATTCTGTTTCTGCTCCTCAAGCTGTACCTCATGTCACTGCCGGCCATTCTCTTCACCACCGCTCTCTACATCAGTCGTCAGTACAGTCGTGAGGCGCCTTCAAAGGAGCAAAGTGGAAGAAGAAGAGGAAAAAATCAACGCCCTGACCGAATCGGCCGTCGTTCTCAGGCGGCAACCGCCCAGCCGGTGAGCATCACCCGAGACTGGAAGTTCAACAAGTTTATGCTGCAGTCCTCCTCCTGTGCCTGCTTTCTCTTCTCCAATCTGCTTCTCCTAGTGAAGGAGTTTGCCTTTGAGGTGGTCATTGAGCGGATGATGGCTACGGTAAATGAAAGTTGTGTGGAGTTTGGAGGAAATAAACAAAAAACTTACTCATAAAAAAGCTTTGTTTGCTTGTCTTGAACTTCCATAGGAGCACTTCACAAGCCACAAGCCGGCCATCGACTGTCTGGTGGAGATCTTCAACGATTACGTGTGCCGCATTCCCGGTCAGCTCTTTCTCATTCTGCTCAGCTTCCACTATTTTCTTTCCCTCAGTGAGCGGTGCCTCTTTGTGCGAGTGCCCTTCAAGTACTACGCCATCACCGCCTTCCTTCTATCAGTAGGCATGAAGGCCATCATCATTGCCAAGAACTTCATCAGTGGCAGCTGGAAAGTGGCGAAATTTGGCAAAGATCATTTGTAAGTTTTAATAGTAGTAGTAGTAGTGTTCAAAAGAGTAAAAACAAAGTTAGCTAATGAATCCTATTTCGTAGCTGTTCGCACATCTTCTGGGCCACTCTGTCCGACTCTCGAATCATGCTGTGTAAGGGAAATTGGCTGCATTGTCGCTTGTTCAGAAACCTGTTAACAAAGTCGTTATTTGTACTTTTGCCACTACTACTATTCAGCGATTCTTTTCACATTCATCATTTCCAATGTGCTCTTCAGCCTCTTTCTTCTGGTAAAGTCACTTCGCGTGACACTGAAACTGCATCACCATCACAGCACTACCCAGCGGCAGCATAGTCATCGTCCGGCAGAAGCGGCAACTACTACTGCTACTACTACTGCCACTTCTCTTTCAAACTCCACTTCATCACCTTCCTCCTCCTTTTCTTCCTCCTCTTCCACCGCCTGCCGCAAACTGGGCACCATGTTCATTCGCAACCTGTACTACATCGTGAACAGCGTCACCTTCAGCGCCTTCTTCTTCTACTACTACATCTCGACGACGGTGCTCTACGTCTCCGAGCAGTCGGACGACCTGCTGAAGGCCTTCTCTTTCCGAATCGTCTTTCAGCTGCCCCTGTGGACGTACTTTGCCGAGCAGTACTTTGGCTACCTCTTCCGCCGACGGCGGTTTAAGGAGGAGGAGGAAGTGGAGGAAGAGGAGGAGGAAAAGGAAGAAGAGGAGACAAATGCACCAAGGATTGCCTGCGAGGAAGAGCAGCAGCACGTTGTTGTGATGGCTGCCGATGCTGTTGTTGTTGAGGGAGACAGCTCGCAATTATCATCATCAGCAATTTCGCCTTGCAATGTGATGTTTCCTTTTCCTCCTCCTCCTCGACAGCAGCAGCGGCGACTGTCCTGCTTCAACGTCAGCTTCGTCGCCTTTGCGGTGTACCTCTTCTGGCTGCTCCGACGGCCGACCAGGACGCTCCGGAAGCGGCACTTCTGCCTGACCTTTTTCCTCAGCTTCGGCAATCTGCTCTTTGTCCTCCTGCTGGTGTCCCTCTTTGTGGTGGTGATTCGCTTTCGGAACAGCCAGCAGTCTAGCAGTTGTCATTTGTGAGTGCAATAAGTAAGCTTTTGTTGTTGTTTATTTTATTGACTAAAAAGTTATGCGGTCTACAACATGTTGTTTTGTATTAGATGTTTTATAAATGAAAGAAATATCTGAAGCTATCTGATGTTGTTTTGTTGTCAATTTTACCTTTAAAGTGGTGTGTGTGTGTGATTGATTCTTAACTGTAATGGCTAAATATATCCTTTGTTTTCTGCTAATCTTTTCGCACCACCATCAGAAAGAGCAAACTAGTGTAGGAGAACAACTGAAAAAAAGAAAAAAATGTTAGCAAAATGCCTTCAAATATTCACACACACACAGACACACACACAACTTCTACACTAGTCAGCAAGTGTTACCATTTGAAACATCTGCGAGTTGATGCGATAGTTGTTGAGCATCTTGAAGCAGATTCCCGGCACGTTGCGGTAATTGGCGGCCATCGAGTCGACCACCAGCTGGTCGCCCACCCTCAACGGGTAGATTCGCTGCAACTGGGCCGTCGCCCGTTGCATGTCCCGGTACAGCTGGCAGTTCTTCGCCACCACCTGCGAGCACTCGAGGGTGACCAGGACCAGCACTAGCATGAAGTTGACAGCGAAGAGGGGAAAAAAAAGTTGAAGAATGCCCAGCGCCGCCGTGTCGAGGAAGAGGTAGCTGTAGGAGAGGTAGACGATCTCGATGATGTACACCACGAAGTAGATCGTCAGGTACTTGCTCCAGAAGCGGTTCTGCGCGCGGATCTCCTCGAAGAGCGCCAGCATCTGCCGGTTCACCTCCTGCAGCCGTCTCCAGAGAGAGCTGTTCATCAGCAGCTTCTGCCGGTTGGTCCAACTAGAAGTTCCGGCAGCAGAAGTGTTGTGACCGCTTCCAGCAATGTTCTGCCCAGCACTGCCAGCCGGCGAAACGGTGAAGCTGCTGGCAATCTTCCGGTCAATCTGGGCGGCCAGCTCGGCCACCCGTCGCCGTCGACACCGCTGCTTCACGCGAACGTACCTCACCGCCAGGCCGAAGTAGTAGAGCATGTAGAGGTTGCTGACGTTGCCGTAGAAGAAGAAGAGCGCCGTGGAGAGCGCCAGCAGGTACAGGCGAAGCTCACTTCCGGTTCGCTCAATATCTGCAGGAGAAAAGCCGCTCCAGTGGTGGTACACATTCCAGAGGGTGAAGGACTCCGCCTGCAGGGTTATGGCGGCCATCATCAGGCTGATCAGGGGGCGAGCTCGTCGGCGGAAGGAGAGGATGGCGGCCGCCTCAGTGGCCGGAAGTGCCGCCAGGTCGGCTCGCCGTTCCGCACTGCCGCCGCCGCCGCCGATCATCAGTATCTCAGCTGAGGAGTTATCTGCTGCTGAACGGCCGCCACTTTCCAGCAGCAGGTACATGACGTACTTCCGCTCCAGCATCGGATCGACCATCAGCAGGGGAAAGACGGTGACGGACATGGCGATGGCCAGGCCGACCATGATGTCCGCCTGCGGCCAGAACTGCCGCGGGAAGACGAGGTGGCTGAAAAGGGTCTCCATCTTGGTCGGCTCGTAGTGGAAGCCGTTCTGCGCAAAGAGGAACAGCCCGTCCAGGGCGATGTACAGCGAGCAGAGAAAGGGAAAGAGGTAGGTGAGGTTAAGGTGCGGGTGAGGGTGAGGCTGAGGGTGAGGAGTTTGATTGGTACTTGATGAACGGAGCTGTTGGCTGATGGAGTTGAGTCGAGACTCACGCCTGTTTGCCTGACGATCGTTTTGGTGGTTGTTGCAGTTGTTGTTGCTGTTGATGTTCTCCCTGGCCGCGAGAAGAAGGTCATCCTTGGTGAAGCCGTACACTGACTGGTCCTTGATGGGGTCCAGGTCGTAGAAGAGGATGCGAATGTGCCCGAAGACGGAGCGAAGAAGGGGCTGTGTCAGCTTTTGGTACCACTCATTTTGGACAAGGGGCTCCATGTTGATGGTGTTGGAAGCCGGTTTGTTAAAAAGCTTAAGAGTTGACTGCGTCCAAATTAAATAGGCAATAAAATTTTATTTTAATTTTAAAACTTGAAAACTGCTTAATTGCTGAAGATACTTGAAAACTGTATTTTAGCTTGAATTAATATTTTTAGTACTTTTGTCGAGACGTTTTAATCGCCCGCTTTAAAGTGGTATATTACTAAGAAATTATTTAATGCGTTTTACAAGTTGAAGCAGCGGTAGTAGCACGGCAAGGACTTTAAGGTTTTTAAAAGCTAACCAGCAAATAAAAGCAACTAATTAAAAATCCATTTTAAATAACTATTAAGCTAGATGTATTGATTAACAATGATAGTGACGACATTCGGACGCTAATGACAAAGTAAATACCGCAATAGAAACGGTTTTGGTGATTATTTAAATAATTCATGCTACAGTGTGTTTTACTACACCTGAACTCAGGCATATCTAACTCAGGTTGATTTTATTGACCAAAAAAGAAATGCGAACAACTGCTTACACAATGCAAACAAACAGGCAACTGACATTGAACTTTCTAAACCAACGTCTCTTAAACCTTGACGATTGCAACTTTTTTGGTAGCAAACTTTATTTTAGAAAATCAAACAAAAAAATCTCTGGCATGTAAAGTACAAGTGTAAGTAAGGGTGGTAGTAAACAGGTGAAATTGTCAAAAAGTGTCCCTCAGCAGTGTGATCCATTTGAAATGTGCTGTAGTGGTAGGTGAAAAAATGGATTGCAAGTGAAAAAGTATAGAATATGTTGACTGATGTATTGGGAATTAGAGAATAGGAAGAAAACAGAACAAGAAAAATTGCAGCACAGAAGTTATTGACAAGAATAGAATAGAATAGAATAGAATAGAAGTTTGGTAAGTGAAGTATTATCATTAGGCACAGATGTTTTTGCGCAATGAGTTGTTTGTGTATGTGTGTGTGTGTGTGTGAGAGAGAGAGAGAGAGAGAGAGAGAGAGAGAGAGAGAGA